>Ga0335075_10004911_pt1 | contig 20826 bp, 20 predicted proteins | sample Lox_Sample_24_FD_206723 | JGI IMG/M metagenome (GOLD analysis project Ga0335075, IMG submission 206723) | Soil microbial communities from Loxahatchee National Wildlife Refuge, Florida, United States - Lox_Sample_2.4 | ecosystem: Environmental > Terrestrial > Soil > Wetlands | place: USA...
GATGACTTTGGTCCCTGCAGATCAAGACGGGAGTCACTCGCACGGAGACACGTCGGTCCAAGCTGCGACATACTGTGGTGGCCAGGGCCGGGATCGAACCGGCGACCTTCCGCTTTTCAGGCGGACGGGATAGCCGCTGACCTGCGGTTTATTTGATTCTGTGCGTCGTATGCGCCGCATTGAGCTGCGCTGACGTATTCAGTCTGTCCGGCGAACGGACATAAACCGGACACGGTGCTTGCACTCCCGACCAGGAGCTTCGGCGCTGCCGCTTGTGGGTTGTGGGCGGCCTTTGTGGCTCCGGGGAAGCAGGCACCCCGATGCCCAGCATCGAATCATCAGCCGCCGACGCGACGCTGTCGCTTTACGGCTCGGCACCCGACACATCGCACCCGCCATTCGGTCCCGGTTCTGCGGGCGCCTCGGTTGACGGGAGGTCGCGAGCGCCCGAGGCCGCCAGGCCGCAGGGCGGGAGAGCGACAGCGGTCGGCCGGACGTCGACCTGGGCACCCGGCCTCAACCCGGCCACGGCCGGCGGGCTTGTTATATGTGCCGAAAATGTCCGGGAGTCGGTTGACGACGGTATCGCGACGGGCGAGCTGCGGGCGATCGACGCATTGGGGCTGCGGTTCCCGACGCCCGAAATGGTCACCGCAGCCGCGGCACTGTTCGAAGCGGCGCCACCGTGGGCCCGTGGTGCCGGGCGTCGCGGCGCCGAAGCTGAATCCGGACGGTTTCGCATCTCCATCGGTCCTGGTGTCGTGCGGCTCGGGTGGACCAATCCTGTCCGGGCCGAAAAGACCGCCGAACGGGCAGTCAGCCATCACCAACGGGACGTTGACGACGCGAAGTTCCATGTCAGAAGAAACCTCGAAGGCGACGTCGGGCACGGTGATCGGGCCGTCGGGTCTTCGATCCGACGGAGTCTTACGGGAAGCGACCAGTTTGGTACTGGCGGTGTTATCACCGAGTGGTCCCGAAAGTCACGGTCGTCGATGTGCCGTACCTTTGCCGAACTCGACTACAGCCCACTGATCGAGTCTGGGCGCGTCCCCGCAATGGTCACATTGACCTACCCCGGACAATGGGAGGCTGTCGCGCCCGATGGCGCCAGCGTGAAGCGGCATATGGTGTTGTGGCGCAAACGCTTTCAACGGGAGTACGGCGAGGCGGCCCGATACATCTGGAAGTTGGAGTTCCAGCGCCGGGGCGCTCCACACATTCATCTGTGGATGGCGCCACCAATGTCTCCGGGCTGCTCCGGGCGAGGCTTCGCTCAGTGGCTGTCAGAGACGTGGGCAGAGGTCGTCGACCATCCTGACGCCGAGCAGAAGGCGCGGCACAGGCTGGCCGGCACCGCCATCGATGTGCGCAACGGCCTGAAGGCCTGCGACCCGAAGCGGCTCGCCATCTACTTCACCAAGCATTCCTCTCCAAACCTCGACGGCGACAAGGAATATCAGCACATCGTTCCCGAGCTGTGGCGGCAACCCGGACGCGGACCCGGTCGGTTCTGGGGGGTGTACGGACTCAAGAAGGCCATTGCCGTCGTCGAGATCGGGCAGAACGCATACCTTGCTGCTCGGCGGATCGTGCGGCGCTGGTCACGGAACCAGGCGGCTTACGGCGACTCGGCCAACCACTTCCCCACAGCCGTGGTGCCGCGGACGGCCACAGTCCTGGTCCCCCGCGTTGATCGCGAAACCGGGACTGTGCAGTACCGCCGTGTACACCGACGACGACACCTCTGCAACCAAGGTGGGCTGGCCGGCGGATACGCGCTCGTAAATGACGCTCCAGCGTTCGCCGCCCAGCTTGCGTGCGCGATACACGATTTCGAGAAAATAGGTATGTCGTCTTGATCGTCGCCCAGACGTTTCGCCGAATTCGGCCTTCAGGCAGTATCGACGCGCTGCGCTGGACTCAGCTTCACTTGCGCCGCAACCGTGTTCGGACGGAGTCTCTGAGGTCAGCAGTTTTGTCTCTGGCCGCATCAGTCCAATCGATTGCCCTGGACTTTGCCGAGTCCATTAGATCCGTGGCCTTGCCTTTGGCTACGGTGGCCCCGTTTGACCCGGTCGCCAGCGCTTTATCCACCACCTCGCTCGCGGCCTGGCTCCATTGCTTCGCATCGCTGGTCGCGTCGCTAGACTCGATGCCGAAGCGGTCGCGAAATGTCACCACATCCGTCGCGATCTCTCTGCTCGACCAAACGGCCGCTGGCGCGTCGCGCGGATTGAGCAACACTTTGGAGTTCGCGCTGCGGATCGCCTCATTCATCTGGGTCAGTAGGCGGGCGGTGCTGCTCGAGATGAGGTCCAGCCGCTTTTGACGAGCCTTGGCGAGGCCCAGACGGTGACTGTCGAGATCCTGGGGCGCGGAGTCGAGCACACGGTCAAGTTCCAGCATGGCCATGCCGTCCTGGAGATGGAAACAGCGCGCTAGCACCGCTAGCCACTCACGCACCGCGGGTTCTGCCTCCTTCGTGGCCTTCGCGATCTTGCCCGGGTTGCCTTGCGTCTCCAACGTCCCGGCGATGCCGTCAAGCTGACGTATCGCGTACGCCTGAGTTTCCACGAGCACCGAGGCACTTGACTGGATCTTTGACCAAGTGATCTCCGAGACGCGCCCGACCTGGTTACGGACAGTCAGTGCTTCCTCGATAAGGAGGTCGACGGCGATAATCTTGGCGAAAACCGCATCTTTCTGATTTCGCAAGATGTTGTCGACCTTCGCGTTGATCTCCTGGAGATACTCAACGATCTGATCCATCTGCTGCTGCATTGCCTGCTGCTGCATCATCGCCGACAGCGCGGACAGCGCCATGGGTCCGCCAAGTAGTGCTGTCGGCGCCTGCGCGATCTGGAGCCACTGCTTGACCTCACCAGGCTTGCCGATCATCGCGTGACTAACGCCCGGGGTTTTGGTCGCCATCAGGCCGTACTGCTTGACGGCCTGGGCAGACTCCGCGGTCAGCTTGACCCAGCGGCCCGAGTTTGCGGCAACCTCCGAGCCGACGCGCAGTGCCGTCCCACTGGCACCGGCGAACGACGAAAGACGGCGGACATCCAGCTCTTTCGAGGGCGCCGTGTTGAGGCCTTGGTCGAGTAGGAAGCGCTCGACATCGGCTGAGTCACCGATCACGGCCAAACCGTCGCCGTGGGTAACCAATTCGATCTCGTTGCCCATGTTTTCTCCGTTGAATCGAGACCATCGGTCAGCCACTGGCTTGCCTTGCCACTAGACGCTACCGGCGCACCCTGACGGGACGCGAACGATCAAGAAGCTACCCGCGCCGGCGTCGCTGGACGGCATTCTCATAACGCCGCGGACTCGCTGGCCACGGAATTCAGCTCAGCGCCTGTGAAACCTGATTCGTTCGGGTGTGGCGATACGGCGAGTACGGATCTTAGGGTTTGAACATGGCCTCTCCATCACCACATTCCCGTTCGCTGCAACGACGGCCGCCAGCCTGGCAACGTTGGGTGCTCAACGCACTGCACGGCTTCGATAGGCGCATCATTGACGACTGGAGAGCGCTCATGAGTAACCACCTCCAACGGTCCGGTGGTGCCACCCCAATGCGGACCGCTCAGTACACCGTCGATGCGCTGCTCTATGTGGACAGACTCCGCTCAGCGACCGCACTGCTTGCTTCACACGGTAATCCTGCAGGGCGCCACCAACTGGCCGATGCCGCTCTCGACTTGAAGTCCGCTGTCGACAGCTTATGTGAAGCACGAGACCAGCTACTGAAAGCTGCTGGCGCCGAACGGGTTACGTACGATTAGCGTCGGGAAATCGACATTGCGATGCAAGCCCAGCGCCCGCCACCGTTTTCGTAACTTTCGTAACTATGCTACGATTGGCCGCGTTCCGAGGGTGAGATGAAAGGAAGTGAGACCCATGAGCAGCGCCTCCGCGGAGATTGTTAACCCGGTTCCGGCCGATGCCAATGGGCTTGCCGATGTCCTCAGCTTCATCGAGGCGCTCGAAGCCCGTCACGGGCCCTCTCCTGAGCCTGCCTTCTTCCTGTCCGGTGCGAGCGAACACGACCGCGTCGAACTGACCGAACAGCTTCACGAGGTCCTCAAGCGTGCCGCCCACGCCCTCAGCCACGGCCAGTCGATCAGCATCCTGACCCGCGACCAGGAAATCTCCACCCAGCAGGCAGCCGAGATCCTCGGTCTCAGCCGCCCCACGGTGGTTCGCCTCATCCAGGACGGCGAGTTGGACGCGCACGTGCCTGGCACGGTCCGTCGCAAGCTGCGGCTTGCCGATGTCCTTGCCTACCGCGAGGAGCTTCACGCCCGGCGCAACCGGTTCATCGCCGAGAGCTCGGAGGAGTTCGCCGACGCCGACGCCGACGAGGTCGCCGAGTTACTCACCGAGGCGAAACGTAAGCGTTGACCGTCCGCGGCGTCTGAAAGGCTCGCCCACGTGTATCGCGCTGTCCTCGACACCTGTGCCCTCGTGCCGAGCCTTCAGCGTGACTTTCTCCTGCAGTTGGCCACCGAGGAGGCTTGGAGGCGGTCATGGGAGCGGATTCCTGGGCCGCCTGTTATTCGGGCATACCAATGCGCACCCTTTGCACGGTGTCGGCAAATTCGGTTATAGTGAAGTCAATCGACCCCCTCCCAAGCCTCTCCACGATGCTCAAATGGGAGGGGCCTTTTCGTTCTGGGGTACCCGTTGAAGCCGAGCCTGTCGTGGGACGCACAAGTCGATCTGCTGGTCGAGCGCGGACTCGCCGTCGGTGATCGGGATGCGTGCGCGGCGTTCCTCGCAGCGCACAACTACTACCGGTTCTCCGGATACATGCGCTACTTCCAGAAGGCACCTCACCGCGGCGACAACAGCTTCGAACCCGACACCGCGTTCGACGACATCCGCGCGATCTACGACGCCGACGAAGCGTTGCGGTCGGTATTGTCACATCGCCTCGGCCGAGCCGAAGTTCTTCTCCGCACCCACACCGCATACGTCATCGCGAATGATCACGGCCCGTGCGGCCGATACCTCGAAGAGGACTTCTTCACCGACGCCACCAACTCAGAACCGACCGTCGAGTCGTGCTTGAAGGACATCGAGCGCAGCAGGGAACGGCACATCCTGCGCTACACGACTGCCGGCGGCGGCGCAGCCGCCTTCACCAGCCTTCCCGTCTGGTCGGCCGTCGAGGCGTTCTCGTTCGGCACGTTGTCCAAGTGCATCGAGCGCGGTGGCCAAGGGACCGTGGCCGAGGCGGTCGCTAACAGCCTCGGCGTCGCCAAGGCCGGGTTCCCCTACCGCGTGCGAGCACTCGTCTACCTCCGCAACCGCTGCGCACACCACAGCCGGTTGTGGAACCACTCCGTCATCGACGCCGGCCCGACACCGAACAACGTGCGCAGCAAGGCCAAGAGGCAAGCGGGTCAGTTCGAGCCCAGGTCGGTGCTCGATGTCATCGCCTCACTGGACGACATCCTCGTGCGCGGGAAGGCCGCCGAGCCTGTCCTGCCGGAACTTCTCCAACAGCACGACGTGAACTCAGCGTTCTGGAAGGGTCTGGGTCACCCGGTCAACCCTCGCGACCGTGAAACGTAGCCACGAATCCCAAGCGCTGAAGGCGACTGCGGGAAGAGTCGTCCCCGGTGACGAAGACCCGCACACGAATCCGTCGCGAGGAGGACACGTTTCCGCAATTGATGCTCTGGCTGTGCTGGTCTCGTAGGCTCGGCAAGTGAGTGCACAGAAGTTCGAGGGGGTTGTCGTGACTTCGCCGACCTTGCCGGCTGAGGTAGAGCGGTTGGTCAAGTCCAGGCAACGGGTCGCTGACCACGGTGAGGTGTTCACCCCGGCTTGGATGGTCGAAGCCATGCTCGACCTCGTCAAGGAGGAATCCGAGCGGATCGACTCCAGGGTGCTCGAACCCGCGTGCGGTGCCGGCAACTTTCTCATCCCCGTACTCCTCCGCAAACTCGCCGCGGTCCAGTACCGGTACGGGAGGAACGAGTTCGAGAAGAGGCATCACGCCCTGTTCGCGCTGATGTGCACCTACGGCATAGAGCTGCTGCCGGACAACGCCCAAGCCTGCCGCGACAACCTGGCGTCGGTCTTCAACGGCTTCCTCGGCGTAGATGCCAGCGACGAGTGGGCGCGATCCGCGCGAACCGTGCTTGCCGTGAATATCGTTCAGGGCGACGCGCTGACGATGACCGAGCCCGCCGGACTGCCCATCGCGTTCCCCGAATGGGGCTATCTCGGAAAGGGCAAGTTTCAGCGCCGGGACTTCCGTTACGACTCACTCACCCAGCGCGCCTCGTTCGAGGGCACACTCTTCGGCGAGCTCAACGACGAAGACCTGTTCACACCCGTCAAGACGTACCCACTCATGACCGTCGGCCAGATCGCCGAACAGGTGAACCTATGAGCCAGGCCGCCTTCGCCCTGCGGGCACATAACCCAGATGTCCTGACCTGCATCGCCAACCTCTCCAACGACGAGGTCTTCACCCCACCTGAGATGGCAAACGCCATGCTCGACTTGCTGGCCAAGTCGTGGGCCGCGGCTCACGACGCCGCCGACCTCTGGGCTGATCCGACGGTGACGTTCCTTGACCCCTTCACCAAGTCGGGGGTGTTCCTTCGCGAGATAGTCCGCCGCCTCACCGATGGCCTCGCCGGCCGATTCCCTGACCTGGACGAGCGCGTTGATCACATCCTCACCAAGCAGGTATACGCCATCGCAATCACCCGGCTCACCGGGATGCTCGCCCGCCGCAGCGTGTACTGCTCGAAGTACGCGAACGGTCCGCATTCCATCGCCAAGTCCTTCGACACGGAGGACGGAAACATCTGGTTTGAGCGCACCGAGCACAGCTGGGCTGGGGGTACACGCGAGTTCCGGGTCGATCCGTTGACCGGTGATGAGATCGCCGTCTACACCAAACGCAGGTGCGCCTACTGCGGTGCAGGTGAAGAAGACTATGCACGCGGCGAGGATCTCGAAACACACGCCTACGCGATCATCCACACCGACGACATCAAGGCTCGGATCACCGAGCTGTTTGGAGGAGACATGCACTTCGACGTCATCATCGGGAACCCGCCGTACCAGCTCAGCGACGGAGGGTACGGCACCTCGGCTGCGCCGATCTATCAACTGTTCGTCGAGAAGGCCCTTGGTCTCGACCCGCGATTCGCGGTGTTTGTCACGCCCTCGCGATGGTTCGCCGGCGGCAAGGGCCTAGACGAATATCGGAAGTCGATGCTCAGCGACCACCGGATGCGCGAGATTGTCGACTACCCGAAGCTGTACGAGGCGTTCCCAGGAGTGAAGATCCGGGGCGGCGTCTCGTACTTCCTGTGGGACCGCGACTACAACGGCCCATGCACCATCCAGACGATGTGGGATGGGAAGCCCGTAGGCGAAACCGTTGCCCGCTACCTCGATGAATACGACGTTCTCGTGCGACGCAACGAGGCCGTTCCGATCCTCGAGAAGGTGCGCGCCCGGCAAGAGTCCACCCTCGATGCACGGGTGTCGACCGGCAAGCCGTTCGGGTTACGAACGTTCTTCCACGGCAAGGAAACGCCCCAAGGGATCAAAGACCCGGTACAGCTCTTCGGATCCCGCAAGGTCACCTGGGTGAGCCGCAGTGAGATCCCGCAAAACGATCCCTGGGTCGACCAGTGGAAGGTTCTGATGACGGCTGTCCAGGGCACTAGTGCAGCGATCGAGACGAAATTCCTCTCGAAGCCGATCATCGCGGGGCCTGGAACAGCCTGCACCGAGACCTACCTGGTGGCCGGAAGATTCGCCATCGAGGAGGAGGCCGCGCGGTATGCGCGGTACCTGCGCACCCGATTTGCTCGGTTCCTTGTATCTCTCCGCAAGTCCACTCAGCACGCCACCCGCGACGTCTACGCATTCGTTCCCGACGTCCCACTGGACCAAGACTGGAGCGACGCGCTGCTCTACGAGCGCTACGAACTGACCCCGGAAGAGATCGCGTTCATCGAATCCCAGGTCGCTGAGCACGATGACTCCGACGACAGCATCGACGACACCGACGCGATCGACGATGAGTAAGTCCGTCGAGGAGCTTCTCCCTGAGAAACCCGCAGCTCGACTGCGGATCTACGCCTGGACTCCAAATGACCCACCGAGCGGTTACGCCGGACTCATTAAAGTCGGCCAGACCACGAAGGCGGATGTGAACGACCGCATCCGAGAGTCACAGGGGCAGATGCAGCAGGCGTACACGCTCCACGTCGACGAGCTCGCCGAGCGCGACGACGGCAGCGTGTTCCGGGATTCGGATGTGCGTCAGCGACTCATCGAGAAGGGCTTCGAGAACCCGGCCTTCGGGTCGGCCCGGGAGTGGATGCGGTGTACGCCAGCCGATGTGCTCACGGCGATCACAGAACTCCGCACTGGGCAACAGCTCACCGGCACCCACCACGAAACCTTCCCGCCGCGGCTCGAACAGAAGCAGGCCGTCGAGAAGACCTTCGAGTACTACCAGTCGATATGGACCACGGAGCCGGATAGGGTGCCGCGGTTCCTATGGAATGCGAAGATGCGGTTCGGGAAGACCTTCGCCTCGTACCAACTGGCCAAACGCCTTGACGCCAAACGGATTCTCGTCGTCACCTTCAAGCCGGCGGTCGCGGACGCGTGGCAGACCGACCTCGAATCACACGCTGACTTCGACGGCTGGCAGTTCCTCTCCGCGGCAACCGGCGGCGACCCCACATCCGTAGACGCCACCCGCCCGCTGGTGTACTTCGGCTCGTTCCAGGACCTGATGGGGCGAGACCGACAGACCGGACTCATCAAGGCGAAGAACGAGTGGGTGCACACCACCAACTGGGACCTGGTGATCTTCGACGAGTACCACTTCGGCGCCTGGCGCGACAGCGCGAAGGAGCTGTTCGAGGGGGAAGACGAGGCGGTCAAGAAGAAGGAGATCGCCGCCGAGTTCAACGAGGGCCTCGACTCGTTCGAGGAGGAGCTCGACGAGCTAGGTAACAGCGAAGACGACTTCCTCCCGATCACCACTCGCGCCTACCTGTATCTGTCGGGCACTCCGTTCAAGGCGCTCGCGACCGGTGAGTTCATCGAGGAGCAGATCTTCAACTGGACCTACACCGACGAGCAGCGAGCCAAGACGGAGTTCGCCCGGGACCACCCCGGTGAGTGGAACCCGTACGGCGCGCTACCCGAGATGCGCCTGATGACGTATCAGATGCCGGACGAACTGATCGCGGTCGCTCGCCAGGGCGAGTTCGACGAGTTCGACCTCAACGCTTTCTTCGACGCCACCGGCTCCGGATCCACCGCCGAGTTCGTCCACAAAACCGACGTCCAGAAGTGGCTCGACATCATCCGGGGCGGGCACATCGCCAGCCAGGTCAGCGCCTTGAAGACCGGAACCCGGCCACCGTTCCCCTACTCCGATGCACGCCTACTCCCCTACATGCAGCACTCGTTCTGGTTCCTGCCGAACGTCGCGGCGTGCGATGCGATGGCGAACCTGCTCGCCGAGTCGCAGAACACGTTCTGGCACGACTACGAAGTCCTCACCGTCGCCGGGCCGCAGGCCGGAATCGGACGCAACGCTCTGCCGCCGGTACGCGACGCCATCCGAGACGGCAACGACACGAAGACCATCACCCTGTCGTGCGGCAAGTTGACCACTGGCGTCACGGTCAAGCAGTGGGCGTCAATCCTGATGCTGCGCAACCTCAGCTCGCCCGAGACGTACTTCCAGGCTGCGTTCCGTGTGCAGTCACCTTGGTCGATCAAGAACCCTGACGGCGACAACCCCTCCGCAGAAACCGTTCTCAAGCCCGTGTGCTTCGTCTTCGACTTCGCACCGACCCGCGCGTTGCGGCAGATCGCCGACTACGGGGCGGGTCTGTCGCCCGAGACACCGAACCCCGAACACGCCATCGAGGAACTGGTCGGCTTCCTGCCGGTGCTTGCGTACGACGGGTCGAACATGACCCAGGTCGATGCCGCCGGGATCCTCGACATCGCGATGGCCGGCACCTCGGCGACTTTGCTGGCGCGCAAGTGGGAGTCCGCAATCCTGGTCAACGTCGACAACGACACACTGCGACGGATCATGAACAGTGAGGCCGCGATGGCCGCGGTCATGAACATCGAGGGTTTCCGGGCACTCGGGAGCGCGATCTTCGAGACGGTGGTCAACAAGAGTGAGGCAGTCAAGAAGACGAAGAATGAGAGGGGCGAGGCCCTCTCCAAGGCCGAGAAGAAGGAGCTCACCGCCGAGGAGAAGGAGTACAAGTCCAAGCGGAAACAGATCCAGGAGAAGCTGATCAAGTTCGCCACGCGCATCCCGGCGTTCATGTACCTGACTGACTTCCGCGAGAACGCCCTTCAGGACGTCATCACCAAGCTCGAACCGGACCTGTTCAAGGCCGTGACCGGCCTCAGTGTCGCAGACTTCCACCTACTCGTGAACCTCGGAGTCTTCAACGCCACACACATGAACCAGGCGGTGTTCGCCTTCCGCCGCTACGAGGATTCTTCACTGTCCTACACAGGCATCGAGTCCCACGAAGGCCTCACGCACTACGGCCTGTACGACACCGTGGTCGCGGCTAACGAGGTGGTCTAGGTACGACACGCGGTTCGACTCGGCGGGCGCAGTAGACGAGCGGAAGTCACCGCGGCGAGGCTGACGGACCACATCTTCCCCCGTAGTTACGCTGCATTTGACCGGGAGGAACACCGGGATGGCGCACTTCAATCCACCGCAAGTTCTGGACGTACGGGGCATATTCTGGTGACGCGTAAGGAAGAACTGCGCAAGCAAGTGGACTATCCGTCGGACCCGCACACCCGCCTCAAGCACGCCTTCTACCGCCGGTACATCGCGTGCTGGATGGGCAAGGTTCTGCAGGGCAGGTGGGCCAAGCCGGGGACGATCATCGACGGATTCGCCGGTTCCGGGATGTACTCCGATGGCCTCGACGGCAGCGCGATCATGATCGCGAAGTTGTTCCGCGAGCACCTCTGCCGCCCGAACTTCCAGCCGCTCACCTATGTGACGAACGACTTGGACCCGCGGCGCTGCGAGGCCCTGGACGGACGCATAAAAGTTCTTCCGGAGGACGACCGGATCCATCACGTACCGGTCGGCCCGAAGAAGTTCGAGGACACCGTCGCCGAGGTGCGAAAGCAACACGCGCCACCGGGAACACAGACCCTGTGGATCATCGACCCCTACGGACTCAAGCAGATCCCGTGGAGCATCGTGGCGGAGATCGTGAAGGTGCCCAAGAACGATGCGGTGATCACGTTCATGGCCGACGAGGCTCACCGGTACCGCACCAACCCGGCGATGGTTTCGGTGATGAACGGCCTATACGGCGACGACTCCTGGCAGAACATTCAAGACGGTCTCAGCACAGCGCAGTCCAAGACCGCGCTCGTCAAGCTCTACTGCGACAAGCTGGAAGCGCTCGGGTACCACACCTCATCGTTCGACGTCGACGTCGCGCGCCGGTACACCCGGTACTCGCTGATCTTCGCAACGCACCATCAGGCTGGCCTCGAATGCTGGAACTCCGCCAAGTGGTCTGCAGACCCCACGAGCGGCCGCGGGGCCAGCGCCGCTACGGCGTTTCAGCCGAGCCTGCTTGAACCCGACATACAGCCCCTGATCGACGACTTCCGGAAGCGCGTCGGTATTCACGACTTCACCGAACTGGTCAACCAGGCGCAAATTCTCGGTCACACGGAACCGCATGTGCGCAGCGCTCTCGACGAGCTGTTCCGGGAAGGGCTTGTGGTCCGGCTGTCTCCCGCCGAGACGCCGAAAAAGGCACCGTGGCCAGCCACAAGCCGTATCCGAATCTTCGAGGCGGGACCGGATGACGAAGAAGACGTCAGCGAGGCTTAGCCCGTTGCTGCGTTGGGCATCTCATCCCACAGCTGGCCTTCGAGTTCTCGGCCGGCGGCTTTTGGGGTGCGGCCGCCCCACTGCTTGAAGAAAAAGGGGACCTCGGCCTCGGTGCACGCATCACGGATGCCCTGGGCCCACGACAGCTGCATAGGCCGGTACCGCGGCCCGCTCTCGCCGCCAGCGATCACCCAGCCAATGCCGGTGAGGTCGATCCCGTCGAGCGGCCCGAGCAGCGGCTCACACGACAAGAAGCGGACGGCGGCCGGCACCTCGCGGAGATGGTCGACGCGCGGCAGCGCGTCGGCGCTTTCCACCGACACGCCCATCCAAAGGTTGTCCGGCCAGTCCAGCTTGTCGGCCACCCGCCGCAGCCGCAGGCTCCGCTTCGTGAGCACCTGGTAGGTGTGCTGCGGGGTGTCACGGCAGACGTCGAAAACGTCGCGGATGAAGTCGATTGGCACGCGGGCGTGGAACAGGTCGGACATCGAGTTGACGAACACGACGCGGGAGTTGCGCCAGCGCCGCGGTTCGTCGAGGGCCTGCGGGTGGACCGTAATGCCGAACCCAGGGCCGGAGGTGCGCGGGTCGCCGTCCTGCTGGTACTTCGCTGAGCCCATCGCCTTGAGGCGCTTGGCCAGGGTCATCGCGTAGCAGTGGTCGCAGCCGGCTGACACACGGTCGCAGCCGGTGACGGGGTTCCAGGTTGCCTCGGTCCACTCGATCGCCGAACGGTCCGCCATCGCACGCTCCCCTCAGCTGCGGCTTCTTGCTGTCGCCCCCACTCTATGGTCAGGTACCGACGAGTCGCACGGGGCCATTGTTGCCGGTGTGTCGGGAGTGGCTCGCGCGCGGGTGTCGGGACTGTATGTGTCGGGACTGTATTCGGTGGGGTTTCGAAACCAAAGGTGTGAGGGGCACGTCCGTGTCTCTCACACCTCAAAGGAATCAGGAGAGCCAAGCCATGGCGATCTGCGGATACTGCAACCATCCCGGCTACCACGTCCAGTTCCTTTCACTGGGCGTTGAGCCCTCCCAGCGGTGCGGGGACTGCCCGCGCTGCCAGGAGGAACCGAACCCGCCCACGGAGCGGTAGTTGAAGGCGCTGGCCCCGGGTTCGATCGATCGGTCCCGGGTTCGGCGGGCGGTCTTCGTCATGGAGACAGCTCTGCACCCCCGCCGCGTAGCGTCCGCCACATGAACCAGAAGAAGACGAGCGGTACCGACCTCAAGACGGTGTTTCCGGAGGTGGACCGTGCCGCGCGCACCCTCATGTACACGCTGGCCTCAGCTCTCGCCTCCGACTTCGATGAGGCGCGCCGACTCGGTTGCACGGACCTCCTGCTCATGACCACCCACGTCGTCACCCACCGCGGCAGCGATCAACACCGCTGAACTCGGGCCTACTCCCCGAACAATTCCGCCGACCACGCTACGACGGTGGGTTCGAAGCGCTCGGGGAGATGCGAACATTCCGGTCGTGCGGCACCTGACGCACGTGACGCGGCCTCGAACAGGCACACCGCGCACTCAGCCATATTGAGCGTCACCGCGAGGGCGTCCGCAGTCAAAGGGAACACCGTGCCACTGCGGCCGTAATCCGTCATCCACTTGTAGCCGTGGATGAAGCTGGAGCCGTAGGAGTAGAACTGCCGGGCGACGTTCTCCACACCGCTGTTGGCGATCTCGCCATCGTCGTGTGCCGGTATGTGGGAGTCGACCCACTGCGCCGACTCCCGGATCATCTTCGTGAACGTCGGAGTCTTATCGAAGGTGTAGGCGGCCTTCGCCGCGTCCAGCATCGCGTTGTACTTGCGGCGGTGCTCCGCGTTCTCCACGAGCATCTGCTTCGGATAGCGGGACGCGCGGGCGGTCTCGTCCTGTTCACCGATCACCAGGAACCGGCGCCGCTGCTCCAGCTGCTCCATCTCCTCGGCCATGCACCGGTCCCTGCGGACTTCGCGATCAGGGTCGCCCAGCAGCCAGATGGTCAGCGCCGCGCACTCCATCGCCACCCTGCAGAGTTGGAAGATCTCAGTGACGTGCGGCTGGCGGTGCGACTTGCGTCGGGCAACCAGAATCCCGACAGTGTGCAGACTCTCCGCGGCGCTCATCGCGGGGAACAACGCGTGCTCGGTGACGGCATGCGGTCCGGCCAACGTCAATGGATACGCTGCGACGAAGGCCTCGTCGTCGAGGGCGAGTGCGCTCCCCGGTTCCGCGGTACGCGGGTGCAGCCCCCACTGGAAAAGTTCACCGGCACGCTCACCTCGTTGATCGATGCGCGTCAACACCCCGTCGTTGGCGAGGTTGAACAAGGCCTCGGCTTGCTCAGCGTTTAGGCCTAGGTTCGGGATGCTCATGCGAATACACGGTACGAGCTGCCCCCGACAGCTCCGGCCTACCGACTCAAACCCGTGGAGCGTTCGGCGACTGCAGCGGTCACACGTCTGGCCACGCGAACAGCGACCGGTAGAACAGTTCCCGCTCGTGGGGCGCGGGTTCAGTCGCACCGGGCGGTGTCTGCACGCAGCCGAGGATCGCATGCGGAGCGGCTGCCGCCAGCGGCTTGTTCCGCAGGATCAACTCCGTGAACGCCTCGATGAGCCCCGTACCGGCGCTCATCAACGTGACCGCGGCCGTCGCCAGATCGGCGACAGTCGACTTGGCGCCGAACACCGTGGTGGGGTCGGCGCGCCAGACGCCGAGACTGTCGTAGTGGTCCTGCGTCAGCTTCGGGTTGGCGCCGGGAAGGAGGTCCGGCATCGCGTCGAGGTTCAGGGCAATGTTCCTCGCGCTGCCGTAGCCGCGGCCCGGATGCAGATCGACGGGCAGGATCCCGTCGTGGATGTGGTTGCGAAGCACCTTGCACACCCCGGCGTAGGCATGCAGCCGGCCGACCTCGGCGAGAGCGTCAGCCGGGTACTCCCGCGCCAGATGCTCGGTGACGTAGCCGTCGGCGTCCAGCGAGAACCGGAAGTTCTTCGGGTTCCGGGTGGGATCGATCAGCAGCAGGAAACGGCGGCCGTAGATGTCGAACGCCGCGGCGAGGTACAGCAACTGCCGGTCGAAAGCCTCTGCGGCGGCTTCCACGACATCAGCGCCGCGCTTGCCGTTGATCGGATTCGACAGGACCGCCAGTAGTTGGTCGAGAGCTCGGGTGGCGCGAGAGAGGCGGACGCGGATGGAATTGACCGCCGCGGTGAGGTCGGAGTCACCCGTTCGCGGCGCGATGATCAGGTGCAGGCACTCGAAGTACGGCAGCCGAGCTCCGACGCCCCAGTTGTAGAAATTCTTGATCGTCGCCGTCGACTCTGTCTTCTCCCACGACCCGCCACCGACGAGTCCGCCGCGGCGGACCTGCACCACCGGGTTGCTTGTCATCCGCAGGTGATGCCCGATCAGCGCCACAGCGTCGTCCGGGGTGACGCTCACGACGATGTCGTTGTCCGCGACATCGCAGCGGCCGACGGTTGGCACCGTGGTGACGATCGCGTCGATGTCGATCGCGGCTGCGGCCGCCGCGTACGCCGCTGCCCGGTTCCGCTGCTCAAGGGTGAGGGGTTCCGCGGCGGGGTTGGCGGATTGCTCGTCGAGCTGTTGGTAGATCGGGAAGAAGTTAGCCGTGCTCGATCCGCGCCCTCGTTCAGTCTCTGCCGTCACTAGGAACTGAACTGTGTCGAGATGGCGTGAGGCCTCCCCTACGGTGGTGAACCCAATTTGCCGCACGATCGGATCGTTGAGGACCCGCGCCCACGCTTCGGGGACTTCCGTGCCCTTAGGCACCAACAGCTGGATGTCGAGCTCGTCCCGGCTGAGGAACATGGAGAAAGTTCCGGCGGGTGGTTCGGGGACGGTGGTGACGTCGATCCCGAGACAGAGCGGCCGAGTGGCAGGCTTCAGCGGGTAAAGCGGCGGGTGCTTGTCGTCATCCTTGGTAGGCGGCCGAACATACCGCGTGAAGCGGCGGTTGGGCTGGCCCTCCGGGAGCGCAATCGTCATGATCGTCAGCGTTGCACGGCGGGGTGACAACAAACGGGGGAACCGCTCGGCGGGTCGCCACACTGAATCCCATCTCCGGTATAGGGAATCGGCGAGTGTGACGGGAGGTGTTTGTGCCGGCGCCGTGGAATCTGAATTCACGCAACAGACAGAGTTCACCGGGTAATGAGATCGACCCCATCGTGCGCCCGCGACCGCGGCGCATCTTCGAATGCGTCCAGCACACGCACACCAAACGCCGGTACCATCACGGCTTGCACTTCTTCCTTTGTCATCCAACGGGTTTCACGAGCTTCCTCGGTCGCGCGCGGCTCGCCCGCCGTTGGCCGACAGCGGTACACCAACGCGACAATTCCATGCATCAAATTCTTGTAAACGCCCGTTAGCCGTTCGACGGTGACCTCAAGCCCCGTCTCTTCCAGCACCTCGCGTCGAACACCATCCTCGAACGATTCATCGAGCTCCAGGACGCCGCCGGGGGCCTCCCAGTGACCGTTATCATCGCGCTTAATGACCAGGACACGGCCGTCGCCGCGAACCACGATGCCGGACACGCTGACCGAGTGCTTCGGTGCCGCTGTCATACGAGACTCCGTTCTCAGGCTGGTGAGTGACATCAGGGTTATGGTTTCTTACGCTAGTCGTCTAGACGTGTAGTGGAAGGTACCTCAGTGTTGCAACTGGGCCAGATCGATCGAACGGACGATAAGCCGCCGTACCGGCAGATTGCCGGCATGCTGCGCGAAGCCATTGGCTCGGGCCAATTCGACGGTGGGAAGCGCTTGCCGTCCGAGACAGCTTTGATGGAACATTTCGGCGTCGCCCGCATGACCGTACGCCAGGCCGTGCAAGAGCTGCGGTCAGAGGGGTTAGTGATATCCGAGCACGGCCGCGGGGTATTCGTGCGTCCCGCACCTCCGATTCGGCGACTCGCATCCGACCGGTTCGCCCGGCGACATCGGGCTCAAGGCAAAGCGGCGTTCACCGTCGAGGCTGAGCAAGCTGGTTACACACCTCACGTCGATAACATCACAGTGACCCGCACGAGAGCGAATTCTGCTGTCGCCAAGCGTCTTCGGCTGACACCAAAGGACTACGTCATTGTGCGTTCGCGCCGCTACCTCGCCGACGAGCGGCCAGTTGAGATCGCAACTTCGTATATTCCCACCGCGTTCGCGAAGGGCACGAAGATCGAACAAACCGACAGCGGACCAGGGGGCATCTACGCCCGCCTTGAAGAGGCCGGTCACACCCTCGCCCGGTTCGCCGAGGAAGTCGGCGCGCGGATGCCCACTCCAGAGGAACGCCGCGCTCTTCTGCTTTCAGCAGGCACTCCGGTCCTGACCGTAGTGCGCACTGCGTATGACAAGAAAGGCGTGGCAGTCGAGGTGTGCGACACCGTGAAGGTGGCGTCTGCCTACCTGCTCGAATACGACTTTCCCGCCCGCTGAAGTCTCCCCAAAAGAAGTTCGCGTGGCCGTTGCCGACTACTCCTCTAGACGACTAGGTTACTTACATATCCAGTCCATCCCGTGAAAGGTTTCGCAATGTCCATCCCGAAATGGCTCCAAGTCGGCCACGACCAGGTGTTCTCGTTCGGCGCATTCCTCGTTTCAGAGGTGACTCCGATGATCGACTTCGACAAGTCCTCCGGCGAGAACCGCGTGCAGGCGAGAGACCGTGATACCGGCTTGCCGATGTGGCAGGTCGAAGTGCTCGACGGTGATCCGGCCGCACCGAAGCGCAGCCGAACGGTGACGGTCAAGTTCGCGTCGCCGACGCAGCCGTCTGCACCCGCCAATTCCAGCGGGACACCCTTTACCCCAGTGGTTTTCGACGGGCTCATGGCGCTGCCGTACGTCGAGAAGTCGGGCGACTTTTCGCGGATCGCCTGGTCGTTTCGAGCCTCCGAGATGAGGGCGGCGGGTAAGCCATCCGCGAGCGCTACGACAAGTCGGGGATCAGCATGAATCCCGATCCGTACGCATCGCTCGATCCCGACACGCCGCTCCGGCTCGACCACGTCCTGAATTTCCTCACCAGTCTCGGCCTGTGGGTGGCGATCGTCGTGGGAGTCACCGGGGTCGCGCTCATCTCTTGGCGACTGCACTCACCCGAGACCTACGAGGAACGGTTCGCAACACCGGCCCGACTGCTGCGCTGGCGACTGTGGGCTTACGTCTCCTGGCACAGGCTATGCAAGCGCTGCGGCCTATCCGCCTCCGAGCAGATCACCCGCCGTAACAAAGAAGGCCAGCAAGTCACCTCCAACCGCTGGCTTCATCCAAAGCTGTTGGGAACAGACGCGTCTCATACCGCGCTGCGCCTCACTGTACGAGCAAGAATGGGACAGACCGTTGAAGATTTGGAGCGCGCCATTCCGGCGATCCGTGATGCTGCTGGTGCACATTCGGCGCGGGCGGTTGTTGTCTCGCCCGGGACGGTGCGTGTCGAGCTGGTCATGCGGGAGCAGTTGTCGGCGGTAGGTCACGCAGCACCACCAACTGCAGTCGCAACGACACGGGTTGCGCTCGGACGCCGCGAGGATGGTTCCCCTTGGAGTCTCCCAATGATCGGACGACACACACTCACCGTGGGCTGCTCGGGCGCGGGCAAAGGTTCCATCTTCTGGGGCATCGCCTGCGAACTCGGCCCCGCTGTGGCCGCCGGGTTCGTTCATCTGATCGGAATTGACCTGAAGTACGGCATCGAGTTGTCAATCGGCGCAGGGTTATTCACGAAAATTGCCACCACAGAGGCCGGCGCCGTGGAGACCCTTGCTGGGCTGGAGAAGCTGATGGACAAGCGCGGCCAAGAGATGGCTGGCCGCACACGCGAGCACCGTCCGAGCAAGGCGTCACCGCTTGTGGTGCTGCTCATCGACGAGTTAGCCGGAGTGACCGCCTACATGAGCGACCCGGCCCTGCGTAAAGAAGCTGCCGCCTCGTTGTCGCGGATCCTCACCAAGGGCCGAGCGCTGGGAATCGTGGTCGCTGCATTCCTGCAAGACCCTCGCAAGGAAGTTCTGCCGATGCGAGGGCTGTTCACCCAGACCATCGCGCTTCGACTGCGATCCCGCGACGAAGTCACGATGGTCCTGGGCGACGGGATGGCCGACACCGCTCCGGCGCACCGAATCAACCCCGACAGACCCGGCACGGGCTACGTCATCGCGGAAGACGGCCAGACGACCAAGGTCCGATCTGACTTCTGGTCCGACGATCAAATCCGTGCCACTGCAGGGCAATACGGGAGATCGAGGATTGCCGGTGGGCAGAGCAGTGAATGAGTGGTGCGACTCAATCCAAGCAGCGAGGTGACGCCATGATGATTCACGGTCTCCGGGAAGCACTTGTGTCCACCGGCAGCTTTCCTGAGCTGCTGACCGCCGATCAGGTCTCGGCGCTCCTTGGTGTCTCGGCCGCCACGCTCAACCGCTGGGCTGCACTCCGCGAAACCACGGGCGAGCAAATCGGCCCGCCCTGCTACACGTTGTCGGAGCGGGTGCGCCGCTGGGATGCGGACGAAGTCAAGTCCTGGCTCAAGCAGGTGCGCCGCTAATGGCCGGCAACACCCCGCGCGGCATCCGAAAGCGCCTCAACGCCGCCGGGGAGCCCCGCTACCAAGTCCGCTACTTGATCCGTGATCCCGACGCACCGTCAGGCTGGGTGGAAACGTCCGCGACGTTCCCGACCCTGCGCGAAGCCAAGGCTTTCAAATCCGAACGCGACAACGAGGCCGCCCTCGGTGCGCGTCGGTTCGATCCCCGCCTCGGTCGCACACCTCTACAGCGGATCTGGACGCAGTTCTCCGAATCCAAGAAACCAGCTGTGTCACCGAAAACCTGGAGTGGCTACACCCAGCACTGGGAATTGCGTATCAAACCGCAATTCAGCCATGTGCCAGTCGACGAGATCAGCCGCGGCGACGTCCAAGCGTTCGTTGACTGCCTGACGGTCGGCCCGTGGGCGAAGGTGTCGACGCTGCGTCTCCTGCGGTCGATTCTCGATGTCGCTCACCAGGACGGCCGAATCCACCGGAACCCTGCTACCGGCGTCTCGGCAGGCCGCATCCCCGAGCGAGAACGTCACCGCTACCTCACCGCACAAGAAGTCGAGACACTCGCCATCGCGTGCGGCGATCAAGGCGACGTTGTGACGGTCCTCGCCTACACCGGTCTGCGCTGGTCCGAACTCGTCGGTCTGCGCGTCAAGGACATCGACCTGACGGTCCGTCGCCTCTATGTCCGGCGGGCAGCACCCGAAGTCGAAGGGCGCCTCGTCATCGGGCCGCCCAAGACGCGAGCCGGCATCCGAACCGTCCCGCTCCCCCAAATCGTCGTTGACATCTTCAAGGCGCGCATCACCGGCCGGGAGCCCGACGAGCCCGCCGTCACCTCACCCAACGGAGCGATGCTGCGCTCCAACAACTGGCGTCGACACACCCACTGGAACAAAGCCCTCAAGAAGACCAATCTGGCGCCACTGACCATCCATGACCTACGGCATACCTACGCCAGCCTGGCCCGAAAATCAGGTGCCGACCTTCGCTACGTACAGAAGACGATGGGCCACTCCACACCGACCGTGACCGCGAACATCTATAGCGACCTCTACGCCGACGAGCTGGACCAAGTGGCGACCAACCTCGATCAGCTTCACGCGACTGAGATTCACATACCGAAGACCGGACAAGAACCGGACAGACAAAACTGACAACCGAGTGCAAGACCCGTGTCGATGCAGGTAAAGACTGGTGGCCAGGGGCGGGATCGAACCGCCGACCTTCCGCTTTTCAGGCGGACGCTCATACCGACTGAGCTACCTGGCCGGAAGGCAGCACGTGCCTCGCCGTGCTGGCGACCCTGACGGGACTCGAACCCGCGACCTCCGCCGTGACAGGGCGGC
>Ga0335075_10004912_pt1 | contig 20822 bp, 25 predicted proteins | sample Lox_Sample_24_FD_206723 | JGI IMG/M metagenome (GOLD analysis project Ga0335075, IMG submission 206723) | Soil microbial communities from Loxahatchee National Wildlife Refuge, Florida, United States - Lox_Sample_2.4 | ecosystem: Environmental > Terrestrial > Soil > Wetlands | place: USA...
GTAGTCTGCAATTGATGTCTTAGCTATGATGTGCATGTTTTCAGGTGCAATCCATACCGGTCGACCACCGGACTCGTCGCGGTTTAGAGGTCCTCTTAAGGGAACGAAGCTTATCTCATCTGAGATATCTGCAAACATTCTTGCCACAGTTGCTCCCCTTAAGTTGCGCTTCCGACTGCCCCATATGCGCCACCAGAAGTTCTCTAGACGTTCGGCCGTGGGGTCGACAAGCCTTCGTTTCGTGGTGGTATAGACTAGAGTCGATCAGTGACCGTAATATAGGAACAAGCCCATTGACCCTCTTACCCTTCCAGAACTTGGCTATCTCCTCAAGCGCAAGAGGCTCTCTATCTATTTTTTGAATGTCGCCCGAGATTTCCGGAGTGTTGACAACAATGCCCTTGGGCAAAATTGACGACATCCTCGTAACACAGTCAATATGCCGCTCTTGTGACTGACGGCAGCCCCCCGAGGTAGGCAAGAGCTTGCCCACCCTGAAGACGCTGCGTCAGCGGAGCGAGCTTCTTCCTGTCAGGATTCGGAATTTGCGATTGCATCTGGGGGAAGAGATGGTGCCCAAATATGAGGTTTGCAGTGGGAATAGATTAATATGAAGAGGTTAGCGTGTTTCTCAGAGGCCCACTGGTAAACGACAGAAAATTTTGCTGAGTATGTAGAGGCGCAGAGAGGTCTAGAGGAGTCGAGAACGATAGGATAAGGGTAGTGTCGTTGGGCCAGCGCGGTCGAGTAGGAGAGCATCTACTAAGAGCATTCAAACGAAGCGGCTGTAGACCCACGTCTGAAGCATTTCTGGCTTGTGAGGACAGGAGGGTGAGGGCGAGGGTGAGAGCGTGAGGGTCGCAGTGCGCGGCAGAGACTTGCCGGCAGTTCTTGCTGAAGTCGAGGTAAGGTATATCGTACTTAAGATATGTTTTAAGGTATGGGCCGAGCGGGCGAATACTATGATGCCATTAGTGGCACACGCAGACACTGCGGCTGCTGCACTACTCGAATAGAGATATGGACTCTTGCCAGCACCGCGGTGTACGTCACTTAGTGCTGATGGTGGAGAAAAGGCGTTGCTGAGCTATGCTGTAGGCTGCAGGAGCTAGCTGGTCACACTGACACAAAGTTTGGCCGCTACGAGACAAAGAAGGGGTCTCTGGCGATCTCGCGTTCCCGGATCCTTGGTAGATGGTAAAATAGGATCAGCGGGGGGGGCTTGTGAGCTACCCTTCGGTAGTGTATTGCGGCCTTACCCAGGGAATGTGCACATGAGCAGGAGTTGTCGTGCATCCCCTGTGTATATACTTCTCCTTCCTGTGCGCTCAAGACACCGGTTCTTTGGTACATCACCTTGAGAGCAGAGCAGAGCAGAGCAGAGCGCGAGATAGCGGGGGCGGGGCCGGACGTGGAGGGCCAGCAGAGGTAGTTTTGACTGGGTAGCCATAATGAATATGGATCTATTCAATGACAGTCGGTGACGGAGTGATAACACATGTGTATGCAATTCTTACGTATTCATCTGCTCCGTACCGTGCTTGGGCGACTTCAACGCCCGTCACATGGATGTGGATAGCTAACTCTGCCTGTCCTCCACGCCGTCGTTGAGGACTACAATAGAACCCGGACCCGGGGAATAGAAGGCTGCAGGCCGGATGATCTTCCGGAGATATGCGAATTACAAATATGGTATGTACTTGTCTACGTAGCTGCTTTACCTCTCACCTTCGCCACTACAAGTACTGCCCCTCCTGCAGCTGCAGTGAATCGCATGTCGACACCAATTGGCGTGTGCCGCACTCCCCATAACTCTCCTACCGGTAACGCTTGCCCCTTTAAGCCCCACGAAGGCTTGCATGATGCGTCGGACAGCTCTCTGTTGCTGCGCGCGGTACACTACTGTGAACGCCGTGTCTACACCGCCTTTACCTCTGACGATGAGGCAGACGCCTTACCGACCCCGACCGCGACCCCGACCGTAACCACGACCCTTGGCCAAGCGGATCTTAAGTTTCACTCATATCTCCCAGTCATGCGCAGACGTATTGGAGGACGAGATGAAACGGGAGACGATGTAACGTTAGGTAACAAGGTGCTGTCATTGGCAGAGAGACCTTATGGAGGGGACTTATCATCCTTGCTTGTGCCCATCGGGAAGGAGACTGGTTGTATGGATACAAACCTATTAATCCATGCCCGAGCTGCTGACCTCTTTTTGCCTCATCAATCTTCAACGTCGTGTGACTTGAAAATGCGAGGTCCTTGTCCATATCTCCCGCTTTGGGACGCCTCCATATATACCGAACTTAATATTCTACGATGCGGCTGCTGCAGCTTCCAGAGCTTCGATTTTGATGTATGATAGCATGTGCGCTATATCGTAAGCATTGTATATTGCCGAATTGCCAATTAAAATACAGCCTTTTTAATTCCTCTCTAACTGCTGCCTGTTCTCGTGCCGTTGATAAATTATTTGCACAGAATTGAGGCGGCTGGATGGTGAAATAGATGCAACCCCAAAACTCCAAATCGGCTTTGCTTTTGCAGTCGTCGATGTCATATTATTACATATCTGACCTTGTTATCTTGGATCTCGTCCGTATGACCATCTGCGCCTCTTCAAATTCTCCAATCGTAGTTACAGCTTCCAGAACGAGGCCTAGAACGATGGGACCCCCCACGCATCCCGCTTCACCACGTTTCTTCATGCCTGCATGCAAGGCACGGCACGGTAGAATGGGGCATTCGCACACCAGCTTCCCGGTTCCCAACCTGCCCTGATGGGCGACTTGGCTCCTGCAAGTGCTCGGAAAGGGAATCTAGTCATCCTCACATTATGTATGTTCAAGCTTTGTTACAAAGATTTTAGCATAATCCCTGATCTCTGGGAATACCCGCAACGCCGGGGTTTTGACCATTCCGTCATGTCGCATGAACCTCGTGTAACAAGCACAGGGCCAAGGCAGGGTCTAAGTTACTTACAAGGATGGCCATTATGTGGGGCGACAAGTTTATCGCAACGTTCGTTCGAGCTCCGCCCGCATCGACAGGAACAGCATCCAAAAGTATATCCCGGCCCACAAAAAAACCTGCTTCCAAAATACTTTGAAGGATGGAGGCTTTCGTCGTCCAATCTCATATATAAGAGACGGTTCACGCTACTATCAGACTTGGCAAAAAAGAGCGATGAGGCTTCCTCGATGACTGGCTGATCTTGGATTTCGCTGTCAATATGTCTCTCACGCATCCACGACCCAGAGACGCATATAGCCAACCATACTCGCGCGTTACTTGGCGCCATCCTCGAATAGAACAAGGACTGTGCCTGCTTTGCAGATATCCTAGCAACAGAGCTTAACAATGTTCCATTGTTCATATTGGAGACCACTTACCCCGGCTTTGTGTATTAGCTTCGCCACGACGCCATTCTGCGGTGACCGAATTACTGTCTCCATCTTCATACTCTCAATCCTGCACAGATCTTTTGATTAGCGAGAAATCATCCGAACTCATAGAGGAAGGCACTTACACAATCAATGCCTGATCTTTCTCCACGATGTCACCTTCATTCACCTCGTTCCGCAACACCTTGCAGGGCATTGGTGCAAGAACACTGTTTGTTATCTCCTTAATACCCAGAGCTTTCTCATACCAAATTGGAGTCGCAATTGTTAGCTGTGTTTGCTTCCCATGCTGAAACAACGTAAGCTTATCACCGTCAGCCACCATGGTTGTCTCGATGCGAGTATGCGGAAAGAATGTTGTAATGTCCGACTGTTGAACATTGCAAATGATATTTTCGAAAGATTTTTGAATTCCAGGCCCTTCGATAACCACAGTGAAGATGTTTCGGCCGATTTGATTTATGGTAACAGTGATAAGCTTGTTTTCACCGCCAGATGAAGATTTGCGGAAGTGAAACTGCCTCTCAGCATTCGCAGCAAATCCTATGGGTTCTCCATGCGGCCCGGTATGAAAAGTAGTGGCTTTAGATGCAGTATCCCTCATGAGAAGGCCTAACGCAGCCTGAGCAAAAGTTTCTTCATCAACGAGCTCTTCCGAGAATAGTTCCTCATGGTACTTTTTAATGTAGCCTGTCTCCACATCTCCATTTACGAAAGCGGGACTTTGACATATCTTCTTGAGAAACTCAATATTGGTGCTCAACCCAACAATTTCATATTTTTGCAAGGCAGTATAAAGCTTACGTATTGCAATATCACGTGAGGAGCCACTGACAATGAGTTTCGCTATCATTCCGTCGTACGCTGAGGAAACTGTATCACCCTCAATGAAACCAGCGTCAATACGCACGCTTTCCGATGTTTTAGGTGTTCTAAGATGAAGAAGCTTCCCGGAGTCAGGCATGAAATTTTGAGCAGGATTCTCAGCATATATACGGGCTTCAATTGCCCAACCACGCTCAGAGATGCGCTGAGCGATCGCCTCTTGGGTAAGAGGCAGAGGTTCGCCTGCCGCCACTTTAAACTGCCACGATACTAAATCTTCGCCCGTGATTGCTTCCGTAACAGGATGTTCGACCTGAAGTCGTGTATTCATCTCCATAAAGAAGAACTCATTGGTGTCATTGTCAAAAATGACTAAGGACGTTGTTAGTAGGGCATTCAAAATAGGAGTCGTGCATCATACATTCAACCGTCCCTGCGCCTTCGTAGCCAACGGCCAATGCGGCTGCTCGAGCTTTTCCCCATAAATCTTGCCGTATGTTCTCTGCCAAATTGGGAGCCGGTGATTCCTCCAAAATTTTCTGATGTCTCCGCTGTAAACTGCAATCCCTCTCTCCTAGAGCTACTGCATTGCCATATTTATCTGCGAATATCTGCACTTCAATATGACGTGGAGTTGTGATGTACTTTTCAACCAGCATCTCGTCATCTCCAAATGAGTTTCGTCCTTCACTCTTGGCACTCTCTAACATGTCTAGGAAATCGCCTTCGGTTTGTGCTATGCGCATCCCCTTGCCACCTCCTCCCCTGACAGCTTTCACCAGCACTGGGAATCCAATCTTCTTCGCCTCCTGAAGAAGGAAATCCGGGTCTTGATTGCCCCCATGGTATCCAGGTATGCATGGTACTCCAGCTTGTATCATGATATCCTTACTTCGACTCTTGCTTCCCATAGCCTCAATTGCCTTCCATGGCGGCCCAATAAATACCAGTCCCTCCTCAACGCAGCGTTTAGCAAACAAAGAGTTCTCGCTCAGAAATCCGTAGCCAGGGTGCAGTGCCTGGCAACCCTGCTCCTTAGCCACAGATATGATTCGTTCGCCGTCAAGGTAGGCACTCGACCCACCAAGATTTATAGAGAATGGACTGCTTAGGGCATGTTGGGAATGAGTGTCAGGATCGGTGTAAACAGTCGTGCAGCGGACGCCCAATTCTGAGGCAGTGCGTCCCACTCGAAGGGCAATCTCCCCACGATTGGCGATAAGAACTGAGGTGATTGGTGTCAGTTGAGGTGACGGAGTGGTCGATTTGTGCAGCGAGCGGTGATGGGAAAAGCGGAAGGCTCGGGCGAGAGCCCGAGGAGATGAGGACTGAGGAATTAGCATCGTTTTCAAGCCATGAACAGCTTCAAGAGCACCTTAAAACACATTCTCTATGAAAGAAGAAGAAGTATATAAGCATTTCAAAGCCGAGGGTAAGCGCGATGCGGGGATAGCCGATAACCACGTGACTAGATGTCATTTTTTTGTCAAAATTTACTGGTTCATTTAATTGACTAGTATCTAACTTCGTAAACTGCGGTCAATTTATGTCTCAGGTGCCGCCTTGTAGTCTTCGAATTCTCTCTTCCGCCGCTCTAGCTCTCTGCTCTCGCTCCAATATTACCCTCATTTCTGGAGTCAAGCCCCTCGACTCTTCTTCTCTCTTCTCCCTTGACGTCTTCTGCACATAGCCTAATGCTAGCGCTCTTCCCTTGCCCGCAGCCTTCCCTAAAGGCCCCGAATCTTCTACTTTCGGACCCTCAAGCTGCAACCGTTCTGCTTCAACTTTCCTACGCTCTTCTTCCCTTTGTGCTAATTCACTGCGCTCTCGCTCGTGTCGCTCGTCGGCTTCGGATTTACTTAGACCAGAAGGCACGTGTGCTGTATCCCAATCCCACTTGGCTTCCCCAAGAGATGACCGAGCTACGCGAAAAGCATCACGAGTCGCTCGATCACCAGCTAAGTCAAAAGCTGGCCTGCCATCGCCATTCATCATCGTGGGATTTGCACCACCTTTGATCAGAAGGCCTGACACCAATGTTGGCGAATTCTGACTTGCTGCTAAGTGTAAAGGTGTTGATGCATGATAGTTTGATTGTGCATCTTCTGGATAGAATCGGAAATCGGAAGATAAATTGTTCGAAGTGAGATATGACAGGAGAGCAGGAAGTTTTGACCGTCGAATAAGGGCTTGAATCTGTGTTGTGTGAAAAATGGCTGTCTCTTGTTCTTCTGAATGCTTAGTTACGGTCGGTGAAGATTTCTTGTTTGGCTTCTCGATCAAAGATTGCTTTTTGGAATCTTCTGTTGCAGCCGTGTCGGTACCTGCAGGTGATTCCTCAATTTTCCGGACTTTAATCCGGGTGAGTTCTAGAAAGGAACGCATCAGCTCATTCTGCGTGGCCCGACGTGTACTGAATGGGAGACCTCGTAGCCTTGAATCGTTCTGCCGTAAGATTTGCCCTTCGTATGGACCAAAAAGGGTTCTCTTGTTTGTATTCCCGGTAGCTCGCACAAACAACAACTCCGACGAGTCAATCATCCCTTTCCAATCTGAAAGAAGAAGCCGTACTTCATCGGTCAGCGCCGCTTCATTATACCGCCTGAGACTTGATCCGGCTGAGTGTGCGGCTCCTTTTGCAGCGTCGTTTGCTGATTGTGCTCCACCTTGTTTTCGTCGAGTTGTATACCTATGAAAAGTCTTATGTGCGAGAACTGTAGCTTCATGGGCAAGAGGGCCCGCAGAAGACGCTTTCATTTGTTTGGGGGTCAATGAGACCACCATGGCAGCAAAATGTCCACCTCCTATCATGCATAGAAAAACATGAGGTCCACTATACATCTGTAATGGAAGTTTCCCATTGTCTGTATCTGGCGGAGCCTTCAAGACCTGACTTGGCGATAATTGCTTCTTGCGAATTGCATCCACTATTTGTGTCTCATTACCGCTCTCTGAAGTCGTGAATAAAACACGGTATATCCCAAGACGGATATTGGGAGGGAGGATGGGTGTAGTAAACCAAATTAAGGGTGGCGTGCCCGAGCCACGCTTCTTCTTTGGCATAACTGTGTCCAGATCGCCTGCATTATGCTCAGATATAGCCGCTTGCTTCTTGAGTAAGGCACTTAACGTGGTCTCTTTCCGATTCTCCTCTTCATCTTCGGAGTCGGATGAGTCAGAACCTGAGAGACTTTCATCAAGATCTGGAGAATTTCAGCCGACGCTTCTAAATAAGACTTGTGTGTGCGTCACCTCCTACAAGCCTTTCAAATTCCTTCTCGGAAATAGCCGGCAGCCCTTTTAATTTCTGCTTGAGATTATATCCATGCAGATCAGACCTTATATGACTCCGTTGTTCATCAACACTGGCAAATGTGAAGTTGCATAGGGAGCAAGCTGCGGAACCTCCAACACTCGGGTCTGCCCTATAATCTGCTTTCACCTCTTGCTTCGGTTCCGCCTCAATGTGCTTGTCGGCATCTTCCCCAGTGTCCACATTTCGTACCAGCGTTGACAGAATATCTTGAGGCAGGTCATAGACTATATATAGAAAACAGAGTTGGCGTTAGCAAAACCAGGGGTCTTAGGGAATCGAATCAGCATTACCATACAGAGGCCGCCTGGTGATCTCTTCCACTCTCTGATCCATATTTTGCAGAGAGGCTTAGATAGTTCAAAGGTGGTGCAGAAATAGAGCAAACATAACAAATTGAACGATACATCGGTGCTTCGGAGGAACTATTTCGCCTAGGGCATCTATCTTAGACCTCTGACGTAGCCGCATTCCAGGCTCCTAGGATGTGCATTCTTGATGTACGAACGAGCGTACTCGTAACGGGTTCTTGATAGAGTATGTGACGGCGATCTTTGCCTGTTACTTTGCCTTAACTAGGACGATGCAGGGATTTATCCAAGTCATGAATGTGTAAAATTTTAGCTCTCCATGTTGATTGGAGTTCAAGATCTGCATGGTTTGTCTAGGCCTTCCTCTCTTCTTATCGAGTTTCTAGCTTCTCATCGACGCCTCCTCCATGACATAAGAGCAATTGTGGGGTAACAATAGACGGCGGACCTTTCATGCATGTGTTCTAGATCACTTCGTCATCAACTTAGGAGAATTCATTCCTTATTCTTATTCTGCTTTCCTCTCGCCCCTCGCTGATACCATAAAGGCTGTACTGTTTGTGATAGCATTCCATCCAACCTGGTTTCTGGATCGTACCGTAAGCCAAAAATGTCTTCCTGCTTTGGATTCCGAAAGAGGTCGAGGTCTTCAGCAGATCGTGAACCTCTGTTGCCTCAATACAATGACGATACTACTCTCCAACGAAGAGTCCACCAGAAGCTACACACTTATCAGATGATGAGAGCTCTCTCCAAGGGTTTCATGCCATCAACCGAACAGATAATTGTCAATTTGAGAACGCTATTGGCCTCTGACGTCCTGAATGCCGAGACCCCAGGATTGAGTGATAGCGGACGTTTGCTGCTTAAATACTCGAAACAGTGGCTTTCTGAATTCATTGAGCTCTTACGTAACAAGAATGATCGCGATCAGATACAGGATTTCATCTGGTCCCTATCCCACGCCAAAGTTTCAATCGACGCGCATGATATCGTTCGAACAGCTACTTCTACACGAGCTAAAGCAGATGCATCTGCTAGTAAGGCTTCGAGGCAAAGTACTTTAATTATGAGCTAAGATTTATATAGCATATGAAAGCATCAAAACCGTGGGAAGTCTACTTCTCACTAATTCGGATTTTCGACTGTTCCTCTCAGATCTAAATACAATTGGACGGCAGGTTTTTGCTGATACAGCTAATACTTTGTCGAATGTGGCGGAGGATGCAGCAAAACAAATCGAGCCACCCACTGAGGAAAGTGAAGCTGTTAAGAACCCTGGTAGTGAAGAAGGACCCCCTCCTACCACTAAGGATCTGGAAAATCAGGTCTCTGAGATAACTAATGTTGTTGCCAATGGATTGAAAAAGACGGGCCAGGAAGCAAGGGCCAGTCTGAGAGAAAACGTAACTGGAGACCAAAAGGACACATTGTTATTCCGCCTCAAAGCAGCAGTAACGAAATTACGAAAAAGGACCGACTATTCAGATTCTGTTTCGACAATTGGGCTATTGATTCAGAGATATGCAAAGGTATATTCTCGCGCCATTGATGAGACCATTAGTACTGTTCAAGAAGATGTCGATACCAACGAGGAGCTTGACCGTGCTGTCAAGAATGGATGGTCCCTCCTCAGCTCTTTTGGTGATAAATATGCCTGGATGGAACTAGAGCAACGGTTCAATAAGGTGATGGACCATTCCCAAAAGGATCCGGAGTTTGAAGCCCTTATGAGAGAAGTTGCGGCCTCCATTCAAAAGATGCTGACGGATCCGGATTTCTACGATTCTGTCGGCAATAAGTTCGATAAACTCAAGGAAAAGTCCAAGGACGTTGGCAATGAGTCTCCTCTACGTCATGACGTTGAGGGGTTCATTCAGCAAGCTCGTATAACTTTTGACTCCGTCCTCAACGATCAAGACGTTTCCAAACTTCTGAAGACGACGCTCAGGATCTGGAATATCCTATCCCCGGTCAATGCCACCACCAACTCCAACCTCCTTACGGATACCTACACTGTATTCATCCCATTAATTATTCAAACCATCCAGTATATTCCTATTCCTCGTCTCGAAGTCTCTGTTCCTGAGATTGACCTTCTTCTGGAAAACTTAATTCTTGAACCTGGTCGCACAGTCAACAACAGCTCCTTTCTCCCATTCAAGCTCAATATTGAAACATATAATGACCTTACCATTCGTAAAGCACGCATGCGCACTATATCCACCCTCAAAACTCTTGTGACCATGAGCATCCAAGGGATGTCTATCCGTGCGGACGAAGTAGGCTTCTGGCTACGTGCCCACAAGGGCCTTTTGCGACTTGCCGATGAAGGAATTGCGTCTTTCGAGCTTGACAACCGCGGTATTGATATCGCCATCGAGCTCGAGGTCGGAAAAGACCGCCTTGAGAAGATTCTTTCTCTTCGGGATGTTCGTGTCAAAATTCATCACCTCAGCTACACTCTCCGCAAGAGCAAGTTTGCATGTCTGGCCTGGGTCTTCAAGCCTCTCCTACGCCCCATCATTCGGAAAGTCCTTGAGAGACAACTCAGCACTGCCATAGCCGACGCTTTACACTCTGCAAACCGAGAACTCCTGTATGCGCGCGAGAGGCTGCGTGCCACCCGCATATCAGACCCTCAGGATCTCGGAACGTTTATCAAGGCTATCATCACAAGGTTGACGCCAGAGGAGGATCCCGACCTTTATACCAATATAGGTATCACGGGGGCCTCTAATGTGCGAGGCAGTGTATTTGCAGGTGTCTATGCACCAGGTAGTGTGGTCAAGCTCTGGAATGAAGAGGCCGCTCAAGCTGGCGAGAGAGTTGAAAATAATGCCATTCAAGGGTGGAGGAATGAGATTTTCGACGTGCAGGCGAGGGCTATGCAACAGTAATGGTGAAAGATGGCATGCAAATTATTGGCTTTATACTCTCTTCTTTGGTTTCTACTTGTACGTCATCATTTGCACAATTAGGGCTCCATGGTAGGGTAAACGTATGGCATGGACATCATATATGGGAATATAGGGTTTATGCTTTTTTTTATTATGAATACATATTCGTCGTTTGACTACTTACCCCAAGACTTTTGATCAATTGCTTTTACTCCTTGTTTATTATTAATACGTTGGATCGGAAACTCAAAATTATCGTGCCATTTCACAGTAATTGGCTGGAAACCTTCCTCTATGGCCCTTCAACTCGCCATCCCACCAGTCGTCCGTGCTATCGGTCTTTTTGATCACTTTTATTCTGTCACCTTCACTGAAGCTTAAATCTCCTATTTCTTGAGCTGCGAAACCATACATTGCCGTTACCCAAATATCGGAATTTCCAGATTGGATACGTTTCGGCGGAGGAGGTGGAGGCTTTTTCTTCCCAGCAACCGAGAACCCTCCTAGAGATAGTGTACTTGATATAGTTGTAGGTTGTCGGTCTCTCGCGAAGTAATCCCCCGTAGGACCGGCAGGAGAGTGAGAGATTGCAGGCGGTGAGTATGTCGGAGAGAGGTGGCTATCACGTTGTGGTTCTTCTTCTGGTTCCGAGTCCTGATAATCTGAACGAGATACTGTAGAGGGAATGGAACTTGATGACGGGATCCGCATCACACGCGCTTCAGGCCTTCCTGTGGCCGAATCCGGGCCAGTGATCATACCTTGTGATGATGCTCGGCGGGATAATATATTATTACGAATATTAAGACCAGTGACCGATGATGACTTTCGATTTGGATCATCGCCCATTACCATCGAAGTGTGAACAACTTTCCCTCGCGCTATAGTATTTATACTCTCAACTTCTTTTTGTATGGGCTTGAAATCTGCGTTCCACTGTGCTATCACTTCTTGCATAGGTGGCGGGGGCGAGGGAAAGCCTTCATCTTGGCAATAGTTGTGCAGCGTAGTATAATATTGTGCAAGAAGAGTATTCTGAGTCATGATCTGGGCTGCTAGAAGATGCGGTAGAATTGCAAATGCAGCCGCTACGATGGGAGGCAGGGTATCGCGAAGATGAGTATCGGCAACCTTAAATTCCTGGTATGATGTTAGCAAGGTATTATAGGGAAATGCTGATCGTCTCTTCTTACGTCAGTCGCTTTCGAAAGCTCTACTTCAGCCTTTGCCAGCGCGGCATCATCTCGCTCCGAGCGTTTCTGCTTCTTTGCAGCACTGGTAACTCGATCGAAGTGACGCTCATAATCCAGCCGCTTGTTCTCCCGCTTTTTTATTGTCTTCTTGATTGGTTGAATGTATTCTTTGGCTTCTGAGGCGGGCTTAATTATTCGAGCATCCATCATATTCACTTCTTCCAGCAGATCAGCCTTCAACTCTATGTAAGCCTGCTTTAACTTGTAGGATCTATCCAGTTGCGCTTGAGGAGTCATGACTGGTTCGTGGCCATGACCGTCACTGCTTGCGCCAATTATGGGATTGTATAACTCTTCGATACTCGTCACAACGCCTAGTTGGGCTATAAGGATGGAGGTCCAGGCGTCCCGCCAGGCTTTTGAAGCATCAATGATCTGATGATATTAGTCCCTTCTCAGAAAGGTTTTGAATTGAGAACAAACCTTTGTGAGCATCTTATCCGCCTCATCAAAGTCCTGGAGCAGCACCGAAACCTTTGCATCATCGCTGCCTCCCTTATGGGTTAGTTTCCCGAACTGGCGCTGCATAGAGTTCATCTTGAAGTAACGTTGATTCTGTGGCTCAAATTGTAGGTGGATTGAGGCAAGCAAGACGCCAGACTGTGAAACCCAACAGGAAGAAATCAGTTCTAAAGCGTGGGGGACAAGAACAAGGGATATGAAGGACGGCAATTGATTGACGCATGAAGTCAGCTTTGGTGAGATGACAGCTGTATTGTTGGAAGTCGCGAGTCACGCTGCGGCACAAGCTCGGTTCAAGACCAACAATCAAAAATGGGTGCACAGCCTTGGGGGCCGCGTGGACTGGACTAGGGCAGAGATTATCAAAATGATCGCTCACAAGAATAGAAGAGTCACTGAGAATGGAACAATTGGAAGCAGTCAGATTCAATATATGATGAAAACTTATATTTTTCTGGCACCTCATGTTTTCTTTGGACATGGTTGTGTCACTCCGCGGGCAGTGTCGGGGTGTTCGACTTCAACCTTAGGCATATTGGTGCCTTAGGCTTAACTAATCACATGCTTTCGTGGTGTTAGCGTGTCACCCTCCACGACAACGCGACTGACGATATTGTCTTTGCTAGTACGTCTACAAATTTGGTCAATGCATTCTGCTGATGGGTGAAGAGTCACACGTTTGGCCACCATTAATTGGTTGGTTTGTTCTTGTTTAGGCACGATCACTGGATGATGATACCAGGTCCAGGACATTCTTGACACGTTGGCAATGACTGTTCCGGCCACCGGAACGTGGGCCTCTTCAAATGCAATATCACAAACACAAAATACTGCCCCAGTCCTAGAGTTTCGATGTCTCTATACTTCAGATCTCCGACGCAAGCAGAAGCGATGGCAGGATGGGCGACTCAAATTCCATACATTCAACAAACGGATTATGGTCTACGATGATCGAAGTAACTTCGTGGGCGACAGTCACTGGCGGGGAGACCATGCATTTGCAGAAGGAGAAGAAGTAGAATTAGAACGACGCGGAATCCTCGTTGAAGTATCCGAATGTGTGGGAATCAGGGAGCAAGACTTGACCTCTTTGCTCAAAATCCAGAAGGATAGGCAGGAGAGGGCGCATGTGCGGGCAGTCGCATCCTCTCCACCTCGACCTGGGCCAAGTATTCGAACACAGACAGTTGACCTACCAGGCGCAGCATCAACAGACCTGAGGTCGGCGAAGCGCAGAAAGCCCAATAACTCTTCATGCAACAAGAACGGATACGCCCAAAATCTCACTAGTGCGGCGCTAGCTCTCTCAAGGACGCCTTCAACTACAGCACCCTTGCACTATGATCCATTATGGTTGCGAACCAGGAAGCAACCAATAGAGATGGTTGACATGTCTAATAGTGATGGAATATATCGCATGCCTCAGGAAAGACGAGTTTCTATCAGCATAAATCAGACCAAGACGGGCGGAAGTCAAGCTAAGAGGATGTCGGAAAAGTTATCATCGGCACGTGTTAACCTGGGTTACGCCCAAAATATTACAGGGGCAGCACTTGTACTTGCAAGCAAAAAACCGACAAATCGAGATCCGCCACCAACATCTAGCACAGCGAGGAAGGAGACGACTCGATTGGGCGAAAGTGGGCCCCCACCAATAACGATAGAAGAAGATGAGTTTATAGATCTTGATATCTATGAAAAGGAAAATCAAATTGAAAAGGCCTTGGAGACGTCCTCCCAAGTTATCAAACTGGCGAAGATCCGTCAACAGGCGCTTTTGCCAAAAGCACTCTCTGATCAACCCCACTCTGAAACGGACCGAGATGAGAGGCCTTTCAATCCTCTTCGGATAAGGACACGACCAAAGAGGAAGCTTCTCTTAACTGCAACCCTTCCGTCTCGCCCATCTTCGTTCACTGAGCCCAGCGTTAAGGAGAGTAGTGGCTTAATCTATCGACCCACGCCTCCAGAAAGTGGTCGCGAACCGTCACTCTCGCTGGCATCTGTATCACACGGTGCAACAGTCAGTGCAAATAGGCCATTCGACATCAAGGTACATCCTTTGTCTTCTTCGCTGAATGCGGAAATGGACCATCATGGTACCGATGCACTCTTGACACGGAAAGTCTTGGGGCAGACTAACATGGCTGAGAAACCACATGGGAATGTACAGGCCCGCACCAAGAACAGAAACTCTACTCAATCTGCTGAAGAATTGAGAGAGCCCACAGGGTTGGACGATCAAGAAAGAGCCCAGTTCACGCACATCCCAGCTCCGCAGTTTGCAGTCAGGCAGAATGTTACGCGGAGTCCAAGGCAGCCGTTGATGCTATGTGGCCGTACCGATGGCAATATTGAAGAGGACTCCGTGAGTATATAGATTTCGAAATTTGCTTAATCTCAATCACCGATAGTAATTCCGGGATATTAATTGAACTACCCAAGTAAGAGAGTCATGGCTAACCATTTGATCCAGACCGGCCCTTCAAAGAGTGTCAGATCGCCGCGTGGATCAATGAAGTCCTTTACTGAAGGAGGTAAGGCCAGTGAGCTTCGTGGCTTTACAGTCATCACCACCAAGGAAGATATAAACACGCTTAAGCTTGCCTACCAAGCTGATATGGGCTTGACTGTGAAACGGGACGTTTTACCTTTCAAGCCACCAGCGAAGCTGACCGAGACTACTAAGGTAGCTCGAAGGGATAATAAGCAGGGCGGATACGACGAAAGCGTCATGCCGCCTATGATTGGCAGCACTAAGCCTGCAGTCACTGTACCAAAAGCCAAATTGGCTCGTGAACAAGCGGCTGCAGCTGGGGATCAAGGTCCTTGGAGTCGAGAAGCATTCGACCTCTTCGATTGGAGGCCAGGTGAAGATACAAAGGACGATAGCATGGCGGTAGGTTGAAACTGCTCATTGCGAAATGGCCTCTTTACCGCTACCAGCTGAAAAAGCCATGTGAACTAGGAAGATCAAGCAAACTTCATGATGTAGTCAGCCTCAAAATCTAACTTTCGTTGCATTGCATTTGGGCGGGTTTATTGGTGAGTAATCAAGTGATGATTTTCATTACGCAATTGTGGGGGTCCGAGCGGAGATATCCTAATATCGAAGCCCATTTCAGCGCTCATTATGATGCATACCCAATGGCTTTTCCTGATAATTGAACCATCTTTCGCGATCCAGTCATTATGCCAGATCTCGCTACGGATTCTTACTTCACGCTGCACTTGCCCCATCGCAGAGCACACATCGCTCAGTTTCCTCCTAGCTGCTGCTTTCATCCAAGACCTCCTCGCTATGGTTCTCATAGCGATGCTAGAGGACTCCATTTCAATGAATTGCCCTTAATTGGCGAATGGAAGTCATCTACGTATCAATTCAACTCCTGTGGTCAGTTGACGTATGCAATTCCCGTCTTTTGCTGTTGCCTCTCTTTGCTCACCGGGAAGCGAGAGCATGTCCGCCTCGCTGTCTGCCATGGCAAGAACTACTAATTTACCTCGCAGTAAATCATTTCTTTGTTTCCTTAGGATTTTCCTCGTCATTGATGTTAACATACTCGCCATCTTTGCATTGTGGCGCGTTCCTTTGCTCGTGCTTGTCAATGAACACTTACCCGTCCGTTGCTTCATCGTTTTATTCTTAACCTCCACTTTTCGAGCATTGCAGAGCCTTGCCGATTTTGAGAATCGCAACTCCCACCTGCTGCGACTGCTCTCATATCTCCACCTATTCCTACCACGATCCTTACACCGCCGATTATCTGCATATACGCAGACATTCCCGAGTTTCCAAAACCTCGACTACGCTCTAGATTACTCACGTCGAAACGAGACCGAACCATCTCTTCTACGATCTTAAGCAGTCCGAATACTTATATTTCACCTCGCATCAACTCATCAATCTACATATCACGATAGGCTACACCTCAGAGAAAAGTTCCTTCTGCAGTTCTGAGGTGTCTGCATCTTCGAATACCACAACCAAAGATTAGTGAAGACTTTATCCCATATATTCACGCTCTGCATCTGCGACGCAGGATCCTTCAACATAACGCTACTGATATCGCCGGGTGGCGAACCTTTTCACGTCCTGGGAGTAAATCCATAAAACCCCGCAATGGCTGCTGGATTTTCGATGCATCATCTTCCACCGCTCATCGATGGTCGTCGTTATTCTCATGAGCTGGAAGTCCCCAAGCCAATTCCTGCAGATATCCGTGCAGCTGTGTTGGAGGCTTTACACAATTATTTCGCAGCGGTGTCCCTTAATGAGCGGACATTGTCAGAGGCGTCTGCAACAACTGCGCCAGCGCGTAGTGAAGCATCAACAGGGACTTCAATAACCGATATGACACATATATTTTCGACAAACAACGGATCTGTGCAACCCGAGACTGCAAGGAAAAAACTCTCCGATGTTCAGCGGACCAGGAAGGCCTTGTTGCGGAAGCTTAAAGCATGCCTGGAAGATTGCAGAAAGCGCAAAGTCAAGGTAAAAATAGCCCTCCTCTATAGCAGTGGCCAGTAGTTAACAGATCTTAGTGTCCGCTATGGCATCATGCTCTCCGCGACCTTCTTGGCCCTGGACATTCGCCGCGTGACGAGGTGGTCGTCGAATGGGCCATCAAATACGATGGCGAGTCGCAGACTCCAGTAGCGACGACCCCGGTATCGGCTCGCGTCAGTACATTTGCTGCAGGCGGCGACATAGAGCAGCGTGACGATGTCGTCGACCAGGCCAATGGTGTCTTTAACTTACCTCCTGGTACTCCGATGCCATACGGTTCGGGCATTCATGAGACCACTGCATCACTTTTAGATGACTCTGAAGGGGTTTCGCCTCCATTATTTACACGCGAAGACACTGTAGTTCCTGCTGTACCAGCACCTAATACCTACAGCACCATTAAGGAAGAACTGATGTTTCCCTTGGGGTACAGAGAGAATATATTTGAGGCTGCCCATTATAATTGCTGGTTCCCGGAATGTGTAGCAATTCTGCCGATGCAAGATCTCATCTCTCATTTCGAATCTCATCTTCACTTCCAACGCCTCGACGACCCATTACGAATGGTCTGTCCGGTGTGTGACGCATTTTACACGTACTCAACCGATCAATGTTCGCCGTGCTTTGTCCCGCCCGGCGGACTGGTGGAAAAGCTGTATGGTCTATACTTCCCTAAAGTAACTGGAATTGGCTTGCAACCAAGAGGTGGTGTTCACTCTGGCTTCTCATCCTTTTGGCCATCTGGTGGCCAGGGCCATAGCTGGTTCCCGTATCAAGGCTTCAATTCGAACCCCTGGAATAATAACTTTGGCTACAACAACCACTACCAACAAGGGTCAGGAAGCGGCGGAGGCAGCTATTACTTAAACGCAAGATTAGCCCTAGCTCATTTCAAGCGAGCTTTGTTCTTGTTGCCAATCAGATTCTTGCGCTTCTTCTGCTCCCTCATCGGCCGCCCTAAATACGTCGCCGCTTTGATAATTGCCGCCACTGTGTCACTCGTGTTAGGATATAAGGAGCACAACTGGATAGTATCAAACCTGTCCCAGCTGACACACGGTGTCCCAACTGTCTCGCCATCCAAACTCCCAGTCATTGGTGTGATAGTCGCATCTGTTGCTTTCGGACTGCACCGCATCATCGTACATGCAACTCGTGCCAACGACATTCGCAGTGGATGGTTGTCTCGCTGTGCGTTGAGCATGTTCAACGTGGCCTGTGGACGGCGGCGGTCAGAATGGCCGGGTACGACAGGTTATGAACTTGGTCATTCGAGGTCTTAGGCAGCTGGGCATCACTATTGACGATACGCATATATGAAGCATCCTTTCTCTTTGTATATCTCTCTATTTTTTCGTATATACGAAGTACTAACGGCCTGTCCTCACATTCTTGGCGTATTCCTGCATTTCCTGTTACTTGGCCTTTTTTTGGGTTGGGGGGCAAATGGCTGGGGGAGTGGGCAGGGTGATTTAGGGGAAGGGGAGGCGTGCTGGGAGTTTTGACCTGACCGTTCGTTATTGCTATATGAGATGACTTTGTGTACATACTCTCTTTCTTTCTAACGATTGGAGAGATTTATGGTCTAACGTGAAGATGAGAGATAGAAATTATGATATGAGCATACGGAAGCGTGGAATAGCATGACATGTTGCTAAGCTACTGCAAAGAGCGATTTCTCAAACTGTATATCAATTTTCCATGATCACCATATCTAGTACCTTTTTTGAAGCATATAGCGCCTGCGCCCCTCTTTCAAGGTATACAATACCTATACATTTTCAACTGCTATTATTTAAGAGCGATATTCTTCGTGATGAAAGCTTTCCCCGCGATCAGTTTCAAATCTTAGATCCTACATCGCAATTTTCATGTTTGGAGGTTTCTTCTCTCGGCCAGGTTTGCAAATTCGGGCGCTCAATCACAAAATGCTAACCGCCACATCGCAAAAATCTCGAGCTTTGGAAGTAAGGCTTTTCCCTCCACTAGATTTGTGATAACGCCCTACAAATCTGGGCCTCTAAGACGACAACCACCTTTTGAGTGAGCTCTTATTTGTTAACTGCGTTGAATGCACATATCTTAGATAAGATTGTGGATTGGCTAGAATATATATTATGGGCTACAGTTACGGTAGTTTAATAAAATGCCAAGGGGGTTGCATCACTTTAACAGGAATGAGAGACTTTATGAAGTATGCTTAATATGATAAAACACATTAAATTTATTATGTTATTTTGACATTTGAGTACATTTGCCCTCCATCTATCACTTCATTAATTGTTATCGTGCGCGTTCTGCCTCTTCCCAACCAAGGAGATTTCTTAGAACAGGTCTCGGTCTCCGGGAGGACCGACTTCAATAATGCCAACACCTGACAGGGTGTTCTCGTCGCTGACTGTGTCGGTTCTGACTCCGCTGGCAGTTGAGAGGACGACGTAGGCCTGGCCGGTGGGTGGGAGGAGCGGTGGGTAGCGGTTGAATTGCCACATGAGATTTACTCGATTTTGGGACTGTAGTCGAGGTCAGCCATGTCCTTACATTAATGATGTACATTGTGGAGCATCACTTACATCACCGTCATGAGCGTACTTTACTTGCGCGTAGTGCTCGTCGAGTCCAGAATATAATACTGCATGCACTGGCTTGATGCGGTTAAGCTGGGCATTACTTTCTGGGCGGCTGTGAATGCCTCGGTGAATGTGACAGATGAGCTGCAAGCTGTGAAGTTGTATTGCGACGACGCGATGACGAGGGGATGAAGGCCTGAAAAGGCAGCGCAGGGGAACCAGCTTGAAAAGATACAATAAGCTACGACGTCAGAGAGGAGACTTGATTGAAGTCAAGAGGTGTGTTAAAAGACATTTGAAATGGTGATTCACTCAAAACGGCCCTAATACAAGATGAATGATGGGCCTCGACTGTAAGCAGAAACACACCAACGCCTTCAAGGGCAGATGAAGGTCCAATGAAGCTCTCGGGATCGGTGAATAGGAAACTATAAATTGCCTCTAAACCGGCGTGGCCCCAGCTGCGGTGAGAGCATATGCAAGAGAGGCAATATAGGTCTAGAACTTAAGCTAAATCCAAGAAAAAGCAGAGGAAGCGCTACCATCTCATCCCAGTAGACCTCTTGCAGGTTGGCGTAGAATGGGTCAGGGAAACTAGCATTGGCAAAGTCTTCCTGCTTGAACTGAGCGAGGCCCTCCATATAGAACTTCCGTTCGAGGTATTCGAGAGTCAACGTGTAGTTCAGGATTGTCACGTCGCCTCTAGGCACGGTGTAGTCCACAGCGTCTGCTCCCCGTTCCTCAACTGGAGCGGCATTGACAAGGCTGGCACCAGCAGCAATGGCTGCAATGAGAGTAGAGTAACGCATGGTGATGGTCTGACTAGCTTGATGGAAACAAAGCTATTTAGGTACGGCAAATGCAGGTACGGCTGACAGAGAGAGGCGGACTATAGGAGAAGGAGAAAAACAAAGGAAAAGTCAGATATAAGAATCCCGTGACCTAGGAAGCATACGATATTTCGTACTTTCCAAAATCTGTATCCCATGGCTGCGTGACTCCCACTACTGGAAATGCATGAGGGTACTGCTCCAGATGTGAGCAGTTCCGGCAGAGCTGTAGCTCACAGAGCTGTAGAATGATGGCTCCATAAGGCTATGAGGTACACAGGGCGACAGGTGATTAGCGCTCACAGTGACGTCAATCGCGAGGATACATTGACCGAGGCTAGAGAAGCGCATGGTGCTGGATAGTAGCTGCACCGTGCAGCACCCCGGGCTTCCTGATGTTAGTGATTAGGTAGTATTGATTTGTCTACAGCGATGATA
>Ga0335075_10004913_pt1 | contig 20821 bp, 19 predicted proteins | sample Lox_Sample_24_FD_206723 | JGI IMG/M metagenome (GOLD analysis project Ga0335075, IMG submission 206723) | Soil microbial communities from Loxahatchee National Wildlife Refuge, Florida, United States - Lox_Sample_2.4 | ecosystem: Environmental > Terrestrial > Soil > Wetlands | place: USA...
AACTCGCGCCAGGGATGGTCAGGGAATTGCCCCCGGCTGATCCACTCATGCCAGAAGTCTGCGGCGGCCGTAGTCGAACGCGGGCTCGCATTCCAGCACGAAGTCGATCGACCCGCTCAGGCACCGCACCGTGCGCAGCAGCACCCGCTCGGCGCTGTGATCCATCGACACCCGCTCGTGGCTGCCCGACCTGCCGGAGCCGAACCGCCAGGGCCCGACCAGCAGGACGTCCCTGACCACCGCCCATCCGGTCGGCACGTCCCAGGTCGTCTCCAGGACCATGGTTCCGGGAAGGTAACGACGGCTCGAGGGGACGGTCGCGTCCGCCGGCCCGAGCCGGAACGATCCGGCGCCTCGGTCCAGGATCGTGGCGAAAATGCTCGGCCCGTCCATCCTGGGCAGGCACATCCATTCGATGCTGCCACTCGGCGCGACGAGGGCAGTCACCTCGCAGTCGGACAGGAACGCGTACTCGGCGATCGGCGGGAACGGGCTCTGGCCCGGCCCGAGTCGGGGTTGGCTGCCTGCCACGGTCCCGATTCCCTCCGGCGTCGTCGTTCCCGTCCTCGGTGACGGTCATCCCCGCTCGCCGGTGCGGCTACGCCCGGTACAAGTCGGTTGCCGCGCTGGCCAGCCGGGTACGTCCCGACACGCGGCCGGCGGATGGTTCCGGCGCACGTCAGGGGGCTGTCGTGGCGCATCGTGGCAGTGCGCAAGGGGGAGAGAGCGGCAATGAAAGCCTTCGTGATGAGAGAAATCGGCCAGGTCGGCTTCATGGACAAGCCGGTGCCGAAGCCCGGGCCGAACGACGCCGTGATCAAGACGACCAGGGCGCTGATCTGTACTTCCAACTCGCATACGGTCCATGGCGGGATCGGGCCGCGGGAGAACCTCACCCTCGGTCATGAAGCTGTCGGCGTCGTCCACGAGATCGGCAGCGCCGTCGAGGTGTTCAAGCCGGGAGACCGTGTCGTGGTCGGGGCCATCACCCCGGACTGGGGTGATCCGGCAGCCCAGGGCGGGCACGCGTCCCAGTCCGGCGCACCGCTCGGCGGCTGGACGTTCTCGAATACGAAGGACGGGATATTCGCCGAGTACTTCCACGTCAACGACGCGGACGCGAACCTGGCCAGGATCCCGGACGAGGTACCCGACGACATGGCGGTGTACTGCTGCGACATGCTGTCCACCGGCTTGATGGGGGCCGAGCACGGCAACATCCCGATCGGCGGGACGGTCGCCGTGCTCGCGCAGGGCCCGGTTGGGCTGATGGCGACAGCCGGCGCGCGGCTGCGCGGTGCCGGGCTGATCATCGGCATCGAGTCCGTGCCGGACCGGCAGAAGCTCTCCCAGACCTACGGCGCTGACGAGATCGCCGACTTCTCCAAGGAGGATGAGGTCGAGCCCGTTCTCGAGCTCACTGACGGCGATGGAGTCGACACCGCGATCGAGGCGCTGGGCGCGGACGTGACCTTCCAGGCCGCAATCAAGATCACCAAGCCTGGCGGGATCTCGAACGCGGGCACCTCGACCCGACGCTGACGACCACGCACACGTTCAGCTTCGACGAGATGGAGCAGGCGTTCGAGGTCTCCGACAAGAAGCTGGACGCGTGACTAAGCCGCTGATCACTTTCTAGGGCACGCAGGACCGACAGGAGGCCGTAGTACCGGCAGGAAGGGACAGGACCGTGATCCGGCGGCTTGCCCTATTCGGGGCGACCGGTGACCTGACCGGGCGCTTCCTGCTGCCCGCGCTGACCTCACTGCAGGCGGCCGGGCACCTCGACGGCGGTTTCGAGCTAATCGGGGCCAGCCGGGAGGACTGCGGGACTGAGCAGTTCCGGGACTGGGCGGCAACGCAGCTCGACCGCCATGCACCTGAGTACCCGGCCAGCGCGAGGGCTGCCGTCTCCGCAATGGCCACCTACCGCCGGGCGGACGCCTCGGATCCGGCATCTGTTACCGCAGTCGTCCGGGGAGACGGGCCGGTCGCGGCGTACCTCGCGCTGCCGCCCGGCGTGTTCCCGGCGGCGATCGAGGCGCTGCGCAGCGCCGGCCTGCCCGACGGCAGCCGGATCGTGCTGGAGAAGCCGTTCGGCATGGATCTGGACAGCGCGATTGACCTGAACCGGCGGCTGGCTGCCTTCCTGCCGGAGCAGGCCGTGTTCCGGGTCGATCACTTCCTCGCGATGACCACGGTCCAGAACGTGCTGGGCACGCGGCTCGCGAACCGCGTGTTCGAGCCGATCTGGAACAGCGCGCACATCGCCGAGATAGAGATCGTCTGGGACGAGTCGCTTGCGCTCGAGGGCCGCGCCGGGTACTACGACGGCGTCGGCGCGCTCAAGGACATGCTGCAGAACCACCTGCTCCAGCTGCTCTGCCTGGTGGCGATGGAACCGCCTGTCAGTCTGGGCGAGCGCGACCTGCGCAGCCGCAAGGTCGACGTGCTCCGCTCGGTCCGGCCGCTGGCCGAACGCGACGTGGCCTGCCGCACCCGCCGGGCACGCTATTCGGCCGGGCGGATCGGTGAGCACGAGGTGCCTGCCTACGTGGACGAGAAAGACGTGGACCCTGGCCACCACACCGAGACCTTCGCGCAAGTGGAGCTCGAGATTGACAACTGGCGGTGGCCGGACACGGTGTTCCGGCTGCGGTCGGGTAAGGCGCTCGGAGTCGACCGGAAGGAGGTCGCGGTCCGCTTCCGGCCGGTACCGCACCTTCCGTTCGGCCACAGCGGCGATGCGCAGCCCAACGTGCTCCGCTTCGGCCTCGAGCCGGAGAACGTCCGCCTGGACCTGATGCACGTCGGCGGCGGAGCGCACGCGCTCGAGCCGCTGTCGCTGACCGCGCCGATGGACCCGCCCGAGCTGCCGGCCTACGGACGGCTCCTCCAGTCCGTCCTCACCGGAGACGCAGCCCTGTCGATCCGCGGCGACGAGGCCGAGGAGTCGTGGCGCGTGGTCGCGCCCGTGCTGGCCGCCTGGAAGGCCGGCCTCGTGCCGCTGGAGGAGTACCCGGCGGGCTCGTCGGGTCCGGCCTAGACCTGCGTCAGATCCACTTTCGAGACCCAGAACTGGTTGTTGCAGGTCTTCTGATACCCGAAGATCACCACAGCCGAGCCGTTGCCGGTGTCACCGCCGCTGACGCCGACGACATCGCCGGATTTCAGGTTGACAATCGGCGTGAACCCGGCTCCGCAGACGACGCCCTCCTTAGTGTTGTTCCAGTACTGAGACCGGTTACTGCGGCTGCAGGCCTGGGCGACCACGCGGGCGCCAGCCTTAGTGCTGTCGCCTGCCACCCCGAGGCACTGGCCGCTGTTGTTCTGCAGCTGCGCCCAGGAGACGCCTTCGGCGCTCCTCGTCCTGATGACGTTCCAGGCCTGGTCTCGGAGGTAGGTGCAGTTGAAGATGCCGGCCTTGCCGCCGTCGATACCGATGCAGCGGGTCGAGGTTAAGTTCACGAAGGTGATCGTGCCGGCCGGGATCCTGGTGGTGGCGCCCGCCCCGGGGACGAGGACTACCCCTAAGCTGATGCCGACGGCGACGCAGGCGGTCGCGATGGCCGCCCGCAGGACGAATCTGGGCATGGTTCCACTCCCCGTGATGACTGCCGACTGGCCCTGATCGTGAGCATTGCACACGCAGCTGACAATGGCCATGACGCGGCTATGCCATCGGCAGGAGACCAGCGGGGGAGCTGCGCCATTCCGTAAAGTTGGCTGGTGGTTTCCGGGTTTCATCACGTCACGCTGAACGTCACGGACCTGCCGCGGGCCCGCGCCTTCTACGAGGGCGTCCTCGGCTTCGAGGTCGACCAGGACTTTCCCGGATACAAGCTGCGCCTGCGGGTCGGCGAGTCCAGGGCGAGGCTGGTGCTGTGCCCGCCGCCTGGCGCGGTCGAGGGGGACCGGTTCAGCGAGTACCGGATCGGGCTTGATCATCTGTCGTTCGGCGCCAGCAGAGCCGACATAGACCGGCTGGCCGACGCGCTCGCCGCGGCCGGCGTGCGCGCGGATCTCAGCGAGGACCCGCTCGGCGGCGCCGTGCTGTGCTTTCGCGATCCGGACAACATCGCGCTGGAGTTCTTCGAGGAGCCCTGACGCAACCGCGCTGGATCATGCTCCGGCTTACCGTTCGGTAGCCTGCAGATCATGGCAGCCTCGGAGCGGGTGATCTTCTGGGACTTTGATGCCACCCTGGGTGAGCGGCCCGGCCACTGGCGCGGTGCCGTCCGCGACTCGCTGACTGAGGTACTGGGCGGGCACGACTTCAGCGCCGAGCAGATCAACGCCGAGCTCACCCGCGGCTTCCCGTGGCACGAGCCCGACACCCCGCATCTCGAGCTGAGCGACCCGGACGACTGGTGGGCGCACCTGACCGCGGTGCTGGCCGCCGCCGTGCGCCGCCTCGGCGTCCCGGCTGGACCAGCCACCGAGGCCGCGAGCCGGGTCCGGCGGAACTTCACCGACCCGGCCAGCTGGCGGCTGTTCGACGACACGCGGCCGGCTCTCGACCAGCTCGCCGGGCTCGGCTGGCGGCACATCGTGGTGTCCAATCACGTGCCCGAGCTGCCCGACATCATGACCTCACTCGGCCTCGACGGCTACTTTGCCGACGTCGTCAACTCGGCGGTCACCGGGTACGAGAAGCCGCATCCGATGGCGTTCCGGATAGCTCTGGAGCGGGCCGGCTATCCGGACCGCGCCTGGATGGTCGGGGACAACCCGGTCGCGGACATCGCCGGCGCAGCAGCTGCCGGGCTGCCGGCCATCCTCGTGCGCACCCGCCCGGCCGACGGAAGCCGCCACATCACCAGCCTGACCGAGCTGGCCGCGCTAGTCGGCACGAACGTCCTGACCTGAGCCGAGCCTGGTCCGCGGCGATCAGAGCACAACGCGGCCCGCCGGGCCTGCTACCTGCCCGCCGACGCAGGCACGAGGCCCGCGCCGCGCACTTTCGTGCCGCCGGAGTAGACGGCACGGATGTTCTGCTTCAGATCTGCCAGCTCGAACGGGTCGCCCGCCAGCACGACAATGTCCGCTCGCTTGCCCGGCGTGACCGTGCCGGTCTGCTCGGCGACCTGGAGCAGCTGGGCTGCCGAGCTGGTCGCGGCGGTCAGGACCTGAGCCGGCGTCAGCCCGCCGGCAGCCATGAGCGGCAGCTCGTCAAGGTTGCTGCCGTGCGGCCCCACTCCGCTGTCGGTCCCCATCGCGATCTTCACGCCCGCATCGACCGCCCGCGCGAATGCATCGGCGTGCGCGGCCATGACCTCCTGCGCCTTCGCGACGACACCCTCGGGGAGCTGGCTGCCCTCGCTTGCGGCCCTGATGACCGCGTGCGGTGCCACCAGTGTGGGGACAAGCCAGGCGCCTGCGGCGAGCATCATCTCAATGGCCTCGTCGTCCAGGTAGATCCCGTGCTCGATGGACCTCACCCCGGCCCGGAGCGCGTTCTTGATGCCGTCTGTGGCCTGTGCGTGTGCCATCACCGGCAGGCCGGCGGCGCTCGCCTCGGCCATCAGCGCGGCCAGCTCGTCTGGCCGGAACTGGGCATGTTTCGGGCTGTCGCGCGGCGACAGCACGCCGCCCGAGGTGTGCACCTTGATGACGTTGGCACCAGCGCGGACGATCTCGCGAACCCGCTTGCGCATCTCCTCAGGCCCGTCGACGATGCCGGCCGGGCGGCCCGGATGCGGCGACATCAGCGAGGTGGTAACGCCGGACGGCAGCCAGCCGTCGCCGTGCCCGCCGGTCTGGCTCAGCGCGGTAATCGCGATCTGCATCCGCGGACCGTCGATCAGGCCATCGTCAACAGCACGCTGCACGCCAAGGTCGGCGCCGCCCGCGTCGCGCACCGTGGTGATCCCGCAGTCCAGCGTCGCCGCAAGGTTGCCCGCTGCCTGGAAGAACTGGTAGGAGAACGGCCGCTGGAGCCGCCTGACCAGGTCCACGCCCGAGAACATGACATGAACGTGGCAGTCGAAGAAGCCTGGCAGCAGTGTCAGGCCGGACACGTCCACCTGCTCGTCGCCGTCCAGCCCGATCCCGACGTCGACGATGCGGCCTGCTGAGATAGCCACGTCCCCGTCGGCCACCGGGCTGCCCGTCCCGTCGAAGATGCGCCCGCCAGTGAGCACGGTTCTGGTCATCCGCCCGCCTCCGAGGCTGTGCCGGTGTTGCCTGCGCAATGCCATCATTCCGTATCTTTTGCCCGAGGCGAGACTGACAATGGGATCCGGCACGCACGCCGCTCATATGATCGGTCTGTGACCTCCCGCATCTATCTGCGCTTCCCGCATGTTCACGGTGACCTGCTGACCTTCGTCGCTGAAGATGACGTCTGGCTCGCGCCAGCGGACGGCGGACAGGCCTGGCGCCTGTCAGCCGACGATGCGGCGGCGTCCTGGCCGCGGCTGTCCGGTGACGGCAGCCAGGTCGCCTGGAGTGCCGCACGGGACGGGGCAGCGGAGATCTACCTGGCCGACGTGGCTGGCGGACCGGGCAGGCGGCTGACGTACTGGGGAGACCCGCGTACCAGGGTGGCGGGCTGGACGCCCGACGGCGAGATCCTGGCAGTGACCCCTGCCGGTCAGCACCTCGGCTACGCGACGTCCGCTCACGCGATCAGCGCTGACCCGGCCGCGCCCGGTTCGCGGCAGCTCCCGTTCGGCCAGGTGTCTGATCTCGCCGTGCAGCAGACCGCTACTGCGCTGCTGACCGGCGGCTACCAGGATCCTGCCTGGCGGAAGCGCTACCGCGGTGGTACGGCAGGCCGGATCTGGCTGCGCAGCGGGCCTGCGGACGGTGCCGGCGAGGGCGAGTTCCGCCGCATGCTGGCCGGGATCGCCGGTCATCTCGCCAGCCCGATGCTGGTGAGCGGCCGGCTCGCGTTCCTGTCCGATCACGAGGGCAGCGGCAATATCTACTCCGTCAGTTTCGACGGGACTGACCTGCGACGGCACACTGACCACGACGGCCCGTACGCTCGTCAGGCCAGCACGGACGGTGTGCGGATCGTTTACATGTGCCGGGGCGAGTTGTGGATGCTCGACAGCCTGGACGCGCCGCAGCCGCGGCGCCTCGAACTCAGCCTCGCTTCCGCAACCGCAGGCCGGGCGCCGCGGCTCATCTCGGCCAATGACCACGTCGGCGGCCTCAGCTGCGATGAGACCGGTCAGGCGAGCGTCGTCGAGGTCCGCGGCACGATCCACTGGCTCACCCACCGGGACGGCCCAGCCCGTGCGCTCGCCGTCACTCCTGGCGTCCGGGCACGGCTGCCCAGGGTACTCGGCCGGGACGGCCTGGCGGTCTGGGTGACCGACGCCGGCGGCGTGCACGCGCTGGAGGTCGGCGGCGACTCAGACGGCCGGCCAGTGCCGCTGCGCCAGCTCGCGGCCGGCGCGATCGGCATGGTGTCCTCGACCGCCGCAGCTCCGGACGGCAGCGCGGTCGCCGTCGCGGCGCGGGACGGTCACCTGCGTGTCGTGGAGGTGGCCTCCGGGACGGTGACCGAGCTGGTCAGCTCGGAGGACGGCGAGATCGGCGGGCTTGCCTGGTCGCCCGACTCTGCCTGGCTGGCGTGGTCGGAGCCAAGGTCGTACCCGCTGCGGCTCATCCGGGTGGCGCGCGTTGCCGACGGCGAGGTGCATGACGTGACCGACGGCCGGTTCATCGACACCGCGCCTGCCTTTACAGCTGACGGCAAGTACCTGGCGTTCCTGTCCAAGCGCACGTTCGATCCGGTCTACGACGCGCATTTCTTCGACCTCTCGTTCCCGCTCGGATCTCGGCCGTACCTGCTGCCGCTGGCCGCGGGGACGCCATCGCCGTTCGCGCCGCAGTCCGGCGGCCGGCGCATCGGCGACGAGCCCCCTCCCAGCAAGGACGGCGACGCCGGCCGGCCCGATGGTAAGGACGCCGACGAGAAGGACACTGGCGCGAGCGCGGACGGCGACAAGGCAAGTGCGCCGTCGTCCTCGGACGCGCCGAAGCCAGCACCGGTGCGGATCGATCTCGACGGCATCACCGCGCGAGTCGTGCCGCTGCCGGTACCGGAGTCGCGCTACGAGGCACTGCGGGCGGTGAAGGGCGGCCTGGCCTGGCTGCGGGAGCCGCTGTTCGGCAACCTGGGCCAGGGCGGTGCGCGCCTGACCGACGATGCGCCGCGGCCGGTGCTCGAGCGGTTCGACATGCGGCGGCAGCGGGTCACGACGCTGCAGGAGAACGTGGACTGGTTCGTCCCCAGCGGCGATGGCACGCGGCTCGTGGTCAGCGATCACGGCCGGCTCACCGTGCTGCCGGCGGATCGCAAGTCCGATCCGGACAATCCGGATGACCAGGTTGTCGTGGACGGCAGCCGGGCCAGATTCCGGGCTGATCCGGTCGAGCTCTGGCGGCATGCCCTCGACGAGGCGAGCCGAGTTATGGCCGAGGACTTCTGGGTGCCCGACATGGCGGGCGTCGACTGGCCGGGCATGCTCGCCGAGTACCGGCCGCTGGTCGAGCTGCTGACGAGCGCCCAGGACTTCGCCGACCTGCTGTGGGAGCTCTTCGGCGAGCTCGGTACCTCGCACGCCTACGTGCAGGCCGCCTCGAGTGGCAACGGCTCAGGCGACACTGCTGCCGGACTGCTCGGCGCCGACATCGGGCGCGATGCCGACGGCGCATGGCGGGTTCGCCGCGTCATCCCTGGCGAGTCGTCGGACCCGCAGGCCCGCTCGCCGCTGGCCGGTCCGGGCGATCAGGTACGCGACGGCGACAGGCTCGTCGCTGTCGACGGCCAGCCGGTCGGCTCCGAGGGACCGGGGCCGCTGCTGACCGGCACCGCGGGCAAGCCGGTGGAGCTGACGGTGGCCAGCCGTGATGACGGCGAGCAGCGCCGCGTCGTGGTCACGCCGCTGCGCTCCGAGTACCGGCTTCGGTACCAGGACTGGGTAGCCGGGCGCCGGGCGGAGGTCAGAGAGCGGAGCGGTGGTCGCCTCGGTTACCTCCACGTTCCCGACATGGTGAGTGGCGGCTGGGCCGACTTCCACCGCGACCTGCGCACCGAGATGCGGCGCGATGGCCTCGTCCTCGATGTGCGCGGCAACCGCGGCGGGCACACCTCGGAGCTGGTGGTCGAGAAGCTGGCACGACAGATCATCGGCTGGGACCTGCCGAGGGGAATCAGTGCCCGGAGCTATCCGTCGGACGCGCCGCGCGGTCCGGTCGTCGCGCTCACCGACGAGTTCGCCGGCTCCGATGGCGACATTGTCACCGCGGCGATCAAGCTCAGGAACCTCGGGCCCGTGGTGGGCGCGCGCACCTGGGGCGGAGTCATCGGCATCAGCGCGCCATACCAGCTTGTCGAGGGCACGCATATGACGATGCCGAGGTTCTCGTTCTGGTTTGACGAGCTGGGCTGGAGCGTGGAGAACTACGGCGTCGATCCGGATGATGAGGTTCTGATCTCGCCAGATGACTGGGCGGCCAGCCGTGACACCCAGCTCGAGACCGCAGTCTCGATGGCACTGAGCGCGCTCGCGGAGCGGCCTCCGGCGAGTCCGCCGGACCGGTCCGGCCGGCCCTCCAGGGTCCGGCCGCCACTTCCGCCCAGGCGGCCGTCGTAGCGCACGACCGTGAGCACCCCGGCCCTTGACGCTCTCGACTCATCCGGCATCCCCTACCGGGTCATCCGGCATGGCCCGGTCCGCAGCCTGGCCGAGGCTGCCCGGGCGCGCGGCGTCGAGCCGGCCGATGTGGTGAAGACGATGGTGGTGCGGCGCGGCACGGGCGATTACGCCTTCGTGCTAGTGCCGGGGGACCGGACCATCTCGTGGCCGAAACTGCGCGCGCTCCTTGGCGTCAGCCGCCTGTCGATGCCCGACGCCACCGTCGCCAGGGAAGTCACCGGGTACGAGCGGGGCACGATCACCCCGCTCGGCTCCACGACGGCGTGGCCGGTCATCGCCGACGAGCGCGTGCTCGGCCGCGAGATAACCCTCGGCGCCGGAGAGCACGGAGTGGCTGTTGCGGTCCGCGCGGAGGACGCGCTGACAGCGCTCGGAGCCACCGTGGCCGACGTGACCGACGCCGAAGACCCGCCGCCGGCGCGGCCCTCCCGACCGGGTCCGGCTTGCTGACCGGGTCAGGCTCCCGGCGCGAGTGCTAGCGTTCCCGGTCATGCAGCCCGGCTTTGGCGTGCGTCATCCCGATTTGCTTGCGGTGCTGGCCCAGCACGCGCCCGCGTACACGCACGAGAATGACCGGATCGCCACCCGCGCCTACATCGGCTTCGCGGCGGTCCCGGACGTGCTCATCACCTCGGTGCGCTGCCTGGTCCGGATCGGCACCGAGGTCATCGTCTGCACCAACAGCGATGGCTTCTCCCACCCGTGGCCGGGAGGCAAGCGCGAACCAGGGGAGTCGTTCGAGCAGACTGCGACCCGCGAGGTCTATGAGGAGACCGGGTGGCACCTGGACGCCGGATCGCTGCGCCAGCTCGGCTGGCTGCACTTCCTGCACCTGCGGCCGGTGGCGGATGACTACCGGTTCCCGCACCCGGACTTCTGCCAGGTGGTATTCACCGCGACCGCCAGCCGCCGCGCGGTCGCGCCAGACGCTGACTGGACCGACACAGACGGCTACGAGCAGGGGTCCCGGCTGATGTCCGTCCCGGCTGCCATCGCAGCCAGCGCCGGTGAGCCGGGCAGCGAGCTCTTCCTGCGCATGCTCGTCCGCTGAGCCAGTCCGGCATCAGGGCTGATGCCTGGCCAGGTAGTCGTCGAGCGCCTCGCGGAGCAGGCTCGCCTCCGGCCGGCCGACGTGCCGGGCCAGCTTGGCCAGCCGGTGCAGCGCGGCCCGCGGGTAGTAGCTGCTCTTGAGCACCATCCGCTCCTCAACGTGCAGGCAGACGCGGTTGCCGCCAGCCTGCTTCGCCCGGACGAGTGCCGCGTCCGCCGCTGCGATCAGCTCGTCGGCGGTCGCGCCGTGTGCTGGCCGGCCGGCGATGCCGATCGATGTGGTGATGCGATCCGGCAGGCCAGGAGCGGGCTCCGATCCGGCCACCTCAGCGCGGACCCGCTCTAGCGCGAGCAGCGCCTCCTCGCACGCGGTGTCGGGCAGCATGGCGGCGAACTCGTCCCCGCGAACGTGCGCAACGCGCCCGGCCGGGCCAAGCCCGGCGGCGAGCACGCGCTCGAAGCTGCCGAGCACGGCGTCCCCGGCCGCGGTCCCGTGGGCCGTGTTGATCTGGATGAAGTCGTCAAGGTCGGTCATCACGACCGCCACCGGCAGGTCCGGGTCGAGCAAGTCGATCTCAGCAGCAAGGTCAGTCAGCGTGAGGGCACCTGAGTGATAGCTCATGCCACATAAGTATGGCGCCTCAGTATATGTATATCAAGTAGCTTGATGGCCGAACGCTATATATCCCGATCGACGCTCACGGCGCAAGGCGCCAGATCCGGAGGCTGTTGTCTGGGAGGCGAACAGAGAACCGCCCCGAGGCAGAGGCTTCCGCGAGGATGTCCCTCAGGTCGCTTTCATAGTCATCCCGGCGATCGCCGAAGAGATGCGGCGCCGTCGAGGATGTCGAGAACGCCCTCGCCACGAGGTCATCGATGGTGAGCTCGACGGCTCGGCGATCGGGAACAGCGACGATCTCCGCGGCCATGAACCCGGCCTGATGGAACACTGCATCCTCCCCAGCGGGCGATGTGTTGCGGATGCCGCGCCCGGCGCGCCGGTCGCTGCCCAGGTACCGGAGCCGTAGCTGATCGACAGCCTCGTCAGGCGGCGGCGGAAACGGAAGCGATCCCTGCTGAACCTCAGCTGACAGCTCGTCGATGCGGTAAGCGGGCACATCTACCTGCACTGCCGCCTGCTGACGTACCCAGGTAGCGTTCCCGACCCCTCGCTCTGCTGCGACCCGGGATGCGCGGTCCAGCATGCCGGGATCGGGATCGAGGCCGACTGCCGCTTCAAACAGCGGCGCGAACAGCAGCGTCACCGTTCCCGGCCCGCAGCCAACATCGAGCAGCCGACCCCGCCCGTCAAGCGGCAGGCTGCGAGCCAGTGCATCAGCGAGCCCGGGCGCGTATGGCAGCCGGCCCTGCTCGTAGTACGCGGCCGCGCCGGCGAACAGGGACTCGTCCCAGCTCCAGGTCTCCCAGCCGCCAGGAGTCACGGTCACGCCGTCACTAGAAAGCGCGAACGGCCTCAGCCAGGGCGCACCAGATCGCCGACGCTGATCGTGCCCGGCGTCGTCACCTGACCGCCGATCGCCATACCCAGCGGATTGTCGGTCCGGGCGCCGATGCGCTTCAGCACCGCGCCTGATCTCGTCAGGCCTGGCTGGGCCATGCCGACCATCACACAGCGCGGCAAGATCACTTCGAACACACCCCTGGCGCTGCCGATCTGCACCGGCTGGTCCAGCCAGGCTTCCTCTTCGAACGCCTCGCTCGTGCGCACGACCAGGTTAGGCCGCAGCCGTCTGGCTTCGACCTGCACGTTCGGCAACTGCGCGGCGAGCCAGTCCAGTGTCGCGGTTCCCACCAGGGTCAACGGCACGCCGTCGAAATGCATGATGCCGGTGTCACGGCGGACCCAGACTCGCTTGCCGGCCAGCGAGCGCAGATACTCATCGGCAGCACCGGTGGCAACCGGGTAGTCGGTGCTGTCCGCGCCAGTCACGATCGGCGGCTCGGCCACATCCTCATAGCGCGCGGTCAGGCCGAGCAGCCCGAGGACGCGGGCAAAGCGCCTGGAGTTCTTGCCCGAGCCGAGCTTGCCGGCCGCGTCCTGGACGGCCCACACACGGTCACCCCGCACGCCGTTTTCGTCGGCGCTGGTTGACTCGACGCGCTCGCCGCCCATCGACTTGACCGGATACCGCCAGATCTGCTCGACGACGAAGCTCACCATGCAAACCTACGCGGATTCGGAACTAGCAGCTCAGACTGGGGCAGGTTCGGAGGGATCGAGGCTGAGGTACCAGATGCCGCCCGCGAAGTTCAGCGCCGCGAGAATCAGGAAGAAGGCTGCCCACCCCTGCACGCCGTAGGACAGGCAGATGAGGCCGGCGACGGCCTGGACGGTGCCGCCCGCAACGTGCGCGAATCCGTAGAACCGGGAATGGCGGTACACCCACGGCGGGACCAGCCGGTAGATGCCGGGTCGCTGGGATAGCCATTGCCCGCGCCGAAGGTCAGGGAGGGGCGTGTAGTCGAGCACCCGGCGCCAGCCGCGGATGCTCTTCTCTGGTGCATTCATTGCGATGCCTCCTGTGGCTGTGGTGCCGGTGTCTCCGATCACCATCAAAAGTGATATCAGATTGATAGCTCCCGCGTCAAGAGCTGGCGTTCCTTAGCGTGCGGTCAGCCAGCCGCCCGCCCCCGCCGATGCCGGCCGGAATGCGGTGCGGGTGGCTCGTGTTCCTGTGCGGGTGAAGAAGATTGGTTTCCTTTCGTTCGGGCACTGGTCGTCATCTCCCGGCTCGCAGACAACGTCCGCGTCGGACGCGCTGCTGCAGTCGATTGACCTGGCAGTAGCTGCCGAGGAGCTGGGTGCGGACGGGGCGTACTTCCGGGTGCACCACTTCGCGAACCAGCTCGGTTCGCCGTTCCCACTGCTGGCGGCCGTCGGCGCGCGCACCAGCCGGATCGAAATCGGCACAGCGGTTATCGACATGCGGTACGAGAATCCGCTCTATATGGCTGAGGACGCGGGCGCGGCCGACCTCATTGCCGGAGGCCGCCTGCAGCTCGGGATCAGCCGCGGCTCACCGGAGCAGGTGATCGACGGCTGGCGCTATTTCGGCTACCAGCCGCAAGAGGGTGAGACAGACGCGGACATGGCCCGCGCTCATGCCGAGGTGCTGCTCGAGGTACTGCGCGGGAACGGGTTCGCGCAGCCCAATCCCCGGCCCATGTTCGCGAATCCGCCCGGTCTGCTCCGCGTGGAGCCGCACTCGCCAGGGTTGCGGGATCGCATCTGGTGGGGTGCCGCGTCACAGCGCACGGCCGCCTGGGCAGCCGAGCTGGGCATGAACATGCAGAGTTCCACCCTGATCACCAACGAGTCCGACAAGCCGTTCCACGTGCAGCAGGCGGAGCAGATCCAGGTATTCCGCGATGCGTGGCAGAAGGCCGGACACGAGCGCCAGCCGCGGGTGTCAGTGAGCCGGAGCATCTTTGCCCTGGTCGATGACCAGGACCGAGCGTACTTTGGCCGTCGCAACCAGGATGCCGACGAGATCGGGCTGATCGACGCGCAAACCGAGGCGATCTTCGGCCGTACGTACGCTGCCGAGCCGGACGTGCTGATCCAGCAGCTCAAGGAGGACGAGGCCATCGCGGCCGCGGACACCCTGCTGCTCACCGTGCCGAACCAGCTCGGTGTTGACTACAACGCTCATGTCATCGACAGCATCCTCACCCACGTGGCACCAGCACTCGGCTGGCGGTAAGCCGCCCGAGAGCCTCGCTGCGCGCGGCTCAGGCTGTGCGGGTGAACACGACATGGACGTCGAGCGTGCTGGTCATCGAGACCAGGCCCATCTGGTTCCAGGTGAGGCCGAAGTCCGCCGGTTGATGCGGACATGGGCGTGGAGCGAGATCTCGCCGTCACCCTAACGGACACCGCGGCATCGAAGGACAGCGGGCGCGTGCAGTCGCGGACAGTTAGCGCGCCGGTTACGGCGACACCCTCACCTGCCAGCCGGATTCCGTCGGCGGTGAAGGTGATGTCTGGCTTGCTGTCACTGTCGAGGAAGTCGGCCGAGCGCAGGTGCGTGTCGCGCCGGGCGTTCTTCGTGTCGATGGATGCTGGACTTGCCCGCATCCAGGACCCAGTCCCCGGCTACGGTCCCCTCCGTCAGCAGAGCCCGCACCACTGATCCGGTCACTTGTCCTGACGTTGCTTGCATGACCTTCTCCCCAGTGGTGTTCGTCTCTTCACCACGACGAGACAGCCTGCGCGAATGTGAGGCGACCAGTGAGCTTGACAGCCCGGCCCTGCTTCATACCCTTATACTATGGCGATAGATAAAGGCCAGGCTGCTACCGGATCTGTGGCTTTCCGGCTGGATCATGGCTCAGGCGTCCCGACCTACCTGCAGCTAGTTCGGCAGGTGGAGCAGGCGCTCCGACTGGGTTTGCTGGGACCGGGGGATCAGCTGCCGACGGTGAAAGAGACCGTCGAGTCGCTGGCGATCAACCCGAATACGGTGATGAAGGCGTACCGGGAACTGGAGCACCGCGGCCTGGCCGCGGGGCGGCCAGGCCTGGGCACGTTCATCAAGGCGAAGCTGCAGCGTGTTGGCGGCGCCGAGCAGGCGGCGCTGGCCCGGCGTCTGGCGGCCTGGATGCGTCACGCCGCGGCGGCCGGCCTGGACGACCAGAGCATCACCGCCATGTTCGACGCTGTGCTCCGCAACCTGCATGAGTACGAGGACGGAATGTCGGCGTGACGGTCCTGCAGGCCAGCGCACTCAGCAAGCGGTATCGCGCCGTGTTCGCCCTGCGCGACTGCAACCTGGCTATCCCGGACGGCAGCGTCACCGGCCTGATCGGACCGAACGGCGCTGGCAAGAGCACGCTGCTCCACCTCGCAGCTGGCCTGCGTCGGCCGACGACCGGCAGCATCCGAGTACTGGATGGCCTCGTTCCCGGATCGTCAAGCGCCCTGGAGAGCGTCGGATTTGTTGCCGCGGACGCTCCGCTGTACCGGAACATGTCGGTGGCCGGAATGCTGCAGGTGAGCCGGGACCTGAATCCCGTCTGGGACGGGCGGTACGCGGTTCGCCGGGTCGACGAGCTTGAGCTGCCGCTGACCGCCAAAGTGGGTGCACTTTCGGGCGGGCACCAGGCTCAGCTCGCGCTCACGATCGCGCTGGCGAAGCGACCGAGACTGCTGCTGCTAGACGAGCCGCTTGCCCGGCTCGACCCGCTGGCCAGGCATCAGTTCCTGGGCCTGCTCATGGCCGCCGTGGCGGCAGACGGCATATCGGTTATCTTCTCCTCGCACGTCCTTACTGAGCTGGGGCGGATCTGCGACCACCTCGTGCTTCTCAGCCAGGGCCGGGTGCAGCTGGCCGGCCAGGTCGAGGAAGTGCTGGCCGGCCATGAGGTGCTGACCGGTCCGGCAGATCAGGTGACGAGCCTGCCTGCGACGTTGGCTCCGATCCGGATCGCTCAGGCTGGCGCACAGGTGCACCTGCTGGTCCGCACTCATCGGGGGAGGGAGCCGGAGCCGGCACCGGCCGGCTTCGCAGTCCAGCCGACCGTGCTCGAAGAGCTTGTGCTCGCCTACCTCGGCGAGCCAGCCGCGACGGCGCTGCCCGGGCCGGAATTCGCCGGGCCGGCCGGACCGGTCTGATGACATCCGCCCTGACGGCCCGCACCGGGGCGCTACGACGCCGGATCGCCGGCCCGCGAAGGCCCCGCCTCGCTATGCTCCGCCTCGTCTGGCGCCAGCACCGGGGCGCACTGTCCGTACTGCTCAGCTTGTCGGCGGTCGCCATCGGAGCGCTGGTCCTCGCCGACCTGTACGACCGTAGGTTTCCTGTCCACCTGTGGCGGACCTTTCTCTGGCAGGGCTACGGGCCGAACTACCCGGACCTGGCAATGCAGGCCATCCCGCTGGCGGCCGCCCTCTTCGTCGGCGTCCCGCTGATCGTCCCCGAGCTCGAGGATGGCACCGCGAACTTCGCCTGGACCCAGGGCTACGGCAAGGCGCGGTGGGCCCTGAGCAAGCTCGCGGCTGCCGCAGCTGTGCTGGTACCGGCGGCAGTCGTTCTCGGGCTGGTGTTCGGCTGGTGGTACCGGCTCTACGCGCCTGCGACCGGGTACTTCACCATGCACGCGTTCGCCCTGTATGCACCGGCGCTGGCAGGATGGACAGTCCTCGGTCTGTCGCTGGGCATGGCATCGGCGGCGCTCGCCCGCCGCGAGCGCCGGGCGATGGCGCTGACGCTCGTCGGCTGGGTTGCGCTCCATCACTACGCCGTTGTCGGCTCGCCGCGTACGCAGCCTGGTGCCCTCTGGCCGCTGCAGTTCATTCAGCTCGCAATCCTGCTGGCCATATCGGGCGTGCTCACCTCCGGCGTGATCGTGCTGATCCAGGGCGCGCCCGCGATCGGCGGAATGCCGCGGCTGCTGCGGGCCGTGCCGACGCGAGCCGCACCGGATGCGCAGGTGCTGGCCCGCCAGCTTCGCCGCAGGCCGATCATGGCCGGGCCGCGGGCTGCCTGGCGCCAGCACCGGGCGGGCCTGCTCATCGGGCTGACCGTCCTGGGACTCTATGCTGCGGTTCTCGCGATCACCGGGCTGCACATTCACGCAGAACCAGCCCGGCTCCGGCCCCGCTACGCGAGCTTCGCCACCCTGTACCTGCCTGGAGCATCAACTGACGGGAACTTTCTGCTTCCCCTGCTGCTGCCGTTCCTCATCGGCCCGTTCGCCGGCGCCTCGCTAACCGGTCCGGACCTCGAGCAGGGCACCGTCAGGTTCGCCTGGGCGCAGGGCGTTACCAGATCACGCTGGGCGGCTGGCAAGCTCGCAGCGGTCGGTTGCGTGCTTGTTGCCGCGGCCGTGGCGACCGGGCTCATCTTCCAGTGGTGGGACGGGCCCTACCTGGCTGAGCGCCTCGCGGACCCCTGGTTCGGCCTATATGCGCCGGTCTATGCGGGCTGGATGGCCGTGACCCTGACTGCGGCAGCTCTCGTGGGGGCCCTGACGCGCACCCGTACCTTCGCAGCCGTTGCCTGCCTCGCCGGCACGCTCGTCGCGGCGGCGGCGAACGCCGAGTTCCTGCGAGGCCATTACCTGCCGACGGCCGTTGCTGTCAACCGGCCCGCGCCGCCAGGCTCGCTTTTCGTCAACAGCTACGTCAGGCACGCGGGCGCGCTGCCATCCGCGATCTATACGCGGGTCCTGCAGGACTTTGACAACAGCACGGCCTGGACCGGCATCGAGCGGGCTCTGACGCGGTACCACGCGACAAACATCCTCGTCTACCACCCCGCCAGCCAGTTCTGGCAGCTCCAGGCGATCGAGAGCGCCGCTCTCTTTGCCCTGGCACTGCTGTTCGGGGCAGCCACGGTATGGGTGATCCGGCGCCGGGAAGCATGACCGGAAGTCAGGCCCGCCCGTTCCGGCTGCACCCCAGATGCGAACAGTTCTGGCTGCCCTGGTTAAGGCTGCGGAACCGGTGGTAAGAGAGGGATCGCCAGACCGTCGGCGACCGTGACCTCGAGTCAGCGGCGCGCGATGAGAGGGATCGCATGGGTGGGGGAGCCAGGGACGACGAGGCGGACGGCAGTTCCCGCGAGTCCGCACAATCCGCCGAGGAGCAGCGGAACCGCCGGCCTGCGGGGCAGCAGGACGACCGGTGGGTCCTGGACGAGCACGGGGTATGGCGCGAGCGGCCCGGTGTCACCAGGAGCACACCGCCGCGCTCGCGATGGAATCCCGGCGTCGCAGGCCGGATCGGCATTGCCGGCGTAGTAGCCCTGGCCGCGGTGCTCGTACTCGGTCAGGCCGGGCTCTTCAGCTCGGGCAAGACGTCCGCGAGCACCAGCGGCTTCCAGCCCGCCGCCCCCAATCCCGCACTGGCTGCGCGTCAGACTGCCGAGGCGTTCCTGAGCGCCTGGGAGCACGGGCAGCTGCGCAAGGCCGCGAGCTATACCGACCGCCCGGACGCCGCTGCGGCCGCGCTGACCTCCTATCGCAACGGCCTGCATCTTCGCGCGCTGCACCTGGCGGTGACCAGTGCGACTGCGCAGGGAGAAGTTGCGTTCTCCGTGAATGCCACGGTGGAAGCGCCTGCGACCGCGCATTCGGCTGCGGCCGGGACAGCTATCTGGTCCTACCCCTCGAATCTGACTGCGTACGCAAAGAACGGGGCCTGGTGGGTCAGGTGGAATGCCGGCCTCGTCGCGCCGAACCTGACCAGCAACGAGAAAGTCGTTACCTCGGCGGTTGCCCCTGGCGTCTCGGCGGTCGTGAGTGCGGCCGGCGGTAACCTGCGCAATGCCGGCGACCCGGGGCTTGACAACATCGCTGCGGCGCTCGGAACGAGCGCACCGGCGGGCCGCGGTTCTCCCGGAGTCCAGGTCATGAACGTCGGCCCGGGCAACAATCCTGCTCCTGGTACCACCGACATCCTCCGGCCGCCCGTCTCTGCCGGGGTGATCAAGACCACCATCGAGCCGAGCGTGGAGTCGGCGGCCAGGTCGGCGGTGCAGGCGCACGCGGACAGCTCGATGGTGGTCATCCAGCCGAGCACCGGCCACATCCTGGCGATCGCGAACAACGACGGCGGCGGCGACTTCGCACTGACCGCACGAGTAGCGCCCGGCTCGACAAACAAGATCATCACCTCGACGGCCTTGTTCACGACGGGCCTGGTCAGGTCGCCGAGCCAGCCCGTCGAGTGCCCGCCGCAGACCGACGCAGACGGCGAGATCATCAACAACGCCGGCGGCGAGAGCGAGCCGCCGGGCACGCCGTTCCTCATCGACTTCGCCGCCTCCTGCAACAACGCCTTCGACCGCTGGTACGACAGCCTCGGCCCGAAGGCGCTAGCCCAGACGGCACAGAAGTACTACGGCCTCAACGAGCCCTGGGACATCGGCATCGGCCAGAGCTCGGCGTACTACACAATGCCGTCCTCCGCCTCCAACGCCGAGCTGGCACTCGAGCTGTTCGGCCAGGGGCGGCTGGCGACTGCCCCGCTGGCGATGGCCTCGGTCAGCGCGACCGTCGACTCCGGCTCGTTCAAGCAGCCCATCGTTGTAGCGGGCCAGCCACAGCTCGCTGCCACGCCGCTGCCGGCGAAGGTGCGCCAGTACCTGTGGCAGATGATGCGAGCCGTTACGCAGGGCGGCGGGACAGCTGCGGGCGTTTTCGACAGCATCGGCTCCGCTGTTTACGCCAAGACAGGCACCGCGGACGTCAGCGGCCAGTCGCAGCCGAACAGCTGGATGGTCGCGTTCGATCCGACGCTGAATGTCGCGATCGGCTGCGTGGTGCTGAACGCCGGCTACGGCGCCCAGGTCGCCGGACCGGAGGCGGCTGCCGTGCTGCAGGCACTTTCCCAGAACGGATAAGCGGCGCACGGGCCGTCAGACCTTCTGAGTACAACTCGGATCATGGCAGCAGACTCGCAAGCACCCTTGTCGGGAAAGGTAGCCCTCGTTGCACGCGCCACTCGCGGCGCGGGCCGAGCCATCGCGGTCGAGCTGGCCAGGGGGAGATCGAGTCCGAGGCGATGCTTGAGGAGTTCAGAGTCACGGCGGAAACGCGGCGCTGGCCGGCGACCCTGATGTCGCGCTCCTTGCCGTCCTGGCATACCTCGACCGCTGAGCGCGCGTCCGGCCGACCGGCTGCCGTTGCCCTGCCAGGCACCTGGCGCGATCCAGGCGCCGACTTCGGCAAGGGCGTCGTCCACGAGGACCTGTCGCTCGACTACGAGTGGCTCGGGTGCGGTAATCAGCGAGGGCTCGACGGGCGGGCACCGCATTTTCTCCGGCAGGGGCAGCTGCACGCTGGGCCTCGGCTTCGTTACGGCTGGTCTCTAACGGCTGTAACAGTTAACCGGAAGTCCACCTTCAGTTTGGCTGGCTGACCTTCCACACCGGAAGCATTGCCTTGCTTTGTCGGAGTGCCCAGGAAGGACAGTAATGACGCAGAGTATGGAGCGCGCCGGCGTCTCGCGCCGGTCGTTCATCGGCGGTGTCGGCATCACTGCCGGCGGTCTCTTGGTAGCCAGCAGCCCGGTCCTGTGGCAGCAGGCGGCGAAGGCCGACACAGTCACAGCTGAGCAGGTTCACCTG
>Ga0335075_10004914_pt1 | contig 20821 bp, 17 predicted proteins | sample Lox_Sample_24_FD_206723 | JGI IMG/M metagenome (GOLD analysis project Ga0335075, IMG submission 206723) | Soil microbial communities from Loxahatchee National Wildlife Refuge, Florida, United States - Lox_Sample_2.4 | ecosystem: Environmental > Terrestrial > Soil > Wetlands | place: USA...
GAGGTCTGGGCCTACCTGATGCAGCCGGGCTCCGGCCTGATCGACAAGATCTTCGGCGCGGTCGGCCTGCCGCAGCCGGGCTGGCTGAGCGACCCGCACCTCGCGCTGCTCTCCATCCTGCTGATCGGGTTCCCGTGGATCTCCAACCTCGGCTTCCTGATCTTCCTCGGCGGGCTGCAGAACCTGCCGAAGGACGTGCTCGACGCGGGACGCCTCGACGGCCTGTCCGCCCTCCGGCGCGTCTTCTCCATCGACGTACCGCTCCTGCTACCGCAGTTCAGGATCGTGGTCATCCTGTCCGGCATCTACGCGGTGCAGAACTTCATCCCGATCCTGCTGCTCACCAACGGCGGCCCAGGCACCGCCACGCTCGTCCCCGGCCTGGACATGTACCAGTCCGCGTTCTCCAACGACCAGTACGGCTACGGCATGGCGATCGGCACCCTGCTCTTCGCCGTGATGCTCGTCTTCACCCTCGCCGCGATGCGGCTACTGCGGTCAAGGACCGCCTGATCACCGTCGATCCCCCGCTCACCCGGAGGTGAGTTTCGCAATGACTAAAGTAACGCGAAGAAGAGCCCTGTCCGCCGCGACGGCCCTGGCGGTCGCGGGCATCCTGGCCGCGGCCTGCTCGTCCGGCGCCTCGTCGGGCGGCGGCGGCAACGGGTCCGTCGTCATCAAGGCGGTGCTGCCGCCGGAGACCGGCGCGATCACCGCGGCCGACAACGCCGGCCTGCAGCAGCTCACCCAGCAGTACGAGGCCGCGCACAAGGGCGTCACCGTGCAGTGGCTGCCGAACAACAGCACCTCGATTACCCAGTCCAACGCGACGATAGAGAGCCAGGCGTCCGGCGGCGCGGCCCCCGACCTGGTCTGGGAGCAGTACGGCCCGGTGACCTCCGGCAGCCTGCCGAGCGGCCTGTTGCAGAACATCAAGCCCTACCTGGACAAGCCCAACCCCTACGTGCCGGGCAACACGAGCTGGCTCAGCCTGTTCTCGGCGTCCACCATCCCCTACATGACCTCGCCCAACGGGGACATCGACATCATCCTCGGCTCCGACGTCGAGACCGGCATGTTCTACAGCAAGGCCGCGTTCGCCAAGGCCGGGATCACGTCCACGCCGACCACCTGGGCCGAGTTCATGACCGACCTCGGCCAGCTCAAGGCGGCCGGCGTCACGCCGATCATGTTCGCCGACGGCGGCCTGTGCAACCCGTCGTGGTTCGAGCGGCTGGCCACCTCCTCGCTGCTGGCCAACCAGGTCAGCCAGTTCGACGTGAACCACGCCCAGGTGACCACCGGCCTCGACGTCGCGGTGGGCATCCAGAAGGGCATCATCTCGATGAGCAACCCCGCCTACGCCGAGGTCTGGAAGCTCCTCGGCCAGCTCGAGCAGTACTCCGCCAGCGGGCAGAGCACCTACGACGCCTGCACCAACCCGAACATCACCACGCCGCCGCTGTCCACCCAGTCGCTGCTCATCCAGGGCAAGGTCGGCATGCTCTGGGGCGGCTCCTGGTACTTCCCGCAGCTGAACTCGGCCGGCTACAGCGGCAAGTACGGCGTGTTCCCCGAGCCGGCGATCACCAGCGCGACCTCGCCGCTGGCCACCGGCGCCTCCACCGTCGGGATGATCGGCGGCCCGAACGGCAACGGCCAGTGGGGCGTGACTTCCCAGCAGGCCGACTCCTCGATGACGCCGGCCAAGACCGCGACCGTGATGAACTTCCTCGCCTGGCTGTTCACCCCGCAGCACCTGGGCAACTGGATCAAGGTCAACCAGTCCGGCGCGGACATCCCGACCGAGACCGGCGCGCCCACCCTCAGCATCCCCGGCCTCAGCAGCCTCGTCCCGACCGGCAAGGTCGGCACCGTGGTCGACGTGGTGCTTGACGACGTGCTGTCCACCGCGACCACCAACTCGGGCCTGCGCCTGGTGCAGGAGTACCTCGACGGCCAGCTCAACTTCACCGCGTTCTCCGGCCAGTGGCAGTCGCTGCTGACCAGTTCGGCGCAGCAATGGGCGACGGCCAACCACGTCGACCTGAGCAAGTACTGAGCGGCCGTGGAAACCCGAACCCGTTCCGAGGCCATCGACACCTCAGCCGGCCGACCGCCCGCACCCCGCGGGCGGCGGCCGGCCGGGGTAGCGCGCTGGCGGCGGCGGTACCGCTGGATGACGGCCGCCGCCGGCACGGTGATCGTCGTGCTGACGTACTTCCCGCTCGTCATCGCGGCGTCCAACTCGCTCAAGAGCGGGCAGGGCATCTTCTCAAGCGGCGTGTTCTCGCTGTTCACCCAGTTCGACACGCACAACTACGCGCTCGCCTGGACCGGCGTGTCGCGCCAGCTGCTCAACACGATCATCGTCGCCGCGCTGGCCATCGTCATCGGCGACACCGCGGCCGCCCTCGGCGCTTACGCCTTCTCCCAGCTCCGGTTCCGCGGCAAGGAACTGCTGTTCGTCGCGTACCTGGCGCTGCTGCTGATCCCGTGGACGCTGACCCTGATCCCGCTGTTCCTCACCATCCAGAAGCTGCACTTCTTCAACACCTGGTGGGCGCTGATCCTGCCCTACGCGGCGAGCGCGCAGCCGCTGCTCGTGCTGATCTTCCGCGGCTTCTTCGAGCAGATACCGCGCGAGCTCATGGAAAGCGCCCGGGTGGACGGCTGCGCCGAGCGCCAGGTGCTCGCCAGGATCGTGGTGCCGCTGACCCGGCCGGTGCTGCTGACCGGCGCGATCCTGGTCACGATCAACGTCTGGGGCGACTACCTGTGGCCCACGATCGTGATCCAGGATCCGACCAAGACCACGATCTCCGTCGGCGTCTTCCAGTTCGTGAGCAGCTTCGGACTCAACGCCTCAAGCGGCGGCGCCGCCTTCGCCGCCTTCGCGATCGCCACCGTGCCGATGTTCCTGCTCGTCGGCTTCACCATGCGCTATTTCGTCTCGGGACTGACAGAAGGAGCCTCGAAACTGTGACACAAGCCGGCCTGCCCCCCGTCGTGCCACCCCCCGTCGGACTGCGGTGCGCGCACCTCGACAACCCGCTCGCCGTCGCACCGGACCGGATCCGGTTTGGCTGGCTGCCCACCGGCAGCGGGCCGCAACAGGGATATCAAATTCAAGTTTTCCCGAACGACTTGAGGTTTCCCTCCGGGGCCGGCCCGGTCTGGGACAGCGGCCAGACCCCCTCAGGAGAGTCGGCCGACGTGCCCTACGACGGCCCGCCGCTCGCCCCGGGCGGGCGGTATCAGTGGCGCGTCCGGGCCTGGGACGCCGCGGACGCCGTGTCCGCATGGAGCGAGCCGGCGTCGTTCGAGGTGGAACTGGCCCCGGATGACTGGACGGCATCGTGGATCGGGCTCGGGCCGGTGCGGGAGAGCTTCACCCCGCCGTCGCAGCCCGGGCGGCCCGATCCGGTCCTCGCCACGCTGCGGCCCGCGCCCCACCTGCGGCGCTCGTTCACCCTCGCCGGGCCGGTCGCGTCCGCCCGGCTGCACGTCACCGCGCTCGGTCTTTACGAGGCGCGGCTCAACGGGCGGCGGGTCGGCGACGCGTTCCTCACCCCCGGCTGGACCGACTACCGGCGGCGGGTGCTCTACCAGGCCTACGACGTGACCGGGCTGCTGCACGAAGGGGAGAACGTGCTCGGCGCGATCCTCGGCGACGGCTGGTACTGCGGGTTCTACGGGTTCGACGCCAAGCGGGCGGGCGCGCACTACGGGCCCGCGCCGGAACTGCTCGCCCAGCTTGAGGTCACCCTGGCGGACGGCACGGCCGTGCGGGTGGTGACCGACGACGCCTGGCGGGGCCGGTTCGCGGCGGTCAGGCACGCCGACCTGATCATGGGGGAGCGCCACGACCTGCGGCTGGAGCCGGCCGGCTGGGACGCGCCGGGCTTCGACGCTGCTGTGTCGGACGAGGGCGCGCCGGCCGGGGGCGGCTGGCGGGCCGTGCGGCACCGTCCACGCGACGGCCGTGTCCTCGCCGCCGACCCGGGCGTCCCCGTTCGCGTCACGCAGGAGATCGCCCCGGTCAGCGTGACCCGCACCGCCGACGGCGCCCACCTGGTCGATTTCGGGCAGAACCTGACGGGGTGGCTCAGGATCAGGGCCGCCGGCCCGGCGGGCGCGTCCGTCGTGGTCAGGCACGCCGAAGTGCTCGGCAGCGACGGCCGCGTCTACACCGACAACCTGCGCACCGCGCGCCAGACGGACGAGTACGTGCTGGCCGGCGGGCCGACGGTGCTCGAGCCGCGGCTCACCGTGCACGGGTTCCGCTACGCCGAGGTGACCGGCTACCCGGGCGAGCCGGGACCGGGGGACATCGTGGCCCGCGTCGCGCACTCGGACATCGCCGCCGCCGGGACCTGGGAGTCCGACCAGCCCTGGCTCGACCGGCTGTTCACCAACATCGACTGGGGCCAGCGCGGGAACTTCATCAGCGTCCCGACCGACTGCCCGCAGCGGGACGAGCGCCTCGGCTGGCTCGGCGACGCGCAGGTCTTCGCCCGCACCGCCTGCTACAACCGCGACGTCGCCGCCTTCTTCGCCAAGTGGCTGGACGACGTGGCCGACGCCCAGTTGCCGTCCGGCGCCTATCCCGACGTCGCCCCCCGGCTGAACTTCCCCGGCGCCGGGGCGCCGGCCTGGGGGGACGCTGGGGTGATCGTCCCGTGGACGGTGTGGAAGGCGTACGGGGACCGCGGCACGCCGCGGCGGAACTTCGGCGCGATGACCGCGTGGATGGACTTCCTCGCCCGTGGCAACCCCGGCTTCCTGCGCACCAGGGACCTGGGGCACAACTACAACGACTGGCTCGCCCCCGGCCGCGACGACACGCCAGCGGAACTGCTCGCCACCGCGTACTGGGCCTACGACGCCGCCCTGATGGCGGAACTCGCCGACGCGATCGGCCGCGCCGACGAGGCCGCCAGGTACCGGGAGCTGCGGGCGAAGATCGGCGCGGCCTTCGCGGACGAGTTCGTGGACGCGGACGGCCGGGTCGCGTCCGGCACCCAGACGGCGTACGTCCTGGCGCTGCACATGGGCCTGATTCCGGCCGGCTTGATCGCCGCGGCCGGCGCGGGCTTGGTCGCCGCGATCGAGGCCGCGGACTGGCACCTTACCACCGGGTTCGTCGGCGTCGGCTACCTCCTGCCGGTGCTCAGCGCGACGGGCCACACCGACGTCGCCTACCGGCTGCTCGCGCAGCGGACGTTCCCCTCCTGGCGGTACATGATCGACCGGGGCGCGACCACGATCTGGGAACGCTGGGACGGCTGGTCGGCCGAACAAGGGTTCCAGTCGGCCTGGATGAACTCGTTCAACCACTACACGCTCGGCTCGGTGGGCGAGTGGCTGTACCGGTTCGTCCTCGGCATCGACCAGGCGCCGGGCACGGCAGGGTTCCGCCGCCTGCTGCTGCGCCCGCACCCGGCCGCGCCGCTGAACCGCGTACAGGGCTCCTACCAGTCGGTACGGGGGATGATCAGGGCCGGCTGGGAGCGCGCCGACGGACGGTTCAGCTACCGGGTGGAGGTGCCGCCCAACGCCCTGGCCAGCGTGCACGTGCCGAGCGCGGACCCGGACGCGGTGCGCGACGCCGCCGGCGGCGCTCCCGCCGCGGTCGCGGAGTACCCGGGCCGGCGCCGCGGCGGCGAGGCCGTCTTCCACGTCGGGACGGGGCGGCACGAGTTCTCCGGGCCGGACCAGTGAGCCGCCAGGTAGCACAGGATGTATCGTTTCATTTAGCGAACCCTTTTCGTTCTGCCTGTCGCCGATATCGATCTGCTGGGAGGTTCACCAGGATGAAAGGGGCTCGGTCGCCCTATCCATGGGGAAGCGGGTAAGCGTGCCGGTCAGCATCAGGGACGTCGCCGCCCACGCCGGCGTCTCCGTCGCCACGGTCTCCAACGTGCTCAACCGGCCCGACATCGTGGCGCGGCCAACGCGCGACCGGGTGAACGCCTCGATCAGGGAACTCGGCTTCGTGCGGAACGAGTCCGCCCGCCAGCTCAGGGCCGGCCGGAGCCGGACGATCGGCCTGGTGGTGCTTGACGTGGCCAACCCGTTCTTCACCGACCTGGCCCGCGGCGTGGAGGACGAGGCGAACAAGGCCGGCCTCGCGGTCATCCTGTGCAACAGCGACGACCAGGAGCGCAAGGAGAAGCGCTACCTGGAACTGCTCGAAGAGCACCGGGTGCAGGGCGTGCTGATCACCCCGGTGGTGGGCGCGGGCTCGCGCCTCGCCCGGCTACAGCGGCGCGGGACCCCGGTGGTGCTTGTCGACAGCCGGTCACCGTCCCGCGGCCAGTGCTCGGTGGCGGTCGACGACGTGCTCGGCGGCGACCTCGCGGTCTCCCACCTGCTGTCCGTCGGCCACCGGCACATCGCCTACCTCAGCGGGCCGCGCACCATTCGGCAGGTGGCCGACCGGCTCGAGGGCGCGCTGCGCGCCTTCGCGCGGGTCGGTCGTACGGCCACGGACCTGCACGTCATCGACGTCGGGGCACTGAACGTGGCCGCCGGGCAGAAGGCCGGCGCCGAGATCGCGGCCCTGGCGGCGGCGGACCGGCCCACGGCGGTGTTCTGCTGCAACGACCTGATCGCGCTCGGCGTCTTGCAGGAGATGACCAGGCACAAGATCAGGGTGCCGGAAGACATCTCGATCGTGGGCTACGACGACATCGACTTCGCGGCGGCGGCCGCGGTGCCGCTCACCTCGGTGCGCCAGCCCCGCCAGCAACTGGGCCGCACCGCGGCGCGGATGCTGCTTGAGGAGGCCGCCGCCGGCGACGCGCATCAGCACCAGCAGGTCATCTTCGAGCCGGAGCTGATCGTCCGCCAGTCGACTGAGGCGACCCCGGTCCCGGCCCCGGCCCCGCGTCGGGCGGCGCCTGCCCGCGGTTAGCCGGCCTGCGGATAGCCGGGCTCGCGGTTAGTCTGCCCGCGGTTAGCCGGCCCGCGGTTAGCCGGCCCGCGGTGGCCTGCGATTGGCCGGCCGCCCGTTGGCCGGCCACCCGTGGCCGGCAACCCTTTGGCCGGCCACGGTGTCGCGCGGGTGAGCCGCCACGGCGCTTACCGGCTGGTCATTGCCTGGCCGCGCACTCGCGCACGATCGCGGCCAGGCGCAGGCCCCGTCCGTCGGCGCCGCCGGGGAAGGACATCCGCCGCGGGATCCAGGCATAGGAGATGCCGTGCCACGGGTCCGCGATGCCGATCGAGCCGCCCGCCCCGTCGTGCCCGAACGCCTGGTGGCTTCCGTAACCGACCCGGTCGTCGGCCTTCTGGAACACGATGCCGAAGCGGGTCGGCGTGCGCAGCACGAGATCCTCACCGACGGTCTGGATCTGGCCGAACTGCGCGATCGTGGCGTCGGTGAGCAGCGGGGGGAACCCGTCGACCTCGCTGATGCACATCGCGTAGAGCCGGGCGAGCCCGCGGGCGGAGCCGGTCCCCGCGACGGCGGCCTGGCCGGAGGCGCGGACGGCGCGGATGTTCGGGAGAAGCTCGACGCGCGGTGGCGCGGCCGCGCCGAGGTTGAACGTCATGCCGCCGAGGCTGTCGGCCGCCATGGCCCGGCCACCCATCTCCTTCTGCTGCTCCGGCGTGGGATCGGCCGGGAGCAGCATGCGGACCCGCGGGTCGACGTCCTCGGGCGTGCGGATGTAGAAGTCGATGGCGCGCGGGTCGCCGATCTCCTTCCTGAAGAACTCCGCGACGGGGATGCCCGCGATGCGCCGCACCAACTCGTCCATCATCGTGCCGATCGTCAGCCCGTGATATCCGTGCGCCTTACCCGGGTGCCAGTGCGGCACCTGCGCCGCGAGCCGCGCCGCCATCGCGTCGTGGTCCATGATCTCTTCCAGCGTGAGCTGCGGCTCCACCCCGGGGATGCCCGCCTGATGGGAGAGCGCGATGCGGACCGTGACGTCGCCCTTGCCGCCCCCGGCGAACTCAGGCCAGTAACGGCTGACGGGGGCGTCCAGGTCGAGCGCGCCGCGCTGCACCAGCAGCGCGATGCCGGTGGCGGCGACGCCCTTGGTGCTCGAGAACACGCCCTGCAGGTCATCCGCCGCGACGCCGTCGCCGCCCCACAGGTCCACGACCCGCTGCCCGCGCAGGTAGGCGCAGAACTGGCCGCGGGCGTCGCGCTCATGCGCGAGCAGCCGCCCGAACTCCTCGGCGACGGGCTCGAACCCGCGCGCGGTGCTTCCTTCGACCTTGATGTCGGTCGCGGGGCTCTCGGTCGCTCGGCTTTCGGTCACGGGGCTTTCGGTCACGGGGCTTTCGGTTGCGGGGCTTTCGGTCACGGGGCTGTCCGTCATCGGGTGGCGTCTCTTTCTCGTGGGCTAGTCTCCCGGGGCGCGCCGTTCACGGTTCGCGCCGCACCTCCCGATCGTCGCCGTTATCCGGCCGCCTGGCCAGTGGGGCCGGCCATAACCTTCGGGGCCGTGACCTTCGCGGCCGTGACCTTCGCGGCCGGGAACGTCGCGGACCTCACCGAAGCCCGGGACCAGTCACAGTTCGTCGTCGAGCAGGGAGAAGACCGCCAGGTCGTGCAGCCCGTCGTCTTCCAGCCCCGCGCGGCGGAGCGTCCCTTCCCGGCGGAAGCCGGCCTTCTGCGCTACCCGGACCGACGCCACGTTGTCCGTGTTGGCGGTCAGCCAGGCCCGCTGGATGCCGCCCTCGGTGAGCGCCCACCGGGCGACCGCGCCGAGCGCCTCCGAGGCGTACCCCTTGCCGCGCTCGTCGCCGCGGACCCCGTAGCCGAACTCGGCCGAGCGGACCTCCCAGTCCGCGTGGAACAGGCCGATGGAGCCGACGATCCTGCCGACCGCGCGCTCGAGCATCATCAGGTGCAGGCCCGTTCCCTCCCGCCGCGCCCGGGGCACGCCGTCCGCGAGCCAGCCGGCCACGTCGCCGGGGTCCGACGGCGCGCCGGGCGGCAACGCCGCCGGCTCGCCGGCGGCGAGGACCTCGCGCACGAGTCCGGCGTCACCGGCACCGTATTCGCGCAACTCCAGCCGCACGGAACGGATGACCGGAGACGAGAAAGTGCTCATGGCTGCCTACCGTACCGCCGTAGCGGCGGACCGGCCGGCCCCTGGGCGGTCAGCGACCGCCGTCCACCGGCCAGGCCAGCCACGCATGCCCGCCATGCCCGACATTTCACTATAAGCGGCCCGCAGATTAACGTGTAAATTTTTTTCGTGATGTAAATTTTGTCCAAGAGGTAAATAAAGCTCTTGTCACGCGAGCTTTTCCTTCATGATAAAAAAAGTTTACACGTTGCGCGGAATTTCCCTCTTGATTGCAGGCGGGCAAAACGGGCTGAGCGCGACAGTCGTCACGCGCGTACCACAAACGCCGCCGACCGGCCGCCGACCGGCCGCCGACCAGCCGCCGGTGCCCGACAGGATGACGCCCACCAGCCGCCGGTGCCCGACAGGATGGCGTGATGGGCCCCGGTGAGGACTTTCCTCGCCCGCGGGCGCGTCCGCCGCCCGCGGCTTTCGCACCAGAAAGCTCAATATCGCCTTCGCGTCGATTTCTGCCGGGGCCTACTCGGTGCAGTTCGGCCTCGCGATAGCGCACCCGGTGTCCACCCGCAGTTTGGTGTCCACCCGCAGTTTGGTGTGCACCCGCAGTTCAGTGCCGCAACGTGCTTTGGTTCTCGTCATCGTGGCCCTGTATCGCAGCGCCCTAGTACTACAACAGCATTCCGTGATTCCTCAGGCGGCGGGCGTAATGCGATTTGCGGGCGTCGGCCTGCCGTCGGCGTCTCCAGCCTGACCAGTACTCGTGGAACTCGCGGGGCCAGGTCGCGCTGGCATGGAGGTTGAACATCCGGCGGGCCTCGGCGGCGGTGAGCGGGATCATGTCTCGTCCCTTTTCGTCGCTTATGAAGGCCGGAGGGGCGTATGTCCTGGGCGGCGCGAAACGTTGTCCACAGCCGTCAGGTCCCCTTTTCAGCGGGCTCGTTCCCGGTGTTCCCGCTGGCAGGGGCCGGCTCCGGGGGCCGGGCGGCGTGCGCGGCGACGGCGAGGAACGCGTGGGCGAGCATGGACAGGGTGGCGTGCCGGTACCAGGCCCGGTAGCGGCGGACCTGGTAGTGGTCCAGGCCTGCCTCGTTCTTCGCCTCCGCGAAGCAGTCCTCGATTCCCCACCGGGCGCCCGCGACCGCCGCGAACTCGGCCAGCGTGACCGGCTCCGGGCAGTAGCAGCGGTAGAAGGCCAGCTCAAGCTCGCCCTTCTCGCCGGGCTGGAGCGACCGGCGGACCATCAGGTGCCGGTCCTCGCGGTCCGTGGCGATCAGCGCCCAGTCATAGAGACGCGGCCCCTTGGACCCGTCGGCGCAGCTGATCCGCTGCCACGCGCCCGCGGGAACCAGGGCGGCGAGCTCGTCGGCCCGCTTCGGCCCGGCCTGGGTCTGGACCGTCGCGTTGCAGGCAACCGCCAGGACGTAGCCCTTCTTCTGCTCTTCAAGCCATTCCCGCAGCTCAGGGCTGGCACCGTAGACCTCGTCGCCGGCCGCCCACCGGAACGGCACCCCGGCCTTCACCGCGCGGGCGAACATGTTCCTCGCCAGCAGCGGCTTCGTCGCGAACGGCACCTCGCCGCCGATCCCGGCGGCCCGGCACCGCTCCCGGTCCCCGGTCCACTTCGCCGGCAGGTACAGCTCCCGGTCGATCAGCGCCCTCGCGCCGCCCGGCGCGCAGTAGGCCAGGAACACCCCGACCTGGCAGTTCTCCACCCGCCCGGCCGTGCCGGTATATTGCCTGGCCACGCCCGCGGACATGCGCCCCTTCTTGAGGAACCCGGTCTCGTCCGGCGCCAGCACAGCCCCGGGATCGCCGAACTCCCCGGCCACGTACCGGGCCAGGGCGTCCCGGCAGGCGTCCTCGTCCCACGGGGCGGAGTTCAGCAGCTTCTGCAGCCCGTCCGGCGTCGCGTCCCCGGCGAACTCCGCCAGCTGCCACGACGTCTTCCGCTCCTGCTGCGAGAGCAGCCCCAGCAGGTAAGCCCGCCCGTGCCTGCGGACCCTCGCGTTCGGGAAACTCCCCGCGACCCGCGCGAACAGCTCGTTGAACCGCTCCGACCACACGGCATGGGCGTCCGCCTCCCGCGACCGCGTGTCCTCCATGACAGCCAGCATGCCGCAATCCTGGCCAGAACCGGGCCTCAGGTCACGCAGCCACACCGCGAAAAGTAACAGATAGCCGTTGTAGTACTAGGCCGGCCGTGGGGGGTCACGGGGATAACCCGGCGGGATAACCCGGCTGACGTAAGGAGCCCGGCCCGATCCGGAGCCTTCAGCCTTGCGCCTCCCTGGACGGGGCGCCGGCGACGAGGTCGCGCAGCCGGTTCCAGCGCTCCTGGTGGCGCTGATCGAAGCGGCTGGCGGCGCGCCTGGCCCGGCGCGGCCGGCTCGCGTAGCGGTGCACCGCCCACCATGACCCCGGCTTGGCCAGCCTGATCGCGCCGGCGAGCGCCACCACGACGACGAAGATCCCGACGACGCCGGTCACGACTTTTCCCTTGAGCAGGCATACCACGCAGAGCAGGAGGTTGACGGCGATGACGGCGACCGACGACCACCAGGCCGCCGTGCCGACCCGGCCGGTCACGAAGTCGGTGCCGCCGATCAGGGCCCCGGTGATCACCAGGACGCAGAAGATCGCGTCGACCGACTTGCGGCCCTGATCGGTCCAGTAGACGTCTTCCAGGTGCAGCCAGAGCGCGAACTCGTCGACGGTGAGGCCGACGCCGGCGCCGAAGACGGCGGCGGCCGCGTCGAGCGCGGCACCGTGCGGCGTCGCCGATATCAGGGCGATGCCCGTGCCGATGATGATCAGAATGCCGAAGACCTGGTGATGCACGTGATTGCCGGCCAGTCGCACGTTGCCAAGACCGACCCCGCGGCCGCTGCCCGACCGGATCAGCCTGGTCACGGTCCTGGTTACGAGGAACGTCACCAGGATCGCCAGGAACATCCACATCAGGGGCTGCAGCGTCAGATCGCCCCGGCCCACGGGTATGTTCACCCGGGACGGTACCGTCACGCGCGGGGGGAGGTTCACCAGGGCGGGCGACTTCACCCCGGGCACCAGCCGGGCCGCTGTGCCGGCTGCCTCGACCCGCATGGCATCCTCCCGCCGCCCCAACGGCCTCCTGCCCGGATTGTACGCGCGGGGCAGGGCGCGGCCGAGACGGTTATCCTGGTGGCAGGTGAGCCGGGAAGCCTGGTCGGCATGTCGCACTGATTGAGGGCCAGGTAATGCACATAACCCTTCGCGGTCTCGCCGTCGAGTCGGACTGGCGCGACGAGGCGCTCCGCACGAACCTGTGGCTCATCCCCGCCATCGAGAGCGTGGCGGCGGTCGCGCTGTTCGCGGTGACCCTGAGCATTGACGAGGCCGCGTTCCACGGCGAGTTGCGGCTGCCGTCGTGGGTGATCAGCGGGTCACCCGACGCCGCCAGGCAGATACTCGCGTCGCTCGCCGCGGCGATCATCACGGTCGTCGGCGTTCTCTTCTCGATCATGATCGTGGCCCTGACGCTCGCGTCGCAGCAGTTCGGGCCCCGGATGCTGCGCACGTTCATCAGGGACAGGGGCAGCCAACTGACCCTGGGGACCTTCGTGGCGACCTTCTTCTACGCGATGCTCGCGCTGATCTCGATCGGGAGCAGCTTCGTGCCGCACCTGTCCGTGACGGTGGCGCTCGCCCTGACCGCGATCGACCTTGGCGTGCTTATCTACTTCATCCACCACATCGCCACCGCCATCCAGTTGCCCGCGGTCATCGCCAGCATCGCCCACGAACTGGGCCGGGCCATCGACGCCGAGGCGGCGCCCGGTTCCTGCACCAGCGACCCGCGCCGCGGTGGCGCCGCCCTGCTTAACGGGCCCTCGGCGGAAATCCTGCTGGCCCGGCTTGACCGCTTCGGCCGCGTCGTCACCGCGCCCACCAGCGGCTACCTCCAGTTCATCCGGCAGGCGACGCTCGTGCGGATCGCCGCCGAGCACGACGCGGTGATCCGCCTGCACTACCGTCCTGGGCACTTCCTTACCAAGGGGTACCCGATGGCCACCGTCTGGCCGCCCGCGGCCGCGGCCGCGATCGGGCATCGCCTGGAGACCGTGCACATGACCGGCCCGCTCCGCACGCTGAGCCAGGACATCGCCTTCGGGATCGACCAACTGGTGGAGATCGCGATCCGCGCGCTTTCCCCGGCCGTCAACGACACGTTCACGGCACTCACCTGCATCGACTGGCTGGGCGACAGCCTCTGCAAGGCCGCCGTCGACTGGCGCCCGCGGTCTTACCACCGGGACGGCCTCGGCGCCATCAGGCTCATCACGGCCCCGGTCAGCTACGAGCGCCTGGTGCAGCGGTCATTCGAGAAGATCCGCCAGGCCGCCGACGGCATGCCGGCGGTGCTCATCAGGCAACTGGAGGTGCTGTCCAAGATCATGGCGGCGGCCCCGCCCGGCCGCTCCCAGGTCCTGCTCGACCAGGCGGCCATGATCGTGCGGGTAAGCGCGCGCACCGTGCCCGAGCCAGCCGACCAGGCCGACATCGTCGCCCGCCACGAGGCGCTACTTGAACTCCACGCACGGTCCGCGAACCCGCGGCCCGACGGGATCAGCGGCTGAGCGAGCGCGTGCCCCTGGTCAGTAGCCCCGTGGTCAGTAGCCCCGTGGTCAGTAGTGCGGTGGTCAGTAACGACGGCGGCGGCCGGGCTCAAGCCCGGTAAGCCGCAGCAGGAGCAGCAGCACCCACGCGCCGATGATCGACCCGATGATGCCGACGGGGTGGAAGCCGTGCACGCTGAGCGAGTGGTACTCGACCAGGTTCTGCAGGAATCCGCCCACGAAGGAGCCCGCGACGCCGAGCGCGATGGTGCCGAGGATGCCGATCGGGTCACGGCCGGGCATCAGGAGGCGCGCGATCGCGCCGACGATGAACCCGACGATCAGCAGCATGATGATGAAGCCGACCATGACGGTGAGACTCCCTCCTGGGTAAAACCCTTGACCAGTCCAGCCAATGTCACGATATGTCGCGTGTAAGGCGAGCGCAAACCCCCAGGTGGGGACCTTACGTGGGGGCCGTGACGAGACAGAACGGGCGAATGGGCCGCCCCGCGAGTCCCTGGCATTCGGCCGGCCCACCTGGCAGGATCGGTGTGTGCAGGCCGAGCCGGCCGCCCCGGCGCCGATAGCGCCGCGAGTCGCGAACTAGCGCCTCAGGGGCATGACCGCATACACGCGAGGAGGTACCGCGGTGGGCGCGCACTCAAGGACCACCGTCGCGGCGCTGCAGATGTCGCTCGACGGCTACATCCAGGGAGCCAACGGCGAGGTCGACTGGATCGATTCGTGGGATGAGGCGCTCGGCCTGCTGCCCGACGTGGACGCGGCCGTCATCGGCGGCGGGACGTACCCGGGCTATGAGCAGCTCTGGGGATCGGTTGCCGCCGACCCCGGCAGCGCCGAGGCGATGCTGGGGCGCGCGGCGACGGCGGGCGAGGTGGAGTACGCCCGCTGGACGCAGCGGACGCCGCACTACGTCTTGTCCACCAGCCTCGACGAGGTCGGCTGGGAGTCGGCGCGGCTGATGCGGGACGTCGGTGAGCTTCGGTCACTGAAGGAACGGCCCGGCGGCGCCATCTACGTCATCGGGGGTGCGGCGCTCGTGTCGAGCCTGCTGAACGAGGGCCTCATCGACGAGCTGAGGCTGATCGTGCACCCCGTCGTCCTGGGCGGCGGCAAGGCGCCGTTCGCGGGGGTTAAGAACCGGCTCGCGCTCCGCCTGGGCACGTCCGAGCAGGGCCGGTCCGGCCGCGTCGTGCTGACCTACCGGACCTGACCAACCGGACCTGACCAACCGGACCTGACCTACCGGACCTGCTTGGCGGCCGCGCCGTGTCCCGGGCCGGCCTGGCAGCGGCAGGTCAGCGCGGTGCGCAGGGATACGGGCACGTCGTCGAGCGAGGAGACCGGCCCGTCGGGGAAGGAAAGCCGGACCGCACCGATCCCGTCCGTGGTGAGCACGAGGAGTTCGAGCCCGTAGCGGTCGAGGCCGCGCGGGATGACCCATTCTGCCCTGGTCATCCCGTGCGCGCGCACGCACCCGACAAGCTCGCTCATGTGGCCCTGCTCCAGGTGGTGCACGATGCCGGGCGCCACCCGCCACAGCGGGTCGGGCCGCGCGGCCCGGTACTCCGCGACCGGGACCCGCGCCCTGCCGCCGGTGAAGTCGCCGCCGCTGGCGCCGTCGCCGCCGGTGAACTCGACGGACCCGATGGCCACCATGCACGCGGCGGTCCCGGCGCCGCCGACCGGCCGCGCCGTCCCGGTGAGCCGCAGCGCGGAGAACGGTGGCCCGGCGGGCAGCGACACGCGCACCGGACCCGGGCTCCGGCCCAGCCACCGCGCCAGCGGCGAGCCGGCGGCGGGCAGGAGGAGCGGGCTGCCGTCCCGTGTCGACCTGACGGGGACCGGCCCGGCCGCGGCGGGATCGCCCGCCCTGGTGGTGACGCTGATCATGGCGGTCGCGGCGCGGGCGAGCGTGGTGCGGGCGAGTTCCGGCAGCGAGGGCCCGGGAAGCACATCGAATTCCATACGGCCCATTTAATTAGGTTAGCCTTACCTAAGTCAACGCCTCGGGGGTGGCGGAGAGCCACCTCACATCGGCCGCTAGCCGGATCTCGCCCCGGCTGATACAGATCAGCTAACACGTCCAAGGGAGGGCGAGCGAAACGTGGCGAAGGCGACGATCACGGTGGTGAGCGGCTTCGGTTCCGTTCCGCGTGCCCGTGCCCGCGTCCTGACGCGGTGCCCGTGCCCGCGTCCTGACGCGTTGTTTTGGCTATCTGTCGCTGGGCAGCGACTGAATGTAGGCTAGTGGGCCGCGTGGTTCTGAGGAGACGGCCATGACCGTAGTAATTGAGACGACCGATGTCGAAGTCGCTTACCAGACGGTCTCCAGCCTGTACAACGTGCGGCGGCTCACCGCGCCGGGCGAGCGCTCCTTCCTGCGCATCGAGCAGGACGCGCTTGGCCCGGCCGACCTGCACCGCCTCATCTTCGCCATGGAGTGCGGCGTTGACGCCGACCCGCTTGGCGCGCTCTACCTGGGTCACGTCGCCGACGGGAAGATCGCCTACCACTCCGGGCGGGAAAGCCGCGCGTACGGCGCGGGCGATGTCTTCCTCGCCGTACAGCCCGACCTGCCTTTCCGCGCCGACATCGGCCGCGCCGACCTCGAATTCGCCGTCCTCGACGTATCGCTCCTCAGCCAGGTGGCCGGGACCGCGCCGGCCAGGAAGGCGGAGCCGGTCCGGTTCACCGCGTACCGGCCGGCCACGCCGCGCGACGTCGGGCTGTGGCTGTCCACGTACCAGTTCGTCCGTGGCACCTTCACCGCCATGCCCGGCGGGCGGCCGGCGCCGCTGGCCGCCGGCGCCGCCGCCCGGCTGCTGGCGGCCACCGCGCTGTCGGTCTTCCCGAACAACGCGCTGCTCGACCCCACCGCCGTGGACCGGAACGACGCCCGCCCCGCGACGCTGCGCCGGGCGATCAGCTTCATCGACGACAACGCGCACCGCGACATCACCCTGGCCGACATCGCCGCCGCCGCTCACGTCACGATTCGCGCACTGCAACTGGCCTTCCGCCGCCACCTCGACTGCACTCCCACCGCCTACCTGCGCCGCGTCCGCCTCGAACGCGCTCACGGCCAGCTCAGCGCGGCCGATCCCGGGCGCGAGTCGGTCACCGCGGTGGCCTTCCGCTGGGGCTTCGCCAGCTCCAGCCGGTTCGCGGCCTACTACCGGGAGGCCTACGGCGTTCCGCCCGGGGCCACGTTGCGCCGCTGACCAGGCGATCCGTCGTACTTCGCTTTTCGTGCCGCGCGGTCCGACAGCTTCGCTTGGCGGGCTATCGCGGGCGCGCGGGCCAATGGCAGCCTAAGACCGTACGGGCCGGCACGGCGCGAAGATGCGCAGGTCAGCCCGCTCGCCTGGGCTCAACCGGCGGGAGGTGGTGATGGCGGGGGGGACCGCTCACCCGCCGGTTGAGGCCAGGATGCCGGGGTTACCCGGGGCGGCGGGCGAGGGTGACCGTCCTGGTGCCGCGGATGCGCAGCCGGCCGGGCCCGTCGCCGCCCAGCAGCACCGCGAGCGTCGCCTGGTCGCCGGGCTCAAGCCGGTCGGTGAACCCGTCGGCAAGCCTGGTGAACCACGCCCGGGCGTACGCGGCCGCGCGCGGGTGCGCCGGCGGGTCGAGGTCGATCGGGAACGCGCGCTCGTCGGTCACCTCCCAGCCGGCGGCGGCGAGCCGCGGCGCCCAGTCCGAGCCGAGGGACGGCAGCGCCTCGGCGTGCGCCCGGCCGAGCAGTTCGACCAGCCGGTCCTCGAACCCTGCCCCGAAGTCGGACGGCAGGAAGCGCAACGGCTCGGCGAACTCCGCGACCGCGATCAGGCCACCGGGGCGCGTCGCGGCCAGCACGTCGCCGAGCACCCGGCCGGGGTCGGCCATGTGGTGCAGCGACATCGACGCCCAGGTCAGGTCCAGCGGGCCGAGGTCCGGCCAGCCGGCGTCCAGGTCGCACTCCACCGCCCGCACGCGCCCGCCGAGGCCGCGGTGCAGCGCCTTGTCCCGCAGCCGGGCGAGCGCGGCCGGCGCGACGTCCACCGCGATGACCTCGGCCGCGGTGAAGCGCTCGGCCAGCCCGAGCGCGCCCGTGCCGGTGCCGGCGCCGAGGTCGAGCAGCCGGGCGCGGCCGGCCCGGGCGCCGGCCAGGTCCCGACCGCGGGAAGCCGCGCCCGCCACCAGGTCGAGCGCCGCCGACCAGTAGTCGTGCAGCACCTCGCCGTCCAGGTCGAGCAGGTCGGTGATGGAGTCGTCGGCGGTGGCGGCGCCCTGCTGGCGGGCATGGTCGTGCGTGTGCTGGCTTGTCATGGGCACACGCTAGCGGCGCTTGCGGTATCGGCACAGAAAGCTTGCCAATACCGCAAAAACGCGACCCTGACCGGCCCGCCATGCGGCTCGGCGGCGCGGTCGCGGAGGCGGGTCAGCCGCAGTCGTTCGGGATAACCGCCTTTGATTATCCGGAACGGGTGCAGCTGACCCTGGCCGCCTCACAGCACCGGATCGGGACTAGCCGGCGCCCCGGCCGCGATCCCGCACGGATCAGGGCTGGCCGGCGCCCCGGCCGCGATCCCGCGCGGGCCGGCGTCCGGCGACCGCGCCGCTTTCCCGTCCGCCGACCGCGCCGCCTTCCCGTCCGGCGACCCGCCCGGCGCGGGCTGGCCGGGCTGCGCCGGCAGGAACAGCGCCGACACGACCGCGCCCGCCGCCGCGACCCCGCCGGCGACCAGCGCGCCGATGGCGAGGCCGCGCACGAACGCGTCGTTCGAGGCCAGCCGCAGGGCCTGGCCGAGGACCGGGTGACCGGCGCCGGCCAGGCCGGCCGCCGCCGCGTAGGCCGCGCCGACCGACTGGTGGGCGAGGGCCGCGGCCTGGCCGGGCACGCCCGCCGGGGTGCCGGCGGTGAGCCGCGACCCGTAGACCGAGGCGTAGACGCTGCCGATCACCGCGACCCCAAGCGTGCCGCCGATGAGCCGGGTGGCGTCGTTCACGGCCGAGCCGACGCCCGCCTTGCCCCGGTCGATCGCGCCCATGATCGACTCCGTCGCGGGACCGGAGGTGAGGCCCATGCCGAGCCCGTACAGGACCATCTGCGCGGCGATGACGCCGTAGGCGAGCGTCGCGCTGGTCGTGGCCGCCACCCAGCCGTAGAACGCGGCCATCGCCACCAGCCCGGCCGTCACGACGAGCTTGCTGCCGACCCGCACGGCCAGCTGGGTGCCCGCGACCGAGCCCACGGCCACGGACAGGGCCACGGGGAGCAGCCGGACGCCCGCCTCCAGGGCGCTGTACCCGCGGACGAACTGGAAGTACTGCGTGATCAGGAAGATGAAGCCGAGCAGGGTGAAGAACGACACCGTGACCGCGGCGCTCGCCGCGCTGAACCGCCGGTCGCGGAAGATCCGCACGTCGAGCATCGGGTGCGCGGCCCGCCGCTCGGCCGCGATGAACGCGGCGAGCAGCAGCGCGGAGCCGGCGAAGCCGGCCAGGCTGCGGCCCGCGGTCCAGCCGTACGCGGGCGCCTCGATGATCGTGTAGACGAGCAGCGCCATCGTCGCGCTGGACAGCACGAGGCCGGGAACGTCGGGCCGCGCCGCCTCCGGGCTCCGCGACGCGGGAACGGCGACGGCCACCCCCGCCATGGCGAGCGCCGCGACCGGGGCCATGGCCACGAAGATGCTGCCCCAGCTGAAGTCGCGCAGCAGCCAGCCGCCGACGATCGGCCCGAGCGCGATGGCGACGCCGGCGACCGCGCCCCACAGGCCGATCGCGCGCGCCCGTTCCGCCCGCTCGGTGAAGACGTTGGTCAGCAGCGAGAGCGTGGCGGGGAACGACATCGCCGCGCCGAGGCCCATCACGGCCCTGGCCGCGATCAGCTGGGCCGCGCTGGCGGTGAACCCGCCGGCCAGGCTGGCCGCCCCCACGACCGCCAGCCCGGCGAGCAGCATGCCCTTGCGGCCAAAGCGGTCGGACAGGCTGCCGAAGGTCAGCAGCAGCGCGGCGAAGACGAGGTTGTAGGCGTCGACGACCCACTGCAGCTGGGTCGTGGTGGCGTGCAGCTCCCGCGTCAGGGCGGGGAGCGCGACGTTCACGAGGGTGGTGTCCAAGTTGACGAGGAAAGCCGCGAGCAGCAGGGCCGCGAGGATCAAGGGCTTCGCTTTCATGGTTTAAATACTCAATCGAATAGTTGAGAAAGTCAAGCCTTAAAACGTGGATATCAATCGAAACCGCCGGTGAGTGATGGTCCGATGAATGAGTTCAAATCGGTGCGAGTTAGCTCTTGCCGACGGCGGCTTCGCGTGCAAACATCCGATCAATAGATCGGATGTTTGTTGCTGGAGGAGCGCAAGTGACGCACGTGCAGCCAGAAGAGCCCGTGACGATTCCGGCGGTGCCGGGCGCCGGCGACGGCGGGGCAGGCGCCAGAGTCGTCGCGCTCGACTGTTACGACGTCCGCTTTCCGACCTCACTTGAGCACGACGGCTCCGACGCGATGAACCCTGACCCGGACTACTCGGCGGCGTACGCGGTGATCCGCACCGACGAGGCGGGACTTGACGGGCACGCGCTGTGCTTCACGATCGGGCGCGGCAACGAGGTGATGGTGGCCGCGGTCGCCGCCCTGCGGCCGCACGTTGTCGGCAAGTACGTGACCGAGATCATCGGCGACCTCGGCGGGTTCAGCGCCGCGATGACCGGCGACAGCCAGCTCCGCTGGCTCGGCCCGGAAAAGGGCGTCATGCACATGGCGATCGGCGCGGTCGTCAACGCCGCGTGGGACCTCGCGGCCAAGGCGGCGGGCAAGCCGGTCTGGCGGCTGCTCGCCGACATGACGCCCGAGGAGATCGTCGCCCTGGTGGACTTCCGCTACCTGGACGACGCGCTCACCCCCGCCGAGGCCCTCGGCCTCCTGCGCGCCGCCACGGCCGGCCGGGAGGAGCGCATCGCGGAACTCGAGCGCTCGGGTTATCCCGCGTACACGTCCACCCCCGGCTGGATCGGCTACTCGGACGAGAAGCTGGCCGGGCTCTCCCGGCAGGCGGTGGCCGACGGCTTCACCCAGATCAAGCTGAAGGTGGGCGCCGACGCGGCCGACGACGCCCGCCGCATGGCGCTCGCGCGGGAGGTAGTGGGCCCCGGCATCAGGGTCGC
>Ga0335075_10004916_pt1 | contig 20819 bp, 15 predicted proteins | sample Lox_Sample_24_FD_206723 | JGI IMG/M metagenome (GOLD analysis project Ga0335075, IMG submission 206723) | Soil microbial communities from Loxahatchee National Wildlife Refuge, Florida, United States - Lox_Sample_2.4 | ecosystem: Environmental > Terrestrial > Soil > Wetlands | place: USA...
GCTGCGGTCGACGCTGTGTGATTAAATAGTTGCGCCAGGCGAGAAAATTCGATAAACATGCTCCTGAGCGAGGAGACAAGACCGCACATAAGACGGTAGCGGTCATTCCCGGAGTAGTCCGCCAGTGAGGATCTCCTAACACTTTCTCTGTAGCGGAGGAAGGGTAAGTGCGGAGGCTTGCCCGGCGCTCGCGCTTCGACGCTTGAGTTGGATCGTGTCGCGGCGTGTGACGAAATCCTGGCGCATCCCGGGCCGTCGTCAATGAATACTGGCATCGAATGCCGATGCTGCGGCATGCCGAGGTTGCTGACCGCGGCATGCCGCCGCTATGCGCGGGCTGCGTCGCAAAGCTCGACACCCGCAATATCGTGGTCTGAAAGACTGACATCCTGCAGACTCTGAAATGATTTTCATCGAAACCGAGCTTGCTGGCGCCTTCATCGTCGACCTCGCACGGCACGAGGACAATCGGGGCTTCTTCGCCCGTGTGTTCTGCCAGCGGGAATTCGAGGCACACGGACTGAAGTCGCTGGTCGCGCAGGCGAACGTCGGGTCCAACCGCTATCGGGGAACCGTCCGCGGCATGCACTTCCAGTTCCCGCCGGCGGCCGAAACCAAGTATGTCCGCTGCGTCCGTGGCGCGGTGCTCGATATCATCGTGGACCTGCGCCCGGAATCGCCCACCTATCTGCAGCACATCACGGTCGAGCTGTCGGCCAAGAACCAGCGCGGCATCTATATCCCCGAGCGCTTTGCACATGGTTATCAGACGCTGGAGGACGATACCGACACCATCTACATGATGGACGAGTTCTACACGCCCGGAGCAGCGGGTGGCCTGCGTCACGACGATCCGGCACTCGGCCTGAACTGGCCGCTTCCTGTGGACGTCATCTCCGAGAAGGACCGGGCCTGGAAACCGTTTACGGAGGTCGCGCAGGAGCTGCGCCGGCGGATGTCTCAAACCGTTTTCGCGCCCCCGGTCGTTGCCTGATCGCGCCAGCCTCCGTATCGCCGCCCACAGATTCTCTTTCTCCAAGCAGGAAACAACTCTCTGTTCGTAGCGGAACCGTGCGCTAATCTAGAATTAATCGATTGCACCGGTCGGGAGAGATTGATAATGATGGTTTGAGCGATAAAGCAAGATCCCAGCGTGGGCGGCGCGACCATCCTCGGCCGGAAGTAATCGCGCAAACTGCGCCTCATAACTCGTTCTTTGTAGCGGAGGAAGAGCAAGTGCGGACGTTTAGCTTACGTTCGAATTGGAAGATTCAACCTTTGAGCTGCATCGTGACCCAGCACATGACGTCAGGATGCGGCATACAGGACGCACGTCAATGAACAATCACATCAAATGCCGCTTTTGCGGTGGACCACTTGCCGACGTTATTGACCTCGGCATGTCGCCTCTTTGCGAGAGCTTTATCGCAAAGGAGCGACTTAATTCCATGGAGCCGTTCTACCCCCTTGTCGTCCATGTTTGCCGCGAGTGCCTGCTTGTGCAGCTTCAGGAATACGTAGCGCCTGACGATATCTTCCCGGAATATGCATATTTTTCTGCTTATTCGGACGCCTGGCTGGACCACGCGCGAAAATACGTCGAGTTAGCGACTGCGAGGTTCGACCTGGGGCCGACGAGCCGTGTCATCGAGCTTGGCAGCAATGACGGGTATCTGCTGCAATTCTTCGTACAGAAAGGTATCCCTGTTCTCGGCATCGACCCGGCGGCCAATGTTGCCAGGTCGGCGGAAGCGCGTGGCGTTCCAACGCTGGTAAAGTTCTTCGGCGTAGAGACGGCACGCGAGCTGGCCGAAAGAACCATGCAAGCCGACCTGATTCTCGGCAACAATGTTCTTGCCCAGGTTACCAACCTCAATTCATTCGTTGAAGGCGTTCGCATCCTCCTGAAACCGCGTGGGGTTTGCACGATCGAATTCCCACACCTGCTGAAGACGATAGCTGAAAACCAGTTTGATCAGGTCTATCACGAACATTTTTCCTACTTCACAGCGCTTACCGCCGAGCGAATTTTTGCTGCGCATGGCATGCGCATATTCGACATTGAGGAACTCTGGACGCATGGCGGCTCACTACGGGTCTATGCATGCCATGCTGGCGACGAAAGCCACCCCACGCTACCGGCGGTTTCCGCAGTGATCCGTCGCGAGCGAGACGTCGGCTTGGATAGCCTCAGGGCCTATATCGATTTCGCTGACCGAGTGCGCGAGACCAAGCGCAAGCTGTTAAGCTTTTTGATCGAAGCGAAGAACTCTGGCAAATCACTGGCCGGCTATGGCGCGCCAGGCAAGAGCAGTACGCTGCTCAATTATTGTGGCATCCGAACCGATTTTCTGGACTACACGGTCGATCGAAATCCCTACAAGCATGGCAAATATCTGCCGGGAACTCATATTCCAATTTTTCCACCTGATCGGATTGCAGAGACCAGACCCGATTACATTCTGATCCTTCCATGGAATCTTAAGGATGAGATCATGTCCCAACTTGCGTACGTACGCGAGTGGGGCGCCAGGTTCGTTGTTCCGATTCCGGAGGTATTGGTCATCTAGGAGCAGCGGGCTTGCTTCTTTTCAAGTCGGCATATCCGGAATGGAAATGGCAAGACACTCACGTCGGTTGTAGGTTGCTTTCGGGTGAACCACCTTGGAGAAGGCAGCTCTCATGAAGAAAGTCATGATCACGGGAGCGCGAGGTTTCATAGGCTCCGCACTCTGCCGGAAACTGCTCACATTCGGTGTCGAGGTGCATGCGGTATCGCGTCGACCATCTTCCCAGGCGAGACATTGGCGGAGTGGGTCCGCAGGAGGGGTGGACCAAGGCGCAGGTGCACCCCTGGTGCAATGGACTGCGGATTTAGTCGAGCTCGAAGCTGTAAGAGCCCTTACTAAAACCATTCGGCCGGATGTGACGATACATTTGGCGAGCCAGGTTACAGGTTCGCGATCCCTGCACTACGTAGTGCCTGTCTTGCAGAACAATCTGCTGGCAACCGTCAATCTTCTGACTGCCTCGTCCGAATGCGGCGCAAACCGAGTGGTGCTCGCCGGCTCCTTTGAGGAGCCGGACGAAATGGACGGCGTGCCGTGCTCGCCCTATGCCGCTGCGAAATGGGCAGTTTCCGGCTATGCGCGAATGTTCGGCGCTTTGTATCAAAGTCCGATTGTCACTGCGAAGATCTATATGGTGTACGGCCCTGACCAACCGGACCAGACAAAGCTAGTACCGTATGTAATCACCTCGCTGCTTCGTGGGGACGCGCCCAAACTGAGCAGTGGAACGCGCGTCGTTGATTGGGTCTTTGTCGATGACGTCGTCGATGGCCTGATCGGCTGCGGGCAAACTCCCGGTATAGAGGGGTGCACGGTCGAACTCGGATCGGGTGTATTGACTTCGATTCGAGACGTCGTTGCGCAACTGAGTGGATTAATGCCGAACGTGGCGAGGCCGCAGTTTGGGGTGCTGCCCGATCGTCCATTTGAACGTAGTCAAAAGGCTGATATCTCCCGGTCTTATGAGCTGATTGGCTGGCGGCCGCACACGAGGTTGCCAGAAGGACTTGCCAGGACGGTCGATTGGTATAGAGCGCAATGCGAGGCGTCCAGCAACGGTCGGGACGTATGTTGCGACGATGCCCGTGACGTCGCTTAGACTTCGGTCGCCGTATGAGTTCCGGCATGGCAATTCAGAGTATGCGACCCCTCCGGGTCGAAGATCAGGTTAACATGAGACTGGAAACCATGTCGCTTGACGTCTCACCATCATACGGTGAGACCGACGGAATCGCCATGATGGCGTTGATCGAGGAACTGTTCCCGATCTGCCGCAGCATCAGTGGAAATGGGGTGCGCCGTACACTCAAGATCCTCGAGCGTCACATTCCGCTCACGATAAATGAAGTCCCTTCAGGCACCAAGGCCTTCGATTGGATCGTTCCGTACGAGTGGAATATTCGGGACGCTTATATAGCACGTCAGGATGGCACTCGCATCGTAGATTTCTCAACCAACAACCTCCACATCGTTCAATACAGCCGGCCGGTCAATGCGACCATGTCGCTTACGGAATTGCTACCGCACCTTTATACGTTGCCGGATCAACCCGACTGGATTCCATACCGCACTTCTTATTATACGGAAAGCTGGGGCTTCTGCCTGACCAACCGCCAGATGTCCAGTCTGACTGACGAGTGCTACCGTGTCGTCATCGACGCCGATTTGGCACCTGGTCATCTCACCTATGGTGAGTTGCTGATTCCAGGTCAGAGCGGCGACACCGTACTATTCTCGTGCCATATCTGTCATCCCTCACTTGCCAACGACAATCTCTCGGCCATTGCCGTTGCCATGATGCTGGCGCGCCATATTCAGACACTTCAGCCGCGCTACAGTTATCGCTTTCTCTTTGTCCCTGGCACGATCGGATCGCTGGTCTGGCTCGCCCGCAATGAACTGGAGGTCGCAAGGATCGCCCACGGTCTTGTACTCTCCTGCCTCGGTGACGCCGGCGGCATGACCTACAAGCAAAGCCGGAGAGGGAATGCCGCGATAGACCGCATTGTCGCGCATATCCTGCATTACGACTCGGCGCCCCATCGGATCAAGCCGTTTATCCCCTATGGCTACGATGAACGACAATATTGCTCGCCCGGATTCAATCTGCCGGTTGGCTGCCTGACGCGCACGCCCAACGGGGAGTACCCAGAATACCACAGCTCGGCCGACAATCTCTCGCTGGTACGCCCTGAAAGCCTCGCCCAATCGCTCTTTGTGCTGCGCCAGATTGTTGCGGCTATCGAGGGGGACGCCGTCTATCGAAATCGCAATCCGAAAGGTGAACCGCAACTCGGCCGGCGCGGGCTTTATGCGGCGATTGGCGGAGAGCGCGCGAAGACCGAGCAAATGGCGCTGCTGTGGGTATTGAACCTCGCCGACGGCAACCATTCATTGCTGGACATCTCCGAAAAGGCAGGGCTTCCCTTCCGGACGATCCGTCGGGCCGCCGATGCACTCATCGCCGCCGAGCTTCTCGAACTGGCATCTTCCGATCATTGATCAACGCAAGAGGAACACCCGTAGCGCCTTGCGCAGTAACATAGCCAATTCGAGCACGATCTTCCGGTGGCCGAGGTGGTCCGCCATCGTGGTGACGGTCGTATTAGCCGCGTGCGCGGTCGTCGCTGTTCGCGCCCTTCGAGACGCGGCTCTAAGAGCCGCAGGATGGGCGCTTGTCGTAAACGAGCCGGTCGCGCCCGCCGACATCATTGTCTTATCGGTCGATTCCGGTCCGGCCGGGGCGCTTGAAGCAGCGGACCTCGTGCACCGCGGCATTGCAAAGCGAGTTGCGGTATTTACCGACCCTCCGAGCGAAGACGACGAGCAGTTCATCCGCCGGGGGCTCCCTTACGACGACGAGGGGGCAAGGCAGATTCGCCGGCTCAGGTTACTTGGCGTGACAGACGTCGTGGAAATCTCCAGAGTCAGCGGAACCGAAGATGAAGGTCAGGTCCTTCCAGCGTGGTGCGATGCGCATAAGTTCCGATCCATTGTATTTGTGGCCACCAAGGATCACACGCGACGATTGCGACGAATACTCGACCGCGCCATGAAGGGCCATCCAACGCGTGTTACAGTTCACGCCGCGCACTACTCAGGCTTTGACCCCGACCAATGGTGGAAGAGCCGCCTCGGCGTCCGGATAGAAATCGTCGAATTCGAAAAACTCCTGCTCGACATCGTACTGCACCCAATGTCATCCTAGCTTCTGAACTTTATCCGGCTGCACGAACGAACCATTGCAAGGCGAGGCTGAGATGCGGTTGCTTGACATATATCAAGCATGCGCAGCAATCAAGCCCCGGGTATTCGCGATAGCTGCGCCGACGGCGATTCTGGTTACCACCTGATGGCATTCGAAGTCCAAAATTTGGACGGCACTGAGGTTTCACATTGTTGGCATTGAGGCATTCTATGGGTTCGAAAGCGTCTGTGGTCGTGGCGCGGTCTTCTTAAAATCAGAGTCACAGTGCCTCAATATGATGAAAATGTTGGGGCGGTCGGTTGACTGGGTTGAGTTTTCGTGATGTAGAATTCGGAAGCATAGTCAGAACGTGGCGTCAACTGTGCCAACCGGAGCATCCGATGCTGCTGATTCGCTGGGTACTGTATGTATTGCTCTTCGGGCTGATCGGTGGTGGACTGGCGGAGGCGCAGAGGACGCCGGTGAGCGGTGTGTGCGGTTCTGTGAGCGGGACGAATCAGACCAGCACGCCGACCACCAATCTCTGTAGCGCCGGCACCTCGTCCGCAGTTACCGGCACCGGCCCCTGGGCATGGACATGCGCCGGTTCGAATGGCGGCAGGACCGCCTCGTGCCAGGCGCAAAAGGGCAGTAGCAGTGCCGCCTCGCAGCCAGTCCTGATCCAGCATGTCGCCTCATCGGCGAATCCAATCGGCCTCGGCATCTCGGGAAACAACTACAAGATCCCATTGCCGAATCCCGTCCTGGCCGGCGACGCTCTCGTGCTGGCGATCTCGTACCCGCACGGGGAGACTATTACGATCAGCGATAGCCTGGGCCAGACATGGCCCGCGGCTTCAATCACAGAAGACGGTGGCAGCGGCAACTACGTTGCAAGGATCTACGTACTTTGTGGCTCCCTCGCTGGGAACGAGACTATTACAGTGGGCTGGTCCACAAGCAGCCTGCCCTTCGAGTACACTGTCAGCGAGTTCAATAACATCGCCACCGCCGGATGCGTCGATGGCACGGTTGGCGGCACCAATCTTGCCCCGACGGGTTCGGCTGTCATCGATCCCGGCAGCTTCACGCCGGTGACCAACAACAATGCCAAGGGCGGCCATATCATCTGGAATTACAATGCGATATCGTCGATCGCCGATGGCAACCCGACCTCGTGGGTTCCGGCAACGGACTTTACGCTGCTGGATGGCGACATCGCCTGGTTCAATAAGCAGGGATTCCCACATGCCTCGCAGTGGTCCATCCAGACGACGAACGCCTCCGTCACGCCGAGCATCACTGCAACCGGGGATACCGGCGATACGTTCAACTCGGCGTCAGTCGCACTTCTGGTGGCCAGTGCGGGCGGCACGATGCCGGCAGGCATTCACGTGAACAAGATCGTCCATGAGACGTGGGTTGCCCTTTCATCCGGCGCAACCCTGAACCTTCAGCTGCCAACAACGGGCAACCTCCGCGTTCTGGCTTTTCCCGCCGGTCAGGATAACATTGATATAACCAGTATCACAGACAGCGACGGCGGCACTTGGAGTGTAGAGCAAACTGGTGGAGATTCGGCGCAGATTTGGTATGCGGCGAACCGCTCCGCCAACCCCAGCCTGACAGTCTCCGTTCACACCTCTGGCGTGAGTCCGACAAACTCTGCGCGGTTCTTCGATGTCCAGGGTGCGGCCGCGTCGCCGTTGGACGTAGCCGCCGGTACAGACGTGACCGATTGCAGCTCGGCCACGACGATCAACGATCAGCCGTCCATCACGCCGACCGGCACGGGTGAACTCGTCATTGCGACGATGGGGATAGGCCAGGGTCCAGGACTGGGCCTGGCGTCAGGCGCGCCGAATGGCGGCGTGTGGGACCTTACCACGTACGCCGGGGAGCAAGATACGGATCTTATGGAGAACGCTGACGCTCTCGGCCATTTTTATACCACGACGGCGGGGACCGAGAATTGGAATTGGACCATCACGTCGATCGGCAACAACTCTTGCTCAGCAGAAGCTGTGGCATTCAAGCCGGGCTAGCATGTTCGGAACACATGGCCTACTCCGCCCAGGCTTGGTGCTGCGACATAGTGAACGGATTTGACAGTTGGTAATGGTCAGCACCCGACAAACACGGAGCCGATCTGGCCTGCAATTGTGGAGGTGGTTGAAAAGCCCCTGACCATCGAATGGGGCGTTGGCTGATTGGAAACCGGGGCGTTTGGAGTATACCCTGCAGACTGTGTGAAAACCCAGTCGTGGCACAAATGAGCAAAGCGCGACATGGAGAGCGTGGATTTGCGTTACTGATCGTGCTCTGGAGCCTGGCGTTCCTCAGCCTGATCATTGTCGGGTTGATGGCAACCTGCCGCCGCGAAGTAAAGCTGGCGGAGAACCTGCGCGACGCGGCGAAGGCCGAGGCGGCAGCGGACGGCGCAACGTACCAGGCAATCTTCCGGTTGATCGCTGGTGAATGGTCGCCGGGCCCGGTGCTGCATGTGGTTCACATTGGTGGCGCCAAGGTCACCGTGCAGATCGAGGATACGGCTAACCTGGTCAACCCGAATAATGCGCCGGTGCCGTTGCTGGCAGCACTGCTGCACGAGGTTGGTGCCGACCCTCAGTCGGCACAGACCATCGCTGCTGCCATCGCGGCCTATCGCGATCAGGATGGAACGGATCCGACGCCTGCCTATGTCGCGGCGGGTCTGCCATATGGTCCAGCCCGTCATGATTTCCTTACCGTGTCCGAGCTGCGACTGGTGGTCGGGATGACCCCGGCGCTGTATGAGCGGCTCGCGCCACACTTGTCGGTCTGGAAGCTGCCGATAGTTGTACCAGGTCCTGCCGACCCGATCGTGGCGGCGGCCTATGTTGATGCCGGACCAAACGGCGGCTTCGGTTCGCAGTTTCCCACCGCACGCTGGTTGAGAGGGCGGCCCGGCCGGCTGGGCGCACGCATCACCGCGATTGCCTCGATCGACGGGGCAGAATTCAGTCGATCGGCGGAGGTGGAACTGCGTGGTGCGACCCAAGGCGGACCGCCGGTGACCCCTTACCAAATCCTGGCATGGGGACGGCCCGGGGATTGATCAGGGTTCCGGGATCGGGTCCGATGGCAATTGGGCCTGCCCATGTATGCCGTGCATGCAACTGTTGCGTGTAATTGAGGGTTTTGCTGCCAATCAGACAGCGACATTCGTGAGTCAATACCATAGTGGTTGCGATCACGCTTTGCTCGCCGAGCCAGTTTCAAAAATAGAGTGCTGTGCATCATTAATCTATTGCGCCATAGCGATCGAGTTGATATAGAAAATATCTGGGCCAAGGAAATGAGATTCAGCGTCGCGCGTTTGGCTCTGCTACGGCCCAGATCGTCATGGCGAAACTGCGCCGGCGGCTGATCGCATCCCAGCAGGGAGGTGGCCAGCAGCAACGCTGCGTTATTGGGCAAACTCTTCCGCTGAAGGAAGGGTATCTGCGGAAGCTGCGGTCTTTCCAGAAGATAGCTGAATCTGAGATTCCGGAAGCGGTGAGCCGGGAGCTGCCGCTGTCCGCGGCACGGGGCGGAATCCGTTGGTAGCTGGCACTCGGGGTTAGGCTCAGGCGGATTTCGGCATCGGGCGCGAGCGGAAAAGAACGATCGAGCACACTGCGCTCCCTTCCAGATTGAGCGTGATAAATGGCGAGAGTCTGGCAGGTTATTTCGTTCGGGCCAGCCTGAGTCTTGACTTTTATTGCGTTGAGAGAGCGGACGCCATTTTTCAATATGGTTGGCCGGGAAAATTGCTTTGATCTGCCGTCGCCGGTCAGAGAGCGGATCTCCTGCTGTACGCGGCCGCACGTGAAAGCACGATGATGGATTTGAAGCGGAGCACACTTCGAGGCGGTCTGGCAAGGCTCTGCGCCTTGTGTACGAATCTCCTCGTGCGTGCGGCCTCTCTTCTCGTATTGTCACGCGTCCTGCGTCCGAGCGACTTCGGATTGGTCGGCATGGTAACGGCCTTGACGGGGATTCTGGTTCTGTTTCGCGATTTCGGGCTTTCAGCGGCCACGATCCAGCGTACCAGCGTTACCGATGAGCAGCTTTCGACGTTGTTTTGGATCAATATATTTATAGGCATGCTGCTGAGCCTGGTGGGCGTGGCGATGGCCCCGACTATCGCGTATTTCTATGGCCGCCCTGAACTTTTCCAGGTGACGGCATTTCTGGCGCTCGCATTCTTCATCAACTCGGCGGGAGTTCAGCATTCAGCGACATTGCAGCGCCAAATGCGATTTACCACGCTATCGTTGATCGAAGTTAGCTCATTGGCTTTGGGTAATACGGTTGCCATTGTAGCGGCCCTCGCAGGCTACGGATATTGGGCTCTCGTGGCAATGTCGGTGGCCACCCCGCTTGCTGCGACATCTGGTTACTGGTGGGCCAGCGGTTGGATCCCAGGGCTGCCACGCAGGGGCGCAGGGGTTCTGCCGATGATGCATTATGGCAGCATGCTTACTCTGAACGGTCTCGTCACCTATGTCGGCTATAATGCCGACAAGGTCATGCTCGGCCGAGCCTGGGGTGCCAATGCGATCGGGGTCTACAGCCGGGCGCAGCAACTGCTTTTTCTACCGATAGACAGTCTGAATACCGCAGTCGGAGAGGTGGCGTTTTCGGCGCTGTCCAGGCTGCAGGATGACCCGATCCGGCTGAAGAACTATTTCCTGAAAGGCTTCTCTTTCGTCCTTGGGTTGACTTTGCCCATCGCGATCATGTGCGCCCTTTTCGCCGACGACGTCGTCTACGTACTGCTTGGTTCTCAATGGAAAGGCGCCGTCGAGATCGTCAGGCTGCTAGCGCCGACTGTGGCGATCCGGGCGATCATCCATCCAGTGGGGTGGCTGGTCTGCGCAATCGGGCTGGTGAAGAGATCTCTTTGGATTGCGCTCGTCTTCACACCGATCATGATCGCAGGTTGCCTTATAGGATTGCCTTTTGGTGCAGTCGGCATCGCCGCCGCCTACTCTACTGTGATGATCTTGTGGGCCATACCATTTATCGTATGGAGCGTGCACAGAACACCGATTTCAGCTCGCGAGATCCTGCTCACAGCGATTAGACTGCTGGCTCCCGGCGTGTTGGCTGGAGGTCTTGCTTACGGGTTGCGCCTGTCATGCGGGGAGTATTTTTCCCCGGTTTTGCGGTTAGCCCTGGAGAGTTCGACGCTGTTTCTCGTCTATTTCGGCGTGCTTTGGTTCGACGCCGCGCAAAGGTCATTGTATATCGACCTGTTCAGGGGGCTACGGCCGGCTCCGGCCGGGATTAAGCCATAAGCAGCGAAACCTGTTCGCTTGGGCGAACTACGCCATCAGAAAACGCCCTGGCTTCGGCTCGACAGCGAAGTCGAAGCCACTCTGTGTGGCAGCCATTTGTCGGTTTCCCTCGACATCTGCCCCCTGGACGGGATGATTGCCGAAGATCACTTCTGAATTTTGTATCGGAATATCTGACCGCATCGAGCCTAGAAAGAAATCGGATGAATTTGCCCAAGCGGTGGCGACCTGACGCGTTCTGATCGCGCTGAATCCTGGTCTCAGGCGGCGACCTACTGCCGTGCCCTCCTCCAGTGAGCTTCTCCATGAGCCCCTCACGACGCTACCTGCTCATCTCGCCTTGCCGAGACGAGGCCCAGTATCTTCGCCGCACCCTCAACAGCGTAGCCGCGCAGTCGGTGCGACCGGCGGCCTGGGTGATCGTCGACGACGGATCGACCGACGGGACCTCGGCGATTCTCGAAGAGTACGCTTGCCGGCTGCCCTATCTGCGCGTGGTGCGGCGCACCGATCGGGGCAGCCGCGCGGTGGGGCCGGGTGTCATAGAGGCTTTCTATGCCGGCCTGGAAACCGTGTGCCTGGAAGACTTCGATTATCTCTGCAAGCTGGACATGGATCTGGACCTGCCGGTTCGTTACTTCGAGTTGCTGATGCAGCGAATGGAGAGCAATCCTCGCGTCGGCACCACCTCCGGCAAGCCGTGGTTTGTTCACGCCAGGAGTGGCGTGCCTATGCCGGAAATCTGCGGCGACGAGATGTCGGTTGGCATGACAAAATTCTACCGCATCGCCTGCTTCAAAGAGATCGGTGGTTTCGTACGTCAGGTCATGTGGGACGGCATCGATTGCCACCGCGCTCGCATGCTAGGCTGGATCGCCGAGAGCTCCAATCAAGAGTCTCTCCGCTTTATTCATCTGCGGCCGCAGGGTGCCAGCCAGAAGGGCATCTGGACCGGACGGCTTCGGGCCGGGTTCGGGCAGTATTTCATGGGCACATCGCCGCTCTATTACCTAGCAGTTACATTCCGCCGTTTACCGGCCCATCCGGTTCTGATTGGCAGTGTGGCCATGCTGTGGGGTTACCTCAGAAGCTGGCTTAGAGGGCTACCTCGTTATGACGATGCGGATTTCAGACGGTTCCTCCGATCATATCAGCACGCATGCCTTCGCATGGGAAAGCGGGCTGCCACGGCACGGGTCGATACTGAGCGGGCCGCGCTTTGGCACGCAAGCCACCCCGGTCTTTCAGGTCATGGCAAGGCATCGATGAGTCGCACCGAAACCGCAAACCTGTTGGGCCTTTCCTTCGACCCCGTGAGCATAGACAGCGCAGTGGCCCGGTGCCTCGAATTTTGCAACGCCCCACGGCACTCCCATACGGTCGTTACCGCCAACGCATCCCACCTGTGCATGATGCGCCACAACCCGGAACTGGCACGATCCTGCCAGGCGGCTCAGCTCGTCGTGGCCGACGGCATGTCGGTGGTATGGGCGCTGCGCGCATCGGGTCAGCGGGTACCGGAGCGAGTGGCTGGGGTAGATCTCATGGCGCGCCTGCTGGCGGCCGCCGGAAAGCACCGGCTGCGCGTCTATTTCCTCGGCGCAAGGCGCGAGGTCGTCACGGCCCTGGTGGAATCAACGCGTGCTCAGTATCCTGGCATCGAAATCGCTGGGTTCCGCGATGGCTATTTCGGGCCGGACAGCCACCCGGAGATCATCAACGAGATCCGAGACAGCGAGGCTCACATGCTGTTCGTCGGCATGCCCTCGCCTTTCAAGGAAGTTTGGTGCGAACGCCACCGCGAGCGCTTGAATGTGCCGGTGATCATAGGTGTGGGCGGCAGCTTCGACGTACTGGCCGGTTTCATCAGACGTGCTCCTCGCTGGGCGCAGGCAGCAGGTCTGGAGTGGCTGTGGCGGCTGCTGATGGAGCCCCGCAAGCTGTGGAAGCGCTACCTCACCACGAACTCCGAGTTCATCTGGCTCGCGAGTCGAGAGGTCATGGCACGCCGCCTGGGCGGGCTTGCGGCTACGCCGGGTCGAACCTGAGGGCGGCGGAGGCGGGGCCATCCATCGGGAACTCCCGGTCTGGATACCCCAGATTGACACCAGGGGAAACACACGAGGACAACCATGACGACATACTCTTTCGGTAACGGCTTGATCAACTTCATAACGATGGGCAATGGAGCCGGCACGCTGGATATTTCCAACGGCGCCTTCAACAATGCCCTCAATTTCATAACGATGGGCAGTGGAGCCGACGTGCTGGATATTACCGAAGGCGGCTTCAACAACGCCATCAATGTCATAACGATGGGCAATGGATCCGACACTCTCGATATTTCCAACGGCGGTTTCAACAACAGCCTCAATGTTGTAACGATGGGCAGTGGCGATATCTTTGATATTTCCAACGGTGGCTCCAACAGCAGCTTCAACATTATAACGACGGGAAGTGGCGGCACCATTGACGTTTCCAACGGCGCCTCTAACAGCAGCTTCAATGTCACCGCAATAGGCAGTGGACCGGACACGCTGGATATTTCCAACGGTGGCGGGACTGATTCCGTCACGTTCAGCAATGCCGGCACGTTGAATATGGATATTTCCAACAGCGGCGGCTCCAATACCGTAACGATGGGCAACGGACCCGACACCCTGAATATTTCCGACAACGGCGCCGTGGATACCGGCTTCAACACCATAACGATGGGCGACGGAGCCGACACGCTGAATTTCCTTGCCGGCTTCGCGGACACCGCAGCGGTGGGCAACGGAAACGACATGGTGAATGTTCTCGACGGCTTCGACGACACCATAACGCTGGGCAATGGCGCCGACACAGTGGATGTAGCCGGCGGCGGCAACCACATCGTGAAGGTGGGCAACGGATCTGACACCGTGGGGATTTCCTCCAGCAGCTTCAACACCATAACGACGGGCAGTGGCAACGACACGATCACTGTGGGTCCGGGCGCCAATTTCGACACATTCACGCTCAATGACACCAACGCCAATTTGGTTCTCAATGGCACCGGCAATGACGTCTTCGTTAATGGGGGCAGCGACCAGATAACCGATACGTCCGGCGGCGGCGATCAGTTGTTCCTGGACATCGGGACCAGCGGCGGCGATGTGTCCATCGCGAATTTCAGCGTGGCGTCCGGAATAGTGGACCTGGTTCCGAGCCTTGGCTTCTCGACTCCGAGCCAGGCGCTCGCGGCACTCGGGTCAGACGGCCACGGTGGCACCCTGCTGTCCTTCTCCCATGGCTCGATCGATTTCGCCGGGATCACCCAAGGACAGTTCACCGTCGGCAACTTCCACATCGGGTGACGCGCGGTAGAGATGGCGCAAGGTCGACACCATCAACGGCGCCGCGACGCGCCGCGGAATCGCGCCTGCGTCGTGATTTTATAACTTCTGGCGGATCAAGATTGGAACATCAGGCGGCCGCTTCGCAATAGGCGGCCGTACCCCGTCAGGTCGGAACCGCCCGTGCTGACGACCGGCGATCGAGCCATGGCCAGTATGCGGACTTCTCTGGGGACGTAGTCAATGTGTGGCATCGCCGGGATCATCGGACGCCTGGACGACAGCAACCGTAGCGCGTTGAAGCGAATGTGCGACGCCTTGGTTCACCGCGGTCCGGACGCCGGCGCGAGCTGGGTGTCTACGCCGGACTCCCGCGGCTGGGGCGCATTGCTCGGCCACCGCCGGCTTTCCATCCTCGACCTGTCACCGTCCGGTGCGCAGCCGATGGTCGATCCGGTAACGGGGCACGTAATCATATCCAACAACGAGGTGTATAATTTTGTCGAGCTGCGGCGACGTCTGGCGGCTGAGGGACAGGAGGTGCGTTCCACTGGCGACACGGCCGTCATGCTGCGTGCTCTCGGCCAGTGGGGCCCAGACGCGGTGGGTTGGTTCCGCGGCATGTTTGCCCTCGCCTGCTGGGATCCCAGAGAGCGTCGGCTAGTTCTGGCCAGGGATTCCTTGGGAATCAAGCCGCTCTATATCGCACGATCATCGGAAACGGACGCTGGCTGGTCGATCGTATTTGCCTCGGAGCTTCGTGCCATGCTGGCTTCCGGGCTTCTGGGCGCGCCTCGCCTCGACCCGGAGGCGGTGGCCAGTTGCGTTTGGAACGGCTTCGTCGTCGGACCTGGCACCGCCGTCAAAGGCATCGAGCTCCTCTCACCGGGCCGTCTGCTTGAACTCGATGGTGCCGGCAATGAGCTTCGCCAACAGGACTTCTGGCGCATCGCCGAACGCGCCTCCGACCCGACCATGGAAGAAGACCGTCTGGCCGCCATTGTGGAGGAGGGACTGCGGCTACATCTCGCCAGCGACGTGCCTCTGGCAGTGTTGCTGTCCGGCGGCGTGGACTCATCAGTCGTGGCCAATCTGGCGCAGCGCGCCGCGCGGAGCCCCATCCACACCTTCACCCTGGCCTTCGAGGACCAGCAGCTCAATGAAGGGCCCATCGCAAGGCAGGTCGCCGCGGCGATCGGGACCCAGCACCACGAGGTGGTGCTGACGGAGGAGGGCTTCGTTGGGAACCTGGAGACGGCGCTGGACAGTCTGGACCAGCCGACCTTCGACGGGCTTAACGCCTACTACGTATCGCGCGCCATTCGGGCCGCCGGATTCACTGTAGCCTTATCGGGGACCGGCGGCGACGAATTGTTCGGAGGCTACAGTTCGTATCGCGATCTGCCGGTGCTGCACGACTGGTCACGGCGCGCCGCCTGCGTGCCGCGAAGCCTGCGGACCGCCGTGGCGAGTTTGGCAACCTGGCCGCTGCGACGGTCTGGTGGCGCGATGCCGCCTCAGACCCGTTGGGCCAAACTTCCCGAGATGGTTCGACACGGCGACGATCTGTTGACGCTATACCAGTTAGCGTACGCGCTCTTCCTGCCTGAGTTCCAGCACGAGCTGCTGGCGGACGGCTTCGCCGAGCCGCTTGCCGACGGGCTGCCCGCGGCGATGCGGCAGCGGATCATCGCCGAGAGCCGGGGCCGCACGCCGCTCTCGGCCATCAGTGTCATGGAGCAACGGCTGTTCCTCGGCGAGCGGCTGCTACGCGACAACGATGCTGCAAGCATGGCGTCCTCGCTGGAGCAGCGGGTGCCACTCGTGGACCAGGTGCTGTTTGAGAGTGTGGACCGACTGCCCGATCAGGCACGTTATCAGCCATTGGGCCGGAAGGATATGTTGCGGCGCATCGGTCTGCGCGGCCTGGACCCCGTATTGTTCGAGCGGCCCAAGAGCGGGTTTGTGATGCCGTTTGATCGCTGGATTCGGCGCGGCCTGAAGAATGCCATGGACCAGACCTTGCGGGACCCGCAGGCGATCATTCCGGTCGGGCTCGATCCGGGAGCCGTTGAGCGGCTCTGGCGTGCCTTCCTCGAAGGAGCACCCGGCACGTATTGGTCGAGAGTTTGGTCGGTTTATGTGTTGATCCGATGGTGCCATCGCAACGGCGTCTTTCGCTGACGGCGATCGCCGGGTGTGTGCGCCAGGCGGTCAAACAGGACCCAGGCGGGGTCGCTGCACAATTCCTCCAAGAATTTCGATTCCGCCGCCTAACTCTGACCTTTGCCGCGCTCATACGAGCGAGTGTCGGATCAAAAGCCCACTCAGGCCGGCAAGGCGATTTTTCTCACACAGGCATCGAGCGTCGCACAACGCAGCAGGATTGACGTGTGTGCGCCCGGTTGCCTCGACACCTTTCGTCGATGGTCGGAATACGAGTCATGATGCGCATTCTTTCAGTGTTCGGCACCCGTCCCGAGGCGATCAAGATGGCGCCGATTGTCCGTCGGCTGGCCGCGACCCCGGGGATCACATCGCTGGTGTGTGTAACAGCGCAGCACCGGCAGATGCTGGACCAGGTACTGAAACTGTTTTCCATTACGCCGGATCGGGATCTGGACGTGATGCGAGACGGCCAGGGGTTGACCTGGATCACCACCTCCGTCGTGGATCGAATGGCGGATGTTTACGCCGACCTGCGGCCCGATCGAGTGTTGGTGCAGGGTGATACCACCACGACGTTTGCTGCGTCGCTGGCTGGTTTCTATGCGAAGGTTCCCGTCGGGCACGTCGAAGCGGGGCTGCGGACCGGTAATGTTCATTCCCCCTGGCCGGAGGAGATGAACCGTCGCCTCACCACACATATTGCAGATTTGCATTTTCCGCCGACCGAGCAGGCGCGGCAGAATTTGCTGCGTGAAGGCATCGATCCAGGGCGGATCGTGGTGACCGGGAATACGGTGATCGATGCGTTGTTCGAAGCGCTGGCGATCCTCGATGCCGATCCCGTATGGTCAGCGGATATCAGGCGTATGCTGCCGCGATTCGATCCGCACAAGCGAATCATTTTGGTGACCGGCCACCGGCGAGAGAATTTCGACGGCGGTCTCGAGAGGGTAGCGCGGGGACTGTTGCGTCTCGCGATGCGGGGCGATGTTGAAATCGTGTATCCTGTGCATCTCAATCCGAATGTGCGGCGAGTCGCGGAGGCGGTGTTGGGGACACATGATGCGATCCATCTTATCGCACCGCTCGATTATCTGCCGTTTGTTTATCTGATGCGCCAAGCCGATCTGATCATCACGGACTCCGGTGGAGTGCAAGAGGAGGCGCCATCGCTCGGCAAACCGGTTCTGGTTACCCGGGATACCACCGAACGTCCGGAGGCGGTCGAAGCCGGCACGGTGGAGCTGATTGGCACGGATACGGAACTGCTGGTCGCGCGGGCGTCTCGTCTGCTGGACGATCGTTCGGCGTATGAGCGGATGAGTTTTGCGCACAATCCTTACGGCGACGGCAAGGCCGCCGTTCGCATCGTGGAGGCGCTGCTGAACAGATAGATCCATGCCGGACTGCCGCATCGCCGGTGGGAAGCGCGAAGGCAGACCAATCAGCGGTCGCACACGGGCGACACGAGGGAGACCCGCCGCGCAGCGGCGATGTGGCAGCCAGCAAGCAGTAGTATTGAAAGGAGCAATATTGATGTGCGGCATCGTGGGGGTAATCGGCCGGCAGCCGGCCGCTTCGGTGATCGTGGAGGCACTACGCCGCTTAGAATATCGCGGCTATGACAGTGCCGGCGTCGCCACGCTGGTGAACGGCCATATCGAGCGCCGGCGTGCCGGGGGCAAGCTGGCAAATCTCGCCACGGCACTGGAGTATGCGCCACTGCCGGGGACCACGGGCATCGGCCACACGCGCTGGGCCACGCATGGGGCGCCGACCGAGAACAACGCACATCCGCACGGCACCGCGCGCGTCTCCGTCGTGCATAATGGCATCATCGAAAACCACGCCGAGTTGCGGGCGGAACTGGAAGCAGCGGGACAGGAGTTCAGCACCGAGACCGACACGGAAACCGTGGCGCAGCTTGTCGATCTGAATTTGCAGTGCGGCATGACGCCGGTCGAAGCGGCAGGTGCGGCATTCCAACGGTTGGAAGGAGCCTATGCGCTGGCAATGATCTTTGCCGGGTATCCAGAACTGATGATCTGTGCGCGGCACGGGGCGCCGCTCGCTGTGGGGTTCGGTGAGGACGAGATGTTCCTGGGCTCCGACGGGCTGGCACTGGCGCCGCTGACGCGCCGTATCGCCTATCTGCGCGATGGCGATTGGGCCGTCATGGATCGCCAGGGTGCGCATTTCTTCGATGCGAGCGGCACGGAAGTCGAGCGGCACGTGAGGCTGACGCGTGTGACAGGCGACGTGATCGGCAAGGGCAAGTTCCGCCACTTCATGGGAAAGGAATTGCATGAGCACCCGCGGGTGATTGGCGGCACGCTGCGTCGGATGGTGAATCCTGCGACCCGCGCGGTGGCGCTGCCTGACCTGCCGTTCGATTTCACGTCGGTGCCGCGCATCACCGTCTCGGCCTGTGGCAGCGCGTTCTATGCCGGTATGGTCGGGCGCTGGTGGTTCGAGGCCTTGGCCCGCTTGCCGACCGATGGCGATGTCGCGAGCGAGTTCCGCTACCGCACCCCGCCGCTGCCGACGGGCGGGCTGGGTCTGCTGGTCTCGCAGTCGGGAGAGACCGCCGACACCCTGGCGGCCCTGCGTTATATGCGCGAGCAAGGACAGACGGTGCTGTCGATCCTGAACGTGCCGGAAAGCAGCATGGCACGCGAGAGCGACGCGGTGCTGGAAACAGTCGCGGGCCCTGAGATCGGTGTGGCGAGCACCAAGGCCTTCACCGCACAATTGTCGGTGCTGGCCTGCCTGGCGCTGGCCGCGGGCCGCGCGCGCGGTGCGATCAGTGCCGTCGAGGAAGCGGCCATGACCGAAGCACTGCTGGAAGTGCCGCGCCGAGCGGCGGAGGTTCTGGAAAAGGATGATGCCATCCAGGCCATTGCGCACCGCGTCGCGGCAGCACGCGACGTGCTGTATCTGGGGCGCGGCAACTGCTTCCCGATCGCGCTGGAAGGTGCATTGAAGCTGAAGGAGATCAGCTACATCCACGCCGAGGGCTACGCCGCCGGCGAGATGAAGCACGGGCCCATCGCGCTGGTCGATCCGACGGTGCCGGTGATTGCCATTGTCCCCTCCGGGCCATTGTTTGAAAAGACCGCATCGAACCTGCAGGAAGCGGCGGCACGCGGCGGACAGGTGATCGTGTTCAGCGATGCCAAGGGCGCCGCAAAACTGCGTGGAATTGCGGCGGAGACGGTTGTCTTGCCGGCGGTCGATCCGTTCGTCGCGCCGATTATGTACGCGATCCCGGTGCAGCTACTGGCGTATCATGTGGCGGTGCTGAAGGGCACCGACGTGGATCAGCCGCGAAATCTTGCGAAGTCGGTGACGGTGGAGTGACCCACCACCGGCCTCCGAGAGCGGTCGGCAGGTCGCAGCCAGTGTGGACCGATCGGACGACGTGCGTCAGCCGCGCGTCGGCGTGCGCGACCGTCACGTAGGGAAAGCCGTTCGGAGGTCAGGGATTGTCAAACTGGCCGGTCACAGTCCCGCTTGGACCAGGAACGGTGCGCGGCCGGCGCCGAGGAAGCAACCGTTCTTCTGGTTGCCCGGGACGATTCGCAGCGCGTGTGTGTTGGCCCCTTCCCCGCCGGGCTTGCAGACCGCCCAGCAGCGGATAGGCGTTCACGACGAGAAGTTATTGTGGTACTCGAGCCGGGGCACTGCGCGCCTGCTACCGGCCTGACCTGCCAGCGCGCTGGCGCCGGTCGGGCTCCGCGGACCCGTCAGGCTGGACCTTTCGCGGCCCGCCATTGCCGAAGCCACCGGCCCCGCCACCCTGCACACCCCAAGTCTCGGTCGTGCGCCGCTTGTCAGCAGCCGCGCACACGCGCGCAGCTGCGCCGTGACATTGCTTTGCATGACCGCCTGCTGCGGGACGAAGACGACAATCTTCCAGGCGTTCTGCCGCCAATAGACATGCCACGTCCGGAGCGTCTGACGGCGTGCCCGGCGAATCAGCGCGTACAGCGGTTGCGCCTGATCGAACGGCTCCGCAGCGAGTCACCAGGATGGCCTACATCCGCGGCAACGGTGCCGCACGCAGAGGCCGGCCAGCGCGCCGCCGTTCTGGCTGTGGAGCATGCCCTCAGCGCGTCGGCGACATCCTAAAACGTCGCCGTTCGTCACCCGGAACATTGCACAGGATTGTCCTACCAGGGCGTTGGAATCGAATGCCTGCGCCAGGCCGATCGTTCGCGCCACCGGCAAGCGATTCAAGCGTGTGCAGCAA
>Ga0335075_10004917_pt1 | contig 20817 bp, 15 predicted proteins | sample Lox_Sample_24_FD_206723 | JGI IMG/M metagenome (GOLD analysis project Ga0335075, IMG submission 206723) | Soil microbial communities from Loxahatchee National Wildlife Refuge, Florida, United States - Lox_Sample_2.4 | ecosystem: Environmental > Terrestrial > Soil > Wetlands | place: USA...
TATCTAGTATGGAATATCTTGAGAGGACGTTGAGTGGGTTCTTAAAAAGTGTTCTAGCTGTACTCTTAATAAAAACAAACAAGGCATAGCAGTTGTAAAGCCTATTAAGACTTGCTGTTGCATAGATAGGATCGAGTTTGATTTAATAGATTTTTAGACCTTAAGCGATAGCGAGTTCACTTGGATTCTTCAAATTAAGGATACCTTTTCACAGTATATTTAGCTTTACGCATTTAAAGATAAGTCTTCTAAAGAAGTTGGGAATGCACTAGCACATTAAATTGGGGAGAACGGACATCCTTAAGCATTTTGCTATAATAATAGCAAGGAATTTAAAGGTATTCTTAAATTCCTTATAATTTTTAACTTTATTTTGCTAATCTTAGCTTTAAATTATAAGCAAAGTTAAAGAGCTTCTTGAAAAGCTTTATATTAGAATGATTCGAGGACGGCCTTACCACCTACAAACTTAAGGCTTAATAGAACGAGCAAACTAAACCTTTAAAAGGCGTCTTTAAGCTTTCCAATGAGAACTGTTACAGCCTGGTTCCAGCTTACGGATGCACATGGTCTGTAAGGGGTTTAGCGGACAGGGCCGTGCGCTGTTAGATAGATTACCCCTAAGTCCTCTTCTCTTCTTTCTTCCTTAGTTTAGATCTCGTCGAATATAGAGTGTCTGCATAGTAGTAGGCGTTCCGCTGATGCATGGAAACACCTGTTTGTAACAAGAACGTGGTTTTCCAGCAAGTTATTAGGCTGAATTGCTTTTAGAGCTTGCAAGTATTATTAACACTACAATAACCCGTACTTTACCAAGAAAAAAACACCCTACAAGGCATAGTTTGAATGGAAACCCTAATGGATAAACCCAGATTATCTTAGGACAGAACTAGTTGTTGTTAACGATAACTTGCTACATATTAACAACAAGGAATTTGGTAACGGTCCTGTGCTTATAGAGATTGAACGGCGGGTAGCTGAGCACAATCGTCAAATACAAGCTCAAATGGTTAAGCAGAGCTGGGCCTATAGAGTTATTATTAAGTTCGAAGACGGAGATATTGCAACTCTTGTGATTCCATCTAAAATGCGCCTTAAAACTGAGAGCAAGCGTCTACTAGTCCGGATCTTATCAGGTGATCATGGCCAATAAAAAGTAATGTCTCAGCATAGTCGGATTTCTAGTCGGTGGCCTGCTAAGGAACTTAATAAAGTCAGTGATGATTTGATTAAACTTTTAGGTGGTAATATACTAATAGAGGCAGAGTGTAAGGCTGGCAAAGAGATCCAGATTCAGTTAATTAAGGCAGTCGCTTTAGAGAACAACCGGGGCAGTATCACTGCTGTCCAAAAAGCTAGTCGAGCAACCAAAACCACGGGACTAGGATCTGGAGATTCTAAGTTAGATGCAGAGGAGTTAGTTCAACCAAACCATACGCCATTAAACCAAGGGGATGTCCAAAACCTGACCCTAAGACTAAGGCCAAGACGACAGCTATTCACCCAGTCACAGTCGTCGCCAATCCGACAACTAGCAGCACAACCAACAGCAGCATTACAACTAGCTAAAAAGACTTGGAAGCGGAGAGATTTGGTGGAAGATTGCGGGGAAGTGGATATGGGACCAAGAAAACTCCGGAGCAGGAAGTAAATCACTCTATATTTGGTACTGTAAGTGCTGGCACTAGAGGAATCTTCTTGAAAATGTATGTAGGCATTAGGCATCTCTTTATGTAGGCAAAACACCAAGGAAACTATCACCAGATTCAAGCTGGTACGTTAATAGAGAATTGATCAATTGCGGTCCAATTGATCAAATAGTCGGGATTGACGAACTGCTGGAAAAAGCCGGTCCAATTGACCAATTGCGCCAATTGATCAATGGGGCACAACACTGCTAATGACACTTTATTGGCGAGGTAAAGCGTTTCTATTGGCCAATAGTGAAAAATGGTAGATCACCCAACGGTCGGTAAGAGACCTGGTTCCTGTTGCAGAGCCTATTGGACCGCTTATAGAAGTTTCAGAAATCCCCTTTAGGATACCAGCAAGTCCCCTTCCCCTCTTACCTCATTTTATTTAACTCTTATTGCTTAATAGTTATGCTCGGGCGTCCGAATACATTATTCTTTGTCAATAATCATGCCACGATCTCGGCAGATTCTCACGAAGGAGGAGGCCGACGATCACCTGAGAGACATTCGCAAGCGCAAAGGCGTAGACAGTTTTGGAAGCTACCAAAGCGACAATGTTGGAGACCTAAATAGGGCGTTACAATTGTAAGAGCTACACACAATCTTGCAATTACAAGCTGAACAGAACGTATAGGCTTTCTAAAGAGCTGTACTCGAAACCAACCCACTTTCTTCTAGAATTGATTCAGAATGCCGATGACAATACCTTCGATAGCGGCGTCATCCCAAGCCTTACCTTTCGCACAAAGCTTCCTGGGACAGATCCTCAAATTTGCATCAATTGCAACGAGGTCGGATTTACAAAGGATAATGTGGAAGCACTATGTCGTATTGGGAATAGTACAAAGAAGCTCGTGGATCGAAGGAAGGGTTTCATTGGGGAAAAAGGGATTGGGTTCAAGTCGGTGTTCAAAGTCGCAGATATTGTCCACATATCCTCGAGCGCGTATTCTTTCAGATTTGATAGCTCGGAGCTGCTCGGGATGATTACTCCGATCACCGAATCCTTTCCATCGGCACAATATATTGAAGGACAAACACAGATGTTGTTAGATCTCAAAGGCACATCCGAACTAAGAAGCATCAACAAAGACCTCCACGAAATTGAGCCCCAACTGCTAATATTCTTACGCAAATTGCAAAAGATCATTATTCATACGCCCTTAGTGAACCGCGAGTTTGAAGCGGAAAAGACCAAGTATGACGAAGAGTTTAAGGGAGAGACTATGAAGTTATGGAGGAAAGAACTTCCTAGGAAGAAAGAGGCAATAATGAAGTATCTGATTGTTCGTCGGGCTGCTGGGAACCTCCCACTGGATTCGCGGAGAGATGGAGTAACTGAGACTGAAATAGTTCTGGCCTTCCCAATTAGTGAATATGGTCAACCTTTGCTTAAGAGTCAAGACACTTATGCATATCTCCCAATTGGTAACTACGGGTTTTGTGTACGTTGTGCTCTTACTTGGCATCAGTCATGACTTAGTCTAACTTCTAATAAAAAGTACCTTATACAAGCTGATTTCCTACTCACGGCGGACCGCGAGAGTGTTGACACGTCAGACTGGAATGACCACCTCCGGCACTGGGTAGTGAAAACGTTTGTGGGAGCTGTATCCCGATTTAATAGTATTGGAGACGATACTTCGGACGAGAATTCGGACGAGGGTTCGGACGAGGATTCGGTCGCTGCATCAGATATAGATAGTCTACGCTATACGTGGCCTCTTTTCCTTAAAGACAGAGACACAACTACTCCGTTTTGGTCCGAGCTTAAGCCTGGTATCCTGTCAAGCCTGAAGAAACGGGCTGTTCTCAGGTCACGTGCGGGCACTCTCTGTTGCCCCAAAGATCTAAATTATATCCCACTCGAGTACAGGCTAAGTGGCAAACCATTACTTGATCGGGAAGACGCGAAATCAAACTACCTGTCATTTTTATATAATCTGAAGGTAAAGAATATTTTGGACCAAATAGAGGCTATGGGAGTCTCAAAGATGAAGTTCAAATTTTTTTTTGAAGAGTTAAGAAAATGTATCGATGAAGAGGATCATTTTCTTGACCGCCAGTCATCGAAATGGCATTCGAAGATTGCATCCCTTTTCCTTGATCATGGACAAAAAGCACAAGCTTTCCAACTGCCTCTCATTCCTTTGCGCGATGGACGATGGGTGGCGCCAGACGAAAGCCACCTTTTCCTGAACCGAAGCAAAAATGATCCCATAGTTCCTCAGGGTATAGAAATCTGCTTAGTTGATGACCAGGCATGCCAAGACAAGAACAGAAAGGAGTTCTTTAAGTGGTTGGGAATCAAGAAATGTCGGCCAGGGGACGTATGCCGGATGATCATGGAGCTTCACTCCAAGAAATCTCGCGCGAGGAGACTTGAAGATTGGGTTTCTGATGCAATCTATTTGTTTCGCACTCCGCTCTCTGCTTATAATGAATCCATAAAGAAACTGCGTCTTGCTGAATCAAATTCAAGGGATATGACACAGCTAGACGAAATGTTATGTGGAGATCAGCTCTATATTGACGTCCCGAGCGGACCCTCTTTCATAAAAAAGTTTGCTCACTATCCAGCTAAAGTCACTGGCATTAAACTCGTTCATCCCATGTACCTGGAAGAGGCACGAAAGCTCCGACTAAAGTCCGAATTCGTCGAGTGGATGCATTCGCGGCTGATGGTATCGAATCTTCCCCGCCTCGTAGACTGGGGAGGGGGTTTCCCTACTCTGACTCCAGAGTTCCGATTTCTGAGGAAAGAGGCCACATCAGACCTCATCTTGCTTGTTCGGGATAATTGGGAACATTACTCGCAGGACATTCAAGATACTCACCTTTCGACGTCTCCTCTACGACAAGCAATGTCGAAACTGAATGTTCCCTGCACTGATGGCTCGATACGAAGATTATACGAGACAGTATTACCGTCTGATAGTCTAAAATCTGCTGGCAACCGTCTACCGTTTATAGATGTTTCTAACCCGAACGAGCCCAGCTGGCTTAATTTTTCGGCCTTCGGAGTCATCACTACACCCACCATGGACCTTTATCTTCGTGAACTCATAGCACTAGCAGCACTACCCGTTAATGAGGATGTAACAAAGGCTTTAGTTGAAGGAATATATATTCAAATATGTTTTCGAACCGAAATGGACTCAGTAGATGAAGCAGACAAGATAGAGTAAGTAGCATTCGAGATGTGGTATGTCATGAGACTAAAAATAAACAGGGCTGCTTTTAAGGAATTGCCACTGGTATTTCTTCCTCGTCAACGAAAATGGGTGTTTCTTAGCAACTGCGTGTGGAAAAGTCTGCCTTGTCTTCAATCAGTATATTCACTGCATAGAGAGTACGAATCCTGCCATGTTTTCTTTCACCAACGACTGGGGCTTTCCAATGCAACAATCGACCATGTTGTTGAAGAACTTCTAGACGATGCAGATCGCCGACCAACAAATCAAGTAAGGGAATTATTAGTAGCCGTAAATAATTTTCTAAAACGTGCCTTCTCACTTTGTTCTATCGATAAACTCAGAGGCAAGAGAATTATTCCTGTTAAGACTTGCAGTGGAAAGACTTGCCTTATGAGATATGACAAGGATCTCTTCTATCTTGCAGATAGGCCTAGCCTTTACGAAGCGTTCAAAGGGAGACTGCCGCTTGTTGATTTTACAGTCGATCAAGTCCGAGATCTATCAACGCTTATAGATGCAATGGAATTGCGAGACTTCCTCTTGTCACAGTCAGTGATAGAAGAGCTTCATAAGGTTGGAATTGAGGTTTCGGATCGGCAAAAAACAAAGGATCTTCGAATGAGGGCACGATATTTCACGCGGTAAGCAGAGGCCGTATAGCCGGGACAGGTTAATTGAGCTAACAAGGGCTTCAGTCTCGTCCCGGACACCATTCAGAAGTCCAAAAGCAGGTTGACGCAATTATCAGCATGCCTCGCAGGTCTGACTGTTTGGGGAGTAGATAAAGTCAGAATCACCCGCAAGATAGATGACGTGGAAGGCGTCGAAGATACTGGAATTGTTGTTTTCGACCAAACCGATGAAGAAAAACTTGATATATACGTCTCATCAGATCCGACCAAGCAGGGCTTGCTCAATTGCCAGTTATCCGAGGAGTTCATCAAGTATTGTGAAATATCTAAGCCTGAATATAGACAACTTGTTCTGAAAATTTTGATTCTTCCTCTCACGGAAATCGAGAGGTATCTGGAGGATTACGACCTGGATAGTCGAGATGCCGCTAATCAGATGGGCCCAAATAGTCAGGTCTTTTCGCCCTTCGAACAATTTGATGAGAACATCCCTGAAACAGCAATAAGCTTAAGAACTAGCGGAACATCTCTGGATATGTGTCTGGGACGTAGAGAAGGGCCACTATCCTTACGAGAAACAATTCCGACCCTGGATCAGGCTATCTCATCTGTCAGACAAGCAGCTTCTTCCCAAGAAGTCCAACCTGGTAGACTTACCAGGCAATTTCGCAGCGATAATGACGAACGACCCACTAAAGCTCGGTCTTGCGTGGAGCCCGAGATTAATGACACTAGAATCGGTAGTGATGCGTCATCGCCCGGTAGTTCACGACCTCAGAGCTCATCCACCAATACTACAGCAGATCAGGAAAGTTTCAGTTTTGGCAATATATTTGTAGGAGATCTGCGTTCTACGCTTCCACAAATCGATGTTTCATTTCAGCGGCCAAGTAGAGCGTCAGGGATGCCATCGGGACAACCTAGTAACCTACGTGAGAAGCAAAATGCGGATGACACAGCGCAGGGACTTCGTAACCAATTCATTGGTGTACTCGGAGAAGTTTTTGTAAGTATAAAGCCTTCTTATACTAATAACCAATTCTCACTTACCTCCCTTAGGTCAATGAATGGCTTTCGCGTCAGTTGGGAGCTGAATGGTTACCTAATTACAACTGGACGAGCCGCAACCGCATTTACGATGAGAGAAATATCCCATTCACGGGCTTAGAAAAAGACTTTGCAGACTTCACATACTACGATGGCTGCGGGAAATTGACTAGGCTGCTGGGAGAACTCGATTTTCTCACTAACGCAGACGATTGGCTGAGATCTCCGCCAACTTACCATCTCGAAGTCAAATCTACAACAGAAGAGTGCAACGAGCCGTTTTTTATGAGTAATAATCAGCTCGAGATGGTTAGTTTTGATGTCCCTAAGGAGTGGGCGTTGTAATCCCGGATGCTAGCTGACTGGACGCAAGGCACGCTCTTACACTATCCCGTCCGAAAGTACCAGAATTCCAGATCACGTGTACGTTCTTGTAAGAGTTTACAATCTCGGGAGAGAGTCCACTCCTCCGGACTTCGCTTTGTATATCGACCCTTGGAGCATGTATTTGAAAGGGGAATTGGTGCTCAGGGCAAGAGATAATTATGTGGTGACGTTGAAAATTAATAGTACGTAGCATAGTACAGAATCTACTTTTGAAACATTTTTGTATGGATAGAGAGTGCAGTTAACACGATCAATTTGTAGATTGAGTGCTGGGTCGAGCGTATATATAGCAGCTACGCTGCAAAACGAGATACAGGTTGTCTTCTTCCTTCCTGTAGCATTCTTGGTTATACTAGCGCTATTGGAATGTCGAAGAATACTTCTTTGAGGCGGAGGCTTATGTTGCTTATTGTCACCTGCTCACTATGCTTTTGACAGAAATCCAGACAGCCGCTGACTTCTAAACTCCCAATGAATAAGACTCTCTCAACCAGACAACGCACTTCCGATCAAATCGCCCTAACTAAGCGTGCCTCTAGTCTCGGTCCTCAAAGCTCGACAATTCCACCTCTGGCGACTATGAGGCTTACTCTGCGCTATCTGATCCAAGCAGGACAGCACAGATACAAATTATAGGCCTCCATCAAATCTTGCATAGACAGGTACAGGCTTTCAATAGCAAACGCATCTAGGCGACGCGATTGCAGGGTCTCACCCAAACAACTGATCAAATTCCCCTCAATCAATGACAACTGAATTCGACTATTCTTTCTCGCGCAAAATGAAGATGTCCTAAGCAATCGCCTTGCTTGCTATTTCTTTCAACAAACAAGCAAGAGCGAGCAAGGCACTTTCACTGCAAGACCTCGATCGGCAAACTAAATCAAGCATTTTGGAATTTTGGGGCTCTGTCCAATGTACTGTCAGATAATGCCATACAGCACCAGCGTCCTCCTTGGTTCGTCAAGACATTGAGTTCCTTAACTCCACAGGGAGGTACGAACGAGCATGATCAAGAGCAGGTCTACACATGGACGACCTCCTACTCGACCTGTTGCCACCAGCACTGCGGCATATGGGATGATATGGTATGGCAATGTACGATAACAACACCTTGCTTATGTCCTTAGCTAAACCCTTCGATTCGATCTCGCATCTGGTCAAGAATCCTCGTCCTTGCCATCACAATTACACATTTGCCACAGCTCTTTCCACCTCCCACTATTCTTGTGGACTATCCATCACCCGATATACCTCGCATACTTCGCAAACTCCTCATCCGCCCTCAACCTCTCCATATCCTCATCCCTCAAACAAATCCCAACCGCAATCTCGCCGTCTAGCGTCCTAGGCATCAAATATATCAAACTCTCGACCGGCTCAAACTGCGGTCTCCGCACAGCCTCAGGTTTGCCCAATCCAAGGTTGAAATCAAGTTCATAACAGTCCAGCTTTGCCCACGAACTGAGCATGATGTCCGCTGACAGGTCAAGCGTCGCCGTGAAGGAGATGATGCTTTTGTCTGGTGCGCGGCTGAGGAAGGTTGCCAGCGCCCGGGTGTTGTACCCGAGATTCGATGTTTCGGGGTCTAAAGCCGAGCGGAGGTGTGATGCGACACCGCCCAACGGCTCCTCGACCAGCTTCTGAAGCGTGTACGTGTGATACGTCATGTTCTGCACCAGTCCCGGGTACGTCTGTGGAATATCCAGATAATGCCGGACATTGACAGCGCGGGCGAATGTTAACTCCGTCGTGGGATTTAAGCGGGGGAGGCGGGCGCGGATGACGGATTGCCAGATAAAGGCGCTGAGGGCGTCGTCGGTGGAGATGTAGCCTGAGGGGATGGTGATGGTTTTTGTGGCGAGTGATTTTAGAGCGGTGAGCGAGGTGGGTGGGAAAGTGAAGTAGGTCCAGGTGCATTTTGGAGGGGGAGATGGTGCTGGGTGGCCATTGGTGCCGCTGGAGATGGGATGAGATGGAGTGGGTTTCACAAGCTGATGAGTGAGCTCGGAGCCTTGTTTGTAGGATTCGTCGAGTAAGGGGATGAGGTTGCGGCGGGCAAGGTTGCCGGATGACAGTTCTTCGCTTGTGAATTGTTCATTGCGGCAAGCTTTTGAGAAGAGATAAATGATCTGATTTTGGCCAATCATGTCCATTGTGCTGTGCTCGCCGACGAAGGTGAGTAGAAGGCCGCCGGTGATGAAATTAACTTGGAGGAGGAAGACTGGTGCTGAGTCTGATGCGGATTCGTCGGAGTTTCCTGGGAGGGTTTTGCGAGGTGCAATGACGGTTTCATCTAGCATGCTGAAGGGAAAGTTGGCTCGTCTGAGGGCGTCCATTGTTGGTATTGAGGGGTCATGTCTGAGATCCTTCACGACCAGACGAGGAATTTTCTCAAATGGTTTGATCTTGAAGACGCCTGAATTGCCGTCGCCTGAACCTTCGTTGACGACCTTGCCTGCTAGCCATGGAAAGCTCGCGGACAGTCGTTCGAGACCACTCGTCAACGTGTTGATGATTGCTGAATGTGAGGAAGCATCGGCCAGTGAAAAGCAAAAGCATATCTGAGTATATATATTGAGAAATGGCAGTTGCCCGAAAACATCTAGATAGTCGTCCATGTCCTCTCCAATAGCTGGTCTATGCATGTTGGGTAGTTGAAAGTGTCCAAATACCATACGGCGGTTGGCTCCCTTTTAAAATGGACTTGACTCTGCCGAGTCCAAATTATGGAGGAAGAAGTCGCCGATCTAGCCTAATTTTGGGCCTATTCTAAGCGCTACTGCGTATCCTGACGTCATAGTCTGGCGGCCATAGTATTAGTTCAAATCTTGTCAAAATGGACTCGCCCCACGACGAACGCTGGAGTGGTCGGTCCTGAGCAAGCCGGCTAGCAAGACAGATTGTACGACGTTTTACTTATATCGTGATGTGGACTGGGGGTGAGTTCGATGCAGATTTCACTCTCCTTAGCCTTGAAGGCAGGGCGAACGATAATGATGAATGTGGCGTTAGATAGCGGTAGTGCTACAAGCTGGTCACCTCACGCATGCCCTCGCACGGACCACCCTGCCCGGGCAAATGCAATTTGCCTGGGCTTTTGTCGCATGGGAGAATGACTAGGACTTAACAAATGGATTGAACTGCTGGTTCCTATGCTTAAGACCCTTCTATATATACTTAAGCTCATAGAAAACTCTGTACAAAAATTTGCTATAAAGGACCGATTTCTGTGGCAAGGCCACGTAACCTCTCTAGTAGTAGTTCTAGCCATAGTAGTTGTAATACGGACTGTAATAGGAGTTTAAGATAGGGGGTGGTGGCTACAGAGTGGAGACTGGAGTGAATACTGTTATTTCAGTGTTGTCAGTTCATGTGCCTGGTCATATGACATACCCCCTTAGGAAGAATAGAAGTCAAAGAGATAAAAATAAGTGCTTTACAGAAGTTTTCCGCCTGTAGGATTGTAAAATGGTCTGAATGGTCTGTAAACGAGTAATGCAGTCTGTAAGATCAAGTTAGAATAGAAAAGAGCGTTGTTATATCAACTAATCTAAGTTGACAGACAAATGCTTTATACTTTTATCTTAGAAGTACTTTTATTAGGCCGTCAGCTAGCATTTTAGATATAAGGATCCATTCTCTCTGTAATTGTTCTTCTTGTACTTCCTGTTGCAGCTAGTGCTAGTAGATGTTAATATGTTTAAGTTTAATAACCAATTTTAAGGCGCTTAGTCTATAAGTTGAATAGTCTACTAGTTGTTGCTGTTACGGACCGCTTCGCGGACCATCCAAACCCTGGGATGGGCAGTCCGAATGGGCGGTTGGCACTTGCCCTTACGGGTGGGTTTACGGGCAGGTTTACAAGCAGGCTAACGGCTGTTGCGGACACAGCCTAGTTACGGACCGTAACCGTTAGCGACCCGTTAGCTAACCTGTTAGGTAACGCACGTGATCATTAATTATATATATATATCCCTTCTGCAGCACCACTCCTTCCCTTCTTCTTTCTTCCTTTAGCTTTAGATTCTCGTATTTAGATCTACCAATTGTACAGGACATCGCTGTATTCGTACGCGCCCAAACCTCGATTGACTGAGATTGTGACAGTTTTAGCATTTAGATTCGGGGGGTTTAGCGTTATATTGGATTGAGCTTACGTAAGTTGTGCATAGATCCAATTGGGGTTGAAATAGATGCTGTCTATTCGTTTGTGTGTGTCTGTCTGTCCCCAAGAGGGAGACGAAATCTATCTATATAGACTACATAAGGACAATAGCTGTAACAGTCAGGCTACCAGCAGTGCGTCAGCCAGGCTTCTAGCAGTGCGTTAGCTAGGCATCTAGCGTTGCTGTGGCGGTTGTAGTGTACCCGCTGTGGCAAGTCGCCACGTGATGGGTTTGCACTTGACTTATCCTGGAAGTCACGTGCCAGGATCCAATACATTATTTTATGGCAGGGGTATGATTCAAGGAGGGACCTATATATTCAGTGCCTTCCCATTCCTATATTCTACATCTTTTTGGCTTCTCTTCGCACTGCTTTTCTTGATCAATTCACCCTACAATTAGCATTTCGCAAGCAGTGCTATCTCCTTGTCCGCTGATACTAGACATTTTAGCGTCTTACCATTCTTAGGCTATGTCATTCGCTAAAGCTTAGGGCTTCAATCACTAAAGCACAACGTTCATATCACTAAGCTACAGCGCTCGCTCGCTAAAAAATGCCAAGGCGCTAAAATGTCTAGTATCAGCGGAGGGATAGTAACTCTGATCAATACAATCGCTGTAACTATTATGCCCGCTGCCCGCGTATCCTGTTAACAAGAATAACTTATATTGAGTTGAGCACGAAGCTCCTAACTACCAGGACCGCGGGGCCCTCTATATAGTTCTTCGTGCTGACACGGAGCTGTGGAGCCCTATGGACCTTGGACCCCGTGAGTCCTGGGTCCATCACGTGACCTCGATTACTAAACAAGGTTCTACAACTGTGTGCCTCACGGTACATACTGAGCCTAAGGCCTTCCTTAGTAAGCGTGTTGTAACAGTCACGTTCCGTCCTAGGTCATGTTCTAGAATATCTGTCCTAGGACGACAATTATCAAATAATTCCGTCATCTCTAGATTTTATCATTGCCAATACAAAGCCTATGAAACAGGCTCAATTCTCAATATACATCGATAATCGCCTAAGAATGTTATTGCAAGGCTACGCCGCTTGCTTTCGGGTCGCGAGACTGGCCGTGTGTGATCAGGACCATCGATGAGCTCACCCTAAATAACGCCGAGCACATATGCATCTCTTACCACCGTGAATCATGACTCGCGTACACGTAGAATCACAGGAACACCATCAATAAATGTACTTGTTTTGGCCTGGTCACAAGAGCGGTCCTTTGAAAGAGCAATGGCTAGGCATTCAACTTGAAATGCTTTGGTGTCTAGCGACGAATGATTCTGGCCTGGTTATGCGGTACCCATCTTCTTCGCCTTTTTTACCTTCGACTTTTCAACAGGAGGGTATGCCTTTAGAGCGATCTCTTGCCATTCCTTTGATGCCTTGTATTTTGCCTGGATGGGGGTGAGGAGGGCAAGGAGAGCCTGGGTAACTGAGGGTTTCAGGAATTGTGGAGTTAACTGGTGGAGCGATTAGTACTCAGCCGATATGGAGAGAAAATAATTGATATACCACATCCGTCTTGTAGTCGTCTCGCATGCTTTCGATGGTTGTGTAGACAAGTGGCTCCAAATTGTCGCGGGTTCTATCGACAACGAACTCCCGCCTGCCCTTAAGAGCAGCGGCTGGAAGAAGGACAAATTCAACAAATGCGAGAAGTCCATTGTCTTCTACTACTCCAGGAGCAGCTAGAGATTTGCGGATCTTCTTGGTAACGATGTCAGGGGGGTCTAGAATGTCGATCTTGCTGTCTACTCAGAGTTAGTTACGTACTCTCTAGGAGAAAACGGAATCTTACCAGGATCACTAGCACTCATCTTTCCTCCGCGCAACCCTGGGACCATGGGATTCATGAGATGCGCCCGCTGTCGCATTGTTAACATACTGTATCAGCGGCTAGTACTTCTATGCCTTGGAATACCTCTTTGTATCCGAGTTTGGGAAGCCAATCTTTGGCTGCGATGAAAAGTTTCCTCTGGTCTAAGCCTAAGTAGCATTAGTCGAGTGGTACTAGGTTGACAAATTCGACCGTGTTACCTCCGAATTGGACATCAACATCTAGATACTGCTCGTCCAAAACTTGTAAGAGCGGGTAGAGAAGTCCACTCAATGGCCCGCTACTGTCTGACTGCTTCACAATCTCGGCGCCAGCTCTCCGTGCATCGTGCTCTGAAACCAACGAGCTGAGTCTATATAGATCCATAATATACTCTGGGCTTTTCTGATACGAGCTTCCTAGAACAAAGCGCAACTTCTGAATCGGCACACCTAAGGATTCAAGCATGGCGGTGATTGTGAATCGGTAGTATTCAACTCGGTAGTGTACGAGCTCGAGGGGAGATTTCAGGGAATCCAAAAAGCTGTGGATGTCGGCAAGTAGGCATTGGATTTCGCAACCAGCAGCGAGAAACTGTGCAATCTTGATGGCAGGCACTACGTACAGTCAGCTCTGCTCAATGAACTTGGCATGCTCAAGCGCAATTGTCCTGGAAACAGACCGAAATAGCCACAGTGAACGCGTCCTGTTGTTGCGGTCCCTAGGTAGATGAATCGTATAGTCAGCCTCGTGGATGTGGAAACTCAGTCGGAGGAGTTAACCAGTGCGTCTACTTACCCCAATAGATCCTAGGGTTGCGGCCCTCGGTTAAGACGGACTCGATGATTTCCGGGTTAAGCACCTCCGCGAGGTTCTCTTTGATAAGAGCAAGCTTTTCTGATATCTCCAAGGTCGTCATTGTTACTAGGTGTGGGCCGTGGCAATGTTAATGAATATCGAAGAAGCAGAGACCTGCTTTGAAGTTTGAGTTTACTCGGATAAACACCGGTGTCAGAATTAGCGTATTCTAGGCTGCTGAGTCAGCATACGGAGTGTATATGCAGAGTTTTCAAGGGTGTATGCATCACTGATACAACCACTAATATCATCACCATTGAGCCTCCATTATCTGCGTATCACCTATTTGATCGTCATTACTTCTGCTAATCCACATAATCTTAACAACCGGCTCCGACGCGCCTCCCTCTGACTGGCAAGAAGTGTCTCAACGCACTCTTCCTCCTTGTCCATGATGTCGCCTCACTTGTCGCCTACTATGTCCGAGTGCATCAATTTTGGCAGTGAATTCAATTCGGAAAACGAAATCAGGGAATGCTCTATTTCTTGTCTCAAAAGCGGAGGGTTGGCTCACAAAGTCCATTAGGGCCTCTAAAAAATTGTTTGTGTTCGGATGCCGCCGTTCCACAGACTGCCCCTTTCGATTGCATGCCAAAGCAACATCAGGTGGATGGGTGATTTCCAAGCTTCTCAAGATCCACACATGTGCCAACTCTCCGCTTCCACGAGACACCCATCATTCGTATGTGAGAGTTGGATCTCGAATGCCTCGAGGCATGGGACGCACGTTACGAGACCACTTTCAAATCTTCGACAATCCACGATACAAAAGCAAAAGAGCCTGATGCCGTTACTGCTCCTTGGAAATGTTGAATTTTGCCCAGCGACTAGAACAACATCTCTCAGGGTGCGACAACCTACCTGAGCAAGCTATTCGACCACAGCTCCGCAGGCCACCATGGAAAAGGGCAGGTGCAAGGTCTCATAGCATGGGCCGGGAGCTGCGGGCCCACTTCATAACCTTTAAGGACCCGCGATATAAATCGGACAGAGCTCGATGCCAACATTGCTTAGCAGAGGTGTGCTACCCACTTCGCTCTCTCGAAAGACACATTGCGGAATGCGAACACTTTACAGAAGGAATAACTCGACCTCAATCTCGCAAGCTCCTCCCCGAGGACAAACCAATTGCCAAGAAGAAGCCAGTTCTTGTGGCAGAGGCACGAGAGATACGCAGTCATTTCATGTCCCTCGATGAACACACCTTCCGAATGCCTAGGCTTCAGTGTCGTTACTGCAAATCAGATGTGCGAGATCACCTCCTTAATCTAGAAAACCACATCTCTACGTGCAAAAGCTTGCCGGGAAGTGTCTCTCGGCCCACGAAACTTGTTCAATGCCAGGGTTGTCATCGTGGGAGGATTCCGGAGCACGAACTTGCTACTCATATTGAAGACTGTCCCACCAAGTACTGCAGGCACTGCAATGAATTCATTCCAAGAGCCGAGATGGGGCGGCACGCAACATCCTGTGCGTACTATAGGTGCGAGTTTTGTTGGCTGAAAATGCTACGCCAGGAAATCAAAGCTCACATCACCGACTGCCCAGTCTGTCGGAAGTGCCACTCTCTAAAGGGTGAGCCACCACACATTTGTACCCGAACTGCGTGTGGTCGTTGTCGCCAGAGGATTCCTGCGGAAGTCTTTGAAACGCATGTCTCCGCCTGTCAGTGGCTTCCTTGTCCGGCTTGCCTGAGGTCGTTTGAAAGTGAGGTGGACTTGGCGGATCACTTCCAGCTCTGTGCTGAAAAGGCTAGACTTGCGCGGTTTGAGAAGGCTGAACATAGGATTGCCAATCCGAGACGTCGGCTTATGAATAAATTGCGACAAGAAGTGAAAGATGACGCTCATACGACCATGGAAAACAGCAAGAAATCGCATCAGTCGCTCTCAGCCTTACTTCTTAGTCCAACGACGCACTATCCAGAAACACCTGAGATATGTGCCGTTCGGGACGCTTGGATGAATAACCCCTACACAACGGTCGTTGTTGACTTTGAGTATATCCCTAGCCTAGCTGCGGTTTTGAAGCACCAAAGCGTGTTTCAGATGGCTTTTTCAAATGCAAAGGGCGAGTGGATCGTTCCCCCAACTATGATTAACCACGACATGTCTGTGTTGGAGTTGGTAGAGCAATTCGAGTCTGCTCTTTACTCCCCGGGGAGAAAGGTAAGCACCAAAAAGGAAAAGAGCAATAAAGCGATGTGCGTCGCGATGGTCGCAAAATTCTATGGTCCCCCATCCGATAGTCAGACTAAAGGTCTCACTTGGGAAGAGATTGCTAATATTATCGACCATTATGCAAGGGTATGCTATCTCGGAACCTCTCTCTGCCATGCTCCCTGGTAGCGGCGCTAACTTCACGCTCAATATAGAAACACGGCAAGCCTAAGGTCTTCATTGTATGGGGGAAAAATTATGGGGATTATCGCTCTTTGTCCTACGGCCTAAACAAAGCTGGAAGAGGAGATTTGTTGCCAAGTCCACCTCGATGGGGGGAGCGTCCAGTAGCATGGTGGACTGCGGTGACGGATGGGCTCAGCGTTCACATGAACAAGAGGGCTCTCGCACTTGGTAATCTATACCAGTCGATCTTCCCAGAAGACAACAGTCTTGCTAGACGCTGGCACCATGCGGGCGCTGACGTGCAAATGACAGTCCGTCTTGTGGACGCATATTTCCGCCGGCTTAGTAGGATATCCCTTTATGGAAAGATTGAGTCCTTCTACAGCCAGGTTGGTGAATCAGGCTCCAGTACGTAATCGGGTCCCTCATGGGAGCAAGGACGCTAAAACCCGGCTCGCAACATCTTGTACGGAGCCCAAAATCGAACCATCAACATGGGGATAGACTCATGTTTTCAACCCATTCCTAAACAAGAGGGCACTGTCCTTTCAGGACAGTCATTGGGCTCGCACCAGCAACCTTCGAATACCACAGGCGAGGTGGTAGTGGGAGGAGCAAAGAGCATCCATCCGCACGAGTTGGTGTCTATTTGCGCGGAGCCGGCGCAGAGTAGTAAGCAAGTTTGGCGTGACTTTCACGAAAGTACTATTAACAGAGATAGACTGTGCTAGCTCGGAAGAACGGCAGGAATAGGACAGAGCGTTGAAGGCGGGTGTACCGTTTGGAGATGTCTTTTCGAGGATGCGTCCAATGAGAGCCGTTGAACAGATGAAACAACGCTCAGCAGGTTGATTTCGCTCCAACCAGGAGCCAGAGGTTCATATAGACGTTTCTCGATGGTAGTTTCGTCGATCACGACCGTCCTCGTCATTCGCCTGAGAAGCTTTTGGCTCGTGACCGCACGACGTGGAGTTTGTTAAAAAGCCGTCGGTCTGAGTGGATCTGAAGTCACGAGCGGATAGCATAGAGGAAGACCTCGCTATTGCTGAGGCGAATTTCCACTTAGTTCCATGTTTGCGGAGCCGCCGCTTTCCCGTTGAATGGTTCAGCGTGACAAACTCTGCCGTTCCCCAACTGTGACTTAGAGCAGCGTACGGTGGCATTCCGATTTCTTCTAAAATCTCCTCTCGATGGCAGACGCGCACGATTCCTTGATCCGTGAACTGGCTGACACCTACCAAGCGACATGGGAGGAATTCTGAGGTTCTCTAACCCAAGTCTTTAATACGTGATCGAACGTGCCTCATTGTAGAGTCCGAGCCCGTTAAGTCGCTCCAAAGTCATGAACGGTAATCCAAGAACTTCCCGTCCAATCTTATACCTGGCAAAACGAGATAGAGTGGCGCAGTATATATACCAACCTCGTCGAACACTAAATTTTCATGGCCGTGAACGCAACGCATCTACTGATGAGGTCTTCTATAACCCCCAAAATAAGGAATTATCTATGCTCTAGCCTCCTCCTTCTAGGGGTATGAACGCTCTGTACTATTAGAACAGCCTAGAGGGTACCCGTCGAGAGCTTCGATGGCAACCCTAATAGTTCGCAGCTCCATATACCGGCTTTGAATACTATCTCGCTCGCAAATCTAAGCGAACAGAATCCCACTGTATTGCACATTTAGCACCATTGCAATACTATAAATAAAAAGTGCTGGAACTCAAATGAAAAATAGTCAAGATGGTCATCTATCATATTATTAGATTCTAGTGTATTTTGAATTGTGGTTGTTGATATATGACGCTTGACGTGAAGGGGTTGTTTATGGTGTGCCAAGTGTTTTGTCACCCACGTGCACTAGGCAGCCATTCGTAAGGCGACAAGGCCGAAATCCACGAGATCAAAGTTCGAGGAATACGTGATGCGGCTCTTGCCGGCTCCTTTGACTTTATATTACGAGTAATAGTCTAGCAAATGCCTCTATTTTGGGGGGCAGAGAATAGTCTCTAGTTACTCCTTGACCAAGCACTAGTGAACTTAAGCCTTATACGAAGGTTTGGATTAAAAGTTATGGAAGTGCGCTAGTCAAGCACCTATTGGCATAGTGACGACCTTCGCTAAAGTTTAGTGAGCGTAGCCCCCAATCCACAGGGCTTGATCGCTAAAGTTACAGCGTACTTTGACTAGCGCACTTCCATAACTTTTGATCCAAACCTTCGTACCTCTTCTATTGTGGTAACTGTAATCATTACTGTGGTATCCTAAAGCAGCGAGGCTCATGGGCCAACGCCTTCCTTGATCGGGCGGCCGCTAAACCCAGGGGGGCAAACCGCAATACTGAGATAACGTGATGCAAAAGCAGTTTAATTCACCCTAGGAGATGCCAGAGTGCCTGAATTAGCTGAGGCCTGTGACGAAGCGACCGCTGCTTCGGCAATCCAGAAACATGTCACGGAGCGGGTGTTGGACTTCAAAATGGGAATCAGGAATTGAGAATCAATTGATCTGACTATTCTCTTGGAATCTAGTGGTCTTTAAGTACATCTTGAGTCCTTCCATCGTGCTTGCGTTAGTGTCTTGGTGCCTATTGTGTGGCAACCGTGTCCAAGAGCAATTTCATCATCGCCGAATTACACTGATATCCCACAAGCCACGCGACATTCAATCTCCGACTTGAGACGAATGGTCGTCTAAGAAGAAATGCAAGCCCTCGTACTTCTCAGCATGTCTCGCTACCAATGTCTCCGTCAGATCTCGCGCTCTCTAAGCACTAGAAGCTTGACCATGGACAGAGAAACGGCAGAATCTTAGGGATTACCATTGATTCGAGCAGCGGAGAGGAAGGCACCCCAATACCGCTGTCAGTCTCGCCGACATCATTTAATAGGACTTCGACCGTGTATATCGAGAGTCTCGCCATTGGCCCCCCGTCTCCGCGGCTCCATGTCCGCATTCTCTAGAGAAGGAATGAACAAGCTTTCAGAATGGCCATATGTTCGACCGTTCCTACCCAACTTAATAGTACAGAATGCTCTGATCTAACAGCTACCGTTATAGGAACTCGTATCGAGCCTAGGATCCATATTAGGCTTCACGGCGATAATGACGACTTGGGACCCAGCTGAAGCGCGCTATTACAGTACACTCACACACCGCAACCGACACCGAGATATTGACAACCGAGTTCCTTGCTTGCTACTTCGTTACCAATATTGCCTAGCGAAATGATAGCGTTCGAAAAGACTGCGTCGATACGAGAGCATCAACACAGATGCAGCAATAGCTTCGGAGACAGGTGAAGGAGGATATAGGATGCGGATGCAAGTCAACTCTGCGACAATTGCCTGTCAATTACAACTATCTACTTGACAGTAGTACTATGCTAACTTCTACTTGCGCAGATTCGGATCATCTCCATCCACGAGCGGACCTTTGAATCTTGACTACGACCTTCACTAAAGAATACTACAAATCATTCCAGAAGGCTGGTCACACGAGCTCCAGCAGCCTTTATGTCGGCATCAATTCAATTCCAGTATGTAGATGCAACAACGCTCAGATCACTCGCATCGTATGGAAGCTGATAATGAGTGCACGACAGCAGTTGCTCGAACAGTCTAAAGAGACAGCCTAGTACCTGTAGTGGAGAGGCAAAGGCACAAGACGGTGGCGCAGATTTAATTTAGAGGGTGGTACCAGTTAGATGTGGGATGGATGTATGTCCGCAACATTGTTCCTGCCTTAGTTGTATTGTGCCAATTTCCTAATTCGAGTCTCTGCAAAAACCTCCAACTCGCAGAGCGTGTTCTGACACAGGTGGGCATAGGCACTGTTCATTTCTTGATTATCAGATGCCGAAGACTTGCCTTTCTGTACTATAGAGAGTATACGCACTATATACGGCGTTATTTTCGTGCTTCAGGTGCACAGGGCGTTGCGTTTGGAAATAAGGAAGAGTCTTAGATGACACGATATCGGATATTCTCAGCGAAGAGACGCTCGATTGCTGTATACTTCGCAATTCTTGTGCCTAGGCGGAATGATGCTTGTTCCTTGAAACGTATTAGCTACCCCTGGCGCACATTGGGTTATTACAATGCATCGCCCGGGACCGCCTTGCTGAGCATGGGAGTATCCATGCGGGTAGAGGCGCAGCTTTTATTAGGAGAAAATTGATCAATTTTAGCTACTGGAAAGCTCCAAGTCATTTGAAGGGCTTAGTGGCTGTTGGAGATTTAGAAAACGGTTGCAGGAGATGGTACCGATGTACTTACTCACAATCTCTGCAGCAGGTAGTATTAGAATGTAAAAATGATAATGAATGATTGCAGTACGACGCATGTTTGATTAGGGTAAATATTATTTAGACCTTATTATGCTTGCTATGTATAAATGACTTATAATGCTCCTGCACACCCTTCAATCCGATGCAAAACGAACTTACTGGTGCAAGATGCCATGAAAAAAGATGATTAAAGAAATGTAAGTACTAGCTATCTAAAGAGACATGCCTAAAGAGACAGATAATGCCTTCTAAGAAAACGTTGGCAAAGATAAATAGTCGTCAACGCCCGCAAACTCTAAGTGATACCTATTTCCTTTCTACTTGCCCACCTCACCAACTAAACTGATTAAGACAAAATTATGTCTACCGCTATATG
>Ga0335075_10004918_pt1 | contig 20816 bp, 16 predicted proteins | sample Lox_Sample_24_FD_206723 | JGI IMG/M metagenome (GOLD analysis project Ga0335075, IMG submission 206723) | Soil microbial communities from Loxahatchee National Wildlife Refuge, Florida, United States - Lox_Sample_2.4 | ecosystem: Environmental > Terrestrial > Soil > Wetlands | place: USA...
AACCGGTCGAGCAGCGCCCGCAGAATAGTCTCCGGCCCCGCGTCCCCGGCCTCCTCAGCCGAGCCATGAACCGCCACGCAGAGCCCCCGGTCGATAGGCGCCGACGCCATCGCGGCGCGGCCTCTCTCTATAGACCTGGCGACCGACCGGAATTCACCGCCCCCGGCGAAGCTTGAAAGTTCCAGGTGGGAGCCACGGACCGTTCGATATGAAGGACTTTGAATTCAAGATCTTTTCTTTCGAACGGACCGCGGTTCCACCTCGGCGGCCGGACTAGAAATCGGCGTCGAAGGCGACCTCGCCGGTGACTCCGACCTGGTAGGCCGAGACGCGCCGCTCGAAGAAGTTCGACAGCTCCTGGACGTCCTGCAGGTTCATGAACGTGAGCGGGTTGGCCGCGCCGTACAGCGGCTCGAGGCCGAGCTGCGCCAGCCGCCGGTCGGCCACGTGCTCGAGATAGCCGCGCATGTCCGCCACCGACAGCCCCGCCACCCCGTGCCCGAGCAGGTCGGCCGCGAACTGCGCCTCGCACTCGACCGCCTCGGCCAGCATCTCCCGCACCTGCGCCGCCAGCTCGTCGTCGAACAGCCCGGGCTCCTCCGCCCGCGCCACCGCGACCACGTCGAACGCGAACGCCATGTGCATCGACTCGTCCCTGAACACCCAGTTGGTTCCGGACGCGAGCCCGTTGAGCAGGCCCCGCGAGCGCAGGAAGTAGACGTAGGCGAACGCGCCGTAGAAGAACAGGCCCTCGATGCAGGCGGCGAAGCAGATCAGGTTGAGCAGGAACGCGCGCCGGTCTTCCCGCGTCCGCAGCTCCCGCAGCTCGTGCAGCGAGTTGATCCACTTGAAGCAGAACTCGGCCTTGCGCGCGATCGAGGGGATGTTCTCGACCGCGGCGAACGCCTGCGCCCGCTCGCGCTCGTCGGGCACGTAGGTGTCGAGCAGCGTTAGGTAGAACTGGACGTGCACCGCCTCCTCGAACAGCTGGCGGGACAGGTACAGCCGGCCTTCCGGCGAGTTGACGTGCTGGTACAGGTTGAGCACGAGGTTGTTGGCGACGATCGTGTCGCCGGTGGCGAAGAACGCGACCAGCCGGGAGACCAGGTGCCGCTCGGCGGGCGACAGCCGGTTCAGGTCGGCCAGGTCGGAGTGCAGGTCCACCTCCTCGACCGTCCAGGTGTTCTTGATCGCGTCCCGGAACCGGTCGTAGAACTCCGGGTACCGCATCGGGCGCAGGGTCAGGTTCATGCCCGGGTCGAGCAGCAGGCCCTGGCCGCTGCCGCCGGTCTCGGGGATGGTTGCTTCGGTGGTGGCGGTCACTGGCAGGCCTCGCAGGTCTCGGGGTTCTCAAGGGAGCACGCCAGGGCGGCGGCATCGGCATCGGCTTCGGCGGCGGCAGCGGCCTCGGCGGCAGTGGCCTCGGCGGCGGTGGCCGACGCGGCGGCGACGGCGACGGTCGCCTGCTGGATCCTGGTCGCGGGCCTCGACCGCAGGTAGTAGGTGGTCTTGAGGCCGCTCTTCCAGGCGTGCAGGTACATCGAGGAGAGCTTGCCGATGGTCGGGGCGGCCATGAACAGGTTCAGCGACTGGCTCTGGTCGACGAACGGCCCGCGGGCGGCGGCCAGGTCGATCAGCGCCCGCTGGGGCAGCTCCCAGGCGGTGCGGAACAGCCGCCTGGTCTCCTCCGGCAGCGCCGCGACGCCCTGGACCGAGCCCTCGGCCCGCTTGATCTCCTCGCGGACCTCGGGGTTCCACAGCCCGTGGGCCTTCAGCTCGGCCACCAGCGCGGTGTTGATCTGGAGGAACTCGCCGGACATGGTCTCGCGCTTGAACAGGTTGGAGACCTGCGGCTCGATGCACTCGTAGCAGCCCGCGATCGAGGCGATGGTGGCGGTCGGCGCGATCGCGATCAGCAGCGAGTTGCGCAGCCCGCTGACGGCGACCCGCTTGCGCAGGGTCGACCAGCGGGCCCGCTGGGTGACCTCGACGTCCCAGAGGTCGGGCTGGAGCTGGCCGTGGGCCGCCCGGGTGCGGCTGAAGGCCGGGTGCGGCCCGTACTGTTCGGCCAGGTCGGCCGAGGCCTCGAGCGCGGTCAGGTAGATCTCCTCGGCGATCCGGGCGGACAGCTCGGAGGCCTCCGGCGAGTCGAACGGCAGCCGCAGCGCGAAGAACACGTCCTGCAGGCCCATCACCCCGAGGCCGACCGGGCGCCAGCCCGGGTTGGAAGCCGCCGCCTGCTCGCTCGGGTAGAAGGTCCGGTCGATGACCCGGTCGAGGAACGGCACCGCGGTGCGCACGGTCTGCCGGAGCCTGGCCCAGTCGATCTCCCGGCCGCCGCCCTTGCCGTCGGTCAGGTGCTGGGCGAGGTTGATCGAGCCGAGGTTGCAGACGGCGGTCTCGGCGTCGGTGGTCACCTCGGTGATCTCGGTGCAGAGGTTCGACAGGTGCACCACGTTCCCGCCGTCGCCGGTCTGGTTGCATTTGGCGTTGCTGGCGTCCTTGAACGTCATCCAGCCGTTGCCGGTCTGCGCGAGCGTGCGCATCATCTTGCCGTAGAGGTCGCGGGCGTTGACCTGGCGCACGTAGCGGCCGGCCGCCTCGGCCTCGCGGTAGGCCGCGTCGAACGCATCGCCCCACAGGTCCGTCAGCGCGGGCACCTCGTTCGGGTCGATCAGCGACCATGGCTCGTCCGCTTCGACCCGGCGCATGAACTCGTCCGGGATCCAGTTGGCGAGGTTGAGGTTGTGGGTGCGCCGCGCTTCCTCGCCGGTGTTGTCCTTGAGCTCGAGGAACTCCTCGATGTCGGGGTGCCATGGCTCCAGGTACACGCAGGCGGCGCCCTTGCGGCGACCGCCCTGGTTCACCGCCGCGACCGAGGCGTCGAGCGTCCGCAGGAACGGCACGATGCCGTTGGAGGCGCCGTTGGTGCCGCGGATCAGCGCGCCTCGGGACCGGACGCGGGACCAGGCGATGCCGATGCCGCCGGAGAACTTGCTGAGCTTCGCGACCTGGGCATAGCGGTCGTAGATGGAGCCGAGGTCGTCGAGCGGGGAGTCGACCAGGAAGCAGGACGACATCTGCGGGTGGCTGGTGCCGGAGTTGAACAGCGTCGGCGAGCTCGGCAGGTAGGCCAGCGAGGACATCAGCCGGTAGAAGCCGATCGCCTCGGCCGCCGTCCTGCTCAGGCCGCAGGCGACCCGGAGCATGAAGTACTGCGGGGTCTCGAGGACCAGCCGGGAGGACGGGTGCCTGAGCAGGTAGCGGTCGTAGACGGTCTTGATGCCGAAGTACTCGAAGTCCCAGTCGGCCAGGGGCGCGATCGCGTCGTCGAGCTTGCGCGCGTTGTCCTTCACGAACGTCGCCGTCTGGTCGCCGATCAGCCCCTCGGCGTGGCCGAGGCTGACCGACTGGCTGAACGACGCGATGCCCTGCCCGCGCACTTCCTTGTCGATGTAGCCGGCCAGCAGCCGGGCCGCGAGCCGCGAGTACTGCGGCTCCTCGCCGGTCATCTCGGCCGCGGTCTGAATCGACAGCCGGTCGAGCTCGGCCGTGGTCGCGCCGTCGTACAGGCCGCTGATGGTCTTGGTCGCGACCCGCAGCGGGTCGACCTCGTCCAGGTCGTCCGCGCAGCGCTGGACGGCCCGGACGATCTTGTTCACGTCAACCGGCTCGGGCTCGCCGTTCCGCTTCCGTACCTGCATGCCCGTGGAACCCGACTTCGTCGGGCGGGTTGGCCTGGCCTCGGTCACCGTCATCGCTCTCTCCTCGCGAGCTCGCTCTCCAGGCCCGGGCCACGCGAGCACGCGACGAAGACGGCGGCCCGGCTTTTTGCGGCGGGTGCCGTGCTCGTCGGTCGTCCCGCGCGACCGGAGCCGCCGCGCGCGGTCACGCGCGGCGCGTCTGGCAGGTCTTCGGACTCACGGGCGCAGCGTCGCCGTTGACGCTTCCTACTGGCCGTCGCTTCCCAGGCTGATCAGACCCAGTGCGTTCCCGTCGCACGCTCGCGCGCACGACTCGGACGGCTGTCGTTCCCGTTCACCGCTGCGGGGCAGTCCCGGATTCCCACCGGGTTCCCTGTTACCTCCGCGGATTTTTTGGGTCCACGGAACCAGCTGCGTAGAACACCATATATGGAGGCGACCCACAATCTCGAACACCACATGTCGTGTCGGCGTGTCGCGCGCCGGCGGCCCAGTGGGCTCAGTCAGCCTGGCGGTCGGCGTTCATTCCTGGCATGCCGTGCGAGGCGTGATGGGCGTGGGCGCCGCCGGCGTCGGACGATTCTGGCTGGCCGCCCATCATCTTCAGCATGGCCCGGCCGCCGGTGCGGATGAACCGGATGATGAGGGCGGCCGCCAGGATCAGGAAGACGATGTTCAGCCAGGTCGTGTAGTCCCAGGACACGCCGTCGTCGGGGATCTTGGCGGTGGCCGGGCTCGGGATCAGGCCGAGCCCGCCGAAGATCAGCTCGACCGCGTAGCCGGCCAGCGCCATCGCCGCGAAGAACGTGCCGAGCAGGAACGCCGCCATCCGCCGCCCGTAGTACTTGCGGTAGATGTTCAGGATCGGGGCGATGATGAGATCGGCGAAGATGAACGCGACCACCCCGCCGAAGCTGATCCCGCCCTTCCACAGCACCACCGCCAGCGGCACGTTACCGATCGAGCAGACGAACGAGATGATCGCGACGACCGGCCCGATCAGCGGGCCCCACAGCTTGGCCGCGATCGGATGGCCGGAGAAGAAGAACGACTGCCAGAAGCTGTCGGGGACCCAGGCCGCGATCGCGCCCGCCACGAACAGGCCGATGATCAGGTCGCGGATGATCGCGGCCCACTCCATCACGAACACGTGGCTGACGGAGGTGAACCCCTCGCCCGACAGCAGCCGCCGCCAGAACGAACCACCCCGCTGGATCGACATGTCCATCGCCGCGTGGCCTTCCATCGAGCCGGCCAGGCCGCGGTCGGCCTGCTCGCGCGCCTCGCGCAGCAGCCGCTGGCGGAGGAAGATGCGGAACAGCACCGCGACCAGGACGATCATGATCGGCCCGCCGACGAACTCGGCCGCCGTGAACTGCCAGCCCATCAGCAGCGCGAGGATCACCCCGAGCTCGATCACCAGGTTGGTCGAGGCGATCTCGAACGCCATCGCGGCGGTGAAGTCGGCGCCCTTGCGGAACAGCGCCCGCGCCAGCGCCACCGCCGCGTACGAGCACGAGGACGACGCCGCCCCGAGCCCGGCCGCGACCGCGAGCGTACGCGGGCGCGCGTCGCCGAGCAGCCGGACGATCGTGGACCTGCGCACCACCGCCTGGATCACGGCCGACAACGCGAACCCGAGAATCAGCGCCCAGGTGATCTCCCACGTCATCGACCCAGTGATGGACAGCGCGTGAATGACCGCGTGCATGTTCCTCGACCTCCCCCGTCAGCCTGCCGCCAACCACCGATACCCCCCTAGGGTATGCAAGATGTCAAGACGGGATGCCAGCGGGGCGGCGAGGGTCGGGTTCAGCGAACCCCGGGCGGGACGCCGTGGCCGCTGGAGACCATCGCGACGGCGACGACGATGAGGACGATGAACAGGAGCACCATGAGCACGGCGGTCGTGCGGTTCCAGCCGCTCTGGCGTTGCGATTGCTTATGGGGCCGCAGGTGGGGCTTATTGCTCATTGCGTTCCCCTTTCGGGAACGGTAACGGCAGGAGGGGCGGCGCCGGGGCCCACGGCCGCTCCCGCGCAACGTCTCGCCCACCATCGTCCCCGTCCAACCGGCACTGCGCAATCCCGACCACCCACGGTGGACTGGAGCGCGCTTCAGTCCGGCGCTAACGCAAGCCGGAGGCGCTTTGCGATCTCTTCTGCAGCTAGCTCTCCAGCCGCCACGGACATCGTGAGAGTGAACGCCTCATCGTCCGTCCGATCGAGGATGTAGCCGTTGGTTCGCAAGAACACTACGGTGGCGAGCAAGGCGAGTCGCTTGTTGCCGTCGACGAGCGCGTGGTTGCCGGCGAGCGAATGCATGAGCGCGGCCGCCTTGTCGGCCAGGGTCGGATACGCGCTCTGCCCGAGGAGCCTCTGGAGCGAGCTCAGCCCGTCCGGACCTCAGAACGGGTCGACCGCAGGTAGGCGATCGCGAGGTCGAGGGCGGATTCGAGCGGGGTGGTGTCGCCGGTGGACATCAGCATGACCACGCCGCCCTGGATGCCGGCCACGATCGCGGCGGCCGTGCGGTCGGGGTCGAGGTCGGCCGCGATCTCTCCCGCCGCCTGCATGGACCTGACGCCCGCGGCGAGCTCGCCCTGCCACTGGCGGATGAGCTCGGTCACCACCGCCCGGGCACCGGGGGTGTCGCGGCCGAGCTGGGTGGTGAGCGCGCTCAGCGGGCACCGCTCTCCCTGCTCGCGGTAGCGGGCGACGACCGCGTCGCGCCACGCCCGCCACGACGCCCACGAGGTCAGGTCGCCCAGCTGTGGCTGCTGATCGGCCAGCACCCGGTCGGCCTCGTAGCGGGCGACCGCCAGCAGGAGCTGCTCGCGGCCGTCGGGGAAGTAGTGGAAGAGCTGGCTCTTGCTGGTGCCGGTCCTGACCCGGATGTCATCCAGGGTCACGGTCACCCCGTTCTCGCGGATCTCGGCCGACGCCCCCTGGATGATCCGGTCCCTGGTGGCGGCGCCCTTGGGGGTCAGCTTGGCGGCCATGCCCGCACCTCATTTCTTGGACTTGCTAGTCCATTTTATCCGAGGCACAGTGCTTTCCAAAGACACGGTGCTTTCCAAAGACACGGTGCCTTCCAAAGACACGGTGTGCGGGTACCGGGTCGCCAACCGCGAGGAGAACGCTCATGACCACGACTCTGCCGGGCCGGACCGCCCTGGTCACCGGCTCAACTGACGGGATCGGGGCCGGCCTCGCCCGCGCGCTAGCCGACGCGGGCGCGTTCGTCGTCGTCAGCGGGCGCAGCGCCGCCAAGGGCGAGAAGGTCGTGGCCGAGATCGCCGAGCGCGGCGGCGCGGCCGCCTTCGTCGGGGCCGATCTGGCCGGCGGCGCGGCGGCCGCTCGAGAGCTGGCGCACGCGGCCGAGGCGGCGGCCGGCCGCCCGATCGACATCCTCGTCAACAACGCGGCGATGCTGATCGCGCCCGGGCCGACGGCCGCGATCGGCGAGGACCTGATCGACGGGGCGCTGGCGGTGAACGTGAAGTCGGTCATCCTGCTGACCGGGCTGATCGCCCCGGGTATGGCCGCCCGCGGCGGCGGCGCGATCGTCAACGTCGGCTCGATCAACGGCCTGGTCGGGATGGCCGAGTCCGCCCTCTACAGCGCGACCAAGTCCGCGATCCACTCGCTGACCAAGTCGTGGGCGGCCGAGTACGGGCCGTCGGGAGTGCGGGTGAACACGATCGCGCCCGGTCCGACCGCGACGACGCGGAACGCGGCCTTCGCCGACCGGATCGCCCCGATCGTCGAGCGGGCGCCGTCGCGCCGGATGGGCACCGTGGACGAGGTCGGCCGGGCGGTGGTGTTCCTGGCCGGCGACGACGCGGCCGGCATCCACGGCGCCACGCTGTCGGTCGACGGGGGTCTCAGCGCCGTCTGAGAAGCCTCTGAGAAGCGCCTGACCCATTTGTCACTTGCAGTGATCATTTGCGAGTGTACAGTTGATCCACCTGGGGAGCGGAGGGCGCAGGGGGGATGAACCAGGACACGAGCTCGAAGCTGGAGATACCGCGTTCTGCGCTGTTGGCGGTCAACCGCGCCCTCGCCATCGTCCACTCGGCGGTGGGGCTCCGCCCCACGCGCGAGGCCATCGCGCACGGGGTAACCCTGGCGACGCCGTACCAGGCAGTCACGGTCACCATCGCCGAGGAGCCACACGCGGCTGAGCTGCGGGTCATCGCCGTCATCGGCCCGCCTGACATGGTGGCGCTGCTGCTCAACACCACCTGCCGGCGCACGGCGCTGCTCGAGCATCTGGACGGCGGCGAGGCGTGGGGATCGCTGAGGTTCCTGCCCGGTCCGAAGACCGCCGACGGCATCATCACCTACCGGCCGGACTACGAGCCGCTTGACCGCCCGGACGCCTGGCAGCCTCGGTATGAGCTGGTAGCGCCGCTGTGCGCGCCGGACGCCGAGCTGATCGGCATGCTCTCGATAGACCGCCCGAGCGACGGGCTCATCCCGCCGGCCTGGGTCAACGACGTGCTCGAGCTGTTCGCTGAGCAGGCCTCGATCGCGATACTCAACGCGCGACGGCACGAGCAGGCGCTGCAGGCGATGCAGGCGCTCGAACGCGAGAAGGCCGAGCTGCACTCGGCGTTCGCCGAGCAGTCGGCCCGCGAGACCGACCTGCGCCATCAGGCGCGACGCGACCCGCTGACGGGCCTGGCCAACCGGGTGCTGCTCGAAGAACGGCTGCAAGAGCTGCTAGCCGCGCAGACGCCGGTGACGGTGGTGTTCTGCGACCTCGACCGCTTCAAGGACATCAACGACACTCACGGGCACGCCGTCGGCGACGAGGTGCTGCGGGTGACCGGCCACCGCCTGGCGAAGCACCTGGCCGACGCGGACGTGGTCGCCCGTATCGGCGGGGACGAGTTCGTTGTGGTGATCAGCGGGGCCGACCAGGACGACTCGGCCCTGGTGCTTGAGCGGATCGATCGGGCGGTGGCCGGCCACCCCGTGCACGCCGGGGACCTCCGGCTGTCGGTGACCTCCTCCCTCGGCCTCGTGCGCGAGCCGGACCGGCCGGAGCGCCGGCTCCCGCAGGCGCGCCGGGTCGAGGAGCTGCTGAGCCGGGCCGACAGGGAAATGTACGCGCACAAGCGCTCGCGGGCCGCGATGAGCCTGCTGCTGACCCGGGCGCAGGAGCGGCCGGACCAGGGCTGACCAGAGCCGACCAGAGCTGACCAGGACTACGAGGTCGACGTCCGGTCGGGCAGGAACGCGTCGACCAGCCGCTGGGCCGCCAGCCCGGGGGAGATGGCGCCGTCCCTGACCTCGGCCTCAAGCTCGGGGGCGAGGTCGCGCAGGTCGCCGCTGTCGCGCAGCCGCTCGAGGAGCTGGTCCCTGACCAGCGACCACATCCAGCTCACGCGCTGGTCGCGGCGGCGGCGGTCGAGCTCGCCGGTGTCGGCCAGCATCCGCTGGTGCCGCTCGACCAGCGACCACACCTCGGCCAGGCCGTTCCCGGTCAGCGCGCTGCAGGTGACGACCGGGGTCGACCAGCCGTCGGCGGGCCGGCCGAGCAGCCGCAGCGCGCTCGCCAGCTCGCGGGCGGCCCGCCTGGCCTCGTCCACGTGCGGGCCGTCGGCCTTGTTGACCGCGACCACGTCGGCCAGCTCGAGCACGCCCTTCTTGATCCCCTGGAGCTGGTCGCCGGTGCGGGCCAGCGCCAGCAGCAGGAACGTGTCGGTCATCTCCGCCACCAGCGTCTCCGACTGGCCCACGCCGACGGTCTCCACCAGCAGGATGTCGTAGCCGGCGGCGGCCATGACCACCAGCGACTCCCGGGTCCGGCGGGCGACGCCGCCGAGCGTCCCGGCCGTCGGGGACGGGCGCACGAACGCCGCCGGATCGGTCGCGAGCCTGGTCATCCTGGTCTTGTCGCCGAGGATGCTGCCGCCGCTGCGGGTCGATGACGGGTCGACCGCCAGCACCGCGACCCGGTGGCCCTGATCGATGAGCCGGCCCCCGAGGGCGTCGATGAACGTGGACTTGCCGACCCCGGGGACGCCGGTGATGCCGACCCGCCTGGCCGCCACCGCGTGCGGGAGCAGCCGGGTGAGCACGTGCTGCGCGAGCACCCGGTGGTCGGGGCGGCTGGACTCGACCAGCGTGATCGTGCGGGCGATGCCGGCCCGCGACCGGTCCAGGACCGCGTCCGCGTACCGGGCAGCGGCCGCCTCGTCGGCGGTGTCGGTCACGGCGTCGTTTCGCGCCTGGCGGTCAGCTCGGTCAGCAGATCGTAGGCCGCGTCGGGGATGACCGTGCCCGGACCGAAGATCGCGGCCGCGCCCGCCTCGCGCAGCTCGCCGTAGTCCTGGGGCGGGATGACCCCGCCGACCACCACCATGATGTCGCCGCGCCCTTCCTCGGCCAGCGCGGCCTTGAGCGCGGGGACGAGCGTGAGGTGGCCGGCCGCGAGCGAGGAGACGCCGACGATGTGCACGTCGGCCTCGATCGCCTGCCGGGCGACCTCGGCCGGAGTCTGGAACAGCGCCCCCACGTCGACGTCGAACCCGAGGTCGGCGAACGCGCTGGCGATGACCTTCTGCCCGCGGTCGTGGCCGTCCTGGCCGACCTTGGCGACCAGGATCCGCGGGCGGCGCCCCTCCGCCCGCTCGAACTCGGCCGCCGCCGTCCTGACCCGCTCGATGCCGTCCGTCTGGCCCGCCTCCTGCCTGTACACACCACTGATCGTACGGATGTGCCCGGTGTAGCGGCCGAACACCTTCTCAAGCGCGTCGGAGATCTCGCCCACGGTCGCCTTGGCCCGGGCGGCGTCGATCGCGAGCGCGAGCAGGTTGTCATCGTCGTCGCCGGCCGGGCGCCCCGCGGCGGCGGTCAGCCGGTCGAGTGCCGCCTGGCAGGCCGCCTGGTCGCGCTCGGCCCGGAGGCGGCGGAGCTTGTCGACCTGCTGGGCGCGGACCGCCCGGTTGTCGATCTTGAGCACCTCGATGTCGTCCGCCCCTGACACCAGGTACTTGTTGACCCCGATGACCGGCTGGCGGCCGGAGTCGATCCTGGCCTGGGTGCGGGCGGCCGCCTCCTCGACCCGCATCTTCGGTATGCCCTCCTCGATCGCGCGGGCCATCCCGCCCGCCTTCTCGACCTCCTGGATGTGCGCCCAGGCGCGCCGGGCGAGCTCGAAGGTGAGCCGCTCGACGTAGGCGCTGCCGCCCCAGGGGTCGATGACGCGGGTGGTGCCCGACTCCTGCTGCAGCAGGAGCTGGGTGTTGCGGGCGATCCGGGCGGAGAAGTCGGTCGGCAGCGCCAGCGCCTCGTCGAGCGCGTTGGTGTGCAGCGACTGGGTGTGGCCCTGGGTCGCGGCCATCGCCTCGATGCAGGTCCGGCCCACGTTGTTGAACACGTCCTGCGCGGTCAGCGACCAGCCCGAGGTCTGGCAGTGGGTCCGCAGCGACAGCGACTTGGCGCTCTTGGGGTCGAACTGCTTGACCAGCTTGGCCCACAGCAGCCGCCCGGCCCTGAGCTTGGCCATCTCCATGAAGAAGTTCATCCCGATCGCCCAGAAGAACGACAGCCGCGGTGCGAACGCGTCGATGTCGAGCCCGGAGGCGAGGCCGGCCCGCAGGTACTCCACGCCGTCGGCCAGCGTGTACGCGAGCTCGAGGTCGGCCGTGGCCCCGGCCTCCTGGATGTGGTAGCCGGAGATCGAGATCGAGTTGAACTTCGGCATCCGGCGGGAGGTGAACCGGAAGATGTCGGAGATGATCCGCATCGACGGGGCGGGCGGGTAGATGTAGGTGTTACGGACCATGAACTCTTTGAGAATGTCGTTCTGGATCGTGCCCGCGAGCTGCTCGCTGGCCACGCCCTGCTCCTCGGCCGCGACCACGTAGAGCGCGAGGACCGGCAGCACGGCCCCGTTCATCGTCATCGAGACGCTCATCCGGTCGAGCGGTATCCCGTCGAAGAGCTGGCGCATGTCGTAGATCGAGTCGATCGCGACCCCCGCCATCCCGACGTCGCCCGCCACCCGCGGGTGGTCGCTGTCGTAGCCGCGGTGGGTCGGCAGGTCGAACGCGACCGACAGGCCCTTCTGCCCGGCCGCGAGGTTGCGCCGGTAGAACGCGTTGGACTCCTCGGCGGTCGAGAACCCGGCGTACTGCCTGATCGTCCAGGGCTGGTTGACGTACATCGTCGGGTACGGCCCGCGCAGGAACGGCGGCAGTCCCGGGTAGGTGGCGAGGAAGTCGAGGCCGTCGAGGTCGGCGCCGGTGTAGAGCGGCTTCACGTCGATGCCCTCGGGCGTCGCCCACGGCTGGCTGGCGTCCTGGCCGGCCGCGGCCAGCGCCTCCTGCCAGCGCTTCTCGTCGTGCGGCGCTGGCGGCGACGGCTCGGCCAGGTCGATGTCAGCGAAATCGGGGATCTCGAAGCGGTCCGTCATCACTGCACTCCAAGCGCGTCGAGCAGCCGCCCGCAGAACGCGAGCACGTCCATGTCGTCGGTGACCAGCATCGCCGCGCCGTCGGCCGGCGCGGCCGGGTCCCCCGCCGCGACCACGATCGTGGCCGCTCCCAGGCCGCGGGCCTGATCGACGGCCGCGCGGACATCGTCGGCCGAGGCGTCGGGGGCGCCGCAGACGACGACCGCGGAACCCGGTCCCGGGGTGGCGCCGTCACCAGGGGCGGCGTCGGCCAGCGTGACGGTCGCGATGCCGGCCGGCGCGAGCAGCGCCCTGACCTGCGCGGCCCGGCCAACGCTGGCGCGCGAGGCGTCGAGCGGCGCCAGCGTCACCGTCGGCGGCGAGCCGGTCGCCAGCGCGTGCAGGTCGGCCCGGTCGCGGAGCTCCTCGTGCCACTGCGACCAGCGGATCCGCGGCAGCCCGGCCGCGGCGGCAGCCGGCAGCCCGGCCGCGGCGGGAGCCGGCTGGGCGGCCGCGGGCCTGCTGAGCAGGGTCTCGCCGATCAGCGGGAACTCGCTGACCCCGGTGATGGCCTGGTGCCGCCGCGCGAGCGCGTCTCGGCGCTCGTCGCGGCTGGCGGCGAGCCGGTCGGCGATCAGCCCGGACGCGAGCGCCGCCCGCAGGCCGCCCGACCGCTCGATCTCCTGGAACCAGGCCCACGCCTTGGCCGCGAGCTGGCCGGTCAGGTCCTCCACGTACCAGGCCCCGCCGGCCGGGTCGATGACCCGGGCCACGTGTGACTCCTCGACCAGCAGGGCGTGCAGGTTGCGGGCGACCCGGCGGGCGAGCCGGTCCGGCTGCCCGATGGCGGCGTCGAATGGGGCGACGGTGATCGCGTCGGCCCCGCCCACCCCGGCCGCGAAGCACGCGAGCGTCGCCCGGAGGATGTTGTTCCACGGATCGCGCCTGGTCAGCATCGACCACGAGCTGACCGCGTGCTGCCACTGCCCGGCCCCGTCGGCGGTGACGCCGCACTGCCCCGCGACCCGGGCCCAGACCCGGCGGGCGGCCCGCAGCTTGGCGATCGTCGCGAACTGGTCGGCGGTGGCGGCGTAGCGGAACTCGAGCTGGCCGAACGCGGCCTCGGCGGGCAGCCCGGCCGCCCGCATCGCCCGCAGGTACTCAAGGCCCGCGGCGAGGCTGCAGCCGAGCTCCTCGGCGTCGGTCCCGCCCGCCTCGTGATACGGCAGCGCGTCGACCACGATCGCCCGGACGCCGGGGAAGTCGGCCGCGCACCGGCCGGCCAGGCCGGCCGCGGCCGCCAGGCCGCCTTCGACGGCCTCGTCCGCGACCCCGGTCCTGGCCAGCACCCCGAGCGGGTCAGCCCCCAGGCAGCCGGCCAGCGCACCGGCCGGCACCCCGCGCTCGGCCGCGACGGTGAAGAACGCGTCGGCCGCGTCGGCGAACCGCATCCCCGCGTCGAGCACGATCGGGGCGAGGTCAAGGTAGGTCTCGGCCAGCACCGCGGGCAGCGCTTCGACCGGGATCAGCCCGGGGCCGAGGCCGAGCCAGAGCGAGCTGACCCCGCCCTCGAGGTCCTCCGTGATCTGCTCGCGGGCGATCGCCGGGTCCGGGTGCTGGTGTCGCTGCCGCACGTCCCAGCCGGCCCGGTGGCCGGCCGCCGCGCGCCCGCGCACGAACGGCGCCTGCCCCGGGTAGCCCGGGTCCGGCCGGCCGGGGTCGGCCACGTACAGCGGGTCGATCTCGATGCCGTCCCCGGTGACGGTCGCGAGCTGCCGCTCGGGCGCGTCGGCGGTACCGTCGAGGCCGACCACCTTGGCCACCAGCCGCTGCCACTGCGGCCGGGTGGCGGCCGGGAATTCGGCCGCGAGCACCAGGTCGTCAGCGTCCGATGCGGTCGTGCTCGCGTCGCTCATTGGTCACCTCTGGCCAAATGGTACCGAATCCCGTTCTCATGGTACCGAATCCCATCCGGCCGGTACAGCAGCCGAACGCCGAAGGCAGCCGGCCAGTTCCGCCCGCGGCGCCGGTGCCGCGCGTATGCTCCGCCTCATGAGCGTCGCGATCCGCGTCACCCAGCCGTCCGCGCGTGGAGCGAGGCCAACGGGTACCTGGTCGACGGACGCCGCTGGGAGGTCTACGGCGACCCCGACCCGGCAACCGGCGCCTTCCCGGTCGACGTCTTCTGGTCGCTGTCGGCCCCGGCCGGCTAGGCGAGCTGCGGATAAAGGCCAGCCACGCCGGACGACAGGCCCGCGAGCACCTGCCTGCTGACGTCGTCGGCGACGATCTCGGCGTCGCCCGCGGCGAGGCCGTCGATCGCGATCTTGGCGATGTCGGCCGGGTCGGACTTGGGCGCGGTGACCTTGCTCGCCATGTCGGTGTCCATGTAGCCGACGTGCAGCGCGCTGACCCGGGTGCCCTGCGGTGCGAGCTCCTGCCGGAGCGCGTTGGTCAGCGACCACTCGGCCGACTTGGCCGCGCAGTAGGCCCCGCTGGCAGGGAAGCTGATCCAGGACAGCACCGACAGGACGTTCAGCACCGCGCTGCCGCCCTGGGCCGCGAGCTGCGGCGCGAACGCGCGGGTGACGGCGAGCGTGCCGAAGAAATGCGTGTCGAGCTCGAGCCGGACGTCCGCCAGGTCGCCGGTCAGCAGCGACGCCCCGGTTGAGGAGCCCGCGTTGTTGACGAGGATCGCCACGTTGGAAGCGACGGCGGCCGCCGCGGCGACCGAGGCGGGGTCGGTGACGTCGAGCGCGATCGGGATGACCCCGTCGAGGCTGACCGAGGCGGGGTTGCGGGCGCCCGCGTAGACGGTGGCCCCGCGGTCCCGCAGCTCGCGGGCGAGGTGCCGCCCGAGTCCGCGGTTGGCCCCGGTCACGAGCGCGGTCTTCCCAGTGATGTCCATGATGCGTGCCTCCTACCGGCAAGCTGAGTTGGTTTTCACAACCTAGCATGCTGAGTTGGAAAACACAACTTAGAAGGGTAGACTGAAGTCATGGCGAAGCAGCTCCCCGACGCGACCTGCTCGATCGAGCGCACGCTGGGCGTGCTCGGCGAGCGCTGGACGTTCCTGATCCTGCGGGAGGCGTTCCTCGGCGCCAGCCGGTTCGTCGAGTTCCGCGACCACCTCAAGGTCGCACCCGACGTGCTCACCGACCGGCTGGCGACGCTGGTCGAGTACGGGGTGCTCGAGCGCGAGCCGTACCAGGAGCCCGGTGCCAGGTCCCGGTTCGCCTACCGGCTGACCCCGGCCGGGCGCGAGCTCCAGGTGGTGCTGGCCGCGCTCCAGCAGTGGGGGGACGACCACCTGCCGCGGCCCGAGGGCCCGAGCATGCTGCGCCGGGTGGCCGGGACCGGCCTCCCGGTGCACGTCGGCTATATCGACCCCGACGGCCGAGAGGTGCCCGACGAGCGCATGGCGATGATTCCCGCGTCCGCGCCGCCAGAATAAAAGCCGAAATAAAACGTGACCGCGGCACCGGAAAAAACGTCACTTGTCCGGGAATTAGGGCAATAGCGTACGTTGCAGGCAGCGAGTTTATTCCGTTAGCGTGTGCGTCGGCAGAGACGTTGACGGCGGTAAATGCGGGGCATTTAGTGAGCGCTATTTTCGGGGTCGTGAACCCCCACGGCGGCGCCCCGCCCGATCGCGCGCTGCTGCCGATGCGGGCCGCGCTGGCCGCGCACGGCGGCGACGGAAGCAGCACCTGGGCCGGCCGCGGGGTGGGCCTCGGCCAGGAGCTCAAGCGGGTCACCCCCGAGGACCTGGCCGAGCGGCAGCCGCTGCTCAGCCGCGATGGCCAGCGAGTGCTGGTCAGCGACGGGCGGATCGACAACCGGCGCGAGCTGTCGGCCGGCCTCGGGCTGGCCTGGGAGTCGCCCGAGGTGCCCGATTCCGCGTTCATCCTCGCCGCCTACGAGCGCTGGGGCGTCGACTGCGCCCGCGAGCTGATCGGCTCGTTCGCGTTCGCCCTATGGGATGAGGACCGCAGGCGGCTGCTGCTGGCCCGGTCGCCCTTCGGCGCCCGGCCGGTCTTCTACCTTCAGGGCGAAGACTTCGTCGCGTTCGCGACCATGCCGCGGGCGCTGTTCGCGCTCCCCGGCGTGCCCCGCGCGCTCAACCTCCAGAGCATCGCCGACCTCCTGGTGCTGGTGCCGCCCGAGCCGGGCGCGAGCCTGTACGAGGGCATCAGCAGCCTCGAGCCCGGCCACCAGCTCACAGTCGACCGCCAGGGCAGCCGGGAGCGCGTGTTCTGGAAGCCTGACCTACGGCGCGAGCTGCGACTCGGCAGCGACGAAGAGTACCAGGACGCGTTCACCGAGCTGTTCGACCGGGTGGTCGCCGACCAGCTCCGCAGCCTGCAGCCGGTCGGGATGCTGCTGTCGGGCGGGCTCGACTCGGCCTCGGTCGCGGCCGCGGCGGCGCCGCTGCTGGCCAAGCGGGGCGAGCGGCTGACCGCGTTCACCGGCGCCCCGATGGTGGGCTTCCGCGACCCCGACCTGCCCGGCTGGGCGCTGGACGAGGCGTCGCTGGCGGGCACCGTCGCCGCCAGGCACGGCAACGTCGACCACCTGGTGCTGCGGCCGCCGGGGGTGTTCCTCGACGATCTCGACCAGTTCTTCGACGCGGCCGAGATGCCCTACACCGGCACCGCCAGCCGGGTCTGGTACGAGGGGATCATGGCAGCGGCGTTCCGCCGCGACATCTCCGTCCTGCTCACCGGCAAGTGCGGTAACCACACCGTGAGCTGGCCCGGCACCGGGCTGATCCGGTCCCTGGTCGGGACCGGGCGGTGGGCCAGGGCGTGGGGCGAGGCCAGGGCGCAGACGCCGGCCGGCGGGGTCGGCTCGACCGCCCGGGTGTTCGCCCGGGGCGGGCTCGTCGCCCGGCTGCCCGGCCGCGCCCAGCTCGCGATCACCTACAAGCACTACGACGACCCGCTGCTCAGCCGCGACGACTGGTGGGCGCCGCTGTCGCCGATCAACCCCCAGCTCGCCCGCGAGCAGCGGGTGGCCGAACGCAGCCGCGCCCGCGACTGCGACCGGTGGCTGGTGCGCCGGGTCGACACCCCGGCCGCCCGGCTCCGCCACCTGATGGATGACGTTCATCACATCAGCGGGATCAACGGCGCCTACTCCGCCATGTACGGGGTCGACGTCCGCGATCCGACCGCCGACGCCCGGATCGCGCAGTTCTGCCTGTCGCTGCCGGAGAGCCAGTGCTCGCGGCAGGGGGTGACGCGGTCGCTGATCAGGCGGGCGATGGCCGACCGGCTGCCGACCGAGATCGCGGCCGGGCACCGGCACGGCGTCGACACCGCCGACTGGTTCGAGCGGCTGTCAGGCGCGCGCGACGTCGTGGCCGAGGAGCTGCGGCTGCTCGGCCGGAGCGAGACCGCGCGGGCGGTGCTCGATCTGCCCCGGCTGAACCGGCTCGCGGACGGCATCGGGTCCCCGCCGTCCGACCCCTACCAGCGGCTGCTCGACTACCGGCACGTGCTCGAGCGCGGCCTGATGACCGGCCGGTTCATCCGCTGGTTCGAAGACGGCTGATACTCCCCGCTCGCCGCCGCGCGCTCGAGGCCGCTGCCTGCTCCTTCGTCGCTCAGACGCTGCGCTCCCTCGCTCCTCAGTCCGCCGGCAGCGGCGCGCGCTTTGGCTCGCGGGGGGACCGCCGTCTAGTGGGGACAGGGTCGGCCCCGCGATCCCTTTAGCATGGGAAGCGCCAGCCCCGAGGCACCCATGGAGGGACCCAGCATGACATCCGCAAGCGCAACCGTCGTCGGCGCCATGTACATCGCCGGAGAGGCGGTGGTCGGCGACGCCGGCGCCTTCCACGCCGTCAACCCGGCCGACGGCACCGCGGTTGAGCCCGGGTACCAGTTCGCCGACGGCAAGCTCGTGGCCCGCGCGGTGGAGCTGGCCGAGGCGGCGTTCGAGCCGTTCCGGTCCGCCCCGATCGAGCAGCGGGCCCGGTTCCTCGAGCTGGCGGCGGACGAGATCGACGCGGTGACCGAGGAGGCGGCCGAGCGCGCGCACCGGGAGACCGGGCTCCCGCTGCCCCGCCTCACCGGCGAGGTCGGGCGGACCAGCGGTCAGCTCCGGCTGTTCGCGGCGGCGCTGCGCGAAGGAAGCTGGAACGGCGCCAGGATCGACCACGCGCTGCCCGACCGCAAGCCCGCCCGCCGCCCCGACGTGCGCCAGCGGCGCGTGCCGATCGGGCCGGTGGCGGTGTTCGCGGCCAGCAACTTCCCGCTCGCGTTCTCGGTCGCGGGCGGCGACACCGCGTCCGCCCTCGCGGCCGGCTGCCCGGTCGTGGTCAAGGCGCACGAGGCCCACCCCGGCACCTCGGAGATCGTCGCCGCCGCGGTCAGCCGCGCGGTCGCCGCCAGCGGGCTCCCGGCCGGCGTGTTCTCGATGGTCTACGCGGACGGGCCGACAGTCGGGATCGAGCTCGTCACCAACCCCGCCATCGCCGCGGTCGCGTTCACCGGCTCCCGCCGGGTCGGGCTGGCGCTGGTCGCGGCGGCGGCCGGGCGGCCGGTCCCGATCCCGGTGTTCGCCGAGATGAGCGCGGTCAACCCGGTCTTCCTGCTGCCGGGGCGGCTGGCGGAGGCGGCGGCCGAGCTCGGGGCGGCGTTCGTCGGCTCGCTGACGCTCGGCGGCGGCCAGTTCTGCACCAACCCGGGCATCGTGATCGGCGTCGACGGACCCGACCTCGACCGGTTCACCGGGGCGGCCCGCGACGCGGTCGCCGCCAGCCCGGCCGTGCCGATGCTGACCGGTCGGATCGCGGCCGCCTACGCCGACGGCGCGACCAGGCTGACCGGCCACCCGGGGACCGAGGTGATCGCGCTCGGGGAGGACCCCGGCCGCGAGGACGGCACCGGCCGGGAGAGCTGGGGCTGCGCGGCGCTGGTGGCGACGACCGGGGACGAGTTCCTGGCCGCCCGCGAGCTGCACGACGAGGTATTCGGTGCCAGCTCGGTCATCGTCCGGGCCGCCAGCCCGAGCCAGCTCGTCGACATCGCGCGGGCGATGGAAGGGCAGCTCAGCGCCTCCGTGCACGCGACCGAGAGCGACCACGAGTTCGCGGTCGACCTGCTGCCGGTGCTCGAGCGGCTGGCGGGCCGGATCTTGTTCAACGGCTGGCCGACCGGGGTCGAGGTGGTGCCGTCGATGGTGCACGGCGGCCCGTACCCGGCCACCTCCGACAGCCGCACGACCTCGGTCGGCACGCTGGCGATGGACCGGTTCCTGCGGCCGGTCGCCTACCAGGACGTGCCCGACGCGCTGCTGCCGGACGCGGTCCGCGAGTCCAACGCCGGCGGGCTGCTGCGGATGGTCGACGGCGCCTACACCAGGGACTAGGCGCGATGACGACCGGAAGCATCCGCATCACCGACGTCGCGATCACCCCGGTCGCGTTCGCCGATCCGCCGCTGCTCAACTCGGTCGGCGTGCACGAGCCGTTCGCGCTGCGGGCGATCATCGAGCTGAGCACCGACGTCGGCCTGACCGGCCTGGGCGAGACCTACGCGGACGCCAAGCACCTGGACGCGCTGACCGCCGCGGCGGCCGCGATCATCGGGGCCGACGTCTACCACACCGAGGACGTCTACCGCCGGGTGCAGGGCATCGGCGCGGCCGAGACCACGATCTCGTCCGGTCTGATCGGGCACAGCGCCGCCACCGACCGGGTGTTCTCCCCGTTCGAGGTCGCCTGCCTCGACATCCAGGGCAAGGCGGCCGGGCTGCCGGTCTCCGACCTGCTCGGCGGCGCGGTCAGGGACGAGGTGCCGTTCTCGGCCTACCTGTTCTACAAGTGGGCCGGGCACCCGGGCGCCGACGCCGACGACTGGGGCGAGGCGCTCGATACCGGCGGCATCGTCGCCCAGGCGAAGCGGCTGGTCGACGGCTACGGGTTCAGCGCGCTCAAGCTCAAGGGCGGCGTGTTCCCGCCTGCCGACGAGATCGAGGCGATCCGGGCGCTGCGCGAGGCGTTCCCGGGCCACCCGCTGCGGCTCGACCCGAACGCGGCCTGGACGCCGGAGACGTCGCTCATGGTCGCCCGCGCGCTTGACGGGGTGCTCGAGTACCTGGAGGACCCGACCCCCGGCATCGACGGCATGGCCGAGGTCGCACGGCAGGCGCCGATGCCGCTCGCCACCAACATGTGCGTGGTCGCGTTCGACCACCTGCCCCCGGCCATCAGGCAGGATGCCGTGCAGGTGATCTTGTCCGACCACCACTACTGGGGCGGGCTGCGCCGGTCGAAGCTGCTCGCGGGGATCTGCGAGACCTGGGGCCTGGGCCTGTCGATGCACTCCAACTCCCACCTCGGCATCAGCCTGGCGGCGATGGTGCAGCTCGCGGCGGCCGTGCCCAACCTCACCTACGCGTGCGACACCCACTGGCCGTGGAAGACCGAGGACGTCGTGGCGGGCGAGCCGTTCACGTTCAGGGCCGGCGCGCTGGCGGTTCCGTCCGGGCCCGGGCTCGGGGTCGAGCTCGACCGGGACGCGCTCGCGCGGCTGAACGAGCAGTACCTGCGGTGCGGGCTCCGCAACCGCGACGACACCGGCTACATGCAGCGGGTCGTGCCCGGCTACGAGCGCCGGCAGCCGCGCTGGTAGTCATCGGCGTTCCAGCGGTACACAGGGCCCGTTCGATATAAAGAATTGGAATTCAAGATCTTTT
>Ga0335075_10004921_pt1 | contig 20809 bp, 19 predicted proteins | sample Lox_Sample_24_FD_206723 | JGI IMG/M metagenome (GOLD analysis project Ga0335075, IMG submission 206723) | Soil microbial communities from Loxahatchee National Wildlife Refuge, Florida, United States - Lox_Sample_2.4 | ecosystem: Environmental > Terrestrial > Soil > Wetlands | place: USA...
CAGATCTTGTGGCCGCTGATGGTCCAGCGGTTGCCATCTCGTTCCGCGGACGTGCGCAGCGACGCAAGGTCCGAGCCTGCCTCGGGCTCGGAAAATCCCTGGCACCAGCGGTCCCGGCCGCTGATGATGCCGGGCAGGAACCGCTGCCTGACGTCGTCGCTGGCGTGCTTCAGGAAACCCTGGACGAGGTAACCCAGGCTCGGGCGCGACGGCGCGCCAGCTACTGCGAGCTCCTCGTCAAGGATGACGTCATAGACAGCCGGAAGGTCGTGGCCGCCGTACTCGGCAGGCCAGGACAGGCCGAAGAATCCCGCGTCGTAGAGAGCCTGGTGCCAGGCTGCGGCCCCCGCCCAGTACTGGTCGGATGTCGAGAACGCCGGCAGGCCTGGGTTGCTGACAGCCAGCCAGTCACGCAGGCGGCGGCGGAAGGATGCCTCTTGCGGTGAGTCTCCGAAATCCATCAGGCTCCTCCGCTGATCTGGTAGGTGGCCAGGACATACGCCAGGCTCGGTGCGGTCCCTCCCAGGATCCGGGCCGACAGCAGGGCGCGGCGCAAGTACAGGTGGGCCGTGCACTCCCAGGTGTTGCCGATCCCGCCGTGCACCTGGATGACGGTCTCGCACACCGAACGGGCGGCGCGGCTGCAGTATGCCTTGGCGATGGCAGCGGCCAGCCGGGCCTCGCCGGGCGGTAGCGCGTCGGCGGCCCAGGCGGCGTGCAGGGCGGCGCTGGCCGATCCTTCGGCTGCGACATGCGCGTTCGCGAGCGCGTGCTGCACGGCCTGGAAAGTCCCGATCACAGCCGCGTACTGTCGGCGGATCTTCGCGTACTCGCAGCCGAGGTGCACTGCGCCGCGCATGGTGCCGACCAGGTCAGCGCAGGTCATCGCGATGGTGAATGCCGACCAGCGGTCCAGGAGCGCAGCTGTGAGTGCGTGCTTGGCCGGGATGCGCTCGGCGCCTGTGGTCTGCGCGCTAGTCAGCGGCCGAGTGAGGTCGGGCGCCGGCTTCCCGGCGGTCAGCGCGACCGTAGCCAGTTCGGCGCCGTCGGGTCCGTGGATGAGGAGAAGAGCGGAGGTGCAACCGCCCGAATCGATCGCTACCGCGGTGTCCGCGGTAGCGCTGTCCGTTGCTGGCGCTGACGCCAGTCCGGTCAGGGCCGGAGTCAGGGCGACCGTTTCGAGAGTGCTGGCCGGGGCAGCCCCGGCTAGCCGGCGGAGCTCGGCTGCTAGCGTCGGGCCGAGGAACGTGACATCGGCCAGGCCGCGGGCTAGTTCTTCCGCCACCAGGGCTGTGTCGACGGCGCTTCCCAACGGCTCGCTGGCGCCGTCGTCAGCGCTTGCGGCCCGCAGCTCCCGCCAGCCCGCGGCAGCCACGGCGGCGTCTAGGCGCGCGGCCCGCCGCGCATTGCCGAGGTCGCCGACCGAACCGGGGCCAAGGTCGTGAGCTAGCCGGGCTGCCGCTTCGCGCAGTGCCCTCTGCTCGGCTGACAAACGGGCATCCATCAGCGGCTGTCCCGGGCTGCCGCCGATGCTCGTGTGGTCATGGGCAGAAGTCTATACTGACGTCGATGTCAATTTTCGAGCGAAACGAGGTGCGGAGCATGCAGGCCGATGGCGCGATCCCCGACGGTACCGTTTCGCTGGTCATGGCATTGTTCGCGGACTATGGACGGCACCTCGACCTGGAGCGCGATCCCGATGCGTGGGCCGAGCTGTTCGGAACTGACGGGGTACTGGTTGTTGGCGACAGGGAGATAAGCGGCGCAGCGAAGCTCAGGAAGTTCGCGGCCGGCTCGATCCCGGGCGTGCACGTGCAGGCGGTGCCGCTGCTGCGGGCCCGGCCGGACGGCGGCCTTGACGCGATCACGTCATTCATCTTCATGACGACGGAGACGAAAGACCTCCGGTCCGGCTATTACACCGACCAGCTGGCGCGGCAGGGTGACCGTCTCATCTTCGCCCGGCGGCGGATTCAGCTGCTAGCCCGTACTGACGGCTGACTGGCAGCCCGGCAGGCCTGCCTGCCAGGCCGGTCGGCTCAGGTCGACAGGATCGACACTGCGGCGACGCCCGGCGCGCCGTAAAGCTGCGCGAGACCGACGGCGGGGCGCGCGGGAACCTGCCGCTGCTCGGCCCGGCCGCGCATCTGCGTGACCAGCTCGTGCACCTGGCGCAGCCCGGAAGCGCCGACTGGCTCGCCGTTAGCGATGAGGCCGCCGTCGGTGTTGACCGGGAGGCGGCCGGATAGTCCGGTGGCGCCGGTGGCGATCAGCTCGTTCTGCTCACCGTCGTGACACAGGCCGCACTCTGCCAGGTGGATGATCTCAGCCCCCGCATCGGTGTCCTGCAGTTGCGCGATGCCGACCTCGGCCGGGCCTATCCCGGCTCGCTCGAACGCGGCAGCGGCCGCGTCCACCGTGGGCGCCGGAACCCGCAGGTGTGACGGCGCCGCCGAGGGGGAGTGCACCTCGAATGCCCCGAACCGGCGGGTGCGAGTCTGCACAGCGCGCAGGTAGACCGGCTGATCGGTGTAGCGTCGCGCGATCGCCGCGCTGCAGACCACCACGGCAGCCGCACCCTCGTCCGGGCTGCAGAACATGTACTGGGTGAGCGGGTAGTTGAGCATGCGGGAATCCAGGATCTCCGCCGGCGACAGTGGCTTGCGCCGGTAGGCGAACGGGTTGAGGCTGCCGTTGTGGTAGTTCTTGGCCGTGACGGCGGCCAGCGTGTCCCGGGTGATCCCGTGGTCGTGCATGTAACGGTTGATCTTCATGCCGAAGAACTTCGTGGTCAGGAACAGGCCAAGCTCGCCGTACCACGACGGGCAGGCGTACTGATCGGGCGCGGCCGTGAACGCGCCGGGATCGTGCTTGTCCATGCCGAGCACGAGCCCGATCTCGTACTCCCCGAGCCGGATCTGCTGGCTAGCTAGCGCCAGCGCACTGCCGGCCGTGGCGCAGCCGTTGTAGACGTTGGTGAACTGAACGCCGGTGAGGCCGAGATCGGATACGACAGCGTCGGGCTGGTCGACCTCGTAACTACCGCCGACGGCAAACTGCATGTCCGCCCATGTGAGGCCCGCATCCGCGAGTGCGGATCTGGCCGCCTCGGCGCCCATGGCTAGCGCTGTCTTACCGGGGAAGCGCCCGAACGGGTGCAGTCCCGTCCCGATGATCGCGACCTCAGGCACTTGCCGCCTCCTGGCCAGTTCCGGGCAGGGTGCCCGCAGCGCGGTCGGACCCGGCCGGGGTGAACGCGAATGTCACGATGTCGTCTCCGTCGGCAGTGATGGCGAAAGTCATGAGCACTAGGCGCATCGGCATGCCAATGCGAAGGGTGTCTTGCGTGCAGCCGACCAGCAGGCTCTCCAGCCGGAGCTGGCCGTCCAGCTCGATGACGCCGACGAACCACGGCTCGAACGGATCGGTCGCGAAGAACGTGCCGGCGAACGGCGCCTTTGGGGCAAAGCCCTGCGACGTCCAGGTCCACAGCGCGCCGGTGCGCTCCAGCAGCCGTTCCTGCAGCGCGGTGCTGCCGCAGGCCGGGCAGCCGGTCCTGATGGGGAAGGTATAGCTGCCGCAGTCGCGGCAGCAGCCGCCGATCAGGCTGGGGTCGTCGTCCGGCCAGGTGAACAGGCCCTCGGCGATGGGTCGGGCTGCCATCGGTCTCCCTCCCGGCCGCGACTGCCGCCGTCCGGCCAGCTGCCGCGTTCCTCCGCGGGGCAAAATCATAACCGACGTCATAATCACTTTCGGTGGCCGGGCTGGGACGGCGTCGGGCCGATCGGGCCGGCGCTGCCGGTTGTCAGTCCGGGGCGGGTTATCAGTCCGGGGGCGGGTTATCAGTCCGGGCCGCTCAGGCGGCCGGCGAGTATGATTCGACGTCAAGTACGGTGGCCCGGTTAGGTCTGGTGCCGCCAGGTCAGCTGCCGAGGGAGGGTGATGGACGCCGAGCCGCGGTCAGCGAAAGGCCGCCGCACGCGCGCGCGCCTGATCGAGGCGGGCAAGGCCGTCTTTGAGCGAGACGGGTTCCTCCAGGCAAGGATTACCGACATCGCGGCGGAAGCCCAGGTCTCGCACGGATCCTTCTACCACTATTTCGACTCGAAGGAATCGCTGTTCCGCGAGATCGCCGAGGAGGTGGAGGTCCGCCTGGTTTCGATGGACGACATTGCCCATCACGTCGACAGCGACTCCGGTCCGATCGACCGGATCCGGGCGGCAAACCGGTCGTACCTGACGGCTTACAAAAAGGAAGCCCGCATCATGCGGGTCATCGAGGAAGTAAGCCGGTACGACGAGACAGTCCGCAGCGTCCGGGCCAAGCGTGACGACTACCTGGCCGCGCGGCTGGAATCGGCGATCGCGAGGCTGCAGACCGCGGGCCTGGCAGACACCCGGATCGATACCCGGTACGCGGCCATGGCACTCGGCGGCATGGTGGCCAAGTTCGCCGAGATGATGTTCGTCGGCGGCAATGCGTTCGACCTGGATGTGGCCATTGAGCAGTTGACCCTGCTGTGGGCCAACGCGCTTGGCATCCGCGACAACACTAGCGCGCGAGCCAAGCGCGGCGCCGCCTAGCCAGCATGGCGGTAGGTCCGGGCAAGCCGCTCTCGCGGACTTCGAGTTGTCAGCCTGGCTGGTCCGCTAGCAGCCGCGCCGCCTGCCCGCACGGCCGCCCTTGCGCGGCGGCCGCGACCGCCTGCCGGAGCACTTTTCCCGAGGCTGTCCTCGGCAGCGGCTCGTCCCAGAACACGATCTCCTCAGGCAGCTTCCAGGCTGCGAGGCCCGCGGAGCGCAGCTGCCCGGTAATGGCGCCGAAGCTCGCATGCGGTCCGCTGCAGCGGATTGCCAGTACCAGCCGCTCGCCGGTCTGACTGTCGGGAACTCCGTAGCAGGTCGCCTCCTGAACGTCCGCCAGCGTGGCTGCCGCCTCGTCCACCTCGGCAAGAGAGATCTTCATGCCCTTCCGGGAGACGATCTCCTTCAGCCGCCCCGTCACTGTCAGCCTGCCCTGGCTGACGGTTCCGAGGTCGCCGGTCCTGAACCAGCCGCCAGCGACGAACGCCATGTGGTTGTCAGCGGCATCGAGGTAGCCCAGGAACCGCATCGGCCCGCGGACGAGCAGCTCGCCAGGCAGCGGGCCATCCGTGGCGAGCTCGACGCCCGGCGCGCAGACGCCATCGTCGGCGATCCTGACCGCATCGCGATCCGACGGCGCTGTTGTCGTGGCACACGGTGTCTCGGACGAACCGTAGACCCGTACCGGCGTGATGCCGAATTGCTCGATCGCGTAGGCGAGAACGGGCCGCGGGATCAGGGTGCCGCCGAGGCAGATGGCACGCAGCGGCAGGGTCGTGACCTTTCGCCGCTCTGCCTCCCGGAAGAGTTCTTCGATGATGATCGGCGCGCCGCCGAGCACGGAAGCCTGCTGAGCCCGGAGCCGCTCCAGCGAGCTGGCCGCCTCGAAGTGGTCTTCCAGGATTAGCCGCGCGCCTGCGTCAATAGTCAGGTGCACCTGGACTAGGCCCGTGATGCTCGCCACTGGTGTCGAGAGGAAGGCGGCATCCTGTGCCGTCAGCTCCAGGGACCGGGCCATGCTGTCCGCCCCTGCCCGGATCGTGTTCAGGCTGTGCACTGCCGCCTTCGGGCGGCTGGTCGTGCCCGAAGTGAAGACGACCGCTCGCGGCGCCCGCGGGTCGGGCTCAGGCCAGTCCCGGAAGGCGTCCGGCCACCGGCTGAGCGCATCGAAGAAGAGAACGGGCGGCCCGTCACTCGTCAGGCTAAGCCGATCTCTGAGAGCCGGAGTCGTGATGGCAAGCGCGCAGTCCATCAGTCCGAGCGCGTGCCTGACGTCCGCCTGCCCGCACTTGCGATCGAGCATGACCGCGATGCCGCCGCATCGGATGATCGCGTGATAGGCAACAACCGCTTCGGCCACCAGCGGGGCGATCACCAGGACCGGAGTCCCGGCAGCGACGCCGCGCTGGCGCAGGCAGGCGACTGCGCGGGCAACCTGATCTTCCAGGCGCGCATAAGACCACGAGTCGGCGGCATCAGCCAGCGCGACCTTGGCCGGAGTGCGCCTGGCCTGCGTTTCGAGGCCGTCGCGAAGAGCGCACTGATCCCAGAGCCCCGCGGCGACATAGCCCTGGAGCACGTCCCGCGGGATCGCCGGGACGCCGGTCAGCTCCATGCGCGGTTCCGCCTCGGCTCCGCGCCTGAGCCGTCTGGCCCGCCTTGCATGAGCTGCCTCCCGGCGTTGCTTGCCGCTCCGCGATCGCCCAGAACAATTTCGATGTCAATATCAATTATGAGCGCAGCAAGCACAGGCCGTCGACTGCGGCGAAGCCTTCACCGTCGAAAATCAGCGGGTTGATGTCCAGAGTGTCGATCCACTCACGGCCTGCCGCAGCGAGCTGGCCGGCCTGCACCAGCATCGCGGCCAGGGCCTCGCGGTTCCATGGCCGGCGGCCGCGCACTCCGGACAGCACCCCGAGGTCGTCGAACTCCGCGATCAGGTCGGCCGCGTCGGCGCTGGTGAACGGAGCCAGCCGGCCGCTGATCCGGCCGAGTACCTCGACGAACACGCCGCCGAGACCGAAGGCCACGACCGGCCCCAGCTCTGAGTCGCCCCGGATGCCGATGAAGGCCTCGCCCTCGCCGTCGATCATCCTCTGCACGGCAACCAGCTCCGGCAGCTCGCTGCGGCGGGCAAGGGCGCGCAGCTCCCCTACCGCATCGGCCAGCCCCTCGGCTGGCACGCCGAGCCGGACCGCGCCGTGTTCGGTCCGGTGCGCGACATCGGCGAGCTTCGCCACGTACGGTCCGGCGAACGGCACCGACCGGGCGTCCACGGGATCGCGTACCAGTTGATACGGCGCGACCGGGATTCCTGCCGCAGTCAGCAGGTCCATCGTTGCCGCGAACGGCAGCATCGGCCCGGCCTCGCCGTCGACCGCTGCGACGGCCGGGCGCGGCATGACCGCCACGGTTGCCGGATCGCGGATCGCCGCGTCCGGACGCGACCGCATGAACGCGGCCATCGTATTCAGGCCCCGGAGGCAGCCGCGCAAGCCGTTGCCGATCGCGACGCCGTACTGGCTGCGCAGGTCTTCCAGCCACCGGCCGCCCGTGCCAGCCAGCGGCGCGATGATCGTCGGGCCGGCCCCCGGCCCGGCTGCGTGCGTGCGCTGCGCGAAGGACTCCGCGGCGCGGCGCCCGGTGACATCCCAGTCGGCGAACTGGCTGAGGAAGATGTTGGTGTCGAACTCCGGGGCGCTCAGATACGTCGTCATGATGGCCTCGACCACTTCCGGCCTGGAGTTCATGAAGCCGGTAGCATCCAGGGGGTTGGGCACGGTCGCGCCGGGCACGACCGAGCCGATGAACTCCGACAGTCGCGGCACCTCGGGGATTTCCACGCCTTCGGCATCTGCCAGGTCACCGGCCATCGCGGCGAAGCCGCCGGTGCCGGTGAAGACGAACAGCCCGCGCACCGGGGACCACTGCGACCGTGGCAGTTGCTCCATGAACTGGACGCGATCCGCGAGTTCGTCGATCTCGTCGGCACGCAAGATCCCCGCCTGCCGGAACGCCTGCTCGTAGGTCCACGCATCGCCGGTCAGCGTCCCGGTGTGCGACATGGCCATGCGCTGCGTCCGCTCGGTCCTGGCCAGCTTGATCGCCACGATCGGCTTCCCGGCCGCCCGCGCACGGGCGGCGGCCGCGAAGAACGCGCCGGGCCGCCTGATCTTCTCCACGACCAGGCAGATGATCTCGGTGGCCGGGTCGTCCACGAGGTAATTGAGGTAATCGGCAAGGTCGGTCACCGGCTCGTTGCCGGCGGAGATCATGAGGTTGAAGCCGACCCCGCCCGCGCGCCACGCGGCAGCGCCCATGGCCTCGATGGCGGCGCCGCTGTGCGCGATCATCGAGACCCCGCCTGCCCGCCGTGAGAAATGCGGCAGCATCGTCAGGTCCAGCTTCTTCGGCACATTGATGTAGCCGACCCCGTTCGGGCCGATAACCGGCATATTCGCGGCCCATGCGGCGGTGCTCAAACGTTCCTGCAGGACGAGACCGTCGCTGCCGTACTCCGAGAAGCCGCCTGCGACGGTGATGACCCCGCCCGCGTCGCATGCGGCCGCTTCGGCCACCAGGTCAGTAGTGCGCTCTGCACTCATCAGGCTGAGGACGGCGTCGACCGGCGTCCCGATCGACCGTAGATCCGGAACAGTGCCCTGGCCGAACACCGACGCGTGCCGCGGATTTACGTAGTAGACCTTCGCGTCGCTGTCCAGTGTCCCGCGCGAGTTGGCAGCGTACGGGCTTGACTCGCTCGCGCCGACGATAGCGATGGTCTTCGGGTCGAGCACCCGGGCCAGCGACGGCCGGTCGGAGGGAGCGGGACCGGCGGAGGGAGAGAGCGGCATGGGGTCCTGGCCCTTACAGGCTGATGCCGACGAGCTTGGTGTCCAGGTACTCCGCAATGCCCTCGCGGCCGCCTTCCCGTCCGAGGCCGCTCTCCTTAGTGCCGCCGAACGGCGCGGCAGCCGAGGTCGGGTTGATGTCGTTGACGCCGACGATGGCGAACCTGAGCGCTTCGCAGACCCTGATCGCGCGGCTGAGGTCGCGCGTGTAGACGTAAGAGGCCAGCCCGTAGGCCGTGTCGTTGGCCATCTGGATCGCCTGTTTCTCGTCGTCGAAGGGGGTCACTGCGGCGAGCGGCCCGAAGGTCTCCTCGCGGTAGATGAGCATCTCCGGCGTGACCTCAGACAAGACCGTGGGCGCGAAGAACGTACCCTGGTCGAACTCCTCGCCGGCGAGCCGGTGGCCTCCGGCCAGCAACCGGGCGCCTTTGGTGACCGCGTCCTGCGTGTGCCGTTCCATCTTGGCCACCGCCTGCTCGTCGATAAGTGGGCCGATGGACACGGCCGCGTCCGCCCCGTTGCCCGCGCGCAGCGCACCCACCCGCTCGGTCAGCACCCGGACGAACTCGGGGTAGATCCCGCGCTGTACGAAGATCCGGTTCGGTGAGATGCAGGCCTGCCCGGTATTGAGGAACTTGACCAGCGCTGCGCCCTTGGCTGCGTGGATCGGGTCAGCGTCGTCGAAGACCAGGAACGGCGCGTGCCCGCCTAGTTCCAGCGACACCCGCTTGACCGTTCCGGTGGCCTGCGCGGCGAGGGTCTTGCCGATTTCGGTTGACCCGGTGAAGGTGAGCTTACGGATGGCGTCGCTGGTCAGCAGGACCTGGCCGACTGGTCCCGGGTCACTCGTCGTGAGCAGGCTGATGACGCCTGCTGGCACGCCCGCCTCGGCCAGCACCTGGAAGACGGCCACCGCGCACAGCGGGGTCTGCTCGGCCGGCTTAAGGATGACCGGGCAGCCTGCCGCGAGCGCCGGACCGATCTTGCGCGTGATCATGGATATCGGGTAGTTCCACGGCGTTATCGCCGCGACCAGGCCCACCGGCTGGTGCATGGTGATGAATCGCTGGTCGGCGCGTGCCGACGGGATGGTCGACCCGTAAATCCGCTTGGCTTCCTCGCCGAACCACTGCAGGAAGTCCGCGGCGTAGCGCACCTCGTTCCGTGCTGCGCGCAGCGGTTTGCCCTGCTCCGTCGTCATCAGCACGGCGAGGTCCTCGGCGCGCTCGGTCATCAGCCGGTGCCCCTCGAGCAGGATCGCAGCCCGCTCGTACGGAGTTGTCGCGGCCCAGCTGTCAGCTGCGGCCGATGCCGCGGCGATTGCCGCCGCCGTCTCGCCCGCACCGGCGTCGCTGACCGGGCCGATCTCATCTGACGTCGCCGGGTTGCGAGAAGGGAACGTCGCTCTTGAGTCAGCCTGGCGCCAGGTCCCGTTGATGAACACGGTGCCGTTGGCCAGTTCTGGTGACCACATTGCTCACTCCAGCGCACTCGGGGGAGGGGGTAGGGGGAACTGCCGTGTGCCCGGGGCCGGGCGTGGCTAGCTGCTCAGCCAGACGGGCGGCGGTCCGCAAGAACCTGGCTGAACGGGACGTCACGGTCGGGCGCGGCCTCGCGGGGCAGGCCGAGCACCCGCTCGCTGATGACATTGCGCTGCATCTCGTTGCTGCCGCCGGCGATGGTCCCGATTCGTGCGGCTAGCCAGCGCTGCGCGTGCAGCCCGACCGGATCGGCGGCGCCATTCATTGCCGCCGCGGTGCCGCCGATTTCCAGCGCGATCTCCTTGATCCGGTACTGCGAGAGGGAGCTGAGCAGCTTGACGATCGCGGCGCCCTGCGCTGGCATCCGGCCCGCCGCGAGCAGTGAGTTGACGCGGCTGATCGCAGGCTCTTCCAGCGCCCGCAGGACCAGCGCCTCGCCGACGAGCTGCCGGGTCCGCGGATCGCCGGATCGCCCGACGGCCCTGGCCAGCGCGATGATCTCGCTGCCCGCGTCCGCCTCGCCGTCGCCACGGGTCGCGGCGCTGACGTGGTCGTTCAGGCTGTTGCCGCCCACCATGTTGCGCTCGTGGAACAGCAGGCCGGTGGCAACCCGCCAGCCGTCGTTCTCCTCGCCGATGAGGTTGGCGGCTGGCAGCACTACGTCGTCAAAGAACTCCTGGCAGAAGTGCGACCCGCCGGTTACCAGCTTGATCGGGGTGACCGTGACGCCGGGGCTGCGGATCGGCATGTACAGCATCGACAGGCCGCTGTGCTTGGGCACGTCCGGGTTGGTCCGCGCCAGCACCATGGCATAGTCAGAGAAGTGCGCGCCGGTGCTCCAGATCTTGGAGCCATTCAGCACGAAGGTGTCGCCGTCACGCACTGCCCTGGTCAGCAGGCCTGCGAGGTCCGAACCACTGCTGGGCTCGGACAGGAACTGCACCCACAGCTCCTGTCCGGACAGGATGGCCGGCAGGTGGCGCGCCTTCTGCTCGGCAGTGCCGAACTGCAGCAGCGTGGGTGCCAGGATGCCGTGGGTGACGTTGAACGCCGATGGCAGCCGGTAGCCCGCAGCGGCCTCGCGCCAGGCCAGCTGGTGCGCCCGGGTGAGGCCCTGGCCGCCATACTCACGCGGGTACCGGATGCCGGCGAACCCGGCGTCGAAGATCAGCTTCTGCAGTTGCCGGGCCTCAGCGACGATCCTCGCCTCGTGCTCGTCGTCGACTTCGAGCCCGGCCGGCCCATCGGCGGGCGGCAGGTTCCTGACGACCCAGGCGCGCGCCCGCGCGCCGAAGGCCTCCGGGCTCTCGTCCTGGCTCACGGTCATGGTCTCACTCCCATCCGGCTCACAGGCCGCTCAGCCGGCACAGGCGTTCCCTGTGCTGGGCTGGCGAGCCGTACAGGACCTTGTTCACGGTGGTGCGCCGCAGATAGAGATGCAGGTCGTGCTCCCACGTCAGGGCGATGCCGCCGAACAGCTGCGCGCAGTCGGAGATGATCGCCACCGACTGCTCGCCGATGTGGGCTTTCGCCGCGCTGGCGAGCCGGGCGCTGTCCGGGTCGCCAGCGGCCAGCGCGTGTGCCAGCGCCGTCGAGATCCCGAGGGCGGCCTCCAGCCACAGCTTGTGATCGGCGATCCGGTGTTTGAGTGCCTGGTAAGAGGCCAGCGTCCGGCCGAAGGCGTACCGGGCCTGCAGATAGCCGACGGTCTCCTCGAAGATCCTCTCCAGCAGGCCGGTAGACTCCGCCGCCTGCAGGCACAGCGCTAGCTGGTATTGATGCTCAAGGCTGGCGTCGACGCTGCCGGGCTCGCCGAGCAAAGCCTCGCTGGCAACCTGGACATCGCTGAACTCCACGTCGCCGAAGATCCGGCCGAGGTCGTACCGGGGCAGCTGCCGGACCGACAGGCCGCGCGCGTCACGCGGCACCAGGAACTGCGCCATGCCCTCGTCCGTTCGGGCAGTCACGAGGAATACGTCCGCGAGGTCGGCTGCCTCGACGGCCGCCTTCAGCCCGGTGAGCACCCAGTCCTGCCCGTTCCGGCGCGCGGTGGTCGCGGCGTCAGCCGGTTCCCACTGATCGGCCGGCTCGCCGAGTGCCCAGGCTGCCAGCAGCGATCCGTCGGCCAGGGCGGGCAGGTACCGGCGCTGCTGATCGGGCGTGCCCGCCAGCAGCAGCGCGTCAGTGACGACTGACACCGGGAGCAGCGGGCCTGGCGCCAGCTGCCTGCCCATTTCCTCGGCGATGATGACCAGGTCGAGTAGCGGCTGGTCTGCCCCGGCGCCACCGAACTCCTCGGGGGTCAGCATCGCCGCGAAGCCAAGGGCGGCGGCCTGCTCCCAGTAGGCGCGGGTGAGCGGCGGTGCATCGTCGGCGGCGGCTGCCCGCAGCGCCGACATCGGCGCTGCCTGCTCGAGGAACTTGCGTGCCGTTTCCTGCAGGAACCGCTGCTCGTCGGTCAGGTTTACGTCCACGGGCACCTCACGATCCCGCTACTCCACGTTGACCGGCCGGGCTCGCCGGCCGGAAGGTGAACAGCGTCCACTCGGGCGTCACGTCGTCATAGTCGATCACGACCGGCATGCCGATCCGCACCGCCTCCGGCTCGGCTCCGGTCAGCCGCGCGATCATCCTGAATCCCTCCGCCATCGTCACGTGCGCCAGCACGTACGGGGCGTCGGCCTGATAGGCGGGCGTGGGCGCCCTGCGGACGACGGTGTAGGTATAAACCTCGCCCGCGCCGCTCACCGGTGTCCACGTGGCGCCCTCGCTGTGGCACCTTGGGCAGAGGTCCTTCGGGATGTAGCGGTAGGTTCTGCAGTCGTCGCAGCGCTGCACCCTGGCCTGATGTTCGCGCAGCGAGTCCCAGAACGGCAGGTGCGCGTCCGGGATGCCCTCGGGCAGGAACTTCTGGTAATCGCTCATCACGCCCGCCCCAGGACGGCGGCCGAGAAGGCCTGCTGCACCCCGCCGACTCCGCTGACGAATCCGAGCCGGGCACCTGCCACCTGGCGCGGGCCCGCCTCGTGCCGGAGTTGCTCCACAACTTCGATCAGCGTGAAGATTCCGCAGAGCCCGGCGTGGCTGAAGGAAAGGAACCCGCCCGAGGTGTTGGTGGGCAGCCGGCCGCCGATCGCCGTGCCGCCACCTGAGACGAACGCGCCCCCCTCGCCTCTGCCGCAGAAACCCGCGTCCTCCAGGCCGATCAGCACGCCGATCGTGAAGTGGTCGCCGATGCCGGCGACGTCGATCTCGTCGCGCCGGACTCCTGCCATCCCGAACGCCGTGTCAGCAGCCATCGCGGCGGCCGGGAACTCGGTGAGCTTGTCGGCGGCGTTCGGGTCGATGTGACTGTGCCCCTCGCCATAGCCGAGCAAGACCACTGGCGCGTGTCGGCCGAGGGCTTCTGCCCTGGCGGCGCTGGTCACCACGATGGCCCCGCCGCCTTGGTTGATCGAGCAGCAGTCCAGCAGATGAAGCGGGTCGGCAACGAGTCGTGACCCGATTACCTCGTCGAGGGTGAGTTCACCGCGGTGCCCGTGTACCGACAATGGATGGAGTGTCGCGCCATGCCGTTGCGCCACCGCTATCTCGGCCAGCTGTTCGGCCGTCGTCCCGTAGTCATGCATATGTCGCATCGCCATGACCGCGCAGTCGGACACCCTGGTCGTTCCGTAGACGTACTCGTACGGGCCGCTGAGCTTGGCCATCGCGGCGACCGCCTCGTCCCGGTTGGCGCTGGCATAGCCCGCGCCCCGGCCAGCGACAGCGTTCACGACAACGACGACCTCGGCGAGGCCATGCGAGACCGCGTATGCGGCCAGGTTCAGCCCGGATGCCGTCGAGCCGGCGCCGACCGCGCTCCGGGCATGGAACCGGAGCGGATGGCCAAGCTGCTCCGCGATGCCGGGGGCCGGCATGCGCTCCCGCAGCCCCGGGTCCAGCGGCCCGTCGCCGACGATCCCGTCAATGTCACCGAGGCTGAGGCCGGCGTCGGCGCACGCTCCGCGAGCCGATTCCCACCAGACCGACGGCTGGCTGCGGCCGCTGAGATCACCCTGGTGCGTCTGGTAGACGCCGGCGACTGCCACGTCAGCGAACTGTCCCATCGCCGCCCTCCTGCCGTGTCGCCCAGAACCGGTTACACAGAACCGGTCGCTCAACACCATGTCATGCTAACCATCGATAGTTGCCGCATCATCGAACTATCTTGGTTCCGAACAGCGTACCGAAGGGTCCGCGCCTGGCACCATATACCGTGTCAAAGTTCTGATAGCGTCGAACCTTGCTCGCGGGCCGGGCCCGCCAGCCTGAGGAGGCATCATGCCGGATCTGCTGGTCGAGCGGCGAGATCACATCTCTGTCTTCACGCTGAACCGCCCGGAGAAGCTCAACTCGCTCGGCGGAACTCTCAGCGCTGAACTGACAAGCGCGATGGCTGACTTCGACGCCGATCCGGGCCAGTACGTCGCTGTCATCACCGGGGCCGGCGACCGGGCTTTCTCGGCGGGGGCTGACCTGACCGAGCTCGCTGCGCGCTCGCAAGGCGGCGCGAGGCCGAGCATCGGCGTGTCGAGCGTGGACTTGTGGGGGGTGGGCGCGAGCCCGAAGCCGGTCATCGCGGCGGTGAACGGCCTGGCGGTGGCGGGCGGCCTGGAGCTCTCGCTGAATTGCGATATCCGGATCGTCGCCGAGACCGCGTGGTTCGGCGTCTTCGAGGTCAAGCGCGGGATCATGGCCGGCGTCGCGGTTAACCTGCTGGCCAGGTACCTGCCGCTGGGAGATGCGCTGTACATGCTGATGACGGCCGATCGCGTCTCGGCGCAGGACGCCCTGCGGCTCGGTCTGGTGCAGAAGGTCGTCCCGGCGGACCAACTCATGGCGGAGAGCATGCGCGTCGCGGAGATGATCGCGAGCAACTCGCAAGTCGCCGTCCAGGCATCGAAGAAGGTCGCCTACTTCTGGCGGAACCTGGCGATCCGCGAGTCTCTTGACTACTACCGGGCAGTCAATCAGCGGCTGATGCTCTGCGACGACGTGCTCGAGGGGCCACGGGCGTTCGCGGAGAAGCGCGAGCCCGTGTTCACCAATCGCTGGCCGGAGGATCAGCAGCGCTGACCGGCCCGTGCATCTGTACGCGGCCCTGTCGTCCGCGGCTCTGTCGTCCGCGGCTCTGTCGTCCGCGACTCTGTCGTCCGGACACGAGGCCAGGGCGGCCGCCCGCGCAGATACATTGATACTTAGCTAAGTATTCTGAGGCGGGTGGCGATGGAAGCCTCCGGGCTGAGAGTGCTGCGGGAGTGGGACAGCGACCTCCGCGGCGGAGATCCGCTGACCTTCCCTGGCTACGCCGCGCAGGTCCGCGAGGCGGCGGCCGAGTCGGTACGCACCGGCCTGACGGACGTCGCCGGACAGCCAGAGATACTCATCGAGGCCACCTTCAGCGTCTTCGGGGGCACGATGGGCGTCGCCGCCGGCGAGAAAGTCGTGCGGGCGTTCGACCGGGCTGCGGCAGGCGGGCTGCCGGTCGTGGCAGTCACTGCCAGCGGCGGAGTGCGGCTGCAAGAAGGCATGCTAGCTCTCACGCAGATGGCCCGGACGGCAGCCGCGCGCCGCCGTCATGCGGCGGCCGGGCTGTTGATGGCCGCCGTCTACCAGCAACCGACCACGGGCGGGGTGTACGCCTCGTGGGCCGGGCTCGCCGACGTGCGGGCTGCGATCAGCGGCGCGACTATTGGCTTCGGCGGCCCGCGAGTTGTGCAGGCCGTGACCGGCCAGGCGCCGCCCGCCACGTCGCACACAGCGGAGTCGGCGTACGCCGCGGGCCACGTCGACGCCGTGCTATCCGAGGCAGATCAGGCCGGCTGGATCAGCGCCGTCCTCGGTGGCGCAATCCTGCCACTCGTCCTGCCGGCCTGGCGCCGGCCGGTGGCTGCCTATCCCGGCTCGGCCGATCCGGCCGGCGGCTGGGCGGCGGTCACCGCGGCTCGTGCGCCGGACCGGCCGTCGGGGCTGGAATGGGCTGCTGCGTTGTGCTCGTCGTGGACGGACCTCCATGGTCGTGATCCAGCCATCCGCGCGGGACTTGCGACGCTCGCCGGCGGCCGCGCCGTCGTCATCGCGATGGACCGGCACGCCCGGGCGGATGCCGCAGCCAGACCGGGTCCGGCCGGCTACCGCCTGGCGCAGCGGGCCATCCGGCTGGCGGGGCAACTGGGGCTGCCGCTGCTGACTCTGGTGGATACGCCAGGCGCCGAGCCTGGTCCGGCCGCCGAGGAGGATGGCATCGCAACTGAGATCGCAGAGACTCTCGCCCTGATGGCGGACCTCCCGACCGTGAGCGTGTGCCTGGTCGTAGGGGAAGGCGGCAGCGGCGGCGCGATGGCTCTGGGCTACGCCGACCGGCTCTATATGCTGGCCGGCAGCGTGTTCCCGGTGATCGCGCCTGAGGCTGCGGCCGTCATCCTGCATCGCGACCCGGCCCTGGCCCCGCCGCTGGCCGGCGCGCTCGGCTTGACCGGAGCGGACCTGCGCCGGCTGGGCCTGGTCAGCGGCGTACTGCCTGACGATGGCGCGAGCGCCGGCGACGTGCGATCAGCGATCGGGGCCGCGTTCGGGGCCGCGAGGCCGGGGGACCGGGCCAGCCGGGCAGACCGCGCAACGCGCTGCTGGCTGACCGGCACTGACCTGTCCGCCGCATCCCGACGGCCGGGTTCTCATGAGCCACGTCCTGATCGGCAATGTGCCTGGTGAGAACCGGGCATGCATCTATACTTGTGAAACTACGAGACCGTCAGCCGAGGGAGATCCATGGCTTATGACCTTGAGCCCGGCGCCCTGCCGACGGAGGTCTTTAAGGCACTTGGCGATCCGATCCGATGGAGCATCGTCACCCAGATGGCCGCAGTGGACGAGCTGCCGTGCCTGGCGCTAGAGGACACGCTGCCGGTCTCGAAGCCGACGATCTCGTATCACACCAAGATCCTTCATCAGGCGGGCCTGATCAGCGTGCGCAAGGAAGGCCGCAATTACTTCTACACGCTGCGTCGCGACGCGCTGCATGAGGCGCTCGACAGCCTGTGGGAACTGGCCCCGACGCCCCGGCCGATCGTCGGGCAGCAGAAGGGCTACGTGCGGTCCGCCACGCGCCAGGCTGACGCTGCCGGTCGCGCCACCCCGGGACGCACTCGCGCTCGCGCGGCCGGAACCCGCGCGGCGGGCACTCGCGCGGCAGGCGCCGGGTCGTCTCGGCGCGGGGCCACCGACAGCGCCGAGGAAGCAGTCGTACTGACCTGGTGAGCTCGCTAGTGGCCCTCGAAGGTCGGCGACCGCCGTTCCCGGCGGGCCCGGATGCCCTCGTGAATGTCGGCGGTCGACATCGTCACCGGCTGGGCCAGCGCCTCCCATTGCAGCGCAGTCTCGAAGCCGCTGCCGGCCGCCTGCGCCAGGCCCGCCTTGGTGAGCCGCACGGCGATCGGCGCCGCGGCGGCGATCCCGGCGGCGACCTCGACGGCCTGGGACAGGACGTCGTCCTCAACGCCGCTGACTAGCCCCCACTCGAGAGCCTCGTCAGCCCTGACGACCCGACCGGTGTAGAGCAACTCACGGGCTCGCGACAGCCCGATCGCCTCCGGCAGCAGCCAGCTGGCGGCCATGCCCCCATGCGTCCCCAGCTCGATGAATGGCGCGCTGAAAGTCGCGCCGGGCGCGGCGTAGCGCAAGTCGCACGCGAGGGCAAGGCACAGTCCCGCGCCCACGGCCGGGCCGTTCACGGCGGCGATCACCGGGATCGACAGCGAGCGCGGCGCCAGCCAGGCCCGGTAGAACGGCAGCATTTTGTCACGCAGCCGGTCCGGCGTGTTCTCGTCGATGCTCCCCTGGTCGAGCCACGACAGGTCGGCTCCGGAGCAGAAGGCCGGTCCGGCGCCGGTCACCGCGAGCGCTCGCAGGCTGCGGTCGGCCGAGACCGCGTCCATCGCCGTGACCCAGGCCTGCGTCAGGGCCGCAGTCATGGCATTGCGGACCTCGGGCAGGTTCAGAGTGGCAACGGCGACGCCGGGCGCGGGAAAGCTGAGTTCTACAAGCTCGCCGGAATTCGGCTTGGCCATCGGCTGCTCCGCCCTGGGGTACCCCGTCTGCCCTCATTACTAGGTCTGCACTGTGCGGGATACCGCAAATATTACGGTCGGTGTCAGCTCCTGGCTGGCCTGCTGGCCGCGATTACCTGGCGGGCATGCGGCGAGGAGACGGTGACGATGCCGTCCTCGAAGCGGTCAAGCACTACTTTCTGCGTCGCTGCCAAGTGCGCGCGAGTCAGGCGCTCGGCCTCGGCCGCGTTGCCGGCAGCGATCTCGGCGGCAATGCGGCGGTGCGTCTCGACCGCACTCGCCGCCTCTGCCGGCGAGGGGTACTCGCCGCGCTGGGTCATGGTCTCGGCCCAGGTCTGCTCCTGCGCCGACCACAGCGCCACCAGACTGCCGATGACATGCCGGACCGTCGCATTGGCGGTGTAGGCGACGAGCAAGTCGTGGAACTCGCGCGCTGCCCGGGTGAACGCGACGCCGTCTACGGTCAGACCGGCGGACGCGTCGATGCTCGCGGTCAGCGCCGGAAGGAGTTGCTCCGCCCGGTCATCGCGCCGGGCGCACTCGGCAGCGCACACCGGCTCGAGCAGCCTCAGGCCTGCGGCCAGGTCGCCCAGGGTGACCCGCCTGCCCTGCAGTGCCAGGCCGAGATGGTAAGCCGCCGACGACTCGTCCGGGCGGTGCACTTCGGCGCCGCCGACGTTGCCGCGCCGGACGGTGACCAGGCCCTCCGTCTCCAGGATGCGGATCGCCTCGCGGATGGATGGGTAGCTCACCCCGAACTCGCTCACCAGCTGGTCCTGGGTGGGAAGCCGGTCGTCTCCGTCGCCGGCCAGGATCCTGGCGCGCAGCTCGGATGCCACGGTCTCGGCTATGCGGTGCTGCGGGACACGGCCACGCCGCGTAGCGGTCACAGGATCTTGCACAGCGCAAGAGTACAGGGCATGGGGCCACCTTAGCTGAACTCAAACTGTTATCCTCACCAGCCTAGTAATCCTTGTAAGGATTGCTATATCTTAGCGCTGGTTTCGTCTTTGTTAACTGCCCATGATGCGGCGGGGCCGGCCCGCTCTGCGCCTGTCCGGTGTCGTCGGCGACCAGATCCTTCTCCGGCCTTGACCCGGCGGTCCGTCGGCACCCGGAATCTCCTGGTCGCGGTGACCTGCCGCTCGGACAGGTGGTGGCGCAGGGCGCTTGACCAGGTATGGAAGGTCTGATAGCTTCCGATACCGCAAATGTATAAATGTTTTGCCAACTGAGAAAAGCCGGGAGGTGCCATGACAACCGCGCATGATGCCCCCCTGCTGCGGGCCGACTCGATCGCCAAGAGCTTCCGCGGTGTCGCCGCCCTATCCGGCGCGTCGCTCGAGGTTGCCGAGGGCGAGATCCTCGGCATCATCGGACCGAACGGAGCCGGCAAGACGACGCTGTTCAACGTCATCGCCGGGGTCTTCAGGCCGACATCAGGCCAGGTGGTCTTCCGCGGACGCGACATCACCTCGCTGCCGCCGCACCGCAGGCTCCGGCTCGGGATTGCGCGAACCTTCCAGCTGATCAAGCCGTTCGCATCCCTGTCGGTGTACGAGAACATCGTGGTGGGCGCCACCGGCCGGGGCCGCTCGGCCCGGGCTGCGCGCGTGCGGGCCGACGAGGTTGTCGAGCAGTTGGGAATGGGCCGTCTCGCAACCCAGTCCGCGAGCTCGGTGAACGGCTCCGAAGGCAAGCTTCTCGAGCTTGCGCGCGCGCTGGCGACCGATCCGGTAGTGATCTTGCTGGATGAGATCTTTACCGGCCTCAATGCCGAGGAATCGGGAGATCTGGCGGCCATAGTGGCCGCCCTGCCCGGTCAGGGGCACACGGTACTGATGATCGAGCACAACATCGGCGCCATCCGCGCCGTTTCCCAGCGCGTTCTCGCGCTCTCGGCCGGCGTGGTCGTGAGCGAGGGTTCGCCCGAGGCGGTGCTCACGGATCCGGAAGTGGTGACCAGCTACCTTGGGCAGCGCGCCAGCACTCAGCATTGACGGCCTGAAGGTCCGCCGCGGCAGGATCGCGGTCGTTCGCGATGTGACGCTGTCGGTCCAGGCCGGCACGTGCACCGGCTTGCTCGGCCTGAACGGAGCCGGCAAGTCGACGCTGCTGTCCTGCGTTGCCGGGCTGCTTCCGGCGGAGTCCGGAACCGTCAGCCTGAATGGCGAAGACCTGACCCGGCAGCCCCGCTGGACTCGGTGCGCGCGTGGCCTGGTTCTCGTCCCGGCCGGCCGGCAACTGTTCGCCAGCCTGACTGTTCACGACAACCTGCTGGTCGGAGCCCACGTGCAGCGCTCACGCAGCGAGCGAGAAGGGCTGCTTGCGCAGGCCTACGACTTCTTTCCGGTGCTGCGGGACAAGCGGCACCAGCGGGCAGCGGAACTGTCCGGCGGCCAGCAGCAGATGCTCGCGATCGCGCGCGGCCTCATGGCGCAACCCAAGGCTTTGCTGCTGGACGAGCCGTCGGAGGGCCTGGCTCCGCTCATCGTCGAGCAAGTATTCGAGGCAATCGCAGCAATGAAGCGGGCTGGGTCACTGGCGATCCTGCTCGCCGAGCAGAACGCGGGCGCGACCGAGATCTGCGACTCGGTCGTCGTGCTGAAAGACGGCGTGATCGCCGACACGGTGATCACGGCCGGGACGTCCGGCGACGTGGCCGGTGTGGTGTTCGGCTAACTGCGACAGTGCCGGCAACAGGCGCGGTCGCTGGTCATGAAAGGTTCGAAGGTGATCGGCGAATGCAAGCTTTGACAACGGGAGTTCAGCGACTCGCCATATG
>Ga0335075_10004922_pt1 | contig 20808 bp, 19 predicted proteins | sample Lox_Sample_24_FD_206723 | JGI IMG/M metagenome (GOLD analysis project Ga0335075, IMG submission 206723) | Soil microbial communities from Loxahatchee National Wildlife Refuge, Florida, United States - Lox_Sample_2.4 | ecosystem: Environmental > Terrestrial > Soil > Wetlands | place: USA...
GCTTCCAGGGCGTGTCGCAGACCACCAAGGACGTCACCACGATGGGCCGCGGCGCCTCGGACACTACCGCCGTCGCGCTGGCGGCGGCGCTCGGCGCGGACGTGTGCGAGATCTACACCGACGTGGACGGCGTCTTCACCGCTGACCCGCGCATCGTGCGCACCGCGCGGCGGATTCCGCAGATCACCTACGAGGAAATGCTGGAAATGGCCGCCTGCGGGGCGAAGGTGCTTATGCTGCGCTGCGTGGAGTACGCGCGCCGTAACGGCGTGCCCATCCATGTGCGGTCGTCGTTCACCAACCGGAACGGGACCTGGGTTATGGGGCATGCGGGCGAGGAATCGGAGGGAATCGGGATGGAGCAAGCGATCATCTCCGGGGTGGCGCACGACCCCAGCGAGGCCAAGATCACCGTGGTGGGCGTGCCCGACCGGGTGGGCGAGGCGGCAAGGATCTTCACCGCCATCGCCGAGGCCGGCATCAACATCGACATGATCGTGCAGAACGTCTCCGCGGTGGCCACCGGGCTGACCGATATCTCGTTCACGCTGCCGCGCGACGACGGCCAGCGGGCGATGAGCACGCTCCAGCGCCTGCAGCAGCCCATCGGTTTCCAGTCGCTGCTTTACGACGACCGGATCGGCAAGGTGTCGCTGATCGGGGCGGGCATGCGGTCGCACCCGGGCGTGTCCGCGAAGTTCTTCAGCGCGCTGGCCGAGGCGGGCGTGAACATCGAGATGATCTCCACCTCTGAGATCAGGATCTCGGTCGTGGTGGACCAGGATGAGCTGGACACCGCGGTGAATGCGACGCACAAGGCGTTCGAGCTCGACGCCGAGCAGGTGGAGGCCGTCGTGTACGGGGGTACTGGCCGGTGAGCGGCGGCCTCGGGCCCACGCTGGCCGTGGTCGGTGCCACCGGTGCGGTCGGCACGGTCATGTGTGACCTGCTGTCGGTCCGGCAGGACGTCTGGGGCGAGATCAGGCTGATCGCCTCGCCGCGGTCGGCTGGGCGGCGGCTGATGGTCAGGGGCCGCGAGACCGACGTCGTCGCCCTGTCGGAAGAGGCGTTCGACGGCGTCGACGTGGCCATGTTCGACGTGCCCGAGGACGTATCGGCGCAGTGGGTGCCGGTCGCCGCCAGCCGGGGCGCTGTCGCCGTCGACAACTCGGGCGCGTTCCGGATGGATCCGCAGGTCCCCCTGGTGGTGCCTGAGGTCAACCCGGACCAGGCCGCGGCCCGGCCGAAGGGCATCATCGCGAACCCGAACTGCACCACGCTTTCGCTGATCGTGGCCGTGGGGGCGCTGCACCGGGCGTTCGGCCTAGAGGAGCTGGTGGTCGCGTCGTACCAGGCAGCATCGGGCACGGGTCAGGCCGGCGTCGACACGCTGTACGCCCAGATGGATAAGGTGGCGGGCACCCGGTCGCTCGGGCAGCGGCCCGGCGACGTGCGGTCTGCCGTCGGTGACCTCGGGCCGTTCCCGGCGCCGCTGGCGATGAACGTGGTGCCTTGGGCGGGTTCGGTCAAGGCGGACGGCTGGTCCTCGGAGGAGCTGAAGATACGCGATGAGTCGCGCAAGATCCTCGGCCTGCCCTCGCTGCGGGTGTCCGCGACGTGCGTCCGGGTTCCCGTCCTCACCACACACTCGGTGGCCGTGCACGCGATGTTCTCGCGGGCAGTGAGCCGTCACGAGGCGTGGGACGTGCTGCGGGCCGCACCGGGAGTGGTGGTGACCGATGATCCCGAAGCAGGCGAGTTCCCCACCCCGGTCGACGTGGTCGGCACCGATCCGACTTGGGTCGGGCGCGTGCGCCAGTCGCTCGACGATCCCAGCGCCGTCGAGTTCTTCGTCTGTGGCGACAACCTGCGCAAGGGCGCGGCCCTGAACACCGCGCAAATCGCGGAGCTGGTAGCGGCCGAGCTTGGGCAGCGTTCCTGACCGGCATTACGAGGTCCTTACCGGTTGCCGCCGGGGCGGATGTGCCCAAGGCGCGCTGGCATCATGCGCGCCGCCGCTCGGCCCGCCGCTCGCGTTGGCCGAGCCTGTCGCGCTAGCCGCGCCGCTAACGAACCATCTATGCACAGATGCGCCCGTTTTGCACCGGGATCAATGTGTGAGCCGAAGTAGACATTAATGTGAAGCCTGGGTGGTGTAGAGAGAAGAGTTCCGTAAGCAAGGAGCTTTCCCGGTTTGCAAGATCTGTCACGGTCGAGGCCTGTATAACAGGCGATGGAGGCGGGGTAGGGCGAAGGAGGAACGTGCTCGGATGTCGCAATGCTCCCGCCGGTTTACGGGCGTGCAGGGCCTGGATGGCCTGCATGCCAGGTTGACCGGCCTCGCGGTGACTCGCCTCACAACGATCATGACTGCGGGTTTGTGGCTGCTCACGCGCGGTATGCGCGGCGCGCGCCGTGCAGTCGGCGCGGACGCCACCCGCGAGACCTGCCTGATGTGCGGTGGCCTCGCCGGTCCGAAATCTTGCATATATCATTTCGCAGTCAAAGCGTTATTAACGCTGATATAGTCGCTACTCCACGACAAACGGACAAGAGTTACAAGCCACGTTCCGGCGTCGCAATTGGCTTGCTCTGGTCAATCACGAGCGCAGGAGGATAAGCGTGCCGACGACCACCAGCCGTTCACGCGGCCGCCAGGGCGTGCGTGCGGGGGCGCAGGGAGCGGGTGGCGAGCACGTCTCGAAGATCATTACCACGCTGATCACAGGTGCGGTCGTGATCATCGTCGTCCTGGTCATGACAAAGCAGGGCCGGGACATTGATGCTGCTACGCAGCACTTCATGCTGTTCTACGCCGGGGTGTTCGCGCTCATCGCGCTGACCGCGTCGGTGGGCTTCGGCCTGGTGGCCACCGACCGGATCGTCATGAACCCGGGACACAGGGTGATGGCCCAGGCCGTACACCGGGCCGTGTCGTTCGGCGCCCTGGCCTTCCTGATCATCCACATCGTGACCGAAATCCTGGCGCAGCGGGCGCACGTAATCGACGCGTTCATCCCTTTTTTGTCGCCGTTCCGGACTTTTTACATCGGGCTCGGCACGATCGCGTCGGATCTCATTCTGCTGATTGTCATCACCAGCGTCCTGCGCAAGAGGTACACCGCCCACGGCAAGGCCTGGCAATGGCGGGCGATCCACTACAGCTCCTACGTGGCGTTCGTGTTCGGGGTCCTGCACGGGCTGCTCGGCGGGCGCGCGGCCAAGCCGTACGTGGACTGGAGCTACGGGTTCTGCATCGCGCTGACGGCGCTGGCCCTCGTGGTCAGGTTCCTGGCCATCTCGCTGCGCTCGAAGGAGACCCTGAGCGCGCCTCGCGGCGCGGACCGGGCCACCGGAGGCACCGGGTACTCGGGAACCTCGCCGCTGCGCACCGCGGCGCTGAACATGGCTCAGGCCCATCTGGGCGGGACCATCCAGATGCTGCCTGCCTCCGGGGTCCAGGGCGCCGGACCCGCCCCCATGGGGGCCATGGGCGCCATGGGGTCCGGCCAGCCGCGAGCCGCGCTTCCGCCGGCGCCGGGCTGGTCCGCGGTATCGGGTCCGCTGCCCGCACTGAGCGCGGCACCCACTGCGGACTCCTCCACTGCCGTGTTCCCGCCATTGAGCTCTCCGGTCTACGCGGATCCGCCCCGGTCGGCCCTGACCGGCCCGGGCCAGGTTCCGGGTGGCGCCGGGTGGCCAGGACGGCGGCCCTTGTACGAGCCGGAATATGACGGCCCGCCCCGCTTCGAGGGCGCACCGCGCAAGCACGTGCCCCAGGACGACCTGTCGTCGTATCCGTATGCCGCTTCCGGCCCGATGCCGCGCACCGGTCCAGGCCCGGCATCCCGTCCCGGCGGCGGTCCGATGCCGCGCACCGATACCGGTCCGATGCCGCGCACCGATACCGGTCCGATGCCGCGCGCTGGTACCGGGTCCATGCCCAGGTTGGGATCGGGCCCGATGCCCCGGACGGACACCAGGCCGATGCCCCGTGCCGACACGGGCCCGATGCCGAGGCTGGGGACGGGTCCAATGCGCGGCGACTCCGGTCCGATGCCGCGAACTGACACTGGGCCGATGCCGAGGCTGGGGACGGGTCCGATGCCGCGAGCAGATTCCGGTCCGATGCCGAGGCTCGGGACGGGTCCGATGCCGCGCGGCGACTCCGGTCCGATGCCGAGGCCGGGGACGGGTCCGATGCCGCGAACAGACTCCGGGCCCATGCCTAGGCGAGGGACAGGTCCGACGCCGCGCCCCGACAATGGCCCGCCGCTCCTGCCTGAAACTGGCCCAGCCTGGGGCGGAGCTGGCCAGGGGCCGTGGCCTGCAGCCAGCCAGGACCCGCACGCCGCCGCTGACCGGCGGTCGCATGCCGACGCCAGGCACAGGCCCGCCACGGGCCCCGATCCGCTTCAGGGGTCGCGCACCGGCGCCATGCCCCAGACGGCAACGCGCCCGCGCCGCAGAACAGGTTCGGCCGACCCCAGGCACCGCGACATCCCCGGGCATGCCGGAGGAGACGAGTGGAGATGAGCAGCCAGATCGAGGGCCTCGACGCGCCCGCGATCATGAGGATCGGGGCGGCCAGGCTCACCGCCGGTCTCGACCGACTGCCCCGGCTTGACCTGGAAGCCCATCGCGAGATTTTCGGGCCGCTGCCGAGGCTTTCCACCGAGGAACTGATGTCGATGGCCGAGCAGGTCGACCTGCGCGGCCAAGGCGGTGCCGCGTTCCCGTTCGCGCGGAAACTGCGGGCGGTGATGGAGTCCGCTGAGGCGAACGACTGCCCCACGATCGTGGTCGTCAACGCGACCGAAGGCGAGCCAGGCAGCGTCAAGGACAAGATGCTCATGATCCGCTCGCCGTACCTCATCCTCAGCGGAGCGGCGCTCGTGGCCGAGGCGCTGGGCGCGGACGAGATCATAATCGGAGTGGCGGGCAACGAACTGGCCAACCGATCGATTGAGGCGGCCATCGAGGCCGAACCCGGGCTGCGCAAGATGGTCCGGGTGGTTCAAGTGCCCGAGCGTTTCATCTCAGGCGAATCGGGCGCTCTGGTCCGCGGCATCAACGGCAAGCGAGCGGTGCCGCCCGGAAGGAAGGTCCTGGCCAGCGACTACGGCGTGGACGACCTGCCAACTCTGCTGTCGAACGCGTCCACCTTCGCCCAGATCGCGCTGCTCGCGCTGCTGGGACCGGAACGTTTCGCCGCTGTCGGCGCTACGGACGAGCCCGGTACCGTCCTGCTCAGCGTCGGCGGTTCGGCTGCGCATCCCGCCGTGGTCGAGGTGCCCACGGGTATCCCGCTGGCCGCGGTCCTGGACATATGCCAGGCTCCCGCGGGCGACGGGGTCCTGGTCGGCGGCTACCACGGCATGTGGCTGCCGGCCGAGACCGCCTACGTGGTCCCGGTCTCCCGGGAAGGCCTCGCCGCCGTGGGCGGCACCCTCGGCTCGGGCATCGTGCTGCCCCTGGGCGACGGGACGTGCCCTCTGGGCGAGGTGTCGCGGATCGCGAGCTACCTGGCTGGCGAGTCCGCGGGTCAGTGCGGTCCGTGCAAGATCGGCCTGCCGGCCATCGCGCGCGCCCTGGCGGCGCTGGTCGACGGGTCGGGCGGAATCGAGGCACTCGACGTGGCCCGCCGGTCCGCCGCCGGCGTGAGCGGGCGTGGTGCGTGCGCCCATCCGGACGGGGTGACCAGGTTCGTGCTGTCGGCCCTCGACGTGTTCACCGAGGACCTGGCCGCGCACGTCTTCCACTCTTCCTGCGGCCGTCCCGTCCGTGGCGTGCTGCCGTTGCCGGCCGGCCCCGAGCAGGAGGGGCGGCAGCGCCTCGTGGTGGACTGGACGCGCTGCCAGGGGCACGGACTGTGCGCTCACCTGATACCCGAGGTCATCCACCTGGACGCTCAGGGCTACCCGGTCATCCTCAACATCCCGGTCCCGGCCTGGCTGGAGAAGGACGCCGAGCAGGCGGTGCACATGTGCCCGGCGCTGGCCCTGCGGCTCAGCGAGTCCAAGCTGATGCCCACCCGCTCGACCCCGGTCAGCATCCCGGCCCCCGTCCTGCGCACCGGCCTGGTCGGCGGCGCAGGCAACAAGCGCCGCCAGATCACTGCCGGATAACGTAACCCGATCAGCGCCGGGATGCCCCAAAGGCTCGCACAAGCCAAGTCATCCCAACACAGGGCTTCTTACCACTGGGACATGCACTACCGAGTTCTCCGTGTGACACGCGGCGATGGACCGAACAGGAGGCGCCCGCGTTCGGGGCTCGCGGCCCACAGGCCCCGTTCTACAGGCCTGGGGTGCCGCAGACTCTAGTCGTGGGCCGTGTTGCGGTGCGGGAAGGTTCGTTTTCGTCCTCTTCCGCCGCACTGGTCCCAGTAGCGTGGAGGATCCGGCTCGTACGGAGGGTTGTGGGATTGCCCGGATACTCCGTACGAGCCCGATCCTCCGCGAGAATCGGAGGAGGAACTCCCGGGTGGCGTGGTGTCGGCCGCATTGTGTGACTGCAGTGACGGCTGCGGCGCCGGGACCAGCCCGCAGCGACCGGATCTCGGGACTGGCCGGGATGATCACAAGCGCGTGAGACCAACATTGTAAGCCTTTACTTATATAAGCTATCGCTGATAACTTGACCTGGTGCACGCGTTCGATGTACTCGGCGATCCGGTTCGGCGCCGCATCCTGGAGCTGCTCGGGGACGGCGAGCTCACCTCAGGCGCGCTCTGCGAGGTGATCCAGCGCGAGTTCGGCATCTCCCAGCCAGCTGTCTCCCAGCACCTCAAGGTGTTGCGGGAGAACGGTTTCACCACGGTACGACCGGATGGCGCACGCCGCCTGTACGCGGTCGCGTACGAGCCGCTGCGCGGCATCGACGCCTGGCTCGATCAGTTCCGCCGGTCCTGGACGCCGCACCTGGACGCGCTGGCCACCGAGCTGGCTCGAGGCAAGCACGAGCGGAGGGAGAAACCATGATCGATGTGTCCGAGGAGATCAGCGCGGTCCGCCGCGAGGTGAGTGGCCGGGTGCTTGAGGCCGGTGAAGCCCGGGTGGTCACGCTGTCCCGCAGCTACCCGGCCGAGCTCACCGACGTCTGGGATGCCTGCACCAACCCCGAACGTATCCCGCGCTGGTTCCTGCCGGTGGTCGGGGAGCTGAAGGAGGGCGGCCGGTACCAGCTTCAGGGCAACGCCGGCGGCACGATTACCCGCTGCGACCCGCCGCACGGCTTCGACGCGACCTGGGAGATGGGCGGCGACATGAGCTGGATCGAGCTGCGGTTGGCCGACCAGGGCAACGGCCGGACCCTCTTCCAGCTGAGCCACATCGCGCGTATTGACGACGAGCGGTGGCCGCAGTTCGGCCCCGGCGCGGTCGGCGTGGGCTGGGATAGCGGCCTTATCGGCCTGCACCTGCACCTGACCACCCGCTATGCGGTGGACCCGGCCAAGGTGGCCGAGTGGTCAGCGTCCGAGGAGTGGCGCCGGTTCCTGACCGCATCCAGCGATGCCTGGTGTGAGGCGAGTGTGGCCTTCGGTACCGACCCGGCCGAGGCCAGGACCGCCGCCGATCGCATTACCGCGTTCTACACCGGCGCGTCCGAGCCTGGCGCAGGTGCTGATCAGCACGGATGAGCGGCCCCCGGCGGCCTACACTCACTTGGTTACCCGGCCCGGTCCCTCTACGGTCGACGTCGCGCTGAGTTCCTTGCGCATGTTGATTTCTGTCATCTGGTATCCGGAGGATTCGTACAGGTTCCGGGCGACGGCGTTGCCGCCGAACACGTTGAGTCCAATCCAGGTGGCGCCGTGCGCGGCGGCTTGCTGCTCGGCCGCCTGCAGGAGGGCCCGGCCGTGGCCCTTGCCCCGTTGCTCCGGGTTGATCTCGATGTAATAGATCCAGGCCTCGCCCGGGCGCGGCCGGTCGAGCGCCACCCAGATCAGCCCAACCGGCGGGCCCGTCGAGTCGTCGGCCGTCAGCAGCAGCATGCCGGGGGTGTCAGCTCCTTCGGGCAGCAGCTCCGCGGTCTGCTTGGCGGCCAGCGCTTCGGCCTGGTCCTCAGCCCATTCCCCGGCACGGACCTTATCAGCTGCGTATGCGGGACTGATCCGGTCCCTGAAGGCAGTGAATTCGGCAGCGGTCATCGGCCTCAGCCGGAGCGGTTCCACGCCCCAATTGTAGGAGTCTGCGACACTCCTCCGTAGGTACCGATCGCGGGCCATGGGCCGGCTCGGTGGCCATCATGTCCCCTCTGAACTGGTCGGGGTGGCCGGATTTGAACCGGCGGCCTCTTCGTCCCGAACGAAGCGCGCTGCCAAGCTGCGCTACACCCCGCCGCCCGGACCGAACCTCGGTGCCGGGCCGACGCTGGATTAGTCTAGCGGAAACACGGACCCGCTCGGCACGGCTAGGCGTCGGAGGCCGCGATGCCGACCGGGATCATGCGGAATCAATCGCGTGGTACCAGGGTGAGCAGGCTGGCCTCGGGACGGCAGGCGAACCTGGCCGGAGCCCAGGGCGACGTGCCAAGCCCGGCGGAAACGTGCAGCCAGGCCTGCCCGTCGGCGGGATGCCGGTGCAGTCCGCGGGCCCGCTTCTTGTCGATCCCGCAGTTCGTGACCAGGGTGCCGTACCAGGGCAGGCACAGCTGGCCGCCGTGCGTATGCCCGGCGAGCAGGAGGTCGTAGCCGTCGGCCGCGAACTGGTCGAGCACCCGCGGCTCGGGTGAATGCATGACGCCGAGGCGGAGGTCGGCCCGTGGATCGGCGGGACCTGCCACCTGCGCGTAGCGGTCCCGCTTGATGTGCGGGTCGTGGACGCCTGCCAACGCGATGGTGAGCCCGTCGGCCTTCAGCTGGCCCTTGTGGTTGTTCAGGTCAAGCCAGCCCGCCGCGGCCATGGCATCGCAAAGCTTCTCCCAGGGCAGGTCCGGGGTCGTCTTCTTGCGCCTGCGGGAACTCGGCCCAAGCAGGTAGAGCGCCGGATTGAACGGCCGCGGGGCGTACAGGTCGTTGGATCCGAGGACGAAGACGCCGGGCCGGTCGAGCAGGGGTCCGAGCGAGTCGAGCAAGAGGGGGATCGACCGCGGGTGCGCGATGGAATCCCCGGTGTTGACGACCAGGTGGGGATCGAGGTCATCGAGCGACCGGATCCAGGACATGAGCCGTTTGCGGTCGGGGCTGAGGTGCGTGTCGGAAATATGCAGGACGCGCAGCGGCCCGGCACCCTGCGGCAGGACGGGGATCTCGAACCTGCGCAGGGTGAACCAGTTCCGCTCGATTACCGCGGCATAGCCGAGGGCAGCGGCGCCGACAGCGGCGGTGACCGGGATGAGCGTTCGCAGTTGCACGCACCCATGGTGCCACGAACGCGAGCGTGCGCCGAACGTATGCGATTCGTCCGCGCTTCCTAGGATTAGTTCGTGGCTGAACTCAAGGACCGGCTTCGCGCGGATCTGACCGCCGCGATGCGGGCGCGCGACCAGGTGCGGATGCGCACGCTGCGGATGGCGCTTAGCTCCATCACCAACGAAGAGGTCGCCGGCGCGTCGGCCCGCGATCTCACCGACGAGGAGATCGTCAGGGTGCTCACCCGCGAGGCCAGGAAGCGGAGGGAAGCCGCCGAGGCGTTCAGCGCGGCCGGGCGCACCGAGCGGGCCGCGGCCGAGCGCGCGGAGGGGGTAGTCCTGGCCGACTACCTCCCGGCCCAGCTCAGCGACGACGAACTCGCCGCGCTCGTGGACGCCGCGATCGCCGAGACCGGAGCCAGCAGCATGGCGGGCATGGGCCAGGTCATGAAGGCGGTGACGCCCAGGGTCGCCGGCCGAGCCGACGGCGCCCGCGTCGCCGCCGAGGTCCGTCGCCGCCTGTCGGGCTGAAGCCGCCGACTGGGCCACGGGCAGCGGCTCGGTCAGTGGCCGCCGCGGCCTCCGCCGCCGTTGCCTCCGCCTCCGCCGCCGTTGCCCCTGCCTCCGCCGCCGTTGCCCCTGCCACCGCCGCCGGTCTTCGGCTGCGTGACGGTCTGGCCGTTGCCTTTGGCGTTGAACGGGCTGTCGGCCGGGACGGGGACGAAGTCGGTGACCGGCCCGAGGTTGGCGTGGTCGAACGTCATGTGCCAGGTCGACGCGGGCGCGTTAGTCCCGAACATCTGACCCGGGCAGTCCAGCCCGCCGGATTCCAGCCGGTAGCAGCTAGCGGGCCCGAGCATGGTGTCGTGGACGGTCGGGGAAATCGGGTTGAACACCGAGACGTAGCCCACCAGGCTGGGGGTGTATCCGGCGAAGGCGGCGTACGGTGTGCCGAGGCCGGGAGCCGACACGTTGGACGTGCCGGTCTTGCCGGCCGCCTCGCGGCCGTTGAGACCGCCCACGCTGGCCGCCGTACCGGTGGTCAGGACGCCTTGCAGGATGTAGTTGACGGCGTCGGCCACGGCGGACGAGATCACCCGGTGGCAGCTCGCGCTCGGCACCGGCATCGAGCCGCCGCTCGCTGTGACGATCTTGCCGATGGCGACGGGCGAGCAGTAGGTGCCCCGGTCCGCCACGGTGGCGTAGGCCGAGGCCATCGACAGCGGTGAGACGGTAACCGAGCCCAGCGTGAACGACGGGATGTTGTCCGCAGAAGCCTGGGAGCCGTCGGAGCTGAGCAGCGACGTGCCGTCGGCCCGGGTCATGCCCATGTCGGCGGCGGTGTGCACCACGTTGCAGAGCCCGACCCGCTTCTCAAGCTCGGCGAAGAAGACGTTGATGGAATTGGTGGTCCCGGTGTAAAGCGAGTCGGTGGACGCGCCCGGTCCCTCGGCGTTGGTCACGTTGAACGCGCCAGGGATGCCGTTGTAGTAGCCGGCCGGCCCGCCCTGGCAGTTGGTGTACCCCTTGATCGTGGTGGATCCTGGCACGTGCATTGTGAAGCCGAACGTATAGCCCTGCTTCAGCGCGGTGACCAGGGTGAACAGCTTCGACGAGGAACCGGTCTGGACCCCGGCGCTGCCGCCGTACGCCGTGTTCACCGCGTAGTCGATCTCGGTCTGCCCGCGGCCTGTGCCGTACGGGCTGTTCTCGGCGATGGCACGGATATCGCCGGTGCCCGGCTGGACCACGGCCTCGGCGTCGGCGTTGTGGCCCGGGTTGAACTGGCCGCCGTTGCCAGGCTCGACGTAGTTCACCGCGCTGTTGGCGGCCTGCTGGTCCTGCGGGTCGAGGGTGGTGTAGATCTTCAGACCGCCGGTCGACAGCAGCTTGGCCCGGTCAAGCGGCGTCTGGCCGAAGGCAGAGTCGTGCAGGATAACCTCCTCCACGTACTCGCAGAAGAAGCCGGCCGAGCCGACCGTGCTGGACTCGCAGCCGCTGTCGGGCACCGAGAGCTTCAGCCCGAGCGGCAGGGCCTCGTCCGCCTTGGCCTGCGCCGCGGTGAGCCCGTTGTTCGTCTGCGCCATCCGGGCGAGCACGGTGTTGCGCCGTTCCAGGGCCGTCGTGGGATACAGGACTGGGTCGTACTTCGTCGGGTTCTCCACGATGCCGGCCAGCGTGGCGGCCTGGGTCACGGTCAGCTTTCCCGCCGTGGTGCCGAAGTAGGTTTCGGCCGCGACCTCGATTCCGTAGGCGTTGTAGCCAAAGTACGCGTCATTCAGGTACCCGGCCAGGATCTGCTGCTTAGAGTTCTGATGCTCGGCGCCCACGGCCAGCCGCAGCTCGTTCAGCTTGCGGCCGAGCGTCTCCGCGTACGCGGCCTTCTCGGCTGCGGTGTTACCGGCCGCCTCCGCGGACAGCAACAGAACGTTCTTCACGTACTGCTGGGCAATGGTCGAGCCGCCCTGGACCGGCTTGTGCTCAAGGTCGTTCACCGCCGCGCGGATGGTGCCCCGCAGGTCGAGCGCGCCGTGTACCCAGTACCTGGAGTCCTCGATGGCCACGATGGCGTTGACCATGTTCTGGTTGATCTGGTTATAGGTCAGCGGCTGCCGGTCCCAGCCGTAGTACTGGACCACGCTGGCGGTGTCGGTGGTGTTGTAATACGGCATGTCTACGCCGTACACGTAGGCCAGCAGGTGGCCGTAACGGTCCAGGATCTCCGACCGCTGCGGGAGGTTCGCAGTCGTGAGCGTCAAGCTGGTGAACTTGTTGGCTTCGTTCCTCACCAAAACGCCCGTAGCGGCCACTATCGGGACGATCAAGGCCCCGGCCAGAACCCCGGCTACGGCGGACAGGATGATCAGGCGCCCCAGTACGCTCGTCCGGGTGAAAAACGTCTCTCCGCGCTGCACGCGACTTAGGGTACGCCGCGTCCGATACTGCTGGACGCCACGGTCCCGGGCATATCATTGCGCGAATCGGGCATCCCCGGCACGGGTTGCCCCACGTGCCACCGGAAGTTTTTGGTAACTCAGAGAACATGACTGCATTCGGAGAGCGATTTCGATCGGTTGCATATAGCCCATCAGGACTATTTGCTAAATGGCCATGCCGGGGTCTTGGCAAGCATGGCCAGACTTCCGTAAGTTGCTGGATCACGAACAGATAACCGCGCCAGCGCGGCCGCACGCGCTGGACCGGGATCGCAACCAATCGAGACGACCGTCTGGGCTCTGCTGTCCGACGATCAAGAGGAGTGGGCACATGTGGATCACTGACTGGACCACACGCGCCGCATGTAAGGGAACCGACCCTGACGAACTGTTCGTCCAGGGCGCGGCGCAAAATCGCGCCAAGCTGATCTGCCGGGGTTGCCCGGTCCGTACGGAGTGCCTTGCGGATGCGCTCGACAACGGAATCGAGTTCGGTGTCTGGGGAGGGATGACCGAGCGGGAGCGGCGTGCGCTCCTGCGTAGGCGGCCGGACGTGATTTCGTGGCGCGAGCTGCTCGAGCGAGCCCGCGACGAGTACGAGCGGCAGTCCATCGACGAACTCGTGGCGAGCTGATCAACCCGGCCCGACAGGGCCGGCCCTTTCCCCCCGCTGAGAAACGCCGCTAGCTGACGCGACCCGCGCTCGGCAGGCGCTCCGCAATCAGGTCAAGGCAGTCAGGTCAAGGCTCCTGTCCCTGCCTTGAGGAAGAGGCCTCGAGGAAGAGGCCTTTCCGCGGGCTCACCTACCTTGGTGGGCCAATATCGTCCCGACCACCCGGAGTCCGGCGAGGTCGTGGACATCCTCTGGCTGCGCGACGATTTCGGCAACGGGAATGGCCGGGTGGGCCGAGGTGAAATGCTCGGCCAGCCGCCGTTCCCGTTTGCCGAGGTTCATCCGCTCCGCGTGCATCCGCAGTACCGCTGCCGCGAGGCTGTAACGCGGCGCGAGCCCATCGGTTCCGTTCTGCCCGTCCGGCCGGTCCTGCCCGTCCAGGGTCTCCGCGGCGGCCAGGCTTCGGGCTGCGCTCAGCCGTGCCGCGGGCGAGACGTGCACCCGGTTCAGCACGAGCCCGGCCAACGGCATGCGTTCGGCGTCGAGGCGCTCGACAAAGTACGAGGCCTCGCGTAGGGCGTCCGGCTCCGGCGCGGCCACGACGAGGAACGCGGTGCCCGGTGCCTGCAACAGCCGGTAGGTCCACTCGGCGCGCTCGCGGAAACCGCCGAACATGGTGTCAAGCGCGGTGACGAAGGTCTGCGCGTCCTTGAGCACCTGCGCACCGAGAATTTTGGTCAGCGCGCTCGTCATCATCGCGAATCCGGCGTTCAGCACCTTCATGTACGACATGCCCGCCTTGGCCGGGACGGTAAGCAGCCGGATAAGCCGGCCGTCGAGGAACCTGCTGAGCCGCTGCGGCGCGTCGAGGAAGTCGAGTGCAGACCGGCTGGGCGGGGTATCGACCACGATCAGGTCCCACACGTCGGCGTGCCGGAGCTGGCCCAGCTTCTCCATGGCCATGTACTCCTGGGTCCCGGCGAAGCTCGAGGACAGTGACTGGTAGAACGGGTTGGCCAGGATCTGCGCGGCCCGATCGGGGTCGGCGTGTGCCTCGACGATCTCGTCGAAGGTCCGCTTCATGTCGAGCATCATCGCGTACAGGCTGCCGCCCTTGGCGGTATCCACGCCGTCGACTTGGCGCGGGGTGTTGTCCAGGGACGTCAGGCCCATCGACTGGGCCAGCCGCCTGGCCGGGTCTACCGTCAGCACGCAGGCCTGCCTGCCGCGTTCGGCGGCGCGCAGGCCGATCGCGGCCGCGGCCGTGGTCTTGCCCACACCACCGGAACCGCAGCAGACGATGATTCTCGTCCGCCGGTCGTCGATGATCCGGTCCATGTCCAGCCGTACCGCGCTCATGCTGTGTCTTCCGCTCGGTTCCTGAGCGCCTTGAGCTCGCTCATGCTGCACCCTGTTCCCGCAGCAACGACGCCAGCTGATACAAGCCGGCCAGGTCGATCCCGTCGGGGATCATCGGCAGCTCGTAATGCGGCAGCCCTGCGGTCAGCAGCTCGGCCCGTTCCCGGTCCTGCATGGCCACCTGCTGCGCGTGCTCGACCAGCTCGGTCATGAGGTCGGCGGCCAGCCCGTGATCGTCGTTGATCCCGGCCGCCTTCAGCCCGAGGACGAGCTCGGTGACGTCAAGGGAGCCGTTGACCGCCGCGGCCAGGTCGGCAGCGTCGAGCATCGCCGGGCGGGCCATATTGATGATGATGCCGCCGGGCCGGATGGCGCCGCCGGTCAGCTCGCGCAGCTCGGCGATGCCGTCCAGGGTTTCCTGGACCGGCATCTCCTCGAGCGTGGTGACGAAGTGGACCACCGTCTGGGGCGACCGGATCACCTTGGCCACCGTGTCGGAGTGCGTCTTGATCGGGCCCACCTTGGCCAGCCCGGACACCTCGGTGCTGACGTTGAGGAAACGGCCGATCCGGCCGGTCGGCGGGGCGTCCATGACCACGGCGTTATAGAGGTGACCGCCGTTGCGGCCGCCGACCCGGCGCCTGGCGGCCTCGGTGGCCTTCCCGGTGACCAGCACGTCGGACAGGCCGGGCGCGATCGTGGTGGCGAAGTCGACCACGCCGAGCCTGGTCAGTGTCTTCCCGGCGCGGCGCATGTTGTAGAACATCTCGAGATAGTCGAGCAGCGCGCCTTCCGGGTCCACCGCGAGCGCGTACACGTCGCCCCCCTGCGCGCCCTGCGGACCCAGGCCGAGCGCGACCTTGCGTTCCTCGTACGGCAGCGGAGGGCAATCGAAGAGCCGGGCGATGCCCTGCCTGCCCTCGACCTCGATCAGCAGGACCCTGCGGCCCGCCCTGGCCAGGGCCAGGGCCAGGGCCGCCGCCATCGTGGTCTTGCCAGTGCCGCCCTTGCCCGTGACCACGTGCAGTCGCACGCCGTCCCAGTCGGTGTCCCTGGTGGTCATCCGATACTGCCTCCGGTAGTTCTTCTCATCGGAGGCTATCTCCGCGCTGATACCTTATGGTTCGCTGCCATGGCTGGCGCGTGGTCGTTCAATCACTACGCTGGGATCGTAAGGAAGAGAGGTGATCCCGGTGGGTGCAGTTGTTGCTGTCATCGTGATCGTGGTCATACTCGCGCTGATCGCCGCCGCGCGTTCGTTCAAGGTGGTGCAGCAGTACGAGAAGGGCATCATCTATCGGTTCGGACGGGTCATGCCGGAGATCCGCGGTCCGGGTCTGACGATCATCCGGCCGGTTGGCGACCGGATGCAGAAAGTCAACATGCAGATCGTGGCCATGGCCGTGCCTGCTCAGGAGGGCATCACCCGGGACAACGTGAGCGTCCGGGTCGATGCGGTGGTGTATTTCCGGGTGGTGGACCCGATCAAGGCCACCGTGAACGTGCAGAATTACATGTTCGCGATCTCCCAGCAGGCGCAGACGTCGCTGCGGTCGATCATCGGCCAGTCCGAGATGGACCAGCTGCTTGCCGAGCGTGAGTCGGTGAACCGGGAGTTGCGCCGGATCATCGATGAGCCGACCGAGGGTCCGTGGGGGATCCGGGTCGAGCGGGTGGAGATCAAGGACGTGTCGCTTCCGGAGGGGATGAAGCGGTCGATGTCCCGGCAGGCCGAGGCCGAGCGGGAACGGCGGGCGCGGATCATCACCGCCGATGGTGAATACCAGGCCTCCAAGCGGCTGGCCGCGGCGGCGAACGTGATGTCGCGCGACCCGGCGGCGCTGCAGCTGCGGTTGCTGCAGACCGTGGTGGAGGTGGCGGGCGAGCGGAACAGCACGCTTGTCATGCCGATCCCGGTGGAGCTGCTGCGGTTCTTCGAGAAGATGGCACCCGGCCCGGCCGCGCCCCCGCCCGAGCCGATCGCCGAGCTCGACGATCTGGGCGATGCCGAGGTCCGCGCAGCGGAGGCGGCCATCTCCAAGGCCAACGTGCCCGAGCTGGAGGAGTCCTCCATCCCGCAGGCGCCCGAGGTGGATGACGCCGCCGTTCCCGAGCTGGACAACGGCGCCGCTCCGGAGGCGCGGCAGGTTACGGCCCCCGATCTGGCAGCCAAGGACCAGGCGTAAAGTCGGTCCATGCCAAAGTGGGAGTACGCGACCGTGCCGCTACTCGTGCACGCGACCAAGCAGATCCTCGACAACTGGGGTGACGACGGCTGGGAGCTGGTGACGGTGATACCCGGCCCCAACTCCGAGCAGCTGGTCGCCTACATGAAAAGGGAGAAAGGGTGAGCCCGGCCGAGCGGCTGGCCGAACTCGGGCTTACGCTGCCACCGGTGGTGGCACCGGTGGCAGCGTACGTGCCCGCCCTGCGAACCGGCCCTTACGTGTACGTCTCCGGACAGTTGCCCATGGTGGACGGGAAGCTGCCCGCCACGGGCAAGGTGGGCGATGACGTCAGCGCCGCGGACGCGGCCGGGCTGGCCCGGATCTGCGCGCTGAACGCCTTGGCCGCGGCCGCGGCCGTCGCGGGCGGTCTTGACCGGATCACCCGGATCGTGAAGGTTACCGGGTTCGTGGCGAGCTCGCCCGGGTTCAACGGCCAGCCGCAGGTGGTGAACGGAGCCAGCGAGTTGCTCATCGAGGTGTTCGGCGAGGCAGGGCGGCACGCCCGCAGCGCGGTCGGGGTGGCGGAGCTGCCGCTTGGCACTCCGGTCGAAGTCGAGCTGATCGCCGAAGTCCGCGACTGAGCGAGCCGATGACCGAACGACCGGCGTCTCCGCGCATCAACGTGCCGCGCGGACTGGCCGACCGGGCACGCGAGTTCGTGGCGGGCGGCCTGGCGCCCGCCGTTCCCCGCGACGCGGCGACGGTGATCCTGATCCGCCAGGCCTCCGGCGTTGAGGTGTTCTTGCTGCGGCGGACCAGGGCGCTGGAATTCGCCCCCGGTGCCTGCGTGTTCCCTGGCGGATCCGTCGACGAGCGCGATGCCGACCCGGCGGCGATCGCCGAGACGGGCTGGGTCGGCCCGTCCCCGGCCGATCTCGGCGACCTGCTCGGCATCTCGCCCGATCGCGCACGAGCCCTGGTCTGTGCCGCGGTCAGGGAGACGTTCGAGGAATCCGGCGTGCTGCTGGCCGGCCCTTCGCCGGCCGAGGTGTGGGCAGAGGCGGACAGCGCAGCGGTGATCCAGGACAGGCATGCCCTGTTGGCCGGGTCGGTGGCGCTCGGAGAACTGCTGCGCCGGCGTGGCCTGATGCTTCGCGCCGACCTGCTGACGCCGTGGGCCCACTGGATCACGCCCGAGGCCTCGCCCCGCCGCTTCGACACGTGGTTCTTCGCCGCCGCGCTGCCCGCGGGCCAGACGGCCGCGCTAGGCGGGCAGTCCTCCCGGGGCGAGGGCGAGTCGGATTCGGGAACGTGGTGGCGGCCGTCCGCGGCCCTGGAGGCGGCCAGGGCCGGCGAGATCACCCTGCTGCCCCCGACGGCCGTGACGCTGGCCGAACTCACGGCGCACCAGGACATCGCCGGCATCCTGGCCGAACGCCGGGTGATCACCCCGCTGCTGCCCACGGTGGTGGTCGAGGAACAGCGGGCGTGGCTGACCATGCCGCAGGGAATCGAGTATCCGCTTTGAGCAGCGACGGCTTCCGCACCGCGAGGGCGACCTGCCTGCTGGCGCCCAATCCCTCGCCGATGACCCTGGACGGAACCAACACGTGGATCATCGCCGAACCGGGCTCCGCATCGGTCGTGGTGGTCGACCCGGGACCAGATGACGAGGACCACCTGCGCCGGGTACACGCCGCTGCCGCCGAGGGCGACAGGAGGGTGGCACGGATCCTGCTCACCCACGGGCATCTCGATCACTCCGCCGGGGCCGCGCGGCTGGCGGAACTGACCGGAGCCCCGATCCAGGCAGCCGATCCGGCCGGGCGGCTCGGCTCCGACGGATTCGCCGACGGCGACGTGATCACCTCGGCCGGCTGTGACCTGCGGGTGATCGCGACACCCGGTCACTCGTCGGACTCGGTGAGCCTGCTGCTGCCCGCGGACGGGGCCCTGTTCACTGGCGACACGGTGCTCGGGCGGGGCACCACGGTCATCGCGCGGGACGGCAACCTCGGCGACTACCTGCGAACCCTGGACCGGCTGCGGGACTTGGCCGAGGCCACCGGGCTGCGCCTGCTGCTGCCCGGGCACGGCCCGACGCTCGCCGACCCGCTCGCGACCCTTGACTACTACATCGAGCACCGCGCGGAACGCTTGGACCAGGTCCGGTCGGCCCTCGCCGCCGGAGCCAGGACCCCGGCCGAGATCGTGGCCATGATCTACACCGACGTGGACAAGAGCGTCTGGCCGGCCGCCGAGTGGTCAGTCCGCGCCCAACTGGACTACCTGGCCGCCACAGAACCATGATCATGGGTCGTTTAAGGCAAATATCGCCCACTTCTACCCACGATCATGAAAAGCGCGTCGGGGGCGCGCTGGTCGGCTGGGCGCGCTGGTTGGGGGGCGCGCTGGTCGGCTGGGCGGGCTGGTCGGGGGGGCGCGCTGGTCGGGGGGCGCGCTGGCGGGCGGGGAGCGGGCTAGCGGGCGCGCCTGCGTAGGCGCTCGGGGTCCAGGATGAGCACCGAGCGCGCGGAAATCTGCAGCCAGCCGCGGGCCGCGAAGTCGGCAAGCGCCTTGTTGACCGTCTCGCGGGACGCCCCGACGAGCTGGGCCAGCTCCTCCTGGGTGAGGTCGTGATGCACGTGCAGGCCGTCGTTGTCCTGCTGGCCGAACCGCTCGGCCAGGTCAAGCAGGTTCTTGGCGACGCGGCCTGGGACGTCGGTGAAGACCAGGTCGGCGGTCACGTCGTTGGCCCGCCGCAGCCGCCTGGCCAGCGCCTGCAGCATGTGCATGGAGACCTCGGGCCGTTCAAGCAGCCACGGGCGGAGCGCGTCGTGGCCTAGCGCGGCCACCGTGGCGTCGGTGACGGCACTGGCGGTCGACGTCCTCGGTCGCGGGTCGAACAGCGACAGCTCGCCGAACATTTCGCCTGGCCCAAGGACCTGCCACAGGTTCTCGCGGCCGTCCGTGGCCGCGCGGGTGAGCTTGATCTTGCCGTCGAGCACCACGTACAGGCGATCGCCCTGATCGCCCTCGAGGAAGAGATGCTCGCCGCGGGACAGCTTGACGTCCGCCATCTGCCGCCGGAGCGCCCGTGCGCTTTCTTCGTCGAGCCCTTCGAAAAGCGGTGCCCGCCTGAGCACAAATTCGGCGTCCTCCACCGATCCTCCTTGCTGGCCCTGAGCCGCCGGTCAACTGAAACGCGGGACTGGCCAGCGATAGTCCCTGGTCGCTCTAACAACTCTGGTTCATTGTGCGCAGTGACTGTGTTGGGAATCACACTACGACACCGCCGCGCGGCACTGTGACTCAGACCACACTGCACCACTAGCGTAAACCCGTCGAACAACCGCTCGGGCAGTCCGAGGGCTCAGGTAGTGAGGTGCTGGGGCGTGCGGAAATCGCGGGTGTCCGGCAGGCGCAGGGACAAACGCCGCCGTCCGCCGCGCGCCCAAGCGATCCACGGGCCTAAAGGGCCTAAAGGGCCCAAAGAGCCCCACGGGCCCGAACAGCCCAAGGGACCCCGCAGGCCACGGACCCGGCTGCGCGTGGCCGCGCTGTGCGCCCTGCTCGTGCTCGTGAGCATTCCGGTGGCCCTGCCGCGGTGGCGGCTGGACGGCAACCCCAAGGCCCCGAGCCAGGCTCGGGTCAACGCGGCCGAAAACCGGGTCAAGCAGCAGCAGGCGGCCCTCGGCGCCCAGCAGGGCCGGCTGTCTGCGGCGAACGCGCAGTTGGCCAGCCTCCAGGTCCAATCCGAGGTGCTGACCCAGCGCTACGACCAGGCGCTGGTCGACGAGCAGCGGGCCGCGGCGGCCTATCGCGTGACCCGGGCCAGGCTCAGATACGCGCGGCAGGCCCAGGACGCGAGCCAGCGCCGGCTGGCCGACGTGGCCGCCGAGGAATTCGAGTCCGGCGGCGACTTCGGCCCCATGGCGTCGATGCTCGGCAACGCCGACGGCCCGCAGGGATACCTGAACCAGGTCGGGCTCGGCCAGGTTCTCGCCCAGAACGGGACGGACACGGTGGCCGAGGCCCAGGCCAACGACGTGGTGGCGGGCGTGTTCCGAAAGCAAGCCCATGACCTGCTTGTGGCCGAACAGGCGGACGTGCGCGCGGCCCGCCATCTCAAGCTGGCCATCCAGGCCGACGTGGCCAGGCAGACCGCCTTCGTCCAGGCCAGCAGGGCCAAGCGGGACACGCTGGCCAGCGAGTTGGCCAGTGCCCGGGCCCAAGCCGCCTCGCTCAAGGCGGCCAGGCAGGCCGACCTGGCGGCCACGGCCGCGGCCGCCGCGTCCCGTGCCGCGGCCGCGGCGGGCAGCGGGCAGCCCCCCGCCGCTGGGCCGTCCTGGGCCGCCAGCTCAGGGGCGACGGTCAC
>Ga0335075_10004923_pt1 | contig 20808 bp, 16 predicted proteins | sample Lox_Sample_24_FD_206723 | JGI IMG/M metagenome (GOLD analysis project Ga0335075, IMG submission 206723) | Soil microbial communities from Loxahatchee National Wildlife Refuge, Florida, United States - Lox_Sample_2.4 | ecosystem: Environmental > Terrestrial > Soil > Wetlands | place: USA...
GCAAAAAGCGTGGTTTTTGCCCGAGACTCGGCCACCTGCGGCGGCCGGGTACATCCCTGTACCTGAGTCCCTGTGTCGTCTCGCTTCATGGCTCGGGGTCGACTGCCGGTCGATGGTCAACTGGCTAGATAAGGAATAGTCCGAACTCGAGGTTACTGCGGCCTCGGCCCCGCCGCTGCAGGGGATTCTCGAGGCGATGCGGCAACTACGTATTCCCCACCTTTCCCGAGCTGTCAGACTGGGTGCTGTTTCTTCGCAAACTCACCGAAAGGTGAGGACGCAAAGCCTCCGGTCTGAAGGCGCGGGCCTATGATAGCGGGGTTGCCGGGGCCGCAATGCGGTCTCGCACGTGCTCGGCCCTTCCAGCGGCCGAGTGCCGCAACCCATCAGGAATGTGCCCAGGCAACCGGAGATCGGTTACAGCTTGGGAGTGCACATGCAATACAAACCTCGCGCGCTACCACCGGGACCTCCGCTGCCCAGCCCTGTGTCCCCCGAGGTGCACGCTGCGCGGAGGCTCGTCCGCGGCCCTCAGGATGTGGCGACCGACCGCGCAGCTTCTCCGCCCGTCGTGACGCGCATCGTCTCCAAGCCTCACTCGGCGCCGCGATTTGTCGTGCAGCTGTGCCAGTCGACGCGCCCGATCGATCCGCACGACGTACCGCAGCTCGACGTATTCGAGCTATATCACCTCTATTGCCACAGTGAGTCCCGAGATGGAGACATTCGCCATTCACTTCGGCTCGGGTACTTCAAGGAGCCTGGACACGCAAAGGCAATTGCCTCCTATCTCGCGCCGCACTTTCGTCACCCGCTCATCGCTCAGATAGACGCGGCCGAGATAATCTCATCGCTACGGCGGAAATTCCTGCCGGCCAAGGACATCGGCGCGTCGGGACAGCACGCGGCCGTCGTGCTGGCCACACCGCCTCCGCTGCCAATGGAGAGGCACACCGAAGCGCCGATACAGGCTCCCAACCGCAGCGTCGGCGTGCGCTCGTACTGGTCATGGTTGCTGAGCCCGTTGCGTCGGTTACATTCAGCTGCTCAAAGTTGAGCCTGGCCCGATGAACATGAGGTGAGTTCGCGGGAAGCTGACCCGCCGCCCTCAGCCCGGCTGCCCTTTTCGCTTCTCCACAAGCAAATCAGCGAGGAGGACGTTGATGAGCGAGCCACTGGCCCCATCTGCGCCGCCACCCGAGGCGACGATCTCGGGGACGATGCGCTGTGTGGCCCGCGAGAGCGCTTCGGCGACCTGCACCGCAGCATAATTGCCGGACTCCATCGATTTCACCTTGAGCTCGATGACCTTGGCGTCGGCCGATCCCACTGCGAGTGTCCGTGCCGCGGTAGCCTCGCCGGTGACGCGTGTCACTTCCGCATCCGCGGCCGCATTGATCGTCTTGGAGCGTGCGTCGCCCTCCGCTTTTGCAATGGACGCCTTGGCGTCGAATTCCGCGATGGAAACCTTTCGCTCGGCGGCCACGACCTGGGGCTGCGTGTCCGCAAGTGCCTGCGCCTGCGCAAGACTCTGGCGTACGGTCTGTGCTTCCTGCTGCGTTCTGTATGTGATCTTCTCCTGATCTGCGATCTTGCGTGCAGTGAGGGTATCCATCAGTGCATCCGGAGGCACTATGTCACCGATGAGCGTGTCAACGGCACCCACGTTATAGTCGGCGAGCGCATGTCCGATGGCGTCCCGCGCTTCAACCTGCCGCTGCGAACGAGACTTCAAGAAGTCGATCACATCCGAGGACTGCGCGGCATTTCGGAAGTAGTTACCTATGGTCGGCTCCAAGACCTGGGTGACGAGCGCCGACATGCTGCCGAAGCGCGCGATGACTTTGGGGGCGTCGTTGCGCGGGATGTGAATGATCTGCGAAACGTCAAGATTGAACTTGAAGCCATCCGACGAGCGCACGGTGATCGTCGACAGGTTCTTGTCGAGCTGGTGCGCTTCCGACTTTCCCGTCGCCCAGTTCAGGACAACGTTGGCCGTCGGCACTATCTCTACTTTCTGCGTGCGCGGATTGATGGGATAGCGGCCCGGATCGAGGGGGTCTACCCAGACGCCCTTCTCTCCACGCTTTACCAGGTTGCCGTGCTGGAATGTCTCCCCTGTGACATCCTGCCCTTCCTTGCCGACGTAGGAGATTACGACACCGACGTTGGCAATCGGAACCTCCGTGAGCCCTACGGGCTCGACCGTAGCGAAGTACGGGTTGATGAAGTACTGCCCGGCAAGCAGCACCTGCTCCTGTAGGCCCTTACGGCCTCCGCGGTCTACGAATGTTTGCGCGTTTTGAAACGAATCATGGCCCTCTACCAGCGGCCCCGCGATCTCTCCCGCCTCGAGCACCCCGCCCTCGCGAGTGGTGACGATGCCGATCTGGTCTGGACCTATCTGCGTGGTGTTTGCTACGCCGAGCTGGAAAAGATACGGGTTGATGAAATAGGTGCCGGGCGGAATGACAGTTGACTGCGGCCCACGCTGGCCGCCACCCTCCATGAACGCCTTTGCGTCCTGGAAGGAGTTGCACTCCACGAATCTCCCCAGCACGCGTCCTCGTGGCAGCGGCGCGCCGTCAAGCGCGGTGACGACGCCAATCTGCCCCGCGGGAATGGAACACGCCTTGGTGAGTTGCGGATTGAACAACAGTGTGTTGATGCGGTATTTTCCTGGCGGCATCAGCAGCGCCTGCGGCCCGCGCTGGCCGCCATTGGACAAGAACGCGCGCGCATCCTGAAATGAGTCGCAATCAACGCACTTCGCGACCACCCGCCCATCAGCGAGCGGCACACCATCACAGGATTCCACAAATCCTACCTGGCCCTGCGGGACCTCGAAGAAAGGCCGTTTCTCCACGGTGTACTGCCACGGCCACAGCCAGTAATGGACGCCTGGGGCGAGCGTATCGGCCTGAAATCCGGCTTCTCCATTGAGGGCGATGATGCGCCCGGGCGGCAGTTGGCGGTTGCGCCCCATGACGACGAATTTCTTGGTGACGAGACCGATCGCACTGTCTGGAATTATGACGATGCCAAGAAGCCGCAGCCAGATTCTATAGAGGGCCAGCAGCACTGCGATTGCCAGACCAAGGGCGCAGATCTGCACCATGCCACTATCGAAAAAGGTCATTGGAAGTCTCCCTGGGATTTGCTTATTGCTTATCGTTCACGGTTTGACAGCGGCGATGGAACCGGCCTTCCGGCTGAGGCCGGAGGTGAGAGCACACGTGCCCGCTCGTTTCCGGAAGCGGACACGTGAGCACTATATCATCGTGCTGCAGCTGGGCTCAGTCGGGCTCGCCACCCGGAGCGCTCATGAACGCTGCACGAGCCTGCAGCTAACCCGGCGGTCGGTCGCCGCCGATCGAGCATGAGCCGCATCGGGTTGCCGTCCTGTCGCGCCCGGCGGACCATCTGATCCGCCGGGTCCGACAGCCGCCGGCGCGGCGACGGAATGCCCACAGCTCACGCGGAATCGGCTGCACCTTCCCGCCCAAAAGCGATAGAGTCAATGCCGATGCCACTCGACAGCCGACGGTCCCCATGAACGATTCCGCACCCATCCGGCGAACCGCTGAAATAGAGGAGACCACCAATCTCTACTTCATCCATCCGCTGGCTGGCCGACTCGTGCCGCTGTTTGCCAGGATGCATGTCACTCCCAATGCCGTGTCCCTCATGGGCATGTTTTTCGGCCTATTGGCCGGCTTCGCTTACTATCGCTATCAAAACCCTCTGTGTGCCGTCACCGGCTTCGGCATGATGATCGCCTGGCACGTGATGGATGGCGCGGACGGCCAACTCGCCCGTTTCACACATACGCAGTCGCATTTCGGCAAGGTGCTCGACGGCATCTCCGACGACTTGACCTTCGTCGCCGTCTACACAGGGCTCGCGCTGGCGCTCGGCCGCGAATACGGCCATCGAATCTATGCCCTGGTCGCCGCCGCCGCCGTGTGCCATCTGGTTCAGGCCGCCACCTACGAGGCTCAGCGGCAGGAGTACGACCTCTGGGCTTGGAGATGCAGATCGCGGCAGCGAGAGGGAGCGGCTGTTGGCGCCGCGCCCGCGGCCCCGGGACTGCTCGGCCTGCTGGAGCGGCTGTTCTACGAAGGCCTCAGTTTCCCGGCGGCTCGGGTGATGAAGAGAATCCGCGCGACGATGACCGCCGCCTTCGAGAGGCAGCCGGGGCGCGAAGCGCTCATATGCGAGCGCTATCGCGAGACATTCGCACCGCTGCTTCGCCGGTGGTCGCTCCTGTCAGCCAACTATCGCACTCTCGGGATCTTCGGCTGCGCCCTGCTCAAGGCGCCCCAGTGGTATTTCTGGTTCACCATCATCGGTTTCAACGCCATCATGGTCTGGCTGATTCACCGCCAGGGCGAGGGCTGCAAATCGCTCCTCGACATGCTCGATGCGCCGGACGGTGCCGCGGCATGAGCGCCGCGGGTCACGCCACATGGGATCATGCCATGCTGGGAAGGGTGCGGACGCAAGAGTACACGAGAGCGCTGTAGAGCTGGCGCTCGCGGAACTCGCGTACGTACTGCGGATCCATGGCCGCGACCTTCAGTCGGGTGCGCACGGATGCGTACCAATGCACGACGCGCGTCTGCGCGCAGAGTGCCGCCGACAGCCGCACGCTGCGACTGACGCGGAACCAGTGCTCGGAAATCTGCGGCGGCAGCGGACAGAAAACCTCCGGCTCCATGACAGTCAGCTCGTCATTGGAGAATTGATCGGCCAACTCCTGAAGCAGGTCCGGTCCCAGTGTATACAGCTGCGCGCACTGTTGCGGCGCCATCGCGGCCATCGCGCGCAGGTAGCGTGCGCAGAGGCCGGAGTTCGCTTCCGCCCCCATGGCGGCATTGGTGACGGCGCGGTAACAGAATCCTTCCACCCAGCGGAACATCTCCCAGCCGCGCGGTGCGCGACGCATCGTTTTGCGCAACAGATCGAGGGTCAGGGAACGGCACCACAGCGCCGGTGAGCGCGAGGTGCGTACGAACGGCGGCCAAATGACCCGCTCGGAGGCAACGAATTGCCGTGCCTCCAACAGGGGCACGAGCGAGGTCCGCGTGACCGTGTCGAGATCGAGATATACGCCCCCTTTGAGGTACAGGATCGCCACCCGCAGCATGTCCGCCCGGATCGCGGGGTTGTCGAGCGTATGGTAGATCGCGACCAGTCCATCGCCGGCGCCGACAGCTTGCCCGGCCGCCGTCAGACACGCGACGGGATCGAGCCGGGACAGTCGCACGCGTGGGCAGAGCTCCAGCGCGCGACGTCTCGCATCGTCCGCCAGAGGATCGGCATGATGCAGGACGATCTCCTCCATGCCACTGTTCTCCGCGGCCGACAGAACTGCGTACACATAGGCCCAGGGGAGGCTCCTGCCGAGCCAACAGAAGTGCACGCGGGCGGGAATGGTCATCGCCGCGGCAGCGGTCAGCGCGAGTTTTCGAGGACGGGCCCCTCGCCGGGCTGCGGGACAGGGCTGACGGCGAAGGCGCCACGCGGTGGCAGTATCCACGAGCGCCTGCGCATCAGATGTAGGGTCCACAGCCACGATTGACGAACCCAGGTCCGCGAGTGTGCCCGGCTCCAGAGGCCGCCTCGGATCGACTCGCCTCCCAATCGGTCCCGGATGATCGCGGCGATCCTGCCGGCGCGCGCGCCCCAGGAGAGATCCCGGCTATCCGCCAGCGCCGCCGCAGCAAGAGCTCGTCCGACCCCGGGATCGCCGGTCAATGCGCGGATCCCGGCGACGAGGGACTCCACACAATCCGGCCGGCAGAGCAGCGCATTCCTGCCGTCCTGGAGAACCTCCCGAAGATCGGGAGTGTCGCCGGCCAGAATGGGCCGGCCGGAGGCCATATAGAGATAGAGTTTCAGCGGAATGACCGTCGAGCCGAATTCCGTCAGCGGCTTCAGCGATGGCGGGATGAGCAGCACGTCTGCGGCAAAAATGTACTGTCCAATCGCTTCGGGCGATTGCCAGGGGACGATCAGGACGTTGGGGGTGGTACTCGCCAGGGCCTCGATCGCGCCGTTCGCGTGCGAGCCGACCAGGATGAATACGTGGTCCGGCAGACTTCTTGCCGCCTCGATCACCAGTTCCAGCCCTTTCTTGTGGTTGATGCGTCCGGTATAGACGACGGTCTTCTTGTCGCTATCGACGCCTATGCGCCGCTTCGCAACGTCCAGTGGAACCGGAGCCGACAGTCGCGACGGCTCGAAGCCGTTCCGAATGCAGCGCAGCTTGTCCGGCGGGATGCCGATATCCAGATATCGGGCTCTGGTGTACTCGGAATGACTGATATTGACGAGGAAACGCCGGTGGCAGATCAGGCGGTGAAGCCACCGCTGCAAGGGCGGAATCTGCGCGGGCCATGGGCGGTAGTGATCGAAGACGACCCGCTGGCCGAATAGCAGGGCGACCCAGGCCAGCCAGAGATTGCGGGTGTACACGAGATCGGCCTGGCGGAACTGCCGCCGCAACGGCAGCGTGAGGCCGCAGCAGAAATGTCGCAACGCCGCGGGCCGAAGCGGCGCCCAGGCGCGGACGACCGCCATGCCCGCGAGCCTCTCCCCGGCGGCGCGATCAGCACGCCGCGCAACGGGGGCGTGCAGCCAGGACTGCGACGTCGAGGCGGCCAGATATCTTGCGGTCGTGAGGAAGACCTCCGCGTCCGCCTCCGTGCTCGACAGGGGATTCTCGAAGGTGAACAGTACTCTCATTCGGATTGATTTCCTGATAGTAACCGCAGCATTTGCATTCTGGAAATCTCTCCGATGGCCCGAAGCGGTTGCCGTGCAGTAACATACACACAGCAACCCAATGCCTGATACGCCTCCGGCTGTCAATCGCCGCCACGGCTGAGCTTAAGTATTGACCGGCGCGCGCCGGGCGGCAACACTAGAGGAAACCCAGACGGGTAGCACCGTTGGGTGAAGGCTACCCCTTTGCCGGGAGACGATGCTTGCGATCTGAGGCGAATGTGGCTGAGGCGGCAGGCCTCCCACCGGATTTGGACGAGATGCCAAATGATGGTCTGTTCGGTCGGACATCAACACCGACGGGTTGTTCCGTCCGTATCGTCGACGCCGCGTATACGGCTCCGGCGGCTCTTTGCCCGGATAGCAGCGTGCTTCGCGCCGAGCCGATCGGCGGCCGCTCGTTATCATCGTGGTTCGACAGGGGGGCATGAGCCGGCATGACCGGGTCGACACCCACGGACATCGGTGACTGCGCGCGCCGCCTCGCCGATTTTTCCACGCTCGGGGAGGCGCTCGATTATGCGGCGCGCACCCGCGCCGGCTTCAACTTCTATAGCGGTCGCGGCGAACTCCTGGAGGTGCTCCCGTTCCGCGACCTCAAGGATCAGGCGGTGTCGTTGGCCCGGCGGATGCTGCGTGCCGGCCTGAGTGCCGGCGATCGCGTGGCCCTGATCGCCGAGACCAACGCCGCTTTCATGCGCGCCTTCTTCGCGTGCCAGTATACGAACCTGGTTCCCGTGCCTCTGCCGCCTCCCGTGGCCTTTGGCGGACGCGTCGGCTATGTCGAGCACATCCGCTCGATGCTTGCAGGCGCACGGGTTGCCGCTGCGCTCGCTCCCGAGGCGTACCTGGACATGATCCGGCAAGCGGCCGAGCCGTTCGATCTCAAGGTGCTCGGGACGCTCCGGGAACTCGAGGGGCTGCCGGAGCAGGGGACAGACCTGCCGCCGATCGGGCCGGACCAGCTCTCATATCTGCAATTTTCCTCCGGCAGCACCCGCTCTCCGACCGGTGTGGCCGTGACGCACCGCGCGTTGATGGCGAATGCGCGGGGTATCGCACGTGATGCTCTGCAGGTGAAGGCTGGAGACCGCGCCACATCCTGGTTGCCCTTCTATCACGACATGGGGCTCGTCGGATTCATTCTGACGCCTCTCGCGAGCCAGATCTCGACCGACTACATCCCCACGGGCGAGTTCGCCCGGCGCCCGCTCATTTGGCCGACATTGATCGCGCAGAATGGCGCCACCATCGCTTACGGCCCGTCGTTCGGCTACGAGCTGTGCACCCTTCGGGCGATGAGAGCCTCGCTGGACCGTCTGGACCTCTCCAGCTGGCGGGTAGCCGGCGTCGGCGGTGACATGATACGACCGGCCATGCTGGAGCGATTCGCCGATGCGTTCCACGGTTGCGGCTTCCGCAAGGAGGCGTTCATGCCGAGCTATGGCATGGCGGAGATCACCCTCGGCATCACCTTCGGGCCGCTCGGCCGCGGCGTCGAGGTCGACCGAATCGATCTGAATCGCTTGCAGACGGAGGGCCGTGCGAAAGCGGTGAAGGCGAATGGCAATGGCAGCGGCAATGGCGGCCACAGCGGCCGCGATGTGCGGGAATTCGTGCTGTGCGGCCGTGTCCTGCCCGGCCATGGGCTCGAGATTCGCGGCCCGGATGGCTCGGTGCTCGCGGAGCGTGAGGTCGGTCGCATCATGATCCGGGGCCCCAGCATGATGCAGGGCTATTTCTCCAATCCCGAGGCGACCGAGCGGGTGCTCTCGGCCGACGGCTGGCTCGACACGGGTGATCTGGGCTATCTGCTCGGGGACAGCCTCGTGATCACCGGGCGGAGCAAGGATCTCATGCTCGTCAATGGCCGCAATGTATGGCCGCAGGATCTCGAATGGGCCGTCGAGCAGCAGATCGACCAGGTCCGCCATGGGGACGTGGTGGCATTCTCCGTCGATGGGGCAGAGAAGGAACGTATCGTTCTGCTCGTGCAGTGCCGTGAATCGGAGGGGGTGGCGCAGCAGGCTCTGCGCCGCAAGGTTGCCGAGGTGGTTCTGGAGGTGGCCGGCCTCGAGTGCACGGTCGTGCTGGTGCCGCAGAATTGGTTGCCACGAACTTCCTCCGGCAAGCTGAGCCGCACGCGGGCGCGAGAGCAGTATCTCGCTTCCGTGCAGGACGATCCGCAGTCGAGGGTGGCGGCAATGAATACCTCGCCGGACCCGATCGGCGCCTCGGATCGTGCTCCGTCCGTGCCGTTGCCGGTCTGAGCCCGTGGCCTGCCTAGCCGCAATCACCGGCGCAACGGGATTTCTCGGCCGCTACATCGTGAACGCCCTGGCGGCCGGGGGCTGGCGCGTGAGGATCCTGGCACGCCGCCCGCCCGATCACCCCCAGCTTGCGCACCTGAAGCTCGAAGTAGTCATCGGCGATCTGGCGGACCGGTGCGCCCTGCGTGAGCTCGTAGCCGGCGCGGACACGGTGATCCACGCGGCCGCGCTGATCAAGGCGCCGACCGCCGCCGCCTTCCGCGCGGTGAATGTGCAGGGTACGGTCAATCTGGCGAATGCGATCAAGGACAGCGGGGGCACGAGACGAGTTCTGCTCGTTTCCTCGATGGCCGCCCGCGAGCCGCAGCTCTCGACCTATGCGCAGACAAAGCGGGCGAGCGAAGAGATGCTGGCCACTCTGCTCGATTCCCGGTCGGAGCGGGTGGTCGTGCGGCCGTGCGCGATTTATGGGCCGTGGGACCGCGAGACGCTCGGGTTCTTCCGGACCCTCAGCCGGGGAATTGCCGTGCGCCCGCGCGTGGCGAACGCCAGAATCGGGCTGATCCATGCCGCCGACGCCGCGGCAGCGATAGCGACTCTTTGTGACCGGGGCCCCGCCGGTGCCATACTCGAGCTCACCGACGGGCGCCGCGACGGCTACTCATGGGACGAGATCATTGCCGCAGCGGAAAGCGCTCTGCACGTCAAGACGACGGCGATATCCATACCCAGCGCCGGCCTCAGGGCTGCCGCCGCCGTCAACGCGGCCGCGGCATGGGTGCTGCATCGGGCGCCGATGTTAACTCCCGGAAAGGCCAGAGAGATTCTTCATGCCGATTGGAGCTCGACGGCCGCTCGCCAGCCGCCGCGCGAACTGTGGCAGCCCGCGATCGAACTGCATCGGGGCTTCATGGAGACCGCGCACTGGTACCGGGATCGACATTGGATCTCTTCCGCGAATCCCCTCTTGGCTGCTCGGGGCACTCTCCAATGACTGACAACGGCCGTGACATCGAGGCGGAAATCCTCCAAATACTGACCGCAAGGCTTCCCGCCGGGGTCCGGCTCTCGGCCGAAACCCGGATCGTACAAGGTCTCGGTCTCGATTCGGTCGCCATACTGGATTTCATCATGGACCTGGAAGAGCGGTTCGACATCTCGATTCCGCTCGACCGGATCGCGGAGGTGCAGACCATCGGCGAGCTCAGTCGCGCCATCGAGACGCTGATGGGAGCCACCTGATGATGTCGCTCCCGGCGAAATTCGCCGAGATATGCGCGGGCATCGAGTCGCTCTCCGCAATGGGACGGAATCCCTTCGACATCCGGTTCGAGAAGATCCTCTCTCCCACGGTGGCGGTGCTGGACGGACGGCCCATTCTGCTTCTCGGCACCAACAACTATCTCGGCCTGACTTTCGACGCAGCCTGCGTCGCGGAAAGCGCCAAAGCGCTGCAGGAGCTGGGAACCGGCACCACCGGCTCGCGCATCGCCAACGGGACCTATGCCGATCACGCCCTCTTGGAGCGGCGGATGGCGCAATTCTATGGCAAGCGCTCCGCCATGATCTTCACGACCGGCTATCAGGCGAACCTCGGCCTCATTTCGACGCTGGCAGGACGCAACGACCACCTGCTCATTGACGCTGACAGCCATGCCTCGATCTACGACGCGAGCCGGCTCGGGGCGGCGCAAGTCATCCGCTTCCGACACAACGACCCCGAAGACCTCGGGCGCCGCCTGCGCCGGCTCGCCGGTCAGCCCGGCGACCGGATCATCGTGACCGAGGGCATCTACAGCATGCTCGGCGATACGGCCCCGCTGCGCGAGATCGTCGCAGTCAAGCGCGAGGCGGGCGCCTGTCTCATCGTCGACGAGGCGCATTCGCTCGGGATTCTGGGCGAGCACGGCCGCGGGCTCTGCGAGGCGGCGGGAGTCGAAGCCGATGTCGATTTCGTCGTCGGCACGTTCAGCAAGAGCCTGGGCGCGATCGGCGGTTTCGCGGCCTCCGATCTGCCCGGCTTCGACCTGTTGCGCATCGTCTGTCGGCCCTACATGTTCACCGCCTCGCTCCCGCCGGCCGTGATTGCCTCGGTGACCGCTTCGCTCGACCGGATCCGGACCGACAAGTCGCTCGGCAAGCGGGTTCTCGCGAGGTCTCGCCGGCTCCATTTCGGGCTCGCGCGGTCTGGGTTCCAGGTCGGTCCCGAGCCCAACCCAATCGTCGCCGTCAAGATGCCGGAGCGGGAAACCGCGGTGCGATTCTGGAATCGGCTCGTGGATGAGGGCCTCTATGTCAATCTCGCCCTTCCGCCTGCGACCCCCGGCAGCCTGTCTCTGATCCGTTCCAGCGTCAGCTCCGCCCATACGGAGGCGCAGATCGACCAGGCTATCTCCATCATGACTGCAGTCGGAAGCGAGCTGCGTGTTCTCGACCGGCGTGCGGTCGCGACGGCGCTTCCCGGAGCGTGAAATCATGACTCGAGCGGCGCTTCCCTCGCACCTCCCCTCCCCCACGGACCGGCAAACGTACCCGCCGGCGGCGGCGGCTCCCGATACGACGATCGAGACCGTTCCGGTGACGGATGAGGCGACGCTGCGACGCTTCATCCGCGTGCCTTTTGCCGTAAACGAGGGCGACCGCGCATGGATTCCTCCCCTGATCATGGACCGCAAACAGGCCTTCTCGGCGAAGCACAACGAGTTCGTGCGCCGAGCCGAGGTGCGCTTCTGGCTGGCCCGGCGCGGCGGTCGCGATGTCGGTTGCATCAGCGCGCAGATCGATCCCTTGGCTCAGCGGGCCGGTGACGATCCGGTGGGACATTTCGGCTGCCTCAGCGCCGGCGACGACCCCGAGGTCTTCTCGGCGCTGCTCGGTACCGCGGAGAGCTTTCTGAAGAGCCGCGGCGTCAGGCACGCCTCGGGTCCGTTCACGCTGTCGATCAACGAGGAAACCGGGCTCCTGGTGGAGGGCTTCGACACTCCACCGATGATGCTGATGGGGCATGACCCCCCGTATGCGGCGGCCCGGCTCGAGGAGCTCGGATACCGGAAAGAGAAGGACGTCTACGCCTATCTGCTCGACATGCAGGCGCCGCTGTCCAGCTCCGCGCGCGCCATGCTGGAGCGGCCGCTCGCCGGGTCCGTCAAGCTGCGCCAGCTCGACTTCTCGGACTACGCGAACGAGATCCGCCGCATGGTCGACATCTTCAATGACGCGTGGAGCGGCAATTGGGGGTTCGTGCCGCTCACCGAGGCCGAGACGGACGAGATGGCAAAGCGCATGCGGATCCTTCTCGACAAGCGCTTGGTGTGGTTTGCCGAGCTCGACGGCGAGGCCGTCGGCTTCATCGTCGTTCTGCCGAACGTCAACGAGGCCGCCCGGGACCTACGGGGCCGCCTCCTGCCCTTCGGCTGGGCCAAGCTGTTGTGGCGCCTGAAGGTGAGCGGAGTGAAGTCGGCGCGCGTCCCGCTCATGGGGATGCGACGACGCCTCGCCGGAACCGTGCTCGGCAGCGCGATTCCCCTGCAGCTGATCGGCGCCGTCCTGCCCGAGCACGCCGCCTTCGGCTTCCGCTGGGTCGAGCTGTCGTGGATTCTGGAGGACAATCTGCCCATGCGACGCATTCTGGAGCGACTGGGAGCCCGCGCCTACAAGACTTATCGCGTCTATGGCAAGCAGCTCGGCGAAACAGGTTCAAAAGCGTGAGTCCCAACATGACAAACAAGACCGGCATCCGTATCGCGATCGCAGGTGTAGGCAATTGCGCCAGCTCCCTGATTCAGGGCATTCATTACTACACCCCCGAGCGTTGCCGCCAGGGTGTCGCCGGCCTGATGCACACCCAGATCGGCGACTATCTCCCCTGCGACATCGACGTGGTCGCGGCATTCGACATCGATGCCCGCAAGGTCGGGATGGATGTCAACCGGGCGATCTTCGCGAAGCCGAACTGCACGAAGATCTTCCAGAAGGATATTCCCGAGAGTGGGGTCACCGTGCGCATGGGGCAGGTGCTCGATGGCATTTCCGAGCACATGTCGACCTACGCCGAGGAGCGGACCTTCGTCCGTGCGGGCGCGCGGGAGCCCACCAGGGAAGAGATCGTCCGGGAATTGAAGCGCAGCGGCGCGGAAATCCTCGTCAATTACATGCCTGTCGGGTCGGAGCGGGCGGCGCGCTTCTACGCCGAATGTGCCCTGGAAAGTGGCATCGCCTTCATCAACAACATGCCGGTGTTCATCGCCAGCGACAGGGAATTCGCCGACCGCTTCAGGGCGCGTAACCTGCCGATCATCGGCGATGACATCAAATCGCAGCTCGGCGCCACGATCACCCACCGGGTCCTGACGGATCTGTTCGTCAAGCGCGGCGTCAAGCTGCTGCGCACCTATCAATTGAACACCGGCGGCAACACCGACTTCCTCAACATGAAAAATCCGAGCCGGCTCGTCTCCAAGAAGACATCGAAGACCGAGGCCGTGCAGTCCGTCGCCGGAAGACGGCTCGAGGACGATAACATCCACGTCGGTCCCAGCGATTATGTGCCGTGGCAGAACGACAACAAGATCTGCTTCATCAGGATGGAGGGCCACCTTTTCGGCGACGTTCCGATGGACCTGGAGTTGCGGCTGTCAGTGGAGGATTCACCCAATTCCGCCGGCGTAGCCATCGACATGATCCGCTGCTGCAAGCTCGCGCTGCTCGACGGGGTCGGAGGCGTTCTCGAAGCCCCGAGCGCCTACTTCTGCAAGCATCCACCCCGGCAGTACACGGACGATGAGGCGTACGAAATGGTCGAGGCGTTCATACGCGCCCGCGGCGGCAAGGTGCGCGCGATAGTATGAATTGCCTCATCATCGCCGCCGGCACGGGCGGGCGGCTGCGGGAGAAGGGCCCGAGCAAGCCGCTGGTCCAGGTCAAAGGAATTCCGCTGCTCGAGCGCGTCATCGCTCGTGCCCACAGCGCCGGCATCGATCGGTTCTTCGTGGTGAGCGGTTATCGGGGCGAGGAGGTACGAGCGTCGCTCGATGCGTTCTCCGAGCGGGAGGCCATTTCCATCGTGCACATCGTCAACGATGAGTGGGAGCGCGCCAACGGCGTCTCGGTGCTCAAGGCCAAGCCCTTTCTGCACGGCCCCTTCCTGCTGACCATGTGCGATCATCTGGTCGATCCGGGCATCCTCCGCAGCCTGTTGTCTGCGGCTGTCGAGCCGGACACCGTCACCCTGGCCGTGGATTTCAATATCGACGGATCGATCAACGACCTCGAGGACGTGACGCGCGTCAAGTGCTGCGACGGCCGGATCGAGCGCGTGGGCAAGGTGCTCCGCGATTTCAATGCCATCGACACCGGCATCTTCCTCTGCACCCCGATCATGTTCGATGCGCTCGCGGCGAGCCAGGCCGCAGGCGACGACAGCCTCTCCGGTGCGATGAACGTGCTGGCGCGATGGAACAGGGCGCGCACTTTCGACATCCAGGGCCGTCTCTGGCTCGATGTCGACGATGCGCTCTCATTCAGCAAGGCCGAGGATCTGCTGCAGTCGGGACGGCTTTAGCGATGCGCCGGATCCAGGTTCATGCCGCATGATCCGGGGCGGAATGGACGCTCATCAGGAGCACCTGCGCCGCGGCTTCAACTGGCTCGGTGGCGCCATGGTCATCGCCAAGGCCGCGGACTTCGGCACCATTCTGGTCGTGCTGCTTTTCCTCACCAAAGAGCAGGTGGGCGTCGCCTCCCTGGTCATCGCCATCGGCGTCATGATCGAGGCTCTCGACGGGTTGGGAACGAGCGCCGCGCTGGTGCAGGCGCAGTCGCTTTCCCGGCTGCAACTCGATACCCTGTTCTGGTTCATCGGAGGCACGGCGTTGCTGGTCGGCGGGCTGACGTTGTGTGCCGGCCCCTGGCTCGCGGCGCTGTTCGGCATCGCCGGCATGGGACGCTATTTCATCGCCGTGGCAATAAAACAGCCGCTGGTCGGGGCCGCGGTGATCCCGCTGGCGATGATGAACAGGGATCTACAATACGAGCGCATCGCGATCGTCAACGTCTGCGCGACGTTCGCGACAGCATCGACACGGCTCGGCCTCGCCATCCTGGGCGCGGGCGCTTGGGCGATCGTCGCCGCCGATGCGGCCGGTGGCCTCTATACGTTGGTCGGTGCGTTGCTGGCCCGGCCGTTCCGGCCGCGGTTGCGATTCCGGATCGCGGCGATCTCGCCGCTGGTGCGCTTCGGGTTGCGCGCGGCGACGTCCACCATTTTCGACCAGACGCTCAACAATATCGACTATCTGCTGGTCGGACGGTTTTACGGCGCGCAGTCGCTCGCGGTGTATCGGGTGGCCTTCGAAGTCGCCATGCAGCCGGCCATGGCGGCCAGCACGCTCATCAACCGTACCGCGCTGCCGGTGTTCGCCAAGGTCTCGGCCGCGCGCGAGCGCCTGGCACAATCCTTGACGTGGTCATTGCGCAGGCTGGCGATCATGATGGCACCCCTGGCGGCCGCCATCATCCTCCTCGCCGATCCGATCACTGCCTTGATTCATGACCGGCAGGGCCGCAGCTACGCGGCGGCCGCCTTGCCGCTGAAGTTGCTGGCCGCGGCGGCCCTGCCGCGCATCGTGGCACAGTTGCTGTATCCGCTGCTGCTCGGATCGGGACGCCCGAGGACAGCGGCCCGCCTGTCGGCGCTGACGGTTTCTCTGTTGGGCGCGGGATTTGTCTTTGTCGGCTTGGATTTTCCCGCCCGAACCGGCATCGTCGGCATGTCGGCGGTGTGGCTGGCCGTCTATCCGCTGTTGCTGATCTGGGAGGCACGCTACCTCCTGCGGCACTGGAACATCCGGCCCGCCAGCCTCGCCCGGGCCATGCTGGCGCCGCTCGTGGCCGCCGGCCTGCTCGTCTCGGTGGTGGAGCTCGTCCGCCTGGTCGCAGGTGGCGCCGACCCCTGGCTCCAGCTCGGACTGGTCTTGACGGCCATGGCACTCGCCTACGGAGGCCTCTTCCTCCATGAGCGGCAGCCGCTGCACCAGCCGGCGTGAGTCATGGTGGCGGCCGGCAGTTCAGGTGATAGAGTTCCGCGATGATCGAAACGCTCGCGCAGCCATCGCTTGCAGCCCGCCCCGAGAGCGGGCCGGAGCTTTCCCTCGCGCAGACGAGGAGAATCATCCAGGATCTCTTCGAGCACCGCGCCTGGCTCTACTGGACCGATTTTCTCCTCTCCCTGTCGCTCGCGTACGGCGCCGTGGCCGTGTATCTGACGACCGCGCCGTTCTCGCCGCCGTACCTCATCGCCTTCATCGTCGCCGCGTTCGCTCTGTTCCGCTGCGGCGTGTTCATTCATGAAATCGTGCACCTGCCGGCGCAGCGGCTGCGTCTCTTCCGTGCGGCGTGGAACATTCTGTTCGCCATACCCAACCTGATGCCGTCCTTCGCGTACAAGAGCCACGCGGACCATCACAACCCGCGACACTTCGGCACGCCGAGGGACGGCGAATATCTGCCTTTGGGGGCTGGTCCGGTGAGCGGCCTCGTCCGGTACTTCCTCCAGGTCCCCGTGCTGCCGGCGCTGTCGCTATGCCGCTTTCTGGTGTTGACGCCGGTATCCTTCCTGCATCCGCGCCTGCGGCAATGGGTGTTGGAGAGAGCTTCCTCGTACGTGCTCAATCCGCGGTACCGGCGCGTCCTGCCCACGGACGAGCGGCGCGGAACCTGGGTGGCGCTCGAGGTGGCGATCTTCATGGAGCTCGCCGCGTTTCTCGGCCTGCTGCTCGCGAGGCGACTGCCATGGACGGTGTTCGCCGAGCTGTACGTCCTTGGCATGTTCGCGGCGGGCCTGAACTGGGCGCGCACCGTGGCAGCCCACGGTTATCGCAATGCCGGGTCCCCAATGACTTTCGCCGAGCAGATCGCGGACTCGATCAATGTTCCCGGCCACCCGCTGCTCACGGAACTGCTGTTCCCGGTGGGCTTACGCTATCACGCGCTGCATCACCTGTTTCCAACCATACCCTACCATTCCCTCGGCACCGCCCACCGCAGGCTGATGATGCACCTTCCGCCCGACTCGCCGTACCGGCGCACGGTGCGTCGCAGCTATCTGCAGGCGGCGCGCGAGCTGTGGCGCAGCGCCCGCGCCGCCGCCGTGACGGTCGCCCGCTCTACCTGAGCGACCCGGCTCACACGAATGCGCGGCGGGTGAGATGTACTGCCACGGCCATCAACGCCAGGGACGGCAGCGTGGCCGTAAGAGCCGGGCTCAGCCCGAGCAGCAGGCCCAGATAGCTCGCGATCTGCTGGACCAGCGAGTACACGATGCCAATCATGGCGCCCACCATGATCCGCTGTCCGGTGCCGTGCGTACGCAGCGGTCCGAACACGAACGGGACGCAGATCATGATCATGGCCGCCATCGCGAGCGGGATGTCGACCTTTGCCCACAATGTCTGGGCGTAGCGCGCCGCCGGCTGATGCCGCCGCTCGAGGTCGCTGACGTATTGATACAGCGCGACGGGTGGCATGCTCTCGGGTGGCAGAATCAGCAGGCCAACCTGCTGCGGGCGCAGGAAGGAATGCCAGGCGAACGCAGCGCGCCGCTCGGTTTCGATATCGGTGCCGGTGAATCGCTTGATCCGCACGCCCGTCAACAGCCAGTTCCCGTCCGCGCGGACTTCGGCGCTGTCCGCATGGATCAGACTCTGCAACTCCCCATCGGGGGCAAACGTGTAGACGTATATGTTCCTCGGGACGTTGCCGTGCTCGAACCGACGCACGTTCAGATACTGCAGATCGCCGTTGGCCCAGAACCCGTCGGCGCTGCGAAGCGGGACCGATGCCGAGGAGAGCCTGGAAAGACGCTCGGCCTGCGCGAGCTGCTGGGCGCGAGGGATCACGAATTCCGCCATCAGAAACAGCGTCAACAGAACGGGACCGGCCAGGGTGAATACCGACCCGACGATTCGGCGCGGGGGAATACCGGTGGCCCGCATCACCGTCAGCTCGTTGTGGCTCGCGAGGGTGCCCAACGCGAAGAGGGTAGCGAGCAGCATTGACACGGGCATCAGTTGCAGCAGCCTCTCCGGCACGGTCAGCAGCACGTAGACGAGCGCGTCGCTGAGGCGGTACCGGCCCGTGCCGACGTCGTGGAGCTGCTCGACGAACTCGAGCAGGCTGAACAAGGACGTGAGTCCCGCAGACACCAGCATGAGGGCCTTGAGCGTCGCGGCCTCGATGTAACGATCGAGTAGAGTCATGGTCCCGGCGCGCAGCAGTGGGGGGATTTGCGGGAGCGTCGGGTCACGCGGCTTTGCGTCTCGAGCGAAGTGTCGGTCCCAAAAGAGCGGCAATCAGGGCCCCGGCGAGCAGTGCCGGTGCCAGCCAGACGCCCGGAAAAGCGGGGAGCCCGCCGTTTCGGACCCAGGTCACCGTGGAATCGTACAGAAAATAATAGCCGACATAGAGCAGGATCGCGGCGCCGAGCTTCCCATGTTTGTGCTGTCGGGGTGTCGAGCGCGAGAGCGGCACGGCAAGCATGGCGAGCAGCAGGGTCGACCAGGAGGTGGACAGGCGCCATTGGAATTCGGCGATGTCCGCAGCGGAGTCCGACGAAGCCAAATGGGCGGTGCTGGCGGCGTTGGAGCTGTATCCCGGCGGCCTGATTTCCGGGTTCGGGATCCGCAGGACGAGGTCCTTGACGTTCAGCACGAGATCGCTGCCGTGCTCGGCGCGGCCTATGTCATAGACGTGAGCGTCGGTAAAACGCAATTCCGAGCCATCGAGACCCGCGTCCGGCACCTCCTGGGCGGATCGTGCGTAAATGATCCGGGTGCTGCCGCCGAAGTTCAGCTGCACGAACACGTCCTGTCCCGGTGCCGCCCGGCCCGCGCGCCGTTCGATGAAAATCACGCGGTGTCCCGGGCTGTCGGAGTAGAAGGTTCCGGCCTCCATGTCGTTGGTATTGAGCGAGGCCGCGGCGAGATCGGCAAGCTCGTGTCTGTGCTCGTACGCCCACGGCCTTGCGAAGAGCGACAATCCACCGACCACCAGAGCCACACAGGAGGAGAAAGCGACAACGACACCCATCACCCTCGCCGGGCCGAAACCCAGCGCGAACATGGCCGCAAACTCCGAGTCGCTCCACATGCGGCCGAACGCCAGCACCACCGACAGATAGAGCGCTATCGGGATCAACACATCGAGCGCGATCAGGGTACGCAAACCGACCAACTGGACGATCATGTTGGTCGGCAGGAGGGCATTGACTGCGTCCGAGAGGAAGCTCTCGGCGCCATAGCTCGTGAACAGGATCACCAGGATGCTCAGTACGACGAGCAAGGGTTTGAGGATCTCGCGGATCAGGTAGCGATGAATGATCATGCGGGGAACGGGCGATGGAGGCCGGCGCTATTGTAAATTCGGTGCGCCGGGGTATGTGGGCCAGTGGCGCCGCCCGAAGCCGCGGCGGGATCGGCAGCATCCGAGCCACGGCCGCAAGTGCCGGCCACTCCTCCGTGGTAAGATTCTGCTCGCTCGGGCGGTGCGCGTGCGCAATTCGCCCGTTTTCCGCTCCGCCTGCCAGGGTGGGAATCGGTCGAGGAGCCCTGTGCGCGAAGTCGCCATCTTCCGCCACAATCTGTTCAAGACTTCCGAGCCGTTCATCGCCCAGCAGGCGCAACACTTGCGGCGGTATCGGCCGGTTTACTTCGGAAGGCTGCGCTTCGGCCGCCCGCCGGCGGGAGCGGAATGCCTCGCGCTGCAGGATCTCGCCCGGAGGTGGCCGCTGCCGCTCATCGGCTGGCAGATGCTGAGCCGCGATCCGCGTCCCTATCAGCGCTTGCTGCAGGGTCATCGGCCGTCGTTGATCCACGCCCATTTCGGTGTCGAGGGCGTCTACGCCCTTCCCCTGAAAAGGCGGCTCCACGTGCCGCTGGTCACCACGTTCCACGGCTTCGATGCGACCCTCGCCACCTACGCGTTGTTGAGTTCACCGGCGTGGGCGCACTATCCGCTGTTCCGGCGCAAACTGGCACGAGAGGGTGACTCGTTCCTCTGCGCCTCCTCATTCATCCGCGATCGGCTGCTGGCATTGGGCTTCCCGGAAGCGCGCACCCGCACGCACTACATCGGTGTCGACTGTCACACGATCCGGCCGCGCGACCCTGCCGAGGAGGAGCCGGCGATTCTGCACGTGGCCCGCCTGGTGGAGGTCAAGGGCACCAGGCATTTGCTGTGCGCATTCGCATCCTTGGCGCGGCGGCACGGCGGTGTCCGACTCGTCATCGTCGGTGACGGTCCGTTGCGGCGTTCGTTGCAGGCACTCGCAACAAAGCTCGGGGTGCAGGATCGCGTGCGATTCCTGGGCGCCTTACCCCATGCGCAGGTACTCGCCTGGATGCGCAGAGCCGCGATGCTGGTGCTGCCGGGGATCCGGACTGCGACCGGGCGCACTGAAGGATTGGGCCTGGTACTGCTCGAGGCGGCGGCCACGGGCGTGGCGGTAATCGGATCGCGGGTTGGCGGAATACCGGAAGCCGTGATCGATGGCCAGACGGGATTTCTGGTCCCGGAGCGCGATGAGGGCGCCCTCGCCCAACGGCTCGGCGAGTTGCTCGACGACCCGGGGATGCGACATCGCATGGGTGCGCAAGGGCGGCTTCTGGCCGAGCAACGCTTCGATATTCACCAGCAGACCGCCGTGCTCGAGACCCTCTATGACGCTCTCTTATGAGGGAGGGGATGCCGGGCCGAT
>Ga0335075_10004924_pt1 | contig 20805 bp, 16 predicted proteins | sample Lox_Sample_24_FD_206723 | JGI IMG/M metagenome (GOLD analysis project Ga0335075, IMG submission 206723) | Soil microbial communities from Loxahatchee National Wildlife Refuge, Florida, United States - Lox_Sample_2.4 | ecosystem: Environmental > Terrestrial > Soil > Wetlands | place: USA...
GAGTTGCGCCCACGTCTGGGGGTTATCTGGCTGGAGCGAGGTGGCCTGCACCAGCTGGCTGCGCGCCGCTGTCTGGTTTCCCAGCGCGCTGTAGATCGCCGACTGCTCCCAGAGTGGATCGACCGATACGGGATCGCTGTCGGCCGCTGTGCGGGCATCGGCGAGTGCGGCTCCGGCGTCACCCCGGGTCATCGCGGTGATGGCGGCGCCGAAGGAGTCCGAGGAGTGCAGTGGCTGCCACACGAAGAAGGCGGCGATGAGGGCGGCGACCGCGATCCCGATCGCCCCGGCGGAGCGTCCCGGCGTGAAGGCGAGGCGGCTCCGGGCGCGTTCGCCGCCCGCGGGGGCCGCCGCGGGGCCGGCGCCCGTGATCGGCCCGCGGCCCGCAAGCCAGCCGGCCGCCACCAGCGCCGGCACGGCGACGCCGGGCACGAACCACGTCCAGTCGATCAGCGAGGAGACGCCGAAGATCACCGCGACCGCGAAAAGCGTGAACAGCCCGGCGCGTTCGGGGGCGTAGCGCGCGCGCTCGTCTCCGCCGCGCGGCACGGCGAGCGTTCGCCGGCAGGCGAGGGCCCAGGCCGCCAGGAGCGCGAGGCTCACCGCGACGCCGATCAGCCCGAAGTCGGCAAAGGTCTCGATCAGGTAGCTGTGGGCGTGCGCCACCGGGAGGGAGGTGTCCGAATAGCGCGTACGGGCGGTGTCGAAGCCGCCGGCGCCGACGCCGGCGAGCAGGGCATGCTCGCCGACCTTCAAACCCTCCCGCCAGTAGATGGACCGACTGTTGCCGAGCGAGGCCAGCCGTGCCGCGCTGTTGGTCGGCTGGGCCTTGAGGCTCGAGCTGGTCAGCGTGTCCCAGGCATGGGAGATCTGGCCGGTGAGTCCTCGCGATGAGGCCGCCGCGCCGGCGAGTGCGACGACCGGAACCATCGCGACGAGCACGACCAGCGCGGTGCCGATGCGCCGGCGTAGCTGCGCGCTGGGAGCGACCCGATCCATGCTGAAGGAGACGATCAAGCCGGCGAGCGTCGCGAGGAGTACAACCGCGAGCAACACGAGGCCGAAGTCGTGGCCGGCCGAGGTGCGGGCGGCGATCGATTGGTTGTCGTGCGTGATCGCGTGATGAGCGAGCGCCCACACGGTGGCGATCGCCCCGGCGACGGCGCCCAGCGCGAGCACCAGGGCTGCCCGCAGACGGAGCGGCACGGCGACGAACCAGCACCCCAGCCCGATGACGGCGGCGAGTAGCGCGCCGCGTGAGTAGGAGAGCATCATCGCGGTCACGAGCACGGCGATGGCGGGGACGCTGAGTGTCCTCACCACGCGCCCCGAGGCGGGACGCGCACCGGCCCAGAGACACACCGGCAGGCCCATCGCGGCCATCAGCCCGGTCGCGTTCCAGTAGTCGAACGGCACGCGGAGGCGACCGAAGGTGTCGGCGGCATCGAGCGTCGCCGGGAACACCTTGCACAGCAGCGCGTAGCCGCACGTCAGGACCGCCACCGCTCCCACCGCGCCGGTCACGGCCGGCCAGCGCGCCGGGGCCAGGCGGGCCAGGACCATTGCGGCTCCGAACGCGGCGAGGTAGGACAGGGTGCGGTTCGCCTCCGTCCATGAGTTCGCCGGCTGGACCGACCAGGCGATCGAGGCGTAGGTGAGCGCCGCCAGGACCGCGAACAGCGCGAGCACGAGCGCGCCTCCGAAGCGACCTCGCAAACCGACGAGCAGGAGCGCCACGGCGCAGCCCGCTGCGACCAACAGCAGCGCGATCTGAACCCACGTGTTCGGCGCGAGATCGGTTCCGCCGGTGGCCACGAACACGACCAGACCGAAGCCGACGGCGAGCAGCGCCCCGAGCGCGACGTCGACGGTAACCCCGGCCCGACGAACGTGACTCATACCCGTCGCCCCGGCCGGTCCGGAGGTGGCGCGCCGACGCGCCGTGGCGAGAGACGACACGCGGCGAGCGTAGCAACGGGTGGGCCTGGAAGCGTCTGCGGCGCCTGGATTCGAGGGCCCTGGCAAGCCCTCGGATATCGTCGGCGCCATGCCCGAGGGCGTGGAGCTGGCGGTCCAGGTTGTGAACTACCGAACACGGCGCTACCTAGAACGGTGCGTCGAGACGGTGGTTTCGGATCTTCAGCGCGGCACGCTCCGCTACGAGATCAATTTGCTCGACAACGCCTCGGGCGAGGATCTTGGCGATCTCGCGTCGAGCGTGGCCCACTGCCGGGCGTTCTCGGCGCCGGCGAACCTCGGCTTCGGCGGTGGGCACAACCTCCTGGCCACCAAGACGGCCGCACCCCATGTGCTGATCCTCAACCCCGACGTGGAGCTGGTAGAGCCGGACTCGATCGCACGTCTACTCGCGCTGATGCGCGCCGACGACCGGGTCCAGGCGGTCGGGCCGAAGCTCGTATTGCCGGACGGGAGCGGCCAGCCCTATGACCACGGCCGTCTGCACGGCCTCAGGGCTCAGGTTGCGCTCAAGGGCGGGCACAGCTACTGGCGCGAGACGAGCGTGCGCCAGGAGGTGGCCTGGGTGTCGGGCGGGGCGATGGTGATCGACCGCCTGGCGTTCGCTGGTCTGGGTGGATTCGACGAGCAGCTGTTCCTCTACAAGGAGGACGAGGACCTGTGCCTGCGCTTGCGGGAGGCGGGTGGCATCGTCGTCTACGAGCCGTCGGTGACGATCCGCCACGTCGGGTCGGTGGTCACCGACCGCCACCGGGACCTGGACACGGCGACGAGCTATTTCTTCGCCAAGCACTATGCGGGCCACCGGTCGCGCAAGGCGTTTGCGGCCGCCCATCAGACGCTGGCCTATCTGCGTCTCTGACGGCGGCGGCGAAGCTCGTAGGAGGCGCGATAGCCCAGCTTCAGCGCGGCGAACAGCGGCGCGGCGAGGCGACGATGGGTGGCCAGCGCGAGCAGCGGCCGTTCGACGTCAGTGGGGAGCTCGCCGCCGGGACCGACTAAGCGGGCCGCGTCCTCGCTGAGCAGGGCGGACATCGCGGCCCCGGTGTGTGCGGGCATCTGCGCCGGAGCCTCCGCCGTCGCGCGGTAGACCTCGGCCAGCTGCCGCGCCGTCGCGTCCCACCTCAGGCCGGAGGCGGCCGTGTCGATCGCCCTGAGATTCTGCTCACGGGCGGACTGATCGCCGAGCAGTGCGAGCGCGCGCTCGGCGCTCCGCTGCGCGTCCCATGGCACGATCTCCGCCGCGACATCGGGAAGCAGCTCGCTGAGCGAGCTGCCCGGCGCCCACATGCACGGCACACGATGCGCGGCCGCCTCGAACGGCACCAATCCAAAGCCTTCGACCACGGACGGGTAGACGACGAGCGCGCACCGCTCGAACAGCCAGTGCTTCGCGGCCTCGCTCACCGCGCCGACGTCGATGATGGCGTCGGCGAGCTCCGGGCGCTCCGCCAGCAGCCGCGCCTCCTGCGGGCGGGAGGACCCGTGCGCGGCCGTCGGGCCGGCGAATACGAGGACCCCGTCCCACTCGTGGATCGTCCGCAGCGCCGCGAGCATCCCAAGCGCGAACACCCGGTTCTTGTGGTGAAAGTCGGTGCCGAGGCAGAGGATCGCGGGGGTCGCACCGCCGAGCCGCTCGGCGCCGGGCGGAGGCGGGTTGGTGCTCCGGGCGCCGGACGGCGAACCGGGGTGGTCGACGCCAAGGTGAACGACGCTCGCGCGGGCCGGAGCGACCAGATCCTCGCCGAGCGCGTCGTCGCGGGCGTGGGCGGAGAAGAACACGACCCGGTCGACCGACGCGAGGGCCACGCGGGTCAGCTCGCGGTACGCCTGCCACGCCTCCGTGGTCGGAAAGTAGGACGGGTTGTGGAACGCGATCAGGTCCTGCTGGGTCAGGATCACCCGGTCGCCCAACGACCGCAGGAAGGTCAGATCGCCCGCGTTCGAGAGCTGAAATGGCCGGTGGATCACATCGGCGCCCGCGCCGGCGCCCGCGGAGGCTTCGCGGTAGGTCACGAGCGAGAGTCCCGGCAGGGCGTCGAGGCGCGCCAGCGCGTGCTCGCTCGGCTGGTCGGGAACGATTGCGGTCAGGCGCAGGGCCTCGGTGCGGGCGAGGCCACCGATCAGCTCGAGCACGTGGACGTGGGTGCCGGTGGTCGGACCCAGCAGGATCCGGGCATCGATCACCACCGATAGCCCGCCGAGGGCGCGCCGCGCCGCGCTCAGTGCCCGTGCCGCCGGGCCGCTCAGGCGATCGGCGTCGGTGCCATCCGCGACGTCTGGGGCGGGGCGCGGATCGAGCGCGAGCACGTCGTCGGCGAGCACATGTGAGAGGCCGCGCTCCACGCAGCGCGTCCCGAAGCCCTCGCCGGCGCCGACGAGCTCGATCGCGCTGCGGCGGATGTAGACGCAGGCGTCGCCCAGCCGGGCCAGTCGTGGGCGGAGCCGGAGCGAGCCGGCGCGGATCTCGGACGCCGCGGCGTCGAGCTGCGTGGCGTCGAATGCGCTGCCGAGGTCGTGTTGGGTCAACGCGGTGGCCGTGGCGGTGGTGTCGCTGGCATATGCGGCGCCGCGCAGGCCCTCGAGCCAGTCCGCCGCCACGACGCACCCCGAGCGGATGAGCACGACGTCGCCCGCCGACGACGCGAGCGCAGCAGTCTCTGAGCCGGCCTCCAGAACCGGCACCTCGTCGGGCACGTGAGCCCGCAGCCCTCGCGCCGTTGCACTCGCCCCGTCGCCGGCGCCGAGCACGAACACGACGACGTCTCCGGGGTGCACGGCGGTCAATCGCGCCTCCGGGCGATCAGCATCAGCGTGTGGCCCAACCGAGCCGCTCGCGGCCGCGAGCCCAGCCCGTCAAGGGGGGCGATCGCCCGCTGCACGCCGCCGGGGAGGCGCCGCCAGCCATAGGTAACCGCGTGCAGCTCCGGGACGAGGCCGGCCGCTCGGGCCTCGGATTCGAGTCGCCGCGGCGAGAGCGGGATGTCGTCAGGCGTTCCGTGGATCGCCTTGGCGGCGCCGATCCGGTTGGCAAGCGCGAGCCCGAGTCCGACCGGGTGCCACAGGCCGGGTTCGATCGCGATCATCGCGCCGCCGGGCCGCAGCAGCCCGGCCGCCTCGGCGAAGGACGGGCCGAGCGGGCCCTGGTAGGCGATGTGGTGGAGCACGAGCCGGTAGAGGACGACGTCGAACGACTCCGGCGGCAGGTCGACGTGCCCGGCGTAGCCCAGATGGACCTCGTCGGCGCGCTTAAGGCGCTCGACGCCGGCCACTCGCTCTGGGTCCGAGTCCACCGCCACCAGCCGGAACGCCGGCGCCGGGAACAGCTCGCGTCCCGGATGCCAGCCGGCGCCGACCGAAAGCACGTCACCGCGCGCGACGCCCAGGCGGCTGGCGAGGAGCGATCGCTCGCGTTCGGTCAGATGGCGGTAGTGAGCCGCGAGCGTCGAGTCGCGGCTGAGCCGGTCGAGCAGGTTGTCCGGGTCGTGCGGAGCCGCGCGCATGTGGTCGGAGACGGTCATGGCGAGCCGTCGTTGCGACGGGCCAGGAACGCGAACTGCCCACAGAACAGCAGCTTGGTCGCGTTCAGGGTCTGGGGGTCGGCTCTGAGCACGCGGGCACATGCGTCCAGAGCGCGGTTGAGCGGCGACTCGCGACCCCACCAGTGATCAAAACAGCGATGCCCACCGGCCAGCCGCCAAGCGGTCAGCGTCAGCCCATCGATTCCGGGGCGCAGCTCGATGGCGGACAGGCCGGCCCGCTCGAGGAGGCTGACCATTCCGAGCGGGGTGTAATTCCAGAAGCTGAGCGAGTGGTACGGCTCGAGCTGCGAGGTCGAGCCCGCGAACCACCCACCCGGGGCGAGCACGCGACGGACCTCGGCCAGGAGCGGTTCGGGGTGGCGGACGTGCTCGAGCACTTGCTTGCAGTAGACGAGCTCGAAGGCTCCGTCCTCGAACGGCATCGACACGCCGTCGAAGGTCTCGAATCGTGCGTCGTTCCGGGTTCGCAGGCTCGCCTCCGGGGACCCCGGGACGTCGATTCCGACCCACTGCACGGCGGGGTCGCGGGCGCGAAAGACGTCCACCGAGCCACCGGTGCCGCAGCCGAGATCGAGCACTCGCCACGGCCCACGTTCCGGACGGCCGATCGCGCGCTCGGCGTAGCGGTCGGCGAGCGTCTGGCCGGCGTGATCGCTGGGCACGATGTCGCCCAGCAGCTCCTTGAGGTCGCGGCCGGGGAGGCGCAGGCGCTGGGCTCGCTCGCCGCGTGGCGTTTGGGTCGGCGTGTTCGGTCTACCGGTCGGGGATCACAGCGTCTCGCTGCCGTTCCGATGCCCGCCGTTCCCGGCGGCGGCTCGGTGGGCGGCGAGCTGGCGCGCGAAGGCGCCCACGAAACGGGGGTTGTAGCGCAAGTAGCGCCGCCACAACCGGCGCGGCTCGTGAGCGAGCCGGTAGAACCACTCGAGCCCGGCCCGCTGGACCCAGGGCGGGGCCTGGGGAACCAGGCCGGCGAGGAAGTCGAATGCGGCGCCCACACCGACCAGCACGGGCGCCTCGAGGTAAGGGCGCATCACCGCCATCCACTTCTCTTGCCTGGGCACGCCGATGCCGACCCATACGACGTCGGGCTCCGCAGCGTTGATCTCGGCGCTGATCGCGTCGCGTTCCTCGTCGGTGAGCGGACGGAATGGAGCGGCACGGCCGCCGACGATGTTCGCCCCCGGAAAGCGACGGCGAAGGCTGAGGCCGAGCTGGACGAGCGCCTCCTGGTCGCGCCCGCCGTACAGGAAGAACCGATGCCCCCTCGACGGACCGCGGGCGAACGACCGCGCCATCAACTCAGGACCGTAGACGCGGTCGCGCAACGAGTGTCCGAGCGCGTTCAGGGCCCACACCACGGGCTGTCCATCGGGCACGTTGAGCGACGAGGTGAGCAGGGCGGCGCGCAACTCCGGGTCCTCCTGGGAGGCCATCACCGTGTGCACGTTGCACACGCAGATGTAGCCGCGCTGGCGCTCGGCGACCATCGCGTCGATCCATTCGAGCGTGCGGTCGTAGTCGGTGACAGAGATCGGGACGCCCACCACATCGGTCATCGCCGGGCTCCGCATTGGACCGGGATGTGGTTGAACTGGGCTGTTCGAGCGCGACATCTTTAGCTGCCTAGCCGGTCGGCGGAGATAGCAAACCATTCCACGTAGGTCCACGAACTCCCGCTGCTGTAACGGAAGACGGGAACGGAGGTTGCGCTGCGGCGTTCCCCACAAGGCTGATAAATCGTCCCGGCCGGAGTGAGAAGGCGTCCATTTATGTCCAAGATGCTTGACGACGGGCCAACCGGCAGCGCTATGCTTGGGCTCGACACGGAAGTCGGACGGGCCCGCGAGCATCGCCCCCTTTCTCGCGGGTCTTCGGACGGCCCCCAGCCCTACCAGGGTCGTCCTTTGGTCGGGCCCGCGCCGCCTTCGCGGTGCGGGCCCGCCACCCCTGATTCCGGGCGGCTAACGGTCGAACTTACGGTCGGCTGTGGGGCGTCCTGCGCAACTTCAGCGCCGATAGTCCGTTCTCGCCCTTGGAACTCGGACGAGGGCCGGCGCCGAGCAGAAGATTGCGAAAGGGAGGCGAGATGGCGCGCAAGGTCCTGCTCCTCACGGTCGTGCTGCTTGGGTTGACGGCTTCGTCGGCGGTGGCGACAACCATCAACGTGACCACGTCAGCTGACGTGGTGGCCAACGACGGCCAGTGCTCGCTGCGGGAGGCGATCACCGCCGCGAACACCGACGCGCCATCGGGTTCGGCTCCCGGAGAGTGTCCAGCGGGAACGCCGGCTGGCAACGGGATCGTGCTGGCGCCGGGCAACTACGCGCTGACATCGGGCGCGCTGTCGGTCGACTCGGCTCTGAGCGTGGAAGGCCAGGCGGTCGGCGCGACCACGATCAATGGTGAAGGCGTCGACCGCGTGTTCGAGGTCCAGGCGGGGGCGTCGCTGACCCTGAGCCAGCTGAGTGTGATCGACGGCCGCGCTCCGAGTGGAACCGCGTCCACCGGATTCGTGCCGGGTGGTGCCGGAGGCAGCGGCGGGGCGATCCAAAGCGCCGGCAGCCTGACGCTCGACAATGTGTCGCTCAATGCGAACGCGGCGGGCATGGGAGGCACCGGGGCAGACGGGAGCGCGCCTGGCCAGGCGCCGGGGCCCGGTGGAAACGGTGGCGCGATTGAGAGCACCGGACCGTCGCTGATCATTACCAACAGCACGATCGCGAACAACTCGGCCGGCGCCGGCGGGACGGCCGGCGGCTCGAGCTCTCCGGTTGGGGGTGCCGGCGGCAGCGGTGGGGGAATCGACGCCACCGGCGGGACGATCGTGATCACTGCCTCGACGATCAATGGCAACTATGCCGGCAACGGTGGATTTGGCGGCTTCGTCGGCGGGGTCGCTGGGAACGGTGGTGGCGTGTCTCTCACGAGCCCGGCGCCGGCGACGTTCCAGAACGACACGATCGCCGAGAACGCAGCCGGGCACAGCGGGATCCCGCTTCCGCCCGCCGGCAGCACGTCGGACGGTGGCGCGTTGCTTCAGGACGGAGGATCCGCGAGCATGACCCAGGTCACGATTGCCGGCAACAGCGAGAGCGACCAGTTCAACTGCTGTACCGATATCGCGAGCGGCGGTGGACTGACGGTGGCCGACAGCGCACTCGATGGCTCGTGCCGGGGAGTGACCGACGGCGGTCACAACGTCGCGGTGAGCGGCAGCGGATGCCCGGGCTTGGCGGCGGCGTTCGACCTCGGCCAACTCCAGAACAACGGAGGTCCGACCGAGACGATGTTGCCGGGAGCGGGGAGCGCGTTGATCAATGAGGTTCCGAGCCGCGGGGCGGGCTGCCTGTCCTCCGATCAGCGCGGCGTCTCGCGCCCGCAGGGCAAGGCCTGCGACGCGGGATCGGTCGAGTTCACGGCGCCGAAATTTGCCCTGTCGCCCCGCCGCGTGAAGTTCGGCCACGTGCGGCTGGGACGCGTGCGGCGCGAGACGGTGAGGATCCGCTACGGAAGCGGCGATGGTCCGGCGATCGTGGGCACGGCGAGGTTCAGCGGCCGCGACGCGCGCGATTTCGCCATCTTCAGGAACCGCTGTCGTGGGACGATCCTCCATACCTCGCAGTCGTGCACGCTGGTGATCTCGTTCAGGCCACGCCGACGGGGAGTGCGGACCGCGAATGTGACGCTCGGCGTGTCGAGTCCGGGAACGCCGGTGAAGATCGCCTTGGTCGGGACGGGCGTGCAATAGCGATCTAGAGGTTCTCGGCCACCCGCGGCGCCTCGCGGGTGAAGAACCACCAGCCGATCGCGAACACCGCGACGATCAGAGCGATCGCGACGACCACGGGTGCCACGCCGGCGACCGCGGTGGCAGAGGGCAGGCTGCGAGAGATGAAGGCGTGGCCCACCTGGGACTGCATCGTCGCGATCGGGTTGATCATCGCGAAACGTGCGCCGGAGCGCCCGAGGTGTTTCGAGTACGTGGCCGCCGAGTACATGATCGGCGAGAGGTAGAACCACGCCTGCAGTGCGACCTCCCAGATTGGCTGGACGTCCCGGTAGCGAACGTACGAGGCAGACAGGAACATGCCGATCCCGGTCGAGAGCACGATGAAGCCGACGATGATCGGTAGCAGCCAAAGCCAGGAGACCGACGGCGTCAGGCCGTTCGCCAGCGCGAACACGAACACGGTGATGAAGTTCATCGCCAGATTGAACGCGGCGGTGAGCGACACCGCGAGGGGGATCGCCATCCGGGGAAAACGCACCTTGCGGAGCATCGATTCGCGCTGGACCAGGCACGCGACGCAGTTGCCCGTCGCCTCGCCCAGGTAGTTCCAGAGAACGATCCCGGTGAGCAGGTAGACCCCGTAGTGCGGGATCCCCTTGCTGATGTTCACGATCTGGGTGAAGAACAGGTAGATCACGCCGAAAAACAGCAGCGGCCGCATCAACGACCAGACGTAGCCAAGGACCGAGCCGAAGTACCGGAGCTTGAACTCGGTTCGCGCCAGGGTCACCGTCAGCTCGACGAAGCGCCGCAGCCCACCGCCGAGGGCGGACGGCCCGTAGGTCTGCCCGGCTCCGACGCTCACTGCGAACGCTCGATTTCGAACGTGTGCGGCAGATCGACGGCGCCGCCCCCGGAGCTCCCGGCGTGCACGATGATCGTGCTGATGTCGTTGCGCAGGTCATATGCGTTGGCGCCGAGACCATCCGAGGTGACCGACGCGGTCAGGCGGTAGCGCCCGGGCGCGAGCCAGTTCTCGAAACGGGTCCGGATCACCGCCAGCTCGCCAGCGGAGAACTGCCCCGTCGCCCGTTGGGTGAGAGCGGTACTGGCGGCGAACGCGCGTCGGCCGCGATCGTCGTCGAGCGATATCGCGAACAGGGGGTTGTCCACCGCAGCGTGGAACTGGACCTCGGTTCTCACGCAGCAGGGTTCTCCCTGCATGGTGGCGACGACCGTCTCGCCGTCGGGCGACTCGAACGAGGCGCTGAGGATCTCGGCCACCGGCGCGCGCCGCAGCGTCTCTGGCCCGCCGAGCTCGCGCGCTTCGCGGCGCACCCGGTTGAAGTTCAGCTCGTTGTACTGCCGGGCGATCGAGGCCGGGTTGCCGATGTCGACCACCTCGCCCCGTTCCAGCAGTAGCGCCCGGTCGCAGAAGCGCTCAACCGAACCCATGTCGTGGGTCACGAAGATGATCGTCCGGCCCGCGGCCTTCAGCCCGGTGAACTGGTCGAAGCACTTCTGCTGGAAGGCCGCGTCGCCCACCGCGAGCACCTCGTCGATGAGCACGATGTCGGCATCGACCTGGATGGCGACCGAGAAGGCCAGGCGGACCTGCATGCCCGACGAATAGTTCTTGAGCTTGAGGTCCATGAACTCCTCGAGCTCGGCAAACGCGACGATGTCCTCCAGACGAGCCTCGGCCTCCTTGCGCGACAGGCCCAGCATGATCGCGTTGATGATGGCGTTGTCGCGCGCGTTCAGTTCGGGGTTGAAGCCGACGCCGAGTTCGATGAACGGAGACAGGCGGCCGCGTACGTCGAGGTTGCCGGAATCGATGTCGTAGATCCCGGCCAGGCACTTGAGCAGCGTGCTCTTGCCGCTGCCGTTGCGACCGACGACCCCGAAGAACTCACCGCTGCCGATATCGACACTGACATCGTCGACCGCCCGCAGCTCGTCGAACGTGCGGCGGCGCAACGGGTGGAGCGCCCGCTCCTTGAGCGTGTGGTACTGCTGATGCGGGATGCGGAACGTCTTGGTCACGTGCGACGCCGACACCGCCGAGGCCGGCTCTGGTGCCGCCGCGGATGCGGCACTACGTGGCATCTGATTGACCGTGGTGCTCGCCATGGAGTGCTCCTCACCGGCCTCAGACGCGGGCGACAAAGTTCACCCGTTCGGCGGCATAGAAAACCCGCTCGAACTCGGCACCCGTGTACGGCCCGGACCCGTCGAGATCGTAGATCCGCATTCCGGCCTTCTCGCGAAGGAGCTGGTAGATGTCAGCCGGGGTGGTGCCGAACGCCTCGGCCGAGCCCGTCCCGTGCTCGAAGATCACGATCGGGCGGTGCCGGCGCAACGTCTCGAGCGCCCCCGCGAACACCTGCTGCTCCGCTCCTTCCACGTCGATCTTGATCACATGCGGGCGGTAGTCGGCGTCGAGCACATCGTCCAGCACCTCGAGCCGCACGGTGATGTGCTCAACCTCGGGTTCTTCACCGCCCGGCAGAGGCCGGAAGCGCAGCCCGCTCCAGCCCTCCGCGTGGCCGTGCACGTAGGCGAAATCCGCCTCGCCGGCGTGGTCGGAAAGCGCCGCCTGATGTACCTCGACCGTTGGGAACGACTTTCTCACGACCTTGCACAGGTGGGGGAGCGGCTCGAACGCGATGTGCCGGCCCTGCGGGGCCACCCGCACCATCTCGCCCAGGACGGCGCCGCGATGGGCGCCGACGTCGATGCAGTTTGCGTCCGGGGGCAGCGTGAACGCGAGGAGGCGGCGGATGTTCGCGACGTCCTCGACGTCACGCTTCATCGCGGCCTCGACCGCTGCGGCGGTGGGGTCGAGTGCCTCGGTGGCGCCATCGGACCGAGGCAGCTCCGGGTGTCGAAGGGCCGCGACTGCGGCCGCCGTCCGGCGGCGGACGTTGCCCATCAAGGCTGACACAGCTCCACCGGACCCTCTGCGTTGACCTGCACCTGCCAGGGGAGCGCCGGGGCGCGATCGACCGGGAACCGCAGCACCCCGCTGGTTCCCGGGCTGAGCACGGCAAAACGGCGCGCCGGGAAGACGGAAGCGAATCGGCGCAGGTAGATCTGGGCCGCCCCGGTCGGATCGGCGTGCATGAGCAGCGCGCTCCCGACCGGCACCCGGACGTCGATCGTCGCCAGAGGCACCGTCGGCCTCAGCTCTTGGCAGGCTCCCATGGCCACGATTCTGCCACCGCCGTGCGCCTCCACATCCAGTACGTGCGAGCCGGTCACGTGCGGCGCGGCCGGCAACAGCCCGAATCCCTCGGCCCCGATCAGCGTGAAATCGCCGACGGCCCGAATGACCTCGGGGGCTCGCTCGAGGCCCGCCACGGTGAACGCCGGCGACCCCAGGTCGTGCACAGCGGCCAGGTAGGGCCCGGCCGCGACGACCGGCGCGTCGCCTGGACTTGGCACGAACCCTGGCCATACCAGGCGTGAGGCCACCTCTACCGCGGTGAAAGAGGCACGCGCCGAGTCGTCGGCCGTTCGAAGCCCCCGCTCGCCGTCCCGCAGGACACCGATATTCGAGACGATCGCGCCGAGGACCGCGATCGCGATGAGGGCCAGCAGCGCCCGCGAAGGGGCCGCGCCGGGGAGCAGGTCGGCCACGACCAGCCACACGAATACCGCGCCGACATACAGGTAGCGGCTCGCCGTTGGATCGGCCACGGTATTGCGCACCACGCCGGCCAGAACCCAGAAGGTCAGCGCCCCGGCGACCGCCGCCGCCGCGAGCGGCGATATCGCGCGCCGGCGTGAAGCGGCGATCAGCCCCACCAGCCCGCCGACGGCCAGCGGTGGCCCCCACACGCTGCTTAGCCCGGCGATGCCGGCCGCGACGCCCGCTGCGGCATCGGCCACGTATTCCGGCGCGCCGAGTATCCCGCTCGAGGTGATCGGCTCGCTCGTCCCCCAACCGAGGTACCAAAGACCGAAGAGGACTGCCGGCACGACCACGACCCACCCGCGGCGCCACGGGCCGCCCTGGACGATCAGCGCCACCGCGGCGGCGACCAGGAAGGCCAAGCCGACGTCCGATCCGCTTAAGGACCAAACCAGGAGCGCTGCGGCGGCCACGTCGCCTCGGCGGTGGGGGCGCTCGAGCGCAAGCAATGCGCCGAGGCCGCCGGCGACGGAGGTAAAGAACCCGATCTGGAACGGCCAAAGCAGGTCCTGCCAGGCGCTTCCCATGAACAGGAGCAATGCGGTTGGGACGAGCGCCAGCCACGCCCCGAGCCGACGCTCGACGAGCCTGAACAACAAGAAGCAGCACAACAGGTGCATCGCGACCCCGACGACTCGGTACGGGGTGTAGTGGCGCAATCCCACCGTCGCGAACAGGATCTTGTAGACGATCACGGGGAACAGGACGAGGTGCCCGCCGTGCGCGTCCAGATAGGTCCCCAGGCCGCCGCCGCGGCGGTCGAGGATGAACGCCCACTCGTCGTAGAAGAAGCTCAGGTGACGCCCGGCGTAGAGGAGCAGGATGGCGGCCGCGATGAACAGCACGACCAGGATTACGGTGGTCGGCTCGGCGCCCCATCTTCCCTGCACCCTGGTTCTGAGGCGCTCGACGGTGGTGTTCCCCTCCACGGCGACGGTCTGAGTCACGGCCGTGTGAGGTTAGCTTCCAGGCCGGTCTTTGGCTCCCGCGAGTACCGACGAAGGGCCAGCAGAGGATAAGCTCACGTCGGTGGGAACGCCTCAGGTCGCTCCAGCTCGAGAGCCAATAACCGCCCCGCTGGTGCGAGCCGTCTCGAATCGACGATGGACCGTGCCGGCTCTCGTTTACGTGGTCCTGACCGTCCTCTGCGTACTCGCGGCCTACTGGTTGATGTTCAGCCAGTACCAGGTGTACGACGACGAGGGTTTCTTCGACTACTCGTTGAAGCTGTTCGTCGCTGGGCACCCCCTTTACAGCTCCGTGTTCAGCGAGTACGGCCCGTTCTACTACCTGCTCTTCGGTGGGTTCTTCGCTGCGATTGGCCATGGCGTCACCACGGATGCGGGTCGCCTGATTCAGGTGACCGTCTGGGTGGCCACGAGCCTCGGTCTTGGGCTCACTGCACACCGCCTGACGGGTCGGCTCACGCTCGGCGTTGCCGCGTTAGCAACGGCGTTTTCGCTGCTCGGCGCGCTCATCAACGAGCCGATGCACGCGGCGGCACTCGTCTGCGCGCTATTCGCAGCGATGACAGCAGCCATCGCCTTCGGCACTCGAGGTCGCGCACGGGCGTCGCTGATCCTGGTTGGTGCGCTCGTCGCCGCGCTGCTGCTCACGAAGATAAACGTGGGCGTCTACGCCATCGTCGCGGTTGGATTTGCCGCCCTCGTCGCCGGTGGCTCACTGGTGCGACTCGCTCCGGTCCGCTGGCTTGCCGCTGCGGCGTTCGTGCTCGTCGGTCCCGCGGTGATGTTCAGCAAGCTGAACACCGCATCGACCCGCTCCTACGCGGTGCTCGCCGTGCTATCAACGCTCGCGCTCGTATTCGTCGCCTTGCCTCGGGAGACGGACAGTGTGACTACCGACGAGTCACTGCATTGGCTGCGCTGGTTAGTGAGCGGCTTCATTGGGTGTTTAGTTGTCGTGCTGGTCATCACCTTCGCGCTCGGGAGCAGCGCCCGCGAGCTCTGGGACCAGACCATTGTCGTCCCGAGCCGCCAGGGCAACTTTGCCACGATCCCCATCACGCTCGAGTCGAACGCGATCTGGTGGTCGTTGGCGGCCGCCGGGCTGGCGTGGACGTGGCGCCAGTGGGGGCGCGGAGTCTATTCACCGATCCGCTCCCCAAGCCTCTCAGATGGCGTGCTCCGAACGATCGCTGGAGTGGCGATTCTGCTTTCACTTGTCAACCAGTCGCTCTTCAACATCGCTCCCAACGCCCCGTTTGCGCTCGCGATGCCACTCGCGTGGGTCGCCGCGCTGCCGTCCTCCCGCGATATCCCGAGCTCACGGGAGCGCCTGGTTCGCGTGGTGATCCCCGCTCTCGCCATCCTGTATTGCCTACTCGCATACCCTGTGGCCGGTTCGCAGATCTACCTCGGGTCGATCCTTCTGGTTCTTTGCGGCGCCGTCTGCGTGGCCGACGGATGGACTGAGTTGGCGGCCTGGAATGTGGCGCGGGCCCCCGGCAGCGCGGCGGCCGCCCCCTTTGCGGCGTTAGCGGCTGCGCTGGCGCTCGGCATGACATATCAGGCAATCGTGCAACCGTTCGAGACCAACCACGATCAGTATCGAGCGAGTATTGGTCTCGACGTGCATGGCGCGACGCTGCTTCGCCTGAACGCGCCACAGGCCAGGGCAATCGACGATGTCGTCGCGCTGGTGCGTTCACGATGCCACACGCTGATCTCCCTCCCCGGCATGTATTCCTTTAACATCTGGACGGGGCTCCCGACGCCGAGTCCGTTGACCGGCCAACAGCCGTACTGGCTGTCACTCACCTACGGTCAGCAGGTCGGGGTTCTCCGAGCGGCCGAGGCGAGTCCGGGCCTGTGCGCAATCCGCAACGACACACTCGCCCTGTCATACGGAGGGGCTCCGCTCACCTCGCCGCTCGTCAACTACATCGAGCGTGACTTCGTCCCGATCGCGCAATATGCGCCATACACGGTCGAGGTACGTCGCTCGTAGAACCAGCTAGCTGGGCTTCACCGAGTACACGGTGAAGCCGAGGCAGTCGTCGCCGGTGCGTCCTCGCAACGATAGGTTGCCGAGCGCGGCTAGGACAACGACGAGCGGCGCAACCAGCAGTCCGATCGGCCTTACCCGCATCGCGCCAGGCTCCCGCTGCGGGAGCACCGCGGGCAGCAGGAGGGCCAAGAGCTTGTAACACGCGACCGTCTGCTCGTTGCCGCGTCCGTGAACCACGACCTGCTCGAACCCCGCTTGCTCGAGCAACAGGCGCAGGCTCGATGGTGTGAAGCGCCAATAGTCGTGAGGTACGTAGTGCCAGCGGGCGGCGAAGGGAACGGTCAGGATCAAGCGAGCGCCGGGGCGCATACACCGATATGCCTCGGTGAGAAACGCTGGCGGATCGACGACGTGCTCGAGTGTCTCCGTCGCCAGGACGAACTCGGCCCGCGCGTCGTCGAGTGGCCAACGACCGTCGTCCCCGATCGTCAGGACGTCGGGCATCGCGTAGCCGAAATCCTCTTGTGCCCGCTCAGTGTCGAGCCCGACATAAGTGGTGCCAGTCGGAAGTAGTCCGCGGTACGGCTGCGCGCCGCAGCCCACGTCGACGAGCGTGCCGTCGGCTCGACTCAGGACCGGACTGAGGTCACGCCAGAGGGAACCAGCCTGCAGATCGAAGAACCGCCGCACGGCCGCGCCGACACGGGCTCGCCAGCCTACGACCGGCTCGAACGTAGGCGGCCGCCAGCGCTCACTGGTCCGGAGGGCCAGATTCTCCTTCGTCATGTCGTTGATGTCTCGTACCTCGCGGCGAGTTCGGGATGCTCGTCGAACCATGCCGCCATCCGCTCGAGACCGGCACCGAGCGTCGTGCTCGCCTTCCACCCGAGCAACTGCTCGGCCAATCCGGGATCTCCCACCCAGATCGACGTGTCCCAGCTACGGGCCGGCATCGAGCCCCAAGCCGGTTCGACCGGGACGCGAAGAACCCGGCGCGCGGTTCCGACCAGGCCCTCGAGCGTGGTCTGGATCCCGCTGGCGATATTGATCACCGCCCCGCGATCGCCGAGCGCCGTGGTTCCCGCGCGCACAAACGCGTCGCATGCATCGTCCACCCAGACGAAATCGCGGGCGATTTCGGGTCCGACCAGCGGCGGCCAACCCCCGGCGGCGGCGCGGTGGACGAGCGTCGGCATCAGCCGACCTGGTTCCTCCCACGGCCCATAGATCGAGTAGAGGCGCAGCGTGACAGCCTGCATGTCGCCGGTGCTCGCGGCAAGTCGGCACAGGTGCGTCGCCGCGACCTTGGTGAGCGCATAGTGCGAATTGGGGTTGACGCGCTCGTTTTCATGGGGGGCGTGATCCTGGTAGCCGTATTCAGAGGAGGAGCCGGCGTGGACCAGCGATGCTCCCACGTCGCGCGCGGCGACGAGCAGTGCCTCGGTGGCGCGGACGTTGACCGAGAGCATCGCGTCGAGGTCCTTCTGCCACGAGTAGGCGCCGTGGGCGGCGAGGTGGAAGATCACGTCTGGCCGGAGGTCCCGCACGACGCGCTCGACGGCGACCGGGTCTCTGAGATCAACTGCGACCTGGGGCGCATCGCCTGAGACATCGGCCAACCGCCATACGTTGCCCGCCGGCCGCACGACCGCGTGCGGCTCGTGCCCGTCGGCGAGCAAATAACGGACGAGGTTCGCCCCGACGAACCCACCCGCGCCGGTGACTATGGCTTTCATCCAGCCCGACGTGCGATCAGGCAAAGGTTGCCGAGCGGCACGGTCAGCTGCGACCGGCCCAGGCGAGTCTGCCGCAACCTGGGGATCAGCGATTGCTTGATCGCCCGGGGAAGCGGCGTCAGGTGCAAGAGGTAGGCCGTCGAGTAGGTGTTCCGCACCGGTCCGGTGCTCACGACCTCGAAGCCGACCTGCCCGAAGATGCGCCGCATCGTCTCCGGCGAGTAGAGGTAGGTGTGTTCGACATCGATGATCGGGCTCCGCTCGCCGAGGACGCGGGCGGACCACGCCGTCACGTTGTGGTTGAGCGCCAGGATCGCACCGCCCGGGCGCAGAATCCGCAGGCATTCGCTCAGGAACGCGACCGGCTCGGGAATGTGATCGAGCACCTGGAAGAGCGTCACGGCATCGAACGACTCGGCCTCGAACAGACCCTCCCGCAGGACGTCCTGGACGATCGCCGAGCGCATCGCGGGGTCCGCCTGGGCGATGGCATCCGTGCTCGGCTCCACTCCCCGGACCGCCTGCCAGCCCCGATCCCGCGCCAGCTCGAGCACGAACCCGCTACCACAGCCGACATCGAGCAGGCCATTTCGTCCGGCCGCCACGGCTCCCAGCCGGTCAAGGGCGGCACCGTAGGTCGCACGGATCCCCTCGAGTTCGTCGCCGTAGTCGAAGGTCGACTCTCGGTATAGCCCGGCCATCGCCTCGGGATCGAGCACCGGGTCGGACCGCACGAGCCCGCAGGCCCGGCAGCGCACCATGCGGTAGTGCGTGCGGTCGGGGAGCCGCCGCGCCGAGAACACCGATGGCGTGAACGCCCCCGGATCGAGCTGTTCGGGATAGAGCTCCTGGCTGCCGTCCGTGGTGCCGCAGATCGCGCAGCGGGTGGGGTGCAGTCGTGGGCTGTCCGTGGTCGTGCTCATGTGTGTTTGGGCGCGCCGGCCGACGCGCCCGTGCCGGCAAGCTCCTCGTTAGGCGTGGAGGTGAGATCGGACGGTGGCCGCGGGCGAGGCGGGTTGAGGACCGAGTCGACGATGAACGGCGGTCTGCCCTTGACCTCTTCGTACATGTGCGCGAGATAGGACGCGATGATGGCCAGGCACAGAAGCTGGATGCCGCCGATGAAGAGGATGACCACGATGACGGTCGCGAACCCCTTCGGCGCGAGCGTCGGATCCACGACCCTCGCGATCACCTCGAAGATCAGGCCGAGCGAGGAGATGACGACGACGAGGAGGGCCAGGGCCGTGATCAGATCGAGCGGAACATAGGAGAACGAGACGATCGCTCGGCGTGCCCAGCCGAGGTTCTTGCGCAGCGAGTTGGTGGTGCGCCCGAACATCCGCTCCGGACGGACGTACGGCACGCCGAGCTGCTTGAAGCCGACCCAGGCGCGCAGGCCGCGCAGGAACCGATGCTTCTCGGGCAGCGAGTTGATCGCATCAACGACACGCCGGTCGATCAGGCCGAAGTCGCCGGCATCGAGGGGCACGCTCACGTACGCCAAACGCTTGAACATGCGATAGAAGCCCCGGTAGGCGAAGCGCATGAACCGCGAGGCTTCGCGCTGCACGCGCTCGCCGTAGACGACGTCGTAGCCCTCCTGCCAGCGCGCCACGAACTCCGCAATGAGCTCGGGCGGGTCCTGAAGATCCCCATCGAGCAACACGACGGCGTCGCCGGTCGCGATCTGCATCCCGGAGGTGAAGGCACTCTGGGAGCCGAACGCACGCGCGTGATTGATCACCACGACGTGGGCGTCGTGCGCCGCCAGCTCGGCCAGGACTTCCCGCGCGTTATCGGGCGAGCCGTCGTTGACGAAGATGATCTCGTAGTCGGCACCGAGCTGGGTGAAGACGCTCACGAGTCGCTCGTGCATGATCGGCACGGCGGGTGCGTCCCGATAGCAGGCGATGACTGCCGAAAGCTTCACGAACCGCGGGCTGGAAGGAAGCCCTTTTGCCCATTCATGGGCGATGTACTCGCTCGCAGAAGCGTCGCCGCGATGCGCTCGGCGCTCAGGCCGAGTTGCTCGTGCATATATTCACGCGTGCCCGACATGCCGACCAGGGGCGACTCAACGCCAGCACGAATTAGGCGACACGACAGGCCGTGCTCCGCGATCACCTCGGCAACGAGCGAGCCCACGCCGCCGGTCACGTAGTGTGCCTCGAGCGACAATGCCAGCGGCACCCCGGACAGGGCGGCGATGAGGTCGCGGACCGGTGGCGGGCTGATGCAAGCTACAGCGAGGACGCCGGCAGAAACGCCGTGCTCGGCGAGGAGCTCCGCACACGACACCGCCGTGGCCACCGTCCCGCCCGCGGCCACGATGACAGCGTCCTCGCCCGCGCTGAGCAGTTGCGCTCGCCCGAGTTCGAATTCGTCGCCCAGCCCGGGAACCGCGAATGACTGCTTGCTCAACCTGATGTACGCCGGACCCGGTAGATCCTGCACGGCTTGCAAGGCCGGGCGGACCTGTGCCGAGTCGGCCGGGGCGATCAGCGCAAGCCCCGGTTGCGCCCTCATCAACGCGATGTCTTCAAGCGCGTAATGCGTCATGCCGTTGTGACCGTAATCAACGCCTTCACCTATTCCGACGACGCGGACCGGGAGCCCGTGGAGCACCGGTCCGTTGCGGATGAACTCATACGGTCGCATCGAGGCGAAGGTCGAGATCGAGTACACGTAGGGGGTGAAGCCGGCCTCTGCCAACCCGGTCGCCACGCCGACCATGTTCTGTTCAGCCACCCCGGCGTTGAAGAAACGATCGGGAAAACGCTCGATGAAAGGCTCAAGCGCGGCGAACCCAAGGTCACCGGTTAAGAGGACGATCCGTTCATCGCGTGCTGCCAGTTCGACGAGGCTGTCGACGAATTCACGTCTCATGCCGCCGTTCCGTTCAACTGCTCAACCGCGACCGTGTATTCGTCTTCTGAGAGTGGCAGGTAGTGCCACTCGATCCGCTGCTCCATGAATGAAACGCCCTTGCCGAATACGGTGCGGGCGAGCAGCATGTGCGGGCGGCTGTCGTCATGAGCCGTCTCATTGAGCGCTTGGGCCATTGCACCGAGGTCGTGACCATCGACCTCGCGCACATCCCAACCGAAGCTGCGCCATCGATCGGCCAACGGCTCCAGGGTGAGCACGTCT
>Ga0335075_10004925_pt1 | contig 20801 bp, 19 predicted proteins | sample Lox_Sample_24_FD_206723 | JGI IMG/M metagenome (GOLD analysis project Ga0335075, IMG submission 206723) | Soil microbial communities from Loxahatchee National Wildlife Refuge, Florida, United States - Lox_Sample_2.4 | ecosystem: Environmental > Terrestrial > Soil > Wetlands | place: USA...
CTCGCATAGCGAGAGCAACTCTCCACGGCACGGTGCCGAGCGGTGGGAGAGCGGTGTCGGATGCCACGTGATGGTGGAGTTCCGCGCGTCCCGGTGTCGATACGCGCGTCCCGGTGACTACCCGGCGTCCGGGTGGCGATCCGTGCGTCCCCCGTGATCCGCGCGCGTCTGGGTGCCGATCCGGACATCCCGGTGACGATCGGTGCTTCCCCGTCACGACCCCGGCGTCCCGGTGGCGATCGGCACGTTAGCGCCATGGACCTCTCGTCCCTACGGCGCCCTCCGTCCTTTGGCGCCTTGACGGCTCCCGTCCTTCTGACGCCTCCCGCCGGCTTGACGGCTCCCGTCCCGGCGCCCTCCGTGTCCTGGTGGCTTCCGTCGCCTTGACGGCTCCCGTCCCCCTTGCGGATTTCGTCGCTTTGACGCCTCGTCCCCCTGATGCCTCCCCGGCGTCCCTATGTCTCTCTCCCCGCAGACTCGCCCTCACGGCGGCGGCCTCAACCTGACCCTTTCCGCCGCGCGGAACCTTCGGGTGCCCGCCTCGCTAGGGTCGCCCCCGATGAAGGTCTGGGTCGATTGCACCGCCGCCGCGCACCCGTTGGTGCTGCGGCCGATCATCGAGCGGCTCGAGGCGCGGGGGGACGAGGTCTTCATCACCGCCCGCGAGTACGGGCAGACGGTCGGCATCCTTGACCGGCTCGGCATGCACTACACGGTGGTCGGCGAGCACGGCGGGGCCTCGCGGCTGGGCAAGGTGCGGGCGCTCGAGTCGCGCTCCCGCGCGCTGACCAAGGTGGTCTGGGCGCAGCAGCCGGAACTGGCGCTGGCGCACGGCTCGGTCGACCTGGCGGTGGTCAGCTACCTGCTGCGGATCGCCTCGGTGCAGATGCAGGACTACGAGTTCGCCAACCTCCAGCGCCAGATCGCCTTCCGCGCCGCCCGCCGCGTGTTGGCGCCGGAGGCGATCCCGGTCGACCGGCTGCGCAAGATCGGCGCCAAGCCGAAGAAGCTGGTCCGCTACCCGGGCCTGAAGGAGGAGTACTACCTCGCCGACTTCGTCCCCGACGCGGGGATCATCGACGACCTGGGCCTGGACCGGACCAAGGTGATCGTGGTGGTCCGGCCGCCCCCCGAGACCTCCGAGTACCACGCCCCCAACGACATCTACGCCGCCACCGTCAAAGCGCTCGCCGACGCCGACGGCGAGGTGCAGGCGGTGATCATCCCGCGCACCCGCCGCCAGGGCGAGGCGGCGCGCGCCCTCGGCGCCGCCAACCTGCTGATCCCGGAGCAGGCGATCGACGCCCAGAGCCTGATCGCCTGCGCCGACCTGGTGGTCAGCGCGGGGGGGACGATGAACCGCGAGGCGGTCGCCCTCGGCACCCCCGTCTACACCACCTTCAGCGGCAAGATGGGCGGCGTCGACGAGGTGCTGATCCACGAAGGCAGGCTGAAGGTCCTCGACGACCCGGCGGCGCTGCCGCTGGTCAAGCGCACCGATCCGATCGGCGTGCGAAATCCCCGCGACCCCGCCTTCCTCGTCCAGGCGGTGCTCGGCGCCGTCGCCGTTTACCCGTAACCTGAGCCGGGTCCGGGCCGCCGGACGCCCTCGCACCTCGAACAGACGCGGGACCCCAGACCTTGGCCGCGACCACCGACGCCGCACTCGCCTTCATCGCCGCCGCGGCGATCGCCTGGCTGTTGGTGCCCTACGCCGAGCGGCTCGCCTTCCGGGTCGGGGCGATCGACTACCCGAAGGCGCGCAGCCTGCACGAAAAGCCGATGCCGCGCCTCTCCGGCCTGGCGATCCTGGTCGCGGTCGAGGCGGCCGGGTGGATCTGGCTGCCGGGGGACTCGCAGAGCCGCTGGATCCTGATCGGCGCGGTGGCGATCGCCGCGGTCGGCGTGCTCGACGACATCTACGACCTGCCCGCGCTGCCGAAGCTGGTCGGCCAGGTGGCCGCGGCGCTGATCCCGGTGCTGGCCGGGGTGCGGGTGGAGAACCTGACCCTGCCCTTCCTCGGCGGCTTCGAACTGCACGGCTGGGGCTACCCGCTGACCGTGCTCGGGATCGTCGCCGTGGTCAACGTGATCAATTTCCTCGACGGCGTCGACGGGCTCACCGCCGGGGTCTGCGTGATCGCCGCCGTCACCCTGGCGACGATCGCGCTCTCGCTCGAACGCAACTCGGCCGGCGTGCTGGCGGCGCTGACCGCGGGCGCCGCGCTCGGCTTCCTCCGCCACGGCTTCCCGCCCGCCTCCAGCTTCATGGGGGACACCGGCTCCAACCTGCTCGGCTACCTGCTCGCCACCGCCTCGGTGCAGGGAGCGCTGAAGACGAACGCAGTGATCGCCCTCGCCTTCCCCCTGATCGTGCTCGCGGTGCCGATCCTCGACACCGGCTTCGTCGTCGCCAAACGGCTCAAATACCGCCAGCCGATCTACCAGGCCGACGCCTGGCACTTCCACCACCGGATGGCCAACAAGGGCTTCAGCCAGCGGCGCACGGTCGCCTACCTCTACGCCTGGACGATCGTGATGTCGGCCCTCGCCCTCGCCCTGCGCTTCGTCCCCTACAGCGACAACCACGGCCATTTCCACGCCCTCTGGACCGCGGTGATGCTGGTCCTGATCGCCGCCGCGCTCGCCTACAGCGTGTATCTCGTCTACGTGCTGGAGATCCTCAAGCTGCGGCGCGGCAAGATCAATCCGGAAACGGGGGAGTTCGAAGCTCTTGAACTCGATTCAGATCCGTCCGAGCCAAAACCGACGGCAGGTAGTGGCAAGGGGCACTAACCCGCATCAGAAAGCCGTTTGTCGGCTTTTTTGGTTATAGTCGCGCTGCGCTCGCCGCCCAGAGGCGAGGGTGTCTATGTCTCCTCCTAAGCATGTCGACCTACTTGTGCTGGCCGCAGCGGCGGTGGTCTTCGTGATCGCCGGTTTCCCGCTGCTCGGCTACGCCGCCGCCGCCCTCGCCTGGCTCGCCCAGCGCGGGATCCAGGAGCTCGCCCAGCGCCGCTCCGGCGAAGCGCTGAAAGCCGGCAACCGCCAGCGGGCGATGGGGATCATCGGCGCCACCACGCTCGGCCGGGTCTGGCTGATGGCCACCGTGGTGCTGTGCGTCGGCATCGCCCAGCGCACCGCCGGGCTGTCGGCGGCCGTCCTCCTGGCCGCCCTCTTCACCATCTCGATGGCTTCGTCGGGCCTGGCCTATCTCCTCGAACCCGAAGGGCACGGCGTCGAACCGCGATGAAGACCAAGACGAAAGCCCTGATCGCCGGCGGCACCTGGCTGCTGATCGTCGTCCTGCTGCTCGTCATCTTCGGCAACGAAGGCAAGAACGAAGAGTTCAAACCGCAGAACGAGTTCAAGCTCCATCCCTGGATCTCGATCCACATCGGGCCGGTCGACCTCTCGATCAATCGCGCCGTCTTCTACCTGTTGCTGGCCAGCAGCCTGACCATCGCCACGATGGTCTGGATCTCGAAAAAGATGCAGCAGCGGCCGAACAAGACGCAGGCGGCGGTCGAGCTCGCCTACGACGTGGCGAAAAACAACATCACCCGCGGCAACATCGCCGACGCCAAGGTGGCGGCGCGCTGGTTCCCCTTCATCGCCGCCCTCTTCTTCTTCATCCTCTTCGCCAACATCATCGGCTACCTGCCGCTGCCGACCAACACCGGCGAGCACTTCAACGTCTTCGGCCTCGAAATCCCGACCTTCGCCATCTACGCGGCGACGGCGAACATCTCGATCCCGATCGCCCTCACCCTGGTCGTCTGGATCAGCTACCACGTCGAAGGCGTCCGGGCCAAGGGCTTCCTCCCCTACCTGAAGAGCTGGCTGCCCCCGGGCCTCGAGAACATGAGCCCGATCGGCCGCGCCGCGATCTTCGTGATCGAGGTGGTCTCGCACTTCGTCCGGCTCGTCAGCCTCTCCGTCCGTCTTTTCGCCAACATCCTCGCCGGCCACCTCCTGCTGCTCTTCATGGGCGGCGGGTTGGCGGTGTTGCTGGGGATCGCCGCGCTGGGCGCCCTGACCTTCCCGCTCGCCTTCGCCTTCTTCATCTTCGAGGTCGGGCTGGTGGCCACCCTGCAGGCGTTCATCTTCTCGACCCTTAGCGCTATCTACATCGGCGGAGCCACCTCCGCCGAGCATTGACAACTAGAAAAGGAGTAGTTCTTCAATGGATCTGCCAGTAGTCACGGCCGCCGCGGAAGCCATCACCGGCGAAGATGTGAAAGGCGCCGGTAAAGCGATCGCCCTCGGCGTCGGTGCCGGGCTCGGCTCGATCGGCGCCGGCATCGGCATCGGGTTCATCTTCGGCAAGGAGATCGAGTCGGTCGCCCGCCAGCCGGAGATGAAATCGGAGCTCGAATCGATCCGCTGGCTCGGCTTCGCGCTCACCGAGGCCGTGGCCTTCTACACGTTCATCTTCGGCCTGATCGCCTTCTTCCTCTCGTAGCGATGGCGCTCGCCGGCCAAATAGCCGCGATCCCGGTCGCGGCGAGCGAAGGAAGCTTCCTGGTCTCGCCCGGTGTCGGGCTGATGATCTGGACGCTGATCATCTTCCTGTTCACGATGTGGGTGCTCAGCAAGGTGGCCTTCCCGCGCATCCAGGAGGCCCTGGACAAACGAGCGAAGACGATCTCCGAGTCGATCGACACCGCCGAACGGCAGCGCAAGGAATCGGACGAACTGCTCGAGGAGTACCGCGGCCGGCTGGCCGAGGCGCGTGAGCAGGCCGACGAGATCATGGCCCGGGCCCGCAAAGCCGCCGAGACGGCGGAGAACGAGGCGACCGCCGCGGGTCGCGAGAAACGCGACGAGCTCGTCGCCCAGGCGCAGCGCGACATCGAGGCCGAGACCCGGCGCTCGCTCGAGTCGATCCGCAAAGAGGTCGCCGACCTCACCGTCCTGGCAACCGAGAAAGTCACCCGCAAGACCCTGTCCGAGGAGGACCAGAAACGGCTCGTCGAGGAGGCCCTCGGCGAGGTCGACTTCTCGACCCTCTCGGGCTCGGAGAACTAGGGGTACCTGAGGCATATGCCCGACGCAGCTCGTGTCTACGCCGAGGCCCTCTTCGAGGCGGGCCAGGACAAAGGCAACCTGAACGCGATCCAGGAGCAGCTTGGCCAGTTCGCCGACACGGTCGATCGCGACCGCGAGCTGCAGGTGTTCCTGTTCAGCCCTTACCTGTCCAGCAACGACAAGGTGGAGGGCCTGGGACGCGCCGTGACGGGCGCCGAGCCGGAGTTCTCCAACTTCCTCGAGCTGTTGGTCGAGAAAGGCCGGATGCCGGAGGTGTTCCGCATCCGGCGGGAGTTCGACGAGCTCTGGAAAAAAGCCAACCGCCGCCTCGACGTCACCGTCACCAGCGCGATCGAGCTCGATCCGAGCGTGGTCGGCAAGATCGGCGAGGAGGTCGAACGGCAGACCGGCGAGAAGGTCGAGCTGTCGAGCGAGGTGGACAACGAGATCCTCGGCGGCATCGTGCTGCGGGTCGGCAACATGGTCCTTGACGCGAGCATCCGCACTCGTCTGGAGAAACTGCGAAAAAGCGTCGCGAGCGCGGCGTAAGGAGGAAGTAGACGCATGGCGATGGAGATCAAGCCGGACGAGATCGCGAGCATCCTGCGGGAGCGGATCGAGGGTCTGGAGACCGATTCCGCCGATCTCACCGAGGTCGGCACCGTCCTCTCGGTGGCCGACGGCATCGCCCGTGTCCACGGCCTCGACAACTGCATGGCGCTGGAGATGCTGGAGCTGCCCCACGGGGTGACTGGCCTGGCGCTGAACCTGGAGTCCGACAACGTCGGCGCCGTGCTGTTCGGCGAGTGGGACAAGATCGTCGAGGGCGACACGGTCAAACGGACCGGCCACCTGCTCGAGATCCCGGTCGGCGAGCAGCTGCTCGGCCGCATGGTCGACCCGCTCGGCCGCCCGCTCGACAACCGCGGCGAGGTCGCCACCACCGAGACCCGCCCGGCCGAGTTCAAAGCTCCCGGCGTGGTCGAGCGCCAGCCGGTCGAGGAACCGGTGCAGACCGGCCTGATGGCGATCGACGGGATGATCCCGATCGGCCGCGGCCAGCGAGAGCTGATCATCGGCGACCGCCAGACCGGTAAGACGGCGATCGCGATCGACACGATCATCAACAACAAGGACAAGGACCTGATCTGCATCTACGTCGCGATCGGGCAGCGGATGTCCACCGTGGTCCAGCTGAAAGAGACGCTGGAGGAAAACGGGGCGATGGAGAACACGATCATCGTCGCCGCGCCCGCCGACGAGGCCGCCCCGATCAAGTACATCGCCCCTTACGCCGGCTGCGCGATGGGCGAGCACTTCCTCTACAACGGCAAAGCCGCCCTCTGCGTCTACGACGACCTCACCAAGCACGCCTCGGCGTACCGCCAGATGTCGCTCCTGCTGCGGCGCCCGCCGGGTCGCGAGGCCTACCCGGGCGACGTCTTCTACCTGCACTCGCGCCTGCTCGAGCGGGCGGTCAAACTGAACGACGACCTCGGCGGCGGCTCGCTGACCGCGCTGCCGATCATCGAGACCCAGGCCTCCGACGTCTCGGCCTACATCCCGACCAACGTCATCTCGATCACCGACGGCCAGATCTTCCTCGAGTCCGACCTGTTCTTCTCCGGCGTCCGCCCGGCGATCAACGTCGGCATCTCGGTCTCCCGGGTCGGCGGTAACGCGCAGACCAAGGCGATGAAGAAGGTGGCCGGAAAACTCCGCCTCGACCTCTCCCAGTACCGCGACCTCGAGGCCTTCGCCCAGTTCGGCTCCGAGCTCGATCCGGAGACGCAGAAAGCGCTGACCCGCGGCGAACGGCTGGTCGAGCTGCTGAAACAGAAAGAGCGCGAGCCGCTCTCGGTCGCCGACCAGGTCGCCTCGATCTACTCCGGCACCGGCGGCTACCTCGACCGGATCAAAGTCGAGCGCGTCGGCGAGTTCCTCGGCGACCTGCGGGTGCGCCTGCACTCCGAACACAAGGACCTGCTCGACCGGATCGAATCGACCGGCAAGCTGGAGGACGCCGACGAGGAGGCGCTCGGCAAGGCGATCGCCGCCTTCGTCGACGACTTCGGTCCCGACTTCGACGAGCACGGCGAGCCGGTCGAGGCCGGTGAACTCGGTGCCTCGGAGTCGAAGGCCAAGGCCGAGCAGCCGAAAGCCGACGAGCAGCCCGACTCGGACGCCTCCGAGACCGAGACGCAGGACGAGACCGCGGAGGCGAGCGCGGCGTCCTAGTCACGCCGGAGCAGAGCCATGGCCAGCCAGAAGGAAGTCAAGAGTCGCATTGCGTCGATCAAGAACATCCAGAAGATCACGCGCGCGATGGAGATGGTCGCGGCGGCGCGCCTGCGTCGCTCCGAACAGCGGATCGCCGACCTGCGCCCGTACTCGGAGGGGATGCGCAAACTGACCCGGATCGCCTCCGCGCACACGACCGGGGTGCCGCGCATCCCGGTGCTGATCGAGCGCGAGGACGTGAAGCGGGTCGGCATCGTCCTCGTCACCGGCGACCGCGGCCTGGCCGGGGCCTTCAACTCGAACATCATCCGCGAGGGCATGCGGACGGCAGCCCGCGTGCGCGAGGAAGGGGCCGAGCCGGTCTTCTCCGTGGTCGGCCGCAAGGGCGTCTCGGCGCTCACCTTCCGCAAACAGGAGCTGGCGGGCGAATACGTCGGCTTCACCGATCGCCCCGCCTTCGCCGACGCCCGCGAGATCGGCGAGGCGCTGACCGCGCAGTACGTCGACGAGGACGTCGACCGGGTCGAGATGATCTACAACCGCTTCGTCTCGCCGCTGACCCAGCACGTCTGGCGCCAGACCCTGCTGCCGCTGCAGCAGGCCGAGGTCGTCGGCGAGGGCGCCGAGGAGGAGGAGGGCGAAGAGGAGGTCGAGCAGCCCGATTCCGGCGTCGACCAGTCCCGCTCCGAGTGGGTCTTCGAGCCCGAAGCCGAGGAGCTGCTCGGCCGGCTGATCCCCGAGTACGTGACGATCTCGGTCTACCGGGCGCTGCTCGAGTCGGCCGCCTCGGAGCTCGGGGCGCGGATGACGGCGATGCGCAACGCCGCCGAGAACGCGGAATCGATCAACGACGAACTTACCCTGGAGATGAACCGCGCCCGCCAGGCGGAAATCACCCAGGAGATCCTCGAGGTCGTCGCCGGCGCTGAGGCGCTGAGCTAGGCCGCCCCCAGACCCCGACAAATTTGAAGACCAGGAAAAAGGACCCAGATCAAATTGGCTGAGAACGGCAACGGCAACGGAGCAGGGCAGAACATCGGCAGCGTCGAGCAGGTCACCGGAGTGGTGATCGACGCGCTCTTCCCCGATGGGCTGCCGGAGATCTACTCGGCGATCGTGATCGAGTCGAGCGGCATCGGCGCCGCCGACCGCGAAAGCGACGAGGCCACCCAGCTCGTCTGCGAGGTCCAGCAGCACCTCGGCGACGACCGCGTGCGCGCGGTCGCGATGGACGCCACCGACGGCGTCCAGCGCGGCGACAAGGTCGTCGACACCGGCAACCCGATCACGGTCCCGGTCGGCGACGTCACCCTGGGCCGGATCTTCAACCTGCTCGGCGACCCGATCGACAACGGCGACGAGGTCCCCGCCGACACTGAGCGCTGGCCGATCCACCGCCCGGCCCCGAAGGCCTCCGACCTGACCCCGACCCAGGAGATCCTGGAGACCGGGATCAAGGTCATCGACCTGCTCGCCCCGTACGCCAAAGGCGGCAAGGTCGGGCTGTTCGGCGGCGCCGGCGTCGGCAAGACCGTGCTGATCCAGGAGCTCATCCGCAACATCGCCGAGGAGCACGAGGGCCTGTCGGCGTTCGTCGGCGTCGGCGAGCGCTCGCGCGAGGGCAACGACCTCTGGCTCGAGATGAAAGAAAGCGGCGTCATCGACAAAACGATGCTCGTCTTCGGCCAGATGAACGAGCCGCCCGGAGCCCGCCTCCGCGTCGCCCTCTCCGGCCTGACGATGGCCGAGTACTACCGCGAGCAGGGCGGCCAGGACGTGCTGCTCTTCATCGACAACATCTTCCGCTTCGTCCAGGCGGGCTCCGAGGTCTCGGCGCTGCTCGGGCGCATGCCTTCGGCGGTCGGCTACCAGCCGACGCTGGAGACCGAGATGGGCGGCCTGCAGGAGCGGATCACCTCCACCGACCGCGGCTCGGTGACCTCGATCCAGGCCGTCTACGTCCCCGCCGACGACTACACCGACCCGGCCCCGGCCTCGGTGTTCGCCCACCTGAACGCGACCACCGCGCTCTCCCGGGCGATCTCCGAGAAAGGGATCTACCCGGCGGTCGACCCGCTCGACTCGACCTCGACGATCCTCAAGCCCGACGTCGTCGGCGACGAGCACTACCGCACCGCGACCGAGGTCCAGGAGGTCCTGCAGCGCTACAAAGAGCTCCAGGACATCATCGCCATCCTCGGCATCGACGAGCTCTCCGACGAGGACCGCCAGACGGTGAGCCGCGCCCGCAAGATCGAGCGCTTCCTCTCGCAGCCGTTCTTCGTCGCCGAACAGTTCACCGGCCGCTCCGGCGAGTACGTGCCGGTCTCGGAGACGGTGCGCGGCTTCCGCGAGATCCTCGACGGCCAGCACGACGAGCTCTCCGAGGGCGCCTTCTACATGCAGGGCGGCATCGACCAGGTCACCGAGAACGCGGCCGCGAAAGCCTGAGGACGACCTTGGCGCAGGAGCACATGCTGGACGTCGAAGTCCTCACCCCGGAGGGGGAGGTCTTCAACGGCGAAGTCCGTCAGCTCTCGACCCGCACCGAGGTCGGCGAAATCGGCATCCTCGCCAACCACGCGCCGGTGCTCGGCGCCCTGCAGCCGACCACGCTGCGCCTCCACGTCTCCGACTCGGAGGTCAAGCGCTTCGCCCAGTCGCACGGCTGGCTGCAGGTCTTCGCCAACACCGCCCGGGTGCTGGTCGAGGAAGCGGTCCCGCCCGAGGACCTCGACGCCGGGGCGCTCAAAGAAGAGCTCTCCGATGCCGAACGGCGGCTCTCGGAGTCCGAGGAGGACTCGGCCGAGCGGGCGCGTGCGGTGAAAGACAAACAGCGGGCGGAGACTTTCCTCAGCATCGCGCAGGGATGAGTCGAGCCCTGAGGGGGCTGCTCGATCCATTGCGTGGGCGGGGCTCTCGGGCTCGCCTCGCCGGAATAGGCCTCGCGCCCCTGCGGGGCGGCTCGGGTATGACTGAGCCCGCCTATGGCGGGCAGATATCGGAGTGCCTTGCCGCCGCTTCGCGGATATTCCGGCGAGGCGAGCCCGAGAGCCCCGCTCGGTCCAGGCCAGCTCCCGCTGACGCCCAGGGTTCGGGCGCGCGATGCTGGGGCCCGAAGCCTTCAGCTGCGAAAGCGAGGGAAGGCTTCGGAGCCTCGCACGTCCCTTCAATCGGTCACCGGCCGAATCGTGAGTTCCGGACGCGAGAGTCCACCCGACGCGCGCTGGTAGGAGGATCCGGTCGTCTCGTTCGGGAATATCCGCGAAGCGGCGGAAATGCAATCCGGTCATCGCGCGCCATAGGCGCGCTCAAATATCTCCGAGCCGCCCCGCAGGGGCGCGAGGCCTATTCCCGAACGAGATGACCGGATCCTCCCCCTCGGACTGCCCATGAACCCTTCCCAAACAGAGCTATTAAGCCTCGCCAAGCGCCTGATCGCATATGAAACCTGCGAGGACCGAAGCATTATTGAGTGCGCCGGTTTTGTGGAAGCATGGCTGGAGGCCAGAGACATCGAGGCAACCCGCGAAGAGGTCCGCGGGCTGCCTGTCGTCAAGGCCGAAGTGGGGCCCGTCGGGGCGCCGACGATCGTGCTGGAGGGCCACATCGACGTGGTCCCGGCGCACGCCGAGCAGTTCGAGCCGCGGCTGGAGGGGGACCGGCTCTACGGGCGCGGCGCCTACGACATGAAGGGGGCGATCGCGGCGATGATGGTCGTCACCGCGGCGCTGCGCGATCAGGATCAGGTGCGGGTGCGCCTCGGGATCGTCGGCGACGAGGAGTCCGAGGAGGGCGAGGATCGGGGCTGCGACCGGCTGGTCGACAGCGGCTTCACCGGGGACTTCGCGATCACCGGCGAGCCCACCGATCTGCACATCGGGGTCGAGGCGAAGGGCGTCCTGGCGCTGCGGCTCGAGGTGAGGGGGACCGCGGCCCATGGAGCCACCCCCTGGCTGGGCGACAACGCCGTCCTCGGCGCGATCGACGTTTTCCGGAGTATCGAGTCGCTACCGTTTGCGCGACAGAGTTCGGAGTTGTTCGACCGCCCATCGATCAATCTGGGGCGGATTTGGGGCGGCGACGCTCTGAACAAGGTGCCTGACCGATGCGTGATCGACGTCGATATCCGCTACCTGCCCGGCCAAGACCCCGACGCCCTGCTGGCGGCGGTGCGGGCCCTGCCCGGCGTCACGGCGACGCCGCTCCTGGTGCGGCCGCCGGCGACCGTCGACCGCGACTCGCCCTTCGTCCTCGGCCTGCGCGCGGCGGCGGCGACCTTCGGCGAGGGCGAGCCGATGAGCGTCGGGCGCGACGGCGCCTCCGACGCGGTCTCCTTCCTGCGGGTGGGGGTGCCGGCGGTCGAGTTCGGCCCGGTCGGCGCCGGCCATCACGGCCCTGCCGAGTGGGTCTCGGTGTCCTCGCTGGAGGGCTACCGGCAGGCGCTCGAGTCCTTCTTGCGGGCGATCCCGGAGCGGCTCGGTGAATAGCGTCCCGCCGCCTCCCGGCCGCGACTGGTCGCGCAAGCCCGGCCCGGAGGGCGACGGGACCGAGCCGCCGAAGAAGAAGCGCTACTGGTGGCGGTTCAGCCTCGCCAGCGTGATCATCATCGCGGTCACCGCCGCCGCCACCTCCTCCGCGGTCCTGCTCTACATCAACTCGATCGCGGAAGCGATCGGGACGAAAGAAAACAAGGAACTCTCGGACGAAGTCAAGAGCGTGATCAAGAAGGTCCACGGCGGCGAACCGGAGACGATCCTGATCATCGGCTCCGACATCCGCCCGAACATGGGCGAAGAACACGGGCGCTCCGACACGACGATCCTGCTGCGGCTCGACAACAAGAAGGACCTGATCTCGGTGATGTCGATCCCGCGCGACCTGAAGACCGAAATCCCCGGTTACGGCACCGACAAGTTCAACGCCGCCTACTCCGACGGCGGTCCGAAGCTGACCGTCCAGGTGGTCAAGGAACTGACCGGGCTGTCGATCAACCACGTCGTCAACATCGACTTCCTCGGCTTCGTCCGCGCCGTCGACGCGATCGGCTGCGTCTACACCGACGTCGATCGCCGCTACTTCCACTCCAACGTCGGGCTGCCGCCGGAAGAACAGTATTCGGAAATCAACATCCAGCCCGGCTACCAGAAGCTCTGCGGCAAAAAAGCCCTCCAGTACGTGCGCTACCGGCACACCGACACCGACATCGTCCGCTCGGCCCGCCAGCAGAACTTCCTCAGCCAGGTGCGCCACCAGATCTCGCCGCTGGACCTGATCACCGACAACCACAACCTGATCGACATCCTCGCCGAATACACGACCTCCGACATCAAGGAAGGGACCGAACTGCTCGAACTGCTCGACCTGCTCTACGAATTGCGCGGCGGCGAAGTGAACCAGGTGCACTTCCCGGCCGAACTCGGGCCCAGCTTCGTCTACTCGAACTCGACCGAAATCCACCACGCGGTGAAGGAATTCCTCGGCGAAGCGGGATTCGAGGCGCACAAGTTCCCGGAAGAGAAGAAGCCGAAGAAGGCCGAAAAGAAGAAGCGGAAGGGCAAGAAGCACAAGAAGAAGTCGAAGAAGAAGACGCCGCCCGGAGGCGACCAGTTGGTGCCCGCCGCGGAAGCCGGCGAGGCCGCGGGCGCAAGCGTCGCCCGTCGGGTCGGCGGCGGTTTCCCGGTCTTCTACCCGACCCGGTTGCCCGCCGGCGCCGCCTTCCAGGAATCGAACCCGTACGAACACATCGTCAACCCCCGCGTCTACCACCTGAAAGACAAGGACAAGGAACGGCACGGGGCTTACCGGATGGTCGGGGTCTACCAGCCGGAATACGAACTGACCTACTTCGGCGTGCAGGGGATCCAGGGCTGGGAAGATCCGCCGATCCTCGACGGCGCCACCGAAACCACGACCGTCAACGGACGGGAATACTCGATCTACACCGACAGCGGCAAGATCAAGATGGTCGCCTGGCACCGCGGCGAAAACAGCTACTGGATCTCCAACAGCCTGCAGCAGTCGTTGACCAACGAGCAGATGATGGGGATCGCCGAGTCCTGTCACGTGATCCTGCCGAAGAAGAAAACCGTCAAGAGGGGGAGCAAGAGGGAATGAGCGAGCGCGATGCAGTGGGAGTGATCGGGGCCGGCTGGGTCGGGCTGGTGACCGCCGCCTGCTTCGCCGAGCTCGGCCACCGGGTGATCGCGCGCGACATCCTGCCGGAGAAGATCGAGGCGCTCTCGCGCGGCGAGGTGGCGATCCACGAGCCCGGGCTGACCGAGATGCTGCGGCGCAACGCCGAGCGGATCACCTTCACCACCGACATGAAGGTGCTGCTCGACGGCGCCCGCCTCCTCTTCACCTGCGTCGACACGCCGCCCACCTACTCCGGCGACGCCGACCTCTCGCGGGTGCGGGCGGTGGTCGCCGAGCTGTCCGAGGACTCCGACCACGTGCTGGTGATGAAGAGCACCGTGCCCGCCGGCACCGGCGAGTCGATCCGCCGCGACATGCCCGGGCTCGCCTACGTCTCCTGCCCCGAGTTCCTCAAGGAGGGGACCGCGGTCGCCGACTTCATGCATCCCGACCGGGTGGTGATCGGCGCCGATCCCGGCGACGAGGAGGCCGCCGACGCGGTGGCCGCGCTCTACGCGCCGCTCGGCGCCGAGGGCGAGGTCCTGCGCACCGACGTCGCCAGCGCCGAGATGATCAAGCTCGCCTCGAACGCCTTCCTGGCGACCAAGATCTCCTTCATCAACGAGATCGCCAACGTCTGCGAGGAAGTCGGCGCCGACGTCGGCGAGGTGGCCCGCGGGATGGGCTCCGACACCCGGATCGGCTCCTCCTTTCTGCGCGCCGGGATCGGCTACGGCGGCTCCTGCTTCCCCAAGGACGTCTCGGCGCTGAAGATGCTGGCCGGTAACACCGGCTACCACTTCCAGCTGTTGACTTCGGTGATCGAGGTGAACGAGCTACAGAAGCGACGCGTGGTGGGCAAGCTGGAGAAGCACCTGGGCTCGCTGATCGGCAAGCGCGTGGCGCTGCTCGGCCTCGCCTTCAAGCCCGACACCGACGACATGCGCGAAGCCTCCAGCCTGGTGCTGGCGGCGCGGCTGCAGGGCGAGGGCGCCGAGGTGGTCGCCTACGACCCGGTGGCGGCCGAGCGGGCGGGGGAGATGCTGACCTCGGTCGAGATGGCCGACTCGGCGATGGCGGCGCTGGAGGGCGCCGACGCGGCGGTGCTGGTCACCGAGTGGGCCGAGTTCCGCGACCTCGACTGGCGCGCCGTCGCCGCCGCGATGACTCGCCCGCTGATCGTCGACGGCCGCAACTACCTCGACCCGGAGGCCTTGAACGCGGCCGGCTTCGAGTACGAGGGCATCGGCCGCCAGGGCGTGAAGGACCGGCGCATGTCGGCGTCCTCGGTCGCTCGCGTGCAGAGCGCGCCACCCTCCCTGCGTCCTTGACCTGCTTGGCCCTTCACGCTCCGGTATGCAGGCAATTGTCCTAGTAGGAGGAGAGGGGACGCGGCTGCGGCCGCTCACCGACGCGGTGCCGAAGCCGGCGCTGACCTTGGTCGATCGGCCCTTCCTCGCCTACATGGTCGAGTGGCTCGGCACCCACGGGGTGACCGAGGCGGTGCTCGCCTGCGGCTTCCAGCCCGGCCGGCTGCGCGAGGCGCTCGGCGAGGGCGAGCACGGCGGCGTCAAGCTCACCTACGTGGTCGAGCCCGAGCGGCGCGGCACCGCCGGGGCGATCCGCTTCGCCGCCGAGGCGCTCGGCGACCGGCTCGAGGACCGCTTCTTCGCCCTCAACGGCGACGTCCTCACCGACCTCGACCTGAGCGCCCTGCGGCGCGCCCACGAGGAGCGCGGGGCGCGGGCGACGATCGGGCTCTACGGGGTCGAGGACTCATCCGCCTTCGGCCTGGTCGAGTGCGACGCCGCCGGCGTCGTCCGCGCGTTCCGCGAGAAGACCGGCGAGGCGGTGCCGGGGGAGATCAACGCGGGCGCCTACGTGCTCCAGCGCGAGGTGCTCGACCTGATCCCGCCGGGCCGCGAGTTCTCGATCGAGACCGAGGTCTTCCCCCGACTCGTCGGGGACGGGCTCTGCGCGCTGCCGCTGAGCGGGTACTGGATGGACATCGGCGTCCCCACGCGTTATCTGCAGGCGACCTGGGACATCCTCGAGGGGAGGGTGGACACGGGCGTGCGCCCCACCGCTCCCGGCCTCTTCCTCGGCGCCGGCTCGGCGGTCGCCGGCTCGGCGCGGATCGGCCCGCGGGCGGTGGTCTCGGCCGGGTGCGCGGTGGACGCCGAGGCGGCCGTGGTCGGCTCGGTCCTGCTGCCCGGGGCGCGGGTCGGCGAGGGTGCCGTGGTCAGCGACTCGATCATCGGCGCCGACGCGGTGGTCGCGCCGGGCGCGCGGGTGGACGGCGCGACGATCGCCGCGCATGAGAGAGTTGGCGCCGAGCGATGATCGACGACGTCCTCGGCATCCCCGACCAGCTTCGCGACGCGCTCTGGCGGATCGAATCGGCGCGGCTCGAGCCGACGCCCGCGGCGGGCCTCTTCGTCTGCGGGATGGGCGGCTCGGCGATCGGCGGCGACCTCGCCGCGGCGGCGCTCGGCGACCGGCTCACCGGGCCGATGCTGACCGTGCGCGGCTACGCCCTGCCGAGCTGGGCGACGCCGGAGTGGACCGTGCTCTGCTCCAGCTACTCGGGGGAGACCGAGGAGACGCTGGCCTGCTTCGAGGCCGCCGCCGCGCTCGGCGCCCGGCGCCTGGTGGCGAGCACCGGCGGGCCGTTGGTCGACCAGGCGCGGGAGGGCGAGGTGCCGGTGGTCGGCCTGCCGGGGATCTTCCAGCCGCGCGCCGCGGTCGCCTACATGGTCGTGGTCGCCGCCGAGGTCGCCTCGCTGGCCGGGGTCGCGCCGCGCGTCCACACCGAGATCGACGCCGCCGCGGCCTTCCTCGCCGAGCAGAGCGAGTCGCTGCGGCAGCAGGCCCGCGAGATCGCCACGCTGGTCGCCGGCGCGGTGCCGGTGATCTACGGCTCCGACCTGACCGCCCCGGTGGCGCGACGCTGGAAGACGCAGGTCAACGAGAACGCCAAGTTCCCGGCTTTCTGGGGCGAGCTGCCGGAGGCCGACCACAACGAGATCCTCGGCTGGGCCGGGGCGGCGGGCGACGAGCGCGGGGCGGCGATCTTCCTCGAGGACCGTGACCAGCACCCGCGCGTGGCGCGCCGCTTCGGGCTCACCGCGGCCTCGATCCAGTCCGGCGCGGCGGCGGTGGCGCGGGTGGAGACGATGGGGGAGACGCGCCTCGAGCGGCTCCTCTGGGCGGTGATGCTGGGCGACCTGGTCTCGCTCGAGCTGGCCCGACAGCGTGGAGTTGACCCCGACCCGGTCGAGGCGATCGACCGCTTCAAGGAGGAGATGGGATGAGGGCGATGGTCTTGGCGGCGGGTCTCGGCACGAGGCTGCGCCCGATCACCTTCGACATGCCGAAGCCGATGGTGCCGGTGCTGAACCGGCCGGTGATGGAGCACATCCTGCGGCTGTTGGCCAAGCACGGCTTCACCGAGACGATCGCCAACCTGCACTGGTTCCCGGAGCTGATCGAGGAGCACTTCGGCGACGGCTCCGCCTGCGGGGTGAGCCTGAGCTACTCGAAGGAGGACGCGCTCCTCGGGACGAGCGGCGGGGTGCGCAACGTCGCCGACTTCCTCGGCGACGAGTTCCTGATCATCTCCGGCGACGCGCTGACCGACATCGACCTGACCGCGATGCGGGAGTTCCACCAGGGCCACGACGGGATCGCCACGCTGGCGACCAAGCGGGTCACCGACACGAGCCAGTTCGGGGTCGCGATCACCGACTCGGAGGGCCGCATCAGCGGCTTCCAGGAGAAGCCCGACCCGAGCGAAGCGCTGTCCGACCTCGCCAACTGCGGCATCTACATGTTCGGCGAGGAGATCTTCGACTTCTTCCCCGAACCCGGGACGAGCAAGGCGGCGAAGGAGGGCGATCCGGCGGGCTTCGCCGACTGGGCGATGGACGTCTTCCCGCGCCTGCTGGAGTCCGACGTGCCGTTCTACTCGCACGAGATCGACGCCTACTGGAACGACATCGGCAACCTGGCGGAGCTGCGCGAAAGCACGGTCGACGCGCTGACCGGGGCGGTCGCGGTCGAGCAGGTCGGCGAGATCGTCGACGGCTACCGCAGCGGTGAGCCGGAGGGCGACGAGGGCAAGCTCGAGGGCCCGGTGCTGCTGGGGCCGGGGTGCGAGATCGGCGAGGACGTGAGGATCGACGGCCCGGCGGTGATCGGCGACGGGGCGAAGGTCGGGGCCGGGAGCCGGCTGCGGGACGTGATCGTGCTGCCGGGGGCCGTGCTGCCGGAGTGCTCGGTCGCGATCGGCGCGATCCTGGGGGCGCGGTAGGTCTGGTCCCCGCGCCACTTCGGGCGCGGGGAATTGACTTTGTGCGCGCCACCCGCGCGGGGTTTCCCGCTTGGGTCGCGGCGTGGGACTGCTTCGGGTTGCCGCCGGGATCGTCGCGCCGCCGCTCTGCGCGGCGTGCGGGCGTTCCTGCCGGGCGGAGGCCGTGCTCTGCACGAGGTGCTCGCGGGGCCTGGGGGCGGCGAGGCCGGTGGCGGCGGGCGGGCCGCAGGGGATCGATCGGGCGTGGTCCTCGGCACCGCACGACGGCGTCGCCCGGGCCCTGGTCGGCTCCTTGAAGTTCCGCCGCCTGGTGCCGGTGGCGGGGGTGATGGCGGAGCGCATGCACTGGCTCGTGCCCGCGCATCTGCTCGGCGGCGCCGTGGTCGCGGTCCCGCCCGCCCGGGCGCGACGTCGTCGCCGCGGCTTCGATCCCGGCGGTGAGCTGGCGGCCGCGTTGGCGGCGAGGCTCGAGGTCGAGGTGGTCCCCTGCCTCGCCCGCCGCGGCGGCGGGCATCAGGTCGGCCGCGGGCGCAAGGACCGCATCCGCCACCCGCCGCGGATCGAGCCGATCGCCCCCGCGCCGCGGAGCGTCCTCCTGGTCGACGACGTCCTCACCACCGGCGCCACCCTGAGCGCCTGCGCTGCGGCCCTCCGCGCCTCCGGCGCCCGCCGCGTGGTCGCCCTCACCTTCACCCGCCGGCTCTGACCCCGCCCGGGGGGGTACAACTCAGCCGACGGCCGGCCGCCGGCTAGGTCGCCGGTCTGCCTCGCATCTGGCCCATCACCCGCCGCGTCACCTTCCGCTTGCGCAGCATTTCGCGATGTTTCTTCACCTGCCGGCGCACGTCCTCGGCCAGCTTGTGGATGCTCTGGGCCATCTCCGGCGAGGCCTCGCGCGCGTGGAGCGTCGCGCCCTTCAGGCGCACCGTCGCCTCCGCCACCTGGCGATCGGCGATCGAGGGGTTGCGCTCCTCGTAGAGCACCACCTCCAGCGTGGCCAGGCCCGATACCTGCCTCCCCAGGCGGTTGAACCGCTTGTTCACCAACTCACGCAGGTCGTCCGTCATCTCGACGTTGCGTCCCCGCATCTCAATCCGCATGAGCTACCTCCTTGTGGGTATCGAGGGACGATCGTACGCCGCTCGCCAGTCGGCGGCAAGGGGGCGACCGCTACTCTTGGGCGATGCCCGCAATGGACCTGGTCACCAAGGCCCTGCGCGCGGGGGAGGGGCGCAAATTCAAGGCGTACCAGAAGCGCGCGGAGGCGATCAATCGATACGAGCCGGAGATGGAAGCCCTCTCCGAGGAGGAGATCCGCGGCGAGGCGGACGAGCTCCGACGGCGCGCCCGCGACGGCGCCTCGCTCGACGATCTGCTGCCCGAGGCGTTCGCGCTCTGCCGCGAGGCCTCCCGCCGCACCACCGGCCAGCGCCACTACGACGTCCAGCTGATCGGCGGCATGGTGCTCCACGACGGGGCGATCGCCGAGATGAAAACCGGCGAGGGCAAGACGCTCACCGCGACGCTGCCCGTCTTCCTCAACACCTTGAAAGGCGACAGCGTCCACGTCATCACCGTCAACGACTACCTCGCCCGCCGCGACTCGGAATGGCTGACGCCGATCTACGAGGCGCTCGGGGTCACCGTCGCCGCCCTCCAGGACTTCGACGAACCTGACGCGCGCCGGGTCAAATACGCCTGCGACGTCGTCTACGGGACCAACTCCGAGTTCGGCTTCGACTACCTGCGCGACAACATGGCGCAGTCGCTCGAGGGCTGCGTCCAGCGCGGCCACGACTTCGCGATCGTGGACGAGGTCGACAACATCCTCATCGACGAGGCGCGCACGCCGCTGATCATCTCCGGTCGCCCCGAAGAAGCGGCGCAGACCTACTACACGTTCGCCCGCCTGGCGAAACAGATGGTCGGCGTCCCGCACAAGGAGAAACTGAAAAGCCTCGGCGAGTCGAAGGACACCTCCGACGTCGACTACGACTACGAGTACGACGAGAAACACAAGACGGTGGCGCCGACCGAGCGCGGGGTGAAGAAAGCCGAGGAATTCCTCGACGTCGAGAACCTCTACCTGGGCGAACACGGCAACCTCGTCAACCACCTCGTCCAGGCGCTGAAGGCCGAGTCGCTCTACAAAAAAGACGACGACTACGCGGTGATCGACGGCGAGGTGATGATCATCGACGAGTTCACCGGCCGCATCCTCGAGGGGCGGCGCTGGTCGGAAGGCCTGCACCAGGCGGTCGAGGCGAAGGAAGGCGTGGCGATCCGCGAGGAGAACCAGACGCTCGCCACGATCACCCTGCAGAACTACTTCCGCCTCTACGACAAGCTCTCCGGGATGACCGGCACCGCCCTCACCGAGGCGACCGAGTTCATGAAAATCTACGAGATGCCGGTGGTCGAGATCCCGACCAACCAGCCGATGATCCGGCTCGACCAGAACGACCAGATCTTCAAGACCAAAGACGGCAAGTGGCAGGCGGTGATCGACGAAATCGTCAGCCGCCACCAGAAAGGCCAGCCGGTGCTGGTCGGGACCGTCTCGGTCGAGGTCTCGGAGATGATTTCCGCGGCGCTGAAACGCGACGGCATCCAGCACGCGGTGCTGAACGCGAAACCCGAGCACGCCGAACGAGAGGGTGAGCTGATCGCCCAGGCCGGCCGCAAGGACGCGGTGATGATCGCGACGAACATGGCGGGCCGCGGCGTCGACATCAAGCTCGGCGGCGACCCCGAACACCTGGCGATCGCGGAGCTGAAGCGGCAGGGGATCACCCACGGCGACGAGGGCTACGAGGAGGCGCTGGCGGAGCGCACCGCCGAGCTCAAGCCGCAGTGCGAAAGCGAGGCCGAGGAGGTGCGCGAGCTCGGCGGCCTCTTCATCTGCGGCACCGAGCGCCACGAGTCGCGCCGCATCGACAACCAGCTGCGCGGCCGCTCCGGTCGCCAGGGCGACCCCGGCGAGTCGCGCTTCTTCCTCTCCGCCGAAGACGACGTGATCCGCCTCTTCGCGGGCGACCGGATCTACAAGATCCTCGACCGTCTCGGTCCGACCGACGAC
>Ga0335075_10004926_pt1 | contig 20801 bp, 16 predicted proteins | sample Lox_Sample_24_FD_206723 | JGI IMG/M metagenome (GOLD analysis project Ga0335075, IMG submission 206723) | Soil microbial communities from Loxahatchee National Wildlife Refuge, Florida, United States - Lox_Sample_2.4 | ecosystem: Environmental > Terrestrial > Soil > Wetlands | place: USA...
GGGCCGCGCAGGACTTCCACACGATCCAGGTCGAAGATCTCCGGCCACACGCTGCTGCCCAAGCCGCTCACCGACGCGCGCGACTGGATCGGCGTGTCGTCGATGTAGATGCCCGTCGCGCCCGATCCCGCGTCGGACTGAACGCCGCGGATCGAGATGTCGGCGATCGAGCCGGAAGCGTCGCTCGCCCGCTGAAATTGCACGCCTGGAGTCATTGCCGCGATGTCGTCTATGGTGCGCACATTGTCCTGGTCGAGAGTCTCCCTGGTGAAGGCCGTGACGCTGACCGGAACCTTGCTCTCGCTCTCTGCACGACGGGTGGCCGTCACCGTGACTTCCTGTAGCTGTCCGCCCTGCTCCTCGGCGGGGGGCGCGGCGTCATCCGCGGCCGGCGAGTAGGCTGGAAGCGCAAGGAGCAGTAGGGTGAAAAGGAGCGGGACGTTTGCGACGCGTCTGCAGGTCTGCATTGGTTTTCCCCCAGTGTATTCTCCGGCACTCTATTGGCCGGGCTCGTGAGCTCGCGCGACCAACAGTGAACAGGAAGGGCACTGCCGAGACACTGTTGGCGCAATCGGGACGGGCGCTGCGGGAAATCTAATGGCATGGACCGGGATGCGCGATCAGCCCTCGGGGTGAGAGACACGCCGGGCGCTGTGTCGTAGCTTCGCAGTCCGATGGACTGTGCGTGTCATTCGGTCGCGGTGGGGTGTTTGTTCACTCTCGGTGGTGTGTGCGCGCAGCAGCGCTCTAGGATTGGCCGATTCGAATGACACTCGAGGACATCGCGATGACAATCCTCTGTCGGAGGGCGGCGGCCGGCGCAGCGGCTTTGGCTGCCACACTGCTCGCTTGCTTGCCCGCCGCCTCAGCGGAAGCGCCCGTGAAGGGCTCCCACCATTTCGCGCTGATGGGCCATGTGCCGATCATCTACAGCCCGCCGCACGGGCGCGACAAGGGCACGATCGAGAAGATGGCGCTCGATCTGTCCGCGCAGGACACCGAGGGACTGTTGACGCTTCAGGACGAGATCTGGTACCCGAAGTTCACGGTGCCTCTGCACTACCACGAGTGGCATGCGGAGATCTTCTACGTCATCTCCGGTGCAGCCGAGTGGACCATCGGCGGCGAAACGCACGTGGTGCACGCAGGCGAGCTGGTCTACATCCCGCCCAACACACCACACAAGGTTCACGTCGTCGTCGGCCAGCCTGAGCACGATCTGTTCATCTCACTGCCAGGCGGGTTCGAGCAGCAGGAGTACACCGCGAAGCAGTTCTCCGAGCAGGAGCTCAGTACGCCGGCGGCGAAGGCGATGCTGGCGGATCTCGCGGATTTCCATCCGCTGCCCGACGATACGGTGATTCCCCCGGATGATGCGGGTCCCGGACCGCATCGCGATGTGCATCATTTCGCGCTGACCGGACACGTCCGCGTGGCGCACAACCCTTCCGGCAACGTCACTTCGAAAATCGACCTGGCGGGCTGGCAGACCGACGGCCGCTTGACTTTGCAGGACGAGATCTGGCCGGCCGACTTCAACGTCGAGCTGCACTATCACAAGCTGCACAGCGAAATATTCTATGTTCTCGGTGGCGCGGTCGAGTGGACCGTGGGCGGGGAGACGCATGTGATGCACGAGGGCGACCTCGTCTACTTCCCGCCCGATACACCGCACAAAGTGCACGTGGTGGGCGGCGAGCCCGCGCACTTGCTCCTCATCCAGCTGCCGGGCGGCTACGAGAGGGCCGTCGACCTGGGGAACGAGTTCCCGGAATCCGAGCGGTCGCAGCCGGCGGCGAAGGCTGCCTTTGACGCGCTGCATGATTTCAACGATTTGCCTGACCCGCACCCGTACAGGCCAGGTCAATGACAGTGAGTCCGGGTGCTGACGCAAGTCAGCGCCCAGTCGTTACGCCGCCGCTGAAAGGTGATGTCGGTCAGCCGAGCCGTACGACTCCGCACTCGGGCAACACCGCGCCGCCGTCGACGACGATCGTCTGACCGGTCACGTAGGCTGCGGCGTCGGAGGCCAGAAAGAGCATGGTGCTCGCAACTTCTTCCGGGCGGCCGAGGCGGCCGAGCGGAATGTGCGCGATGAGTCGCGCCTGGTGAGCGTCGTCACCGAGGTTCGAGGATGCAGGCGTTTCGATCATGCCGGGCTCCACACCGTTGACCCTGATGCCGTCGGGTGCGAGCTCGAGAGCCGCAGCGCGGATGAAGCCGTTGAGGCCGGACTTTGACGCGCAGTAATGCGCAAGCCCTGGATGCACCACGCGCGGGCCTGCCACGGACGAGGTGACGAGCACCCGGCCCCGACCCGAGCGGCGCAGAAGCGGCAGCGCCTCCTGGGTGAGCCAGAAGGCGGCGGTCAGGTTCACTGACAGCGTGCGTTGGAGCAGCGCGGCGTCGATGTCGGCGAACGGTCGCAACGGATAGAACGCTGCGTTGTGTATGACGATATCCACGCTATCGAAGCGTTCCGCGGCTTCGTGTACCAGGCGCGCAATCTGCGGCCGGTCTGCCACGTCCGTCTGCATTGCGTGCGCCCGGCCACCGCTGCGTATGATTTCTGCGCATGCATCTGCCCCGCCATCGGCTGATTGATCGCCGATCATGACCGCCGCGCCGTGCGCCGCGAATGTGCGTGCGATGGCGCGGCCGATGCCGCGCGCTGCGCCGGTGACGATACAGGTACGCCCCGAGAGATCAAACAATGCGCTCACCAGATTCCTCCAGACCGATCGGTTGCGCGCCACCGTACCGGCGGGACGATTGTGTTGCGGTGCCGTGAGCGAACAAAAGCACTGCACGCGTTACACCGCCGCGTCACTCATGGAGTGCCAGTGGGAGGCTGAGCCGACGCAGTGGTAAATCAGTGCCAGAACAGCTTGGACAGCAGGGTCGCGCGGCAAGTGGTGCCGGTCTTCGTGAGAATGCTGCGGATGTGCGTCTTCACCGTGGGGACGGTGATGCCGAGGCGACGTGCGATCTCCTTGTTGGAGAGCCCCTCCTGCACGAGGGAGAGCGTGACGCGCTCACGCTCGGTGAGCGCATAGCGCTGCGCCTCTGCGTCTGCGCTGCGGTCGGGGATCATAGGAAGCACCGCGCTCAGGTAATCCTCGATCAGTGGATGTACGGTGCGCACGAGCTTCAGGTCGTCGCTCTCGAGCGGCGCGCTCAGGCCGTATCGGAGCAGCGAGATGCCGGCGACGATACGCTCCTCGCGACGGAAGAAAATCTCGATGATGTCGCGGATGCCCTGCGGCGCGACGAAGGCGTGGAAGTACTCGCTGCTTGCCCGGCGGCCAGGGGGGAGCGCATCGCTCAGCGTGACGACGCGCTCCCGCGGTCCGGTGAAGTGCCGCGGGTGTAGCGGATCGAGCTGGTAAAGACCCTTCACGTAGCGCTGGTGGAACGAGGGATCGACGTTGTAGGTGACGAAGTGCGACTGCCGCGAGTCGCTACCGACCAGGTAGAACACCCCGGCGGGGGACTTCAGTGTCGAGCAAAGCCACGTGAGCGTCGAGAACTTCAGCCGCTCTGCCGAAAGCGCGACCCCCTCTGGCGAGTATCGTAAAGCGCCGACGTCGATCATCGGACTTCTATTGTAGCTTATCTGACCGCTCGGACAGGCGGCAGCATAGCACAGCCACGTCTCTGCCAGGGCCAACCCTCTCCACCCTAGGGAGGATGGATTTGCCAGGACATACTCTCCAGTCTCCCCGGGCACCCGGGATATGTCCTGCAGGTCTTCGAGTTCGCGCATCCTATGAACACGGGCTTCGTGACCTTTTCCACACGAGGCGTCGCGGCGCCCCGAAAGGTGGAGCTTTGGAATGAGCGCGCGTCCGACCTGATCACCCGGCTGCACGTCGAGCCGGCGCGCGGCGTCGCCTTCGACGCCAGTCTAGAGGCGGCTGAGATGGGCGGCATCGGTCTCATCGAGGCGGCGTCCACGCCCACCCGTGTCGTGCACGCCCATGCTGCCGCGAACCGTGGGGGCGCTGCGGCCTACCTCATTCACCTTCAGTTCCGCGGCACCTGCGTCAACCGGCAGGCGAGCCGCGAGGTGTTGCTCGGGCCAGGCGACTTCGTGCTGTGCGACAACACACTGCCCTGCGAGCTAATCCTCGACGGCGAGAACGTCATGCTGGTGCTGCGAATCCCGCAGCAGCTGCTGAAGCGGCGCTTGCCGACGCCCGAGGTCTACATCAATCAGCACATGCCTGCGAGCCGTGGCGGTAGTCTCCTCGCTGCCAGGTTCGCAGCGATTGTCTGGGAGCAGTGCCAGAGCGGAGTCTCACCGGTGATCGCGGACCGCATCGCAGACTCGCTGTGCGACCTTTTGGCGGCAGCCTTCATGGAGTCCGGCTGCGCACGACTCGATGTCTCGACGTTGCAGCTGCGGTGGAAGTTACGCTTACGTCGCTTCGTCGACTCACGCCTCGCAGACCCGAATCTCACGCCGACGCAGATCGCACGCCACTTCAAGATCTCGGCACGCTACGTCCACAAGCTGTACGCCCGTGAAGAGGAATCGGTCTCGAGATATATCTTGCGTCGGCGACTCGAGGAGTGCCACCGCGCCCTCGGTGACCCTGCGCAGGTCGCGAAGTCCATCACGACCGTTGCGTTCGAGTGGGGCTTTAACAACACGACGCATTTCGCCCGTGTCTTCCGCGAGCGCTTCGGGTGCTCGCCCTCCGAGCGGCGTCGGGAGGAGCTCGCCGGTATGCTCTGAAGTGGCCACAGGTTCCGCCTCGGTGGCGGACCAGTTCCTCCACGGAACTGTCGACGCTGTGGGGAATTACATACGATCTTCGGACACTGATGGAGATTGCGGCAGCGAGAAGCGAATGAAGCGGCGTTTCGACAGGCAGGTGGCCTTGATCACAGGCGGTGGCACCGGCATCGGCGCCGCGATCGCACGCCAAATCACGGAAGAAGGGGGGCACTCCGTCATCATGGGGCGCCGCCGCGCACCGCTCGAGTCAGTCGCGAAGTCGCTCGGCTGCGCATTCTTCGCGGGCGATGCTGCGGACGCGACCCACGTGCGCGAGGCGCGTGAGCTGGCGCGCTCGGAATTCGGCCGGCTCACCATCCTAGTCGCCAACGCGGGCGGTCACGGCATGGGCGATGCGCTCTCGACCGACGATGCAAGCTGGGCGCAGGCCGTTCATACGAACCTTACCACCGCATTCGTGAGCATCCGCGAGTGTCTGCCCGATCTGATCGAGCACCGGGGCAACATCGTGGTCGTTGCCTCCATCGCCGGGCTGTTCGCCGGACCGGGGGTGGTGGGCTATGTCACCACGAAGCACGCGCTCGTGGGGCTTACCCGCTCCATTGCCCGCGATTACGGCCCGCAAGGTATTCGGATCAACACCCTCTGCCCGGGTTGGGTGCGTACAGGGATGGCGGACGAGCAGATGGAGGTAATCAAGGAGAAGCACGGGCTGACGAGTATCGGCGAGGCGTACGCGCTCGTCACGCAGCACGTTCCGCTACGCCGCGCGGCACGACCGGAGGAGATCGCTAGCGTCGCGTGCTTCCTCGCGTCGGAAGATTCGGCCATGGTGACAGGTTCGACCGTCGTGGTGGACGGCGGTGCAGGTGCGGTTGATCTACCGACGCTTGCTTTCGCGGATTGAGTGGCGCGGCTGAAAGAGAGCTCATGGCAAACGACCGTCCCTCGGATTGGAAGAGCTACGACGATTTCGCGGCAGGCATTGGCACGAACCGCTTGCCCTCGACCGGAGCGCTCGCGGGACGGGAGCTCAGTCTGACGCTTCGCGCAGGGCGCCTGATCCTCGCCTTCGAGAGCGGCAGCCGCGTGCAGTGTCGTCAGGGCGCGACTCAGGACGATGCCGAATACGACGCCGTGGAGGTAGCGCCTTCAACGTATTTCATCGACATGATCTTCGCGCCAAAGCTATGCGAAGCGCTGACCCTCGTCGTAAATACCGCCACGCATCGGGCCATATCCGTACGCCAGGTTGTGCGCGAGCGGCGGGTCGAGGGCGAGCCGTTGGTCGAGCAGCATTTCAGTGCGGGCGTGCTCAACGATCCGCTCGCCGCACCTACCGGCCCGGTTCCCGGTCCGACGCGCGATCTGATCGGCCTCAGGGCGTTCTATCGGTACAGTCCGCGCCATCTGTATGAGCACGTATACCTCAGCTCCGAGCGGTACTGTTGGCAATGCCTCGTCGGCGAGCAGCGGGGGCACGGGGACGTCGATCTCGCCACGACATGGAAGTTCCACGAGAACCAGTATGTCTTCGCCTTCCGGGAGCTCATCATCCCGGTGGCGTCGGTGTTCTTCTTCAACTTCCTCGATCTACGCTCGACCGGAAAATTTCTCGGCGTCAGCGACGAGGGACGCGTCGAGAACCGCAAGGCGGGTGCCCTCATCCAAAAATCGACCGTGACCCGCTATGAGCCTGGAACGGAGCCTGTCTGATGAAGCCTGCAATCGACGTGGTGAAGGCCTTCTACGCTGCGGCCGAGTCCGGACGGATCGGTGAGCTGCCGCAGCTGCTTGCGCCGGATGTATGCTGGATAGAGATGGAAGGCTCGATCTACGGTGGCACTTATCGGGGACCGGAAGCCGTGGTGTCTGGTGTGTTTCAGCGGCTCGGCACTGAGTGGCAGGACTATGCCTTTCATCTCGAGAGGCTGCACGATGCGGGCGACAGCGTCGTGGCCTCGGGCCATTACACCGGGACCTACCTCGAAACCGGCAAGGCGATCCGCTGCCGCTCGCTGCATGTCTGGGACGTGCGCGGCGGCAGGATCGTCGGGTTCGAGCAGTTCTGCGATACGCTCGTCATGAGCCGGGCGCTCTCTTAGCTTCAACGGAAGATGATCGCGACTCAGGGGAGGTCGCTCACGGCAATCTCCGACGTGGACCCGCATGTACCGCGTAAGTTTGCGAGCGATTGGCAACGATCGCAGCGAGGCGGCCGGCGCCCGTTCCCGTCGGATCGGGCGACGGGCCGCGACTCGCCGCCTTAGCGGACCGTGGTGACCCGATTGAAGTCCGCGAGCTCGTTCAGCTGCTTCGCAAGCTTCGCGTTCTTCTTCTCAGCGGGTGTGAAACTCGCTTCGTAGGAAGACACGTTCTCGTATCCGCCCGGCTCCTGGATGAAGATCATGTGCGCAGGCCCGGGGCCGATGACGTGCACAGCATGCGGCGTGTCGGGCGGGATGAACACCGCATCGCCCGGACCCTCGATATGCGTCTGGCCGGCGATCGTCCATTCCACATGGCCGGACAGGACGATGAAGATCTCCGCGTGATACTTGTGAAAGTGCATCGGCACGGTGAAGTTCGGTCCCCAGTAAGACTCGAGGATGCTCTCCCGGCCCTGGCTCTGCGCGGATGAGATGAGGACGTGGATATCGCTGATGTCGTTCTCATGGATCATCGACTGACTCTTCTCGAACGAGAAGTATTGCGGTTGTGGCGGCTGGGATGCCTGCGCCAGGGTCCAGGCACCGCCGAGGGAGAGCAGGGCGAGGCCGGCGCGCAAGGTCTGGCCGGAAAGGCAACGCGATGACATGGCTCGAGTCTCCAACTTCAGCCCACTTGGGCCGGAGGCGAGTGAACCGTACCGGCGGGCGCCGCAGCCATCATCCTGTGGGGGGAGCTGATCGGGCGGTGGCTACGGAGCCCATCGGTCGGCTGCTGGAATATTAGGTAGAATACAAACTAGTTATACGCGTGAAGCGGCGGCCCGGAGACGTGCCGAGAACCGCTGACAATGAAAGAAATGCCTGAAAGCATTGGCCAATTCGCTTACGACGGAGTCCGATCGGGGGCGGAGCGGCATTGGACACGTCCAGATAGATGGTATTGCATTAAACTTTATCTATGGCAGACTCTGGGTGTCGAATGGGGGGCGGGCCGCTCGTTGCGGTCTCGCGGCAACGTAAGATGAGCGGGAATAAAACCATGCCCACAATTACCCGTACGGTTCCGGTGATCTCCATGACGCTGCTCGGCGCCTGCCTGGCGCACACGGCCATGGCGCAGGAGAGCTCCACAGCACCGAGCACCACTAGCCAATCCAACCAGGAGAGCTCCGAGCCCTCGCCGCTCCAGGAGGTGGTCGTCACGGCGACCCGGCGTGCACAGAGTATCGAGTCGGTGCCGATCAGCATGCAGGCCTTCACGGAGTCCGACATGGACACGGATAGCGTGCGTGACATGGCCGACATCGCGCGCATGACGCCGGGCGTGACATTCAGCAATACCGACCGCGGTAATACTCAGGGGTCCGACATCGTCATTCGCGGCATTTCCTCGGGGGCGGGAGCTGCTACGGTGGGCGTCTATATCGACGATACGCCCATCCAGATCTACCCGGACAGCCTGAGCTCGACCAACTCCTATCCCCTGATATTCGACTTGCAGCGTGTCGAGATCCTGCGCGGCCCGCAGGGCACGCTGTTCGGCGCCGGGTCGGAGGGCGGCACGATCCGCTTCATCACGCCCGACCCGAGCCTCACCGATTACTCGACGTACTCGCGCGGAGAGCTGTCCTCGATCGATCATGGCGATGAGAGCTACGATTCGGGCTTCGCCGTCGGCGGTCCGATCGTGCAAGACGTGCTCGGCTTTCGCGCCAGCGTGTACTACCAGCGCCAGGGCGGGTACGTCGATCGCATCAACTGGTACAGTCAGCAGCTCGAGACGCAGGATGCGAACTGGAACGACTCGCTGTCTCTGCGCCTCGCTACCAAATGGGTGCCCGTCGAGAACCTGTCGATCGAGCCGTCGGTCTTCTTCCAGCGGACGCACATCGCGGACTCGTCCATATACTGGGAAGCGTATTCCGATCCGGCGAACGGCATATTCAACAATGCGAATCCGGTCGTATCACCGACGAACGACGACTTCACGCTGCCCGCCCTGCGGGTCTCCTGGCAGGGCGAGACCGTGTCGGTCTTCTCGAACACGTCCTATTTCAACCGTAACAACGACAACATCTACGATTCGACGACGCTCGACATGGCGTCCTTCGCAGGCGTGTCCAGCCCCCAGCCCCCCGCAGCGTTGCAAAACGTCTACTCGATCGGCGCGCTCACGGACAATCAGCGCATCCTCACGCAGGAGCTGCGCTTACAGAATACGGATCCGAACGCGCGCCTGAGCTGGCTGTTCGGCGTCTTCTACCAGCACAGTACCCAGGCAACCACCTATACGGTGAACGATCCGTTCATCAACCAGATCATCGGCTACCAATATCCTGGCGTCACGGTGCAGGACATCTTCGGCTACGGCCTGTATCAGGGAGTCTATCTGCTCGATTCCGCCGGCCAACTGACCAACCGTGAGCTGGCAGGGTTTGCCAACTTCGATTTCAGGATCACGAGCAGGCTCACCTTCACGGCCGGTGTGCGGGTCTCGGACGAGCACTACAACGATGCGAGCTTCGGGGCGGGGCCAGTCGTCTCGAGCAATGGGAACACCCAGTATACGTCGGAGCGGGACACGCCGGTCACTCCGAAGTACGCGCTGTCGTACAAGATCAATCCGGACGACATGGTTTACGCGAGCGCGGCCAAGGGCTTCCGTCAGGGCTCGACGCAGGGTGAGGTCGGCAGCCGCTGCGCCGGGGATCTGGGGGCGCTCGGCCTCACCAACATGGAGTTCAGTCCGACGGAGATCAAGCCTGACTCGGTATGGAGCTACGAGATAGGCACGAAGGACCGCTTCTTGGGCGGCCACTTCGGCATCGATACCAGCATCTATCACATCGACTGGAAGGACATCCAGTCCAGCCTGATTCTGCCGACCTGCAACGTGCCGATTACCGCGAATGAGGGTAATGCGCGCAGCCAGGGCTTCGACCTATCGCTGATCTACGCGCCGATCAATGCCCTGCGGCTGGGACTTGCTCTCGGATACGCCGATGCGCAGTACACGACGACGACCAGGGGCGCTGGCGGCGTGCCGATCCAGCTGTCGGGACAGCCTCTGCCGATCGCGCCTTGGACGGTTTCTCCACAGGTGGACTACGATTTCGCCGTCCTGGGGCGAGGCAGCTATTTCCACGTGGATTACCAGTATTTGAGCCACAACGACACGCCGCTGCCTGACATCCCGAGCGTCGATCCGACCCTGCCCCGTCCCCCGTCGTCGAGCAATCTGGACATGCGCCTGGGCATGCTCTTCGGCGGCCTGGACCTATCGATCTTCGGGACCAACATCAACAACCAGTATCCGGAGTTCGGCCGCTACCGGGACACCGAGGCGGCGATCTCGACTTATCGTGGCTACACGGTGACCCCGAGGACGATCGGCGTGACGGCTACCTACCGCTACTGACGTGAGAAACAGCCTGCAACGATGAACGGCGAAACCATGGCCAAGGTCTCAATGCCTCGATCAGGCATGACGGCACTCGGTTCGCCCTGAGAAAAGCGCTGGCCCGCAGCGGGTGCAACGATTCGCCGGTCGTGCATATTGAAGGCGAATAGGCCGGGAGATGACGTGAGAGAGATGCGTGAGGGGAGGCGGAGCAAGCTTGCGCCGAGTATCCGGCGCGTGATCGTGGGGGCACTGGGGGCGGGCGCGCTGTTCGCGCTCGCCGCGTGTAGCGGCAAGCCGGCGGACGTGGCGTTGGGCAGGCAGATCGAGCAGCTGCAGTGGCGGGTGCAGCGGCTCGAGGACATCCAGGCGATCGAGAGGCTCACGCGGGCCTACGGCTACTTCGTGGACAAGAACCTCTGGAACCAGGTGGTGCCGTTGTTTGCGGACGATGCGACGGTGGAGCTCGACGAGCGCGGCGTGTTCGTCGGCAAGGCCGGCATCAAGCGGATGTTCCTCGATGATTTCGGCGACGGTAGGTCGGGCCTGAAATACGGCACGCTCTTCAACCACATCCAGGCCGAGGGCATCGTCGACGTGGACCCCGACGGTAAGCATGCCGAGGGTCGGTGGCACGCGATCATCCAGGTCGCAGGCTTTCACGGCAAGAACGGCTTCTGGTCGGACGGCGTCTACGAGAACAGGTACGTCAAGGAGAACGGTGTGTGGAAGTTCGAGAGGATGCGATTCTGGCCGACGTACTACATCGCGTTCCCGGACAATTGGGACCCGAAGCGGTTCGCCTGCATCAACGGTGACGGCGGCGGCATGAGTCCGGGCGCGGACCGCCCGTCGACGGATCGCGCCGGCGTCTATCCGGACGTTTACACGCCGCCCTTCCACTTCACGAACCCAGTCACGGGAAAGCCCATCGACGTGGGCGCGCTCAATGCCGAAGCCACGGCGCATACGGTGTTTTCCAAGTGCGGGGGGGCCAACAGGCCCGCAAAGCGATGAGCGACCTATCCGCGAGGTTCGATACTTCGTACGAGTGGCGAGCTGTCCTGCTGCTGTTCCTCGGCTTCGGGCTCGTAGGGCTCGACCGCTGGATGATCGCGCCCCTGTTTCCCGCGATCATGCACGACCTGAGGTTGACCTATCAGGACCTCGGTGACGCGGTGGGTGCGCTGGCACTGTGCTGGGGGGCGTTCTCGACACTGATGGGCAACCTGTCGGACCGGCTCGGCCGGCGCCGCATTCTCATTCCCGCGCTGCTCGTGTTCTCGAGCATGGCGGGGGTGACAGGGCTAGTGGCTGGCGCCACCCTGCTGGTCATCATCCGCGGCGTGATGGGTGCGACAGAAGGGGCTTTCCTCTCCACCAGCGTCGCGTTGACCGGTGAGGCGTCGCATCCGAAACGTCGCGGTCTCAATCAGGGCATTCAACTGAGCGGCTTTTCGCTCTTCGGTCTTGCCCTCGGGCCGATCATCGCCACTCAGCTACTCGGCTTGGTGCCCTCGTGGCGCTGGGTGTTTTTCATCGTATCGATTCCAGGGTTCGTTCTCGCGGTGTTCCTGTACCGGGTCATTCGGGAGCCGCCACATCTGAAGCGACCCAGCGAGGCCGTACGCCCGCCGCCGTTACCCTGGGCAGCCATCCTGCGCTCGCGGAACGTCGTCTTGAGCATGGTCGCGATGCTGTGCGGCATGAGCTGCATATTCGTGCTCTCGGCGTTCATCCCGAATTACCTGGTCGATTATCTGCATCTGAGCCGCGTGCAGATGGGCTTCGTCACCTCGGGCCTGGGGTTCGGCGGCTTCTCCGGCGGCATCGTGATGCCCGCGCTCTCGGACCACATCGGGCGGAGGGCCGCGGCGACGCTGTGCTTCGTGGGCGCGGCGGCGCTGCTCTACTGGTTCATCCGCACCGGTATCGAGCCGCTGATGCTCTTCGCGCTCTTGAGCGGGGTGGCGTTCTTCGGCTTCGGCGTGCTGTCGTTGCTGACGGGCCCCGTGGCGACCGAGGCGGTGCCAGAGCAGCTTGCGTCATCGGCCATCGGCATCGCCTCGGGAACCGGCGAGATATTCGGCGGCGGTATCTGCCCGGTGATCGGCGGCTACATCGCCCAGCACTTCGGCATTCAGAACGTGGTGGTGTTCTCTCTGGCGGGCTTGCTTCTGGGAATCTTGGTCAGTGCGCTGCTGATCGAAACGGCCCCGCGCAAGGTGGCCGTCTCTGGGGTCGCGCTTCGCCGAGATAGTAGGAGGTAATTCAACTAGTTTACAAGAGCCGCCGCGCTTCCTCGAGGTTACTATCGGCCGACGTGAAATCGGAAAAATCTGCTTAAAGCCCGGTAAAGAAGATCAAATCGGCAACCCGAGAGCGTACGGGGCCCCTCGGGATCAGCCCCAAAATTAGTATTGCATAAAACTGTATTTGTGGCAGACTCGAACCGTCGATTGAACCGTGTGCTTCCTGTCGCCCCCGCCACACAAGAAACGCCCCTAGCGAAAGGGCACAGCCATGAAAAAATCGTCCTTGTTCACGGGAGTCCTGGGCGCTCTCGCCGTGGTGCAGGTGGCCGTCGCTGCCGGCGTCGCTGGTGCCTGGAAAGTCGTCGGCACCGCGAACGGCATGCCGATCGAGATCACGTGCACGCTGACGGAGCTCAAGGCCGGAGCGCTTTCCGGTTCCTGCTATGCGCCCGACCTGCACGCGACGCTGCCCATCACGGGCACGCACCACGGCAGGAGCGTGAGCTGGTCGTACCCTATCGACTACCAGGGACAGGACTTGAGGATTGGGTATGACGGCGCGCTGAAGTCGGCAAGCGACATCGAGGGCGACATCACGGTGAACGGCAGCCCGGCTGGGCAATTCACTGCGAAGAGGTGACTGTGGCAGCCACCATTGACCGGAACGAGGTGACGTCGGTGCGATCGAGGTTTGCCTGGTTAGGGGGTATTGCCGCCGCCATGTGGATCGTCGCAAGCTGCGTTAGCGCGCAAACCGTCAAAATCTGGCCGCGCATCGCACCCGGCTCGGAGCATTGGACCTACCACGCGAAGACAGTAAAGGGTCCGAACGGCGCGCAAGTGATCGATGTCTCGACGCCGACCATTACAGCGTTCCTACCCCCTCGGGACAAAGCGACTGGCACCGGCGTGATCGTCGCCCCGGGCGGCGCATTCATCGCCCTCGAGATCGATCTGGAAGGGCGAGAGGTCGCCCGCTGGTTGCAGGTGCACGGCATCGCCGCATTCCTGCTGCAATACCGGCTGATGCAACCGCCCCCGGGCGGCGGCTTCCCCTCCATGAGGGCGATGGATGCCGCCTCGAAATTAGCCATCGCGGACGGTATTCAAGCCATGAAGGCCGTGCGCGAGCACGCCAAGCAGTGGGGCGTCGATCCGCATCGAATCGGGATCGTCGGCTTCTCGGCGGGCGGCACGGTCGCGACCGGAGTGATGATGAGTGGCGACGCGTCGGCGCGACCTGACTTCGTAGGCGACATCTACGGCGGGCCGTTCGGCGGATTGAAGACGGTTCCGGCCGGGCTGCCGCCGGTGTTCCTGGCCTGGGCGCAGGACGATCAGATCGGCACGCATACCGCGTTGAAAGTTTTCGTGGACCTGTCCGCTCACGGATACACGCCCGAGGCGCACGCGTTCTACGCCGGACATCACGCCTTCGGGATGAAGAAGCAGGGTACCACCAGTGATCACTGGATCGACGAATTCTACTGGTGGCTGCAGGCTCGGGGGCTGACCCGACGCGGTTGAGCTCGCGGCATCTCACCAGCCGTCGCCCCAGTTCAGGCCGAATGTCTCCAGGGCGAGGCGCTACTTGTTGCCGCGCGCCAGACCGTGTGACGGCGGTGTACCGCAGCGCGTCGAGCGGCGGTATTCGCTCGGTGTACACCCCATCCAGCGCCGGAACGCCCGGATAAAGGCACTCTCCTCGGAATAGCCGAGAAGCCAGGTGATCTCCGCGAGGGAGTGGTCGCTCGTCGCGAGGAGCCTGGTCGCGAGGTCATAGCGCGCCTTGTCCAGCAGTTCGTTGAATCTGAGCGAATGCGCCGCGAGCTCGCGCTGCAAAGCGCGCGGCGAGAGCATCAGCGCCTGTGCGATGTGCTCGAGGCAGGGCGGTCCCGCCGCGAGGTGCTGCGCAATCGTCGCTTCCACGCGCTGCGCCAGCGAGCTCTCGAGGCGCGACTGTTCCTGCAGCAGCCGGAGGTTACGCTCGATAATGTCGAATAGGCGCTTGTCGGACGAGCGAATCGGCGCCTCGAGAATACGGCTCGGGAAGGTGACCTGGTTGATCGCCGCGCCGAACGTCAGCGGACAGGCAAACACCCGCTCGTACTCTCCGAGCAGCTCCGGCGGGGGTCGCGGGTGTTGCAGCTGTACCGAGACCGGGTTCCAGCCCGGGTCCAAGATCTTGCGCAGGAACGCGACGGTGAACGCCGTCGTCATGTCGCAATCATGGCGCGAGAGTGGCAGGCCTGGGGCGTTGGCGCGGTACCACATGTAGGCATAGTCGCGCTCGACCAGCAACTGCCCGTCGTCGCAATCCTGGAAGATCGCGCCGTAGCGCACGAGCGTCCGTAACGCGGCGCCCACGTCCCGCGCCGACAGCAGGGCGAAGCCGAGCAGCCCCAAGTCCGCGAAATCGAACTGCTCGTAGACGTGCATGCCGAGATGCGGATCCTGGGCTTCCTCGGCCGCGGCGTCGAGCAGCGCGAAGAAATCCCTGATCGGGACGCACGTCTGGCTCTCGTCGATGCTCGCGGGCGTCCAGCCGAAGCGCGCGTAGAGCCGCCGGGGATCATGGCCCCGGCGGCGCATGTAGCGGCCGACGGCGCCGACGTAGCTCACATGGATGGTCGGCGTGAGCGAGCGCGGTACAGCGCACGTTGACATGAACTCGCGATTTCCGGGCAGCGCCCGTCAATACGGCAGCGGTTGGCTGAAATATAGTCAATCGCGTCTGCACGGGCAACGAGCCGCTGGTCGATAGTACCCTCGAGCGCGTTCCCGTCCGGGCGGATGGTGGGCCATCCGCCTCGATGACACGCTATCCACAAAGCATGCGGGGGGAGCAAATGCGCAGCACCAACCTTTGCACCATAGGGCTGCTCTTCGGCCTCGTCGGTGTCGGTCTGACGCCTACGGGCGCGCGGGCGCAGACGGTGCCCGCTTCCTCGACGTCGCAGACCGTGCCCCTTTCCTCGGCATCCTCGCCCAGCGGTGGCCTGCAAGAGGTCGTTGTCACTGCCGAGCGGCGCACCGAGCGCCTGCAGGACGTGCCCATCAGTCTCTCCGCGATCACGCAGGAGCAGATGGACAGCCAGGGGATGCGCAGCTTCGACGATGTGGCGCTCCTCACGCCCGGCATCAACTTCGAGCGCAATGGGCTCTCGGGCGCGTCCAACTACAACGACGAGAACTCGGACCTGTCCATCCGCGGCATCGATTCCAGTGCCGGTGCCTCCACCACGGCCATCTACGTGGATGACACGCCGATCCAGACTCGGCACATCGGCTTCGGCTCGGTAGACGCCTTTCCGGCGCTGTTCGATCTAGAGCGGGTGGAGGTGCTGCGCGGTCCGCAGGGCACGCTGTTCGGAGCGGGCGCGGAGGGCGGCGCCATCCGCTTCATTACCCCAGCGCCGAGCCTGTACGATTATAGTGGTTACTCCCGCACGGAGCTCGCCAAGACCGAGGGCGGGGACACGAGCGATGAGGCGGGGTTCGCCGAAGGCGGGCCGATCATCGAAGGCAAGCTCGGCTTTCGCGCCAGCGTGTACTACCGCCGCGACGGCGGCTACGTCGATCGCATGGATTACCGGACTGACCAGGTTACGGAGCCGGACGCCAATTGGCAGGAAACTGCGAGCGTGCATCTCGAGCTCGCATGGGCACTGGCCGATCACATGACGCTCACGCCGTCCTTCATGTACCAGCGGCTCTATATCGCCGACACGGCGGCCTTCTGGCCCTCGCTGTCGAACCTTGGGAATGGCGTTTTCAACAACGGCAACGCCCAGCCCGATTCCAGCACCGATCCCTGGTACCTCACGAGCATGAAGTACGATTGGGACCTCGGATGGTCGCAGCTCACGGCCAACACCTCGTTTTTCTCCCGCCACCAGCACGCGGTGTCCGACTACACGCAGTTCGACCGCGCGGTCTTCGGCCTGCCGCCGCAGCCGCCGTATGGTGCGCTGGGCGGGGCGCCGTTCCACGACACCCAGCAAAACGTGACGGCGGAAGCGCGCCTGCAGTCGAATTCGCCCGATTCCAGGCTCAGCTGGACCGCGGGACTGTACTTCGCGCATCTGAACGAGAACGAGACCCAGGAAATCATCGATCCGACCATCAACGAGGAATTCACCGCCGCCTATGGCGTACCGCTCTGCACACCCGAGGCGCCGTGCCCCGGTGGGCAGATCGCGACTCAGCCCCTGTACCGGATCATCGATCGCGAGGCCGCCACCTACGGCGAGCTGACGTACAACCTGAGCCGCGCCTGGAGCGTCACGGCAGGCGCACGCATTGAGCGCGCGCAATTCACCGGCGCCACCATCCAGTATGGGCCGTTTGTCGGCCCTACTTCGAATGTCGACAATCCGCTCACGTCACACGGCACGGGTACCGCGACGCCTGTCACTCCGCGGCTCGTGTTGAGCTATCACGCGAACCGAGACAACCTCTTCTACGCCAGCATCGCCAAGGGCTATCGCGTCGGCGGCGTCAATCAGGGTCTCACCTCATCTTGCGCCAGCAGCCTCGCGGCGATCGGGCTCACCCAGGGTCCCTCGACCTACCGCTCCGACAGCCTCTGGAGCTACGAGCTCGGCGCCAAGAACGAGCTGCTCAACTCGCGCCTGCAGATCGACACGAGCGTGTTCCTGATCGACTGGAGAGGCATTCAGCAGAACGTCTATCTCTTCCAATGCGGTTTGCAGTTCGTCGCCAATCTCGGCGATGTGCACAGTACCGGCGGGGACATCGACATCCAGTACCGGCCCATTGACCCCTTCGTCGTGAGCTTCACCGCGGCGAAGGTCGATGCCCGCTACATGACCAGCGCTTGCGCTGGCCCGGCCGTGTGCGCGGGACCGGACGCGACAGCCCTTCCCGTGGTTTCGCCGGGCGACCGGCTGCCCTCGGCGCCATGGACTTTCACCCTCTCCTCGGAGTACCTACTGCCGCGCTGGGGCGACCGCAAGCCCTATGTCCGCTTTGACTATCACTACGCGACGGCACAGACGACGCTGCTGTCGACTCAGGACCCGAGGAATGGCGTGATCGATCCGACCATTCCGGGCCTGCCGATCGTCCAGTCGCTCAATGCGCGCGCAGGCCTGCGCTGGGGCGGCATCGACATGTCGCTGTACGGCGAGAATCTGACGAACGAGCATCCCCTGCTTTTTCTCTCGCGGGACACGCTGGCCTCCGATCTGTATTTTGCTCGCAGCGACCGGCCGCGGACAGTGGGGCTGACGGCAACGTATAATTTTTAATGTCCAAGCCCGTGAGCCCCACCATCTCGATGTCGCCACGCAAACCCCGAGCACGGGACCTGGGCCTGCTGTTGCCTGGCATTCCCGGACCCTACAACGCAATCACGGACGTGCCCGGAGTCGAGGTCGGCTTCACGACGCTGACAACGCTCGCCGCAAGGCCGGGCGATCGGCAGATCATCACCGGAGTTACGGCCGTCCTGCCGCGCGGGCGCGCGCGACAGCCCGCCGCCGTCTGGGCCGGGCAGTACGATCTCAACGGGAACGGCGAGATGACCGGCACGCACTGGATCGCCGACGCCGGATACTTCGTGGGGCCGATCTGCCTCACGAACACCCATTCGGTCGGGATCGTGCATCACGCCGCCGTCGGCTGGATGATCGAGCAGTATGCGGAGATGTTCGGCAAGTACGTCGCCTGGGCGCTGCCCGTCGTTGGCGAAACCTACGACGGCATGGTGAATGATATCTGTGGACGTCACGTTACCGAGGCGCACGCGCTTGAAGCCCTGCGCAACGCGCGCGGCGGACCTGTCGCTGAAGGCAACGTCGGGGGGGGAGCGGGGAACGCGTCCTATGAGTTCAAAGGCGGCACCGGAACGAGCTCGCGCCGTGTGACGATCAACGAGAGTGCCTACACTGTCGGGGTGCTCGTCCAGTCGAACTTCGGCATCCGCCATGAGCTCAACGTCCTTGGCGTTCCCGTCGGGCGGTACCTGAAGGAAGACGCCATTATTTCGGAGCGCGGCAGCCGCGAACAGGGTTCGATCATCGTGCTCATCGGCACCGATGTTCCGCTCACCTCCACCCAGCTGTGTCGTCTAGCCAAGCGTGGTGCGCTCGGCATCGGCCGCAGCGGGACGACCGGCGGCCACTACTCGGGCGACCTGATGCTCGCATTCTCCGTGGCGAACAAGCTGTATTTGCCCGCCATCGGAGAGAAGCAGCCGCACACATTCTCTCTCGAATGGCTGAACGATGCGCATCTCGACGAGGTGTACGGCGCGACAGTCCAGGCGATCGAGGAAGCCGTGCTCAACGCAATGATCGCCGCGGACTCGGTGCCGACAGTGAAGCCCGCGGGCCGGGTGCTGCGCGCGATTGATCACGCGCGGCTGCTGGCCGTCATGCGGGAGCACGGCGCGATGCCATAAACGACCGATGGGCTGGCGCATCCGCCGGCCCGCGTCGTCAGCACCGCGCAGTGGCCATCCTCCCCTGGGAGGAGGAGTTGTTTTGGTCCGAGGTGTACCTTTCCTCGCGACAGGGCCGGCGTTCCTGCTTGGCATGGGGGTACCTGATGAGTGCTCTGATCGCAAGCCTCAGTCCGACCGCCCGCGGCGCCTCGCCGGCGGCCGAAGTCCCGCCGCACCAAACACGTTGCCGGCTGTCGATCCCCTGCGCCTCGTTGGACGACGCGCTGATGCAACTCGGCGAGCGGTGTGGGCTGCAGCTCGCGCATCTCGCGGGCATCGGATCGGGTCATCTTCGGGTGGGGCCGCTGTTGGGACTGTTCGCGCGCAAGGAAGCACTCGATCTGTTGCTGAGTACGACCGACCTGACGTACCGCTTCATCAACGATCACACCTTGGCGATCGTCCGCCGGCCGGCTGCCGCTGCATCCATGCGCGATACGCCGCATTTGCCGCCCGGCACGCATCCCTGGGTCGAGCCCGGAGTATCTGTCACCGGCAATCGCGACGCAGCAGGTGGCGATGACGGCGGCGGCAGTAGCCGGTCCGGCCACGGCAGCGTGCTGTCACGATTTCTCGCCCTGTTCGCGCTCTGTGGCGCGGTGTCGCTACATGCAGGGCACGCCTGTGCCCAGGAGGCGGACGGCAAGAACGACAACAACACCCTGCAGGAAGTGGTGGTGACGGCGGAGCGCCGAGCGGTCAACATGCAGACCACCTCCGTGTCGGAGACCGATATCTCGGGCAGCGACATGCTGAACCAGCATATCGAAGAAATCGGCGATCTGGAGGAGCAGGTTCCCGGACTGTCGGTCACCGACAGCGGTTTTACGACGAACATCAACATCCGCGGCATGGGCAACACTACCGCGTCGCCGAATGTGACGACCGGTGTGCCCGTGTTCCGCGACGGGCTGTACGAGCCCGAGGCAATCCTGCTCAACGAGCCGTTCTATGACATCCACGATGTCGAGGTCCTCAAGGGCCCGCAGGGCACCATCATAGGGCAGAACTCGACCGGCGGCGCGCTGGTCATCAATTCCAACGATCCGAATTTCAACGGCGTCAATGGCTACAGCGAGGTTATCGTCGGCAACTACGGCGAGAGAAGGCTCGACGGTGCCGTCAATCTACCGGTCAGCGACGTGCTTGCCGCGCGTGTCGCGGTCAACGCCGAGGACCGTAACAGCTTCTTCACGAACATCGGTCTGGGGATCGGCGACGCCACGGCGGGGGCGTACCAAAGTCCAGGATACGTCGATGAGAAGAACGTACGCCTGGGCTTGCTATACAAGCCCAACGATAATTTCCGGGCGCTCCTCAAGATCGAGGTCAACGATCTGAGCACCGGAGGGCTTACGGCGCGACCGCTGCCGCCATGCTCGATCTGCGCGCCGGACTCGACCTTCTACCAGTATGGCTATAGCGGGCCCAGCGTCTACAACGGGTACCAGAATCTGGGCGTCTATGACCTCGATTACAATACGCCTGAGATGCGGCGGGACACTGCCGACCGTATCGGTCTCGATCTGCACTATATGCTGCCCGGGGACATCACGCTGCGCTCGCTGACCGGGTACCAGGACCTGGAGGAGACGCGGGTCGACGACGTGGATGCCTCGGCCGCGCCGGTTGGGGCGGGAGGCAGCTACGGAACCGACAGGATCGGAGGACCGGATACTTACTGGAGCCAGGAATTCGACTTGCTTTCGCCGAATGCGGGGCCGCTCACCTGGCTTGCCGGCACTTCGTACTTCTACCGCTT
>Ga0335075_10004927_pt1 | contig 20799 bp, 17 predicted proteins | sample Lox_Sample_24_FD_206723 | JGI IMG/M metagenome (GOLD analysis project Ga0335075, IMG submission 206723) | Soil microbial communities from Loxahatchee National Wildlife Refuge, Florida, United States - Lox_Sample_2.4 | ecosystem: Environmental > Terrestrial > Soil > Wetlands | place: USA...
CGGATCGTATCCGCCCGCGGCCTCGATGGGAAGGAAATCTTCGGAGGCACAAAAGACCCACCGCGGCCCGCCGGAGGTTATTCTCACCCGCGATGCCTGAGCCATTGACACTTGAGATCGTCGAAGGCCCGAACGCGGGTCAGCGGGTGCTCCTCGAGCGGCCGATCGTGATCGGCCGGGCACCAGACACGGATTTGGTCCTCGAGGACGGCGAGGTGTCGCGTCACCATGCCCGGGTTAGCCCGGCCACCGACGGCTCCGCGGTCGTCGAGGATCTCGGGTCGGCCAACGGCACGTTCGTCAACCAGAACGAGTTGCAGGGACCCGCCCGCCTCGATCCGGGCGATGAACTGCTCGTCGGCGTGACGGTGATCGAACTGCGCAGCGCAGCCCAGGTTGCGGCTCAGCCCTCGGCGATTCGCGCGGTCCCGGTTGGACTCGTCGCCGCGCCGCTGACTCCCGCGTACGTCGATCCCGAGGTGATCCATGCCGAGATCGAGCCAAGCAACTCGAGGACGACTACAGGCGAGCTGGACAAGTACCTCGATGTCCGCGTTCGGCGCCGGGCACAGCTGGCGCCACTGGCGCTGTTTATGTTGGTCGCGCTCGCCTTGATCATCTACTTCGCGACGCGGTAGCCATCTGCGCTCTCGGCGCGCGGCCACGACCCGGAGCGCTCGCCGGCGTTCGCGCGCGCGAGCGCGCCGCCGCCGTCCTTACTGAGCCGCGAAGTAGATCACGAGCGCAATCGCGGTGAGCACGGCGGTCCCGAACGAGAGCACCGTCGGGACCCAGGAACGTGACGCGAGGCCGCGGCTACGCCTCGCGGTCGGCGGAACGAACTCGCCCACGACGAGGGAGACGTTGCGTGCGGAACCCGGCGCGGCCGCTGGCGCCGCCGGCGCGCGTGTCGATGGCGCGGGGACGGACGCAGCCGCTGCGACCTCGGCCGGTGCCCTCCCGGGGTCGACTGTCTGAGGCTGGGCGATCGGCCGAGCTCTGGTCACCTGGGGGTCGACGGTCGCTCGGGCCCTGGTCACCTGAGGGTCGACGATCGACCGGGCTTTCGTCACCTGAGGGTCGACGATCGGCCGGGCCCTGGTCACCTGCGGGTCCGCGACTTCGCTCACTCGTGTTGCCTGGACGGGTAGCACGCCCGTCACCTCGAGCACGGTCGCCCCGAGCCGAATCTTGGCACCGCCGCCAACGCGGGTAGGCGCGTCGATCCGCTGCTCGTCGACGAACGTCCCGTTCGAGGAGCCGAGATCCTCTACCTCGACCGCGCCGACGACACTTCGCACGACCGCGTGCCGCCGTGAGATCTCGGCGTCGTCGATCGTGAGGTCAGCGTTCTCACGGCCGATCACGACCTCGTCCTTCAGTTCGATCGTCCGCCCCGTGAGTGGGCCGCTCCTGATCTCCAGGCTAGCCACGACGCGCAGCGTACAGTTGTCTTTGACCGCCTGCAACCACTGTCGATCCTCAGCGATACGCGCCGGCGGCCCTACTTCGCAAGCACGGCCAGCCCGGCCGGCTCATCGCTGCTCTGAACGGGCAAGGGGACCGATGCGATCGGCGTCAGCGCGCCGTTGCTCCCGATGCTGAACGCGTCGACAAAGTTGCCGTAGGCGGCTACGGGCCGCGGAAAATCTGGATCCTGATGGTCGGCGGTGACGTACAAGTACCGGTTGGTTGGGTCGATAGCCAGATTCAGGGTCGTCCCGTCGGAAGGTGTGTGGATGTTTTGAATCTGAGTGAGATGATCGCCGGCTGCGGACACGGCAAAGGCCGCGACTGAACGAGAGCCGCTGTTGGCCACATACAGGAACCGCCCGTCACTGGTGATCGCGGCCCAACAGCCGGCGAGCCCGCTGTTATTGACGTAATTGACGAACGTCAGCCCACCCGACTGATCGTAACCGTACACGGCCACGCGCCCGGCCACGGTGGCAAGGTAGTACACATACGGCTTTACGGGGTTTACCGCCAGGCCGAACGGCAATGCCACCGCCGGCGGGGGAAGCTGGGGCGGCGCCTTTTGCCCTGCGGTTACGCTCGCCGGAAACGAGGTCGGAGAGCCCGGGGCAGTAGTGAGTTGGCCGTTGGCGGCGAGCTGCAGCACATGAATCTTGAACGAGAAGAAACCGGAGCTGAACACAATGTTGCCGCTCGGCGAGAGGTCCGCCTCGATCGGTCCCGCGGCTGGGTCTGGGACTGTCGAGATCTGTTGGAGTGCGCCACTCGGGGCAACCGAGAACGACGTATAGCCCGTCTGAGAAGGAATCCCCGGTGGCTTCTCGCCGGTGAGGTAACCGTGGTTGGCGACGACCACGAATCGGCCGTTGGAGCCGACGCTGATCGGGGCGTGGCCGCCAGACGGGAACGGCGAGCCGGGAACCGGAGTGAGATCGCCCGTGGCGGTGTTCACGCTAAAGACCGAGATCGTGTCGGAGCCCTGGTTGACCGCAAACAACAGTTTGTGATCCGGACTCAGCGTGACCTGTCCGTCCCCCGCCCACGCACCCGCAGACTTCCCGGGCACGAGCGGAACCCCGGTGCCGCCGGTGGGCCATTCCCGGATATCGAGCGGCCGGGGCGAACCATCCTGTCCGTACGCAAGCGCATACACGACATTGCTGTTGGATGCTCCGCTATCCGACTCGGTGTAGATCCAGCCAGCAACCGGCGATGCCGCGGGAATTGGCAGATCCGCAGGCGGGACGGTCGGCTTGAGGAAAGCAGCTGGAAGGGCCGGGGCGGCAACAGCCGCGGCTTGTTTTGCCGTCGTCGTCGTCGTCTTCGTGCTCGACGAGCGGGTCGCGAACCCGACGATCGCCCCGGCCACGCCGAGGACGGCAATCACGGCAAGGACGGGCACCAACAGTCCGGGCCCCCGCTTGGGTGGGGAAAGCGGCGCACTCTGAACGCCGGGGGGAAGCAGCGGGCCTCCGGTTCGCGCGGCCGCGCTGACCGGCGCGACTGGCTCGCTCGGGGGCGCGGCCGGCTCGACCGGCGGGATGGCGGCAGCCCGCGTCACGCCGGCTCCGGGGGCAACAGGACTGACCTGCGTCCTCTCCGGAACTGCGCTAGCCACCTGAAGCACGGAGTCGCCGAGCTCGATCCTGTCTCCCGGCGAGAGCACCTGCGGCGCGTTGATCCTCGTACCGTTGACGTAGGTGCCATTGGCGGAGCCAAGGTCCTCGATCACGATCCGACCCTCGTTCGTACGGCGCACGCGGGCGTGATAGCGCGACAGCGCGGGGTCACCGCCCAGATCGGCCGGGGGGCTGGCCGCCCGCCCGAAGACCAACTCGTGTTCCAGCTGGATCAACGTTCCAGCTGCACTGCCGCCCACCACTTGAAGCTTGACTTCAGCCATCCGCGCTCCCCAGCTGATTGGATCGGACACTACCGGCCGTTGCCGTTGGTTGCAAGAGACGCGGGCGGTTGACTCGCCGGCCGGACCGCTTACCCGAGCGCTCCCCAGCCGTGCGCCGATTGCTCTATCTCGGTGCCTTCGCTCGGCCTGTCGATGACGATCAGGCAGGGCAGCGGCACTGCGATTTTCTGTGTGAACAAAAGATGAATCCAAATCCTTCGATGCTCGGGGATCGGGTACAGTCTCGGACCGGGCATCGACCAGGAGGCAAATAGATGGGACTACCGGGGCGTTCTCATCCCCTCAGGGGACTCGCACTGCTGAGTCTCGTCGGCGTTGTTGTGCTGGCGTTCGGAGCATCCGCTGCGCTCGCCGCCAAACAACATCGACGCAGGGGCGGACTGTATGCGGCCAAGCCAGTCGGCTTCGTCTACACGGAGACCAACGCTGCGCCAAACAACCAGGTTCTGATCTTCGACCGCTACGCGAACGGCATGCTCAAGCAGGCCGGCGCCGTGTCGACGGGTGGAACCGGCGGGCACGAGCAGCAGGGGCCGTGCAACCCCCCCGGAGGGTGTCCGTCCTTGGACACGCAGAGCGAGGTCGTGCTGGCGCCGAACGGTCGCCTGCTGTTCGTGGTCAACGCCGGCAGTAACAACATCACCTCGTTCCGGGTGACGAGCTCCGGCTTGCGCAAGGTCAGCGTGATCGGCTCCGGCGGCGTGTTCCCCAACAGCCTGACCGTTCACGGGAACGTGCTCTACGTGCTTAACTCGAACAGCGACAACATCGCGGGCTTCCGGTTCTCCCACACCGGAGCGCTGACCGCGCTCGCGGGCTCGACGCAGCCGCTCCTCGACGGAGCTCTTCCTACGGCTCCGAGGCAGATCGGCTTCAACCCGAGCGGTAAGCTGCTGATGGTCACGGTGCTGGCAACCGCGGCCGGGCCGCCGCCCGTCGGTGGGACGGCCGACACGATCGACACCTTCCCGGTCACCAATGGGGTGGCGGGTGCGGGGACCGCGCACGACTCGACCTCGAACTTCCCGTTCGCGTTCGCGTTCGACTCGCACGGCACCGCCGTCGTGGCGCAGGTCGACAGCTTCGCGCCGGGCGCGGGCACCGCCCAGACCTACAGCGTGACGAACTCCGGGACGATGACCCCGATCAGCGGCCTGTCGACGAACGGGTTCGCCCCGTGCTGGGTCGCGATCACCCACAATCAGCGCTACGCGTATGTGGTCAACTCGGGCAACGGCGTGACCAGTACGCAAACGCCGGGGCCGAGCATCGCCGAGTACAAGCTGTCGCCGAGTGGCGGGCTGAGGCTGATCGGCAACACGGCGCCACTGTCTCAATTCCTCGAGACGGACGACGCGGTGACGCCCGATGACAGGTACGTGTACGTGGTCTCTTTTATGGAGGCCAGTCCGCCGAGCCAGACGGCGGGGGGCAACGACAGCCTGATCAACGTGTACAGGATCCGTCACGACGGGGCCCTGAGCTTCGTCGCCTCGACCCCCGAAATCGCGAGCCCTGGGCTGAGCGGGTTGGCGGTCAACTAGGTCACTCGACATCTGGGGCCGGGGCCCGTACCCCGGCCAAGTAGGCGAAAGGCCCCGGCGCTGCCGGGGCCTTCGCCGGTCTAACATACGCATGACACACGAGCCTCAGGGGGTCGGTCACAGCGTGACAGCCGAGAACGAGTTGCGCCTCGAAGCCGCGGCGGGCAGGGCACGAGGGTTCAGCTTCGTGGTCGACGAGCGACTCGTCATCGGCCGCAACTCGGAAGGGCCCGGACGCCTCGCAGACGATCCCGAGCTCTCGCGCCACCATGCCGAGATCGTGCGCGCGCCCAACGGTGAGTTCACGATCAAGGACCTGTCCTCGACAAACGGCACATTCGTCAACGGGACCCGGCTGAACACGCCCGCCGTGCTCACGGTCGGTGATGAGATTGACATCGGTACCACCAAGCTTGTCGTCCGGTCGGCCCCGGTCGCGCCGGCGCCGGCGGCAGGGCAGCCCGAGGTGGATGTGCGCGCGGCGACGCTCGTCGGAGGCGTCATAGAGACGAGCCGCCCTCCGGAGGAAGAGGCACAACTCCCAACCGAGCCCGCGTCTGGAATCGAAGCGGCGCAGGTGCCAACCGAGCCCGCAGCTCCAATCGAAGAGGCGCCGTTGACCGTCCGACTGGAGGTCGACTTTGAGCAGACGACCGCGCAGCTTTCGGTCCACGGGACGGGCGAACCGATACGCGTCGTGCTCGAGCACGACCAATGGCGCGTCGATGACCGAGAGTCGTGATGTCTGGCGGAAACGAGGTCGAGCACTCGATCGACGTTGACTTCGATCGGTCACCACACCGCAACGACCGGCGCGGAACTGGCGCCCTTGGCGGCGTGGCTCTCGATAGAGTCCGCCCATGAACGCATCGGGCGCGCGTTTGGAGGTCGTCGCCGGCAAGGCGAGCGGGATGTCGATCGTCGTGGAGGACGAGCTGTTTATCGGGCGCCAAGCCGATGGGCCCGGCCGTCTGGCCGAGGATGACGAGATCTCTCGCCAGCACGCGCGGGTAACCCTCGACCACAGCGGAGTGTGTGCGATCGAGGACCTGGGCTCCACCAACGGCACGTTCGTGAACGGGCTGCGGATCACCTCCCCGAACGCGCTCCGCGAGGGGGACACGATCGAGCTTGGCGGCACCACGCTGGTTGTGCGGGAGATCCCGCCCGTGACCGAGCCCGCGACTAGCCCACCGCCCGGCCCTGCACCCGGCCCGCCCCCTCTGCCGTCGACCGTGGTCCCGGGGGCCGGACCCGAGATACCGACAGTCGAGCACGAACGCCCTCCCCTGTCTCTCCAGCTCCAGATCGATTTCGCGGCCCAGGAGGCGCGGTTGTCCCTGGGTGCGGGCGCCGAGCCGGTGCGGCTGGTGCTCGAAAGCGGCGCCTGGCGCCTCGCCCCTCCCGTCCCGACCGAGAAAGGAGCCACCGATGAGCGCAGGCCAGGCGACACTTGACGTGCCGCCGCAGGTGCTCGAGTACCTGCAGCAACACAAGACGCTGACGCTCGCGACCGCCTCGCCGGCGGCGATTCCGCGCGCGAGCACGTTCCTGTACGTCAGCGAAGGTCCCACGCTCTACTTTTGGAGCCGTGCCACCACCATTACCGCGCGCCAGCTCGCCCAGAATCCCGTAGTCGCATTCACAGTCGACGACTACACCGAGGACCTGAACCAGACGCGCGGCGTGCAGGGAACCGGCGAGTGCTCCGTGCTACTGAGCGGCGAGCAGATCGCCCGCGTGGCCGACCTGTTCGGTCAGAAGTTCCCGGAGCTGTCACCCGGCTCGACGATGAGCATCTCGTTCTTCCGTATCACTCCCACCGAGCTGCAGTTCATCGACAACACGGCGGGGTCCGGAGATGCCGAGAGCGCTCCGGGGACGTTCGGTGTCGAGTTTCATCGCGAGCGCTCCTATAGCGTGATCACCGACCTGCCCGTGCAACGTGTCGAGAGCGTCATCGCGAGTCTGCAGAGCAGCGAGGTTGCGGCCGGCGAGACGATCGTTCGGCAGGGAGCGCCGGCGGACAAGTTCTTCATCCTCGTGGAGGGCGAGGCGGAGGCCTTGCGCGACGAGGACGGCACCGAGCGGCGGATCGCGTCGCTGAAGGCGGGGCAGCTCTTCGGAGAGGTCTCGATCATGCGCGACCAGCCACGTTCCGCCACCGTGCGGGCGACGACCGACGCAAAGCTGCTGGCTCTGGAGCGTGACGACTTCCGCGACCTCGTCGCCGAGGCGATGCAGATCACCCCAGATTTCGATCAGGTGATCCGTGCTCGGATGGACGCCCCGAGCAGCGAGTAGCCCGGACCGCCGAATATGCCCGAGTTCACGAGCAAGGACTTCAGGTCCGCCGTCGGCTCTTTCGCGACCGGCGTGACCGTCGTTACGACCCGCGGCGAGGAGCACGCTTACGGCATGACCGCCAACGCCTTCTCCTCGGTGTCGCTCGACCCCCCGCTGGTGTTGGTGTGCGTGATCAGCCAGTCAGTGGGCAGCGAGCACATTCAGCGCAACGGCTGCTTCGCGGTCAACATCCTTGCCGAGGAGCAGGAACCGATCTCTCGCTACTTCGCGTCGCGCGATCGGCCCCGCGGGCTCGACGCTTTTCGTGAGGTTCCGCACCGCATCGCCACCAGTGGTTCGCCGGTTCTCGAGGGGGCGATTGGTTATCTCGACTGCAGGCTCCACGCAACCCACGTCGCGGGGGACCACGAAATCTTCATCGGCGAGGTGTTGGAGCTGGGGTTCGAGGTCGACGGCTCGCCGCTGGTCTTCCACGGCGGGCGCTACAGACCGGTCGCACCGGTTTAGGCAGATTTTTCGCTCGGCGTCACGCCGAAGCCGCGACCGTCACGTCCTCACTCGGAAAGCACCTGCTGACGGTAAAAGTCCATGCCGAAGTCATCCTCGGACATGGTGATCGTGGCACCGGAGTTGTCGATGAACTGAAGCGAAGCCGGAGTGATCTTGAAGAACGAGATATTGGTGGTGGAAGCGCCGGACGAGGGCGACGGGAACTTCTCGGCAAACAGGCCCACCGCCCGGGCGACATCGTCTCCGGAGGAGACGAGCTGGCACTGGCCGTCGCCCTGGATCCCCTTGGCCTTGTTCAAGTCCGCGACATACTCGTCGATCGCGAACGAGACACGGGGATTCGCCTGGATGTGCTTCGCGGTCGTCGACGTCGGGCGAGCCCAGAAGTAGAGCTCCGGGCCGTCGTTCACATACATGAATGTGCTGGCATGAGGGACACCGTCGGATGACGCGGTCGCGAGCGTGACGGTGTTCTCTCCCTTTAGGTAGTCCAACACCTGCTGTGGTACCTCTGATGCCACGGACGGGACCTTAACCGCTTCGCTGAGCCAGTGTCAATGCACCGTGGCTTGGTCTGCGCTGAACTGCTCGAGCTTGGCCGGAGAGTCAGCGGCGAACACTTCCATGTCGCGGTCGATCTGGCGCACGAGCCCGCCAAGGACCCGGCCGGGTCCGAGCTCCAAGAAGGTCCGGCATCCATGTCCGATCATCGTCCTCACGCACTGGACCCAGAGGACCGGGCTCGCGATCTGGTCGATCAGCGCCTGACGCACCTGCTCCGCGGTCGAAACCAGTTCACCGCTGGCATTGCTGGCCATCGGCACCGCAGGCTCGCTCCATGAGATCGCCCCCATCGCCACCGCCAGCTCCTCCTGGACCGGCTTCATCATCTGGCTGTGGAACGCTGCCCCGACCTGAAGTCGCACCGCCCGCTTGGCGCCCGCGCCAGGCGCGAGCTCCACGACGCGCTCAACGGCACGCTCTTCACCCGAGACGACGATCTGCTCGGGAGTGTTCAGATTGGCCGGGGCGACCACGCCAAGACTCGCCACCTCGCCACAGAGACGCTCGACGGCGTCCCGATCCAGCCCAATGATCGCCGCCATCGCTCCGGGCCGCTCGTTCTGGATGCTCGCCATCAAACGGCCACGCTGCGAAACCAGCCCCATCCCGTCCTCCAGCGCAAGCGCGCCCGACGCGACCGCAGCGGTGTATTCGCCGAGGCTGTGACCTGCGACGACAGCTGGCCGCAACCCGGCCTCGCTCGCCAGCTCCATCACCGCTAGCGATAGCGCGAACAACGCCGGCTGAGCCACATCGGTCCGAGTGAGCTCCTCAATCGGTCCCTCCAACGCCAGCCGGCTGACCTCCAGCCCGGATGTCCTGTCAGCGAGCCCCATGTAGCGATCGAACAGCTCGGGCCGGGCTTCACGTAGGTCGGCTCCCATCCCGACCTTTTGTGATCCTTGCCCAGGAAAAACAAACGCTGTGTTGCCCATGATTTCGGCGCTTACGCGGACGCCTCTTCGGCGAGACGGCTGTTTACGTAGTCGAGCGCCTCACCGAGGGTTGTGATGCGCTCGGCGTCCTCTTCATCGACCTGGAGGCCGTATTCCTGCTCGACCGCGAGCGAGATCTCCATGAAGGCCAGGGAGTCCAGGCCTAGCTCGTCGAAGGTCGTCGTGAGATCGTCCGGGATGTCCTCTGCGGGGAGGCCGACGCGGTCGACCAGGATCCGCTTCAGATCTTCCAACCCAACTCTTCTAGTCTCGTTCATGTGCTTCCTCTCGATCGGTGTGGACGCTCAGGCCACGGGTCGGGCGAGCGCTCGGAGCTGCGACAGCTCGGCTTCAGCAGCTTGTTGGCCGGCGGCCCGGAAAAGGTCGGCCAGGTGGAAGTCGCGCCAGTCACAGGGACCAAAGCAAGGCGACACTACGACATCGGCAAGCGCCGCATGACGGACGCTGTCGTCGACCTGGCTGAGGTCCATGACCTCCAGCAGTGTGTCGAGCATGCCGGGCCGGCGACGGGACTCGGACGGGGCCGCAGGGGGCGCCTCCCCCGGCCAACGGTCGAGCATGTTGTCGGACAGCAAGTTGACCGACACGGTCAAGTCCGCGCCGTCGTCCAGCACAGCACCAGTGGGAACCGGTACCAAGGCCATGCCATCCACAAATCTGCGGCCGTCGCGCTCGTACGGCCGGAACACCCCCGCCAGCGCGGTCGCGGCCAACAACGCCTGCCATAGCGGACCCTCGCGCAGCGGGGCCGGCGAGCGGGTCGACAGATCGACGGTCATGACGGTCAGCGGGATCAGCGTGTCGTCGAACGTCCGATCGCATGTGGTCTCGCGCAATCGCTGCTCGAGCAGGTAGAACCCGGTGGCGCCGCCCAGCGACCGTTTGAAGATCGCATCCACAGTCGCTGCGTCGAATGCCTGCCGCAGCGCGCCGTCGATCGCGGCGGCATCCATGCCGAGCGCGATGTATGTGGCGACGATCGCACCGATGCTGCTTCCGGAGACGTAGTCGATCGCATAACCGGCGCGTTCGAGCACGTCGAGCACCCCGAGGTGAGCAAAGCCCTTGGCCCCTCCCGCCCCGAGTGCGAGACCGAGCTTCGTGCGTGTGATGTGCCGCGCCAGCCAGCCGAGGTCGGTACCGGAAATCTGATCGCCGCCGACTCGCGCACAGCGCCGGATGACCCGTAACGACGAGTCGGCGCGCCACGCTCGCGTCGCCGAGAAAGCCTCGTCCCCGACTAGCACTACCTCGATCGGATCTCCGTGCGTTGCGCCATCGCGGTGGAGCTCACCGAGCCGGGCGGTCTCCGAGACCGTGCCCGCGAACACGATCACACGGTCGACCTCCCCGGCCACTGCCGCCAGCGAGGCGGGGTCGAACTCCGAGTCGAGGATGACGGTCACGCCGTCCGAGGCGATGTGGTCGGCGGTGACCACCGAGCCGGCAAAGGACAGCTCTCGGTCCAGTGCCGTCAGTGGCCTCGGAGTTGCCCTGGTCGCTGCCGAGATGAGTGGGAGACGCATCCCCGCTACCGAATCTGCGAACGCCAGCGCTACCTGCTCGCCGCGACGGCTATCCAGCTGCTGGTGGGCGCGAGAGAGATCCGAGCGCATCAGGCGGACCATGTTGGTGAGGATCCGCGGCTCGCGAGCCGCCAGTTCCACAAACTCAGCGCCGCCGAGCTCCATCGCGGATGTCGACGTGCGCGCGATCGCCGCCTCGGTGCGAGGCTCGCCGACGATCACACCGACCTCGCCACAGGTGTCGCCGCGGCGCAGCCGGCCGACGACCTCACCCGATCCCTGGCGAGCACCCGCTGCGATCACATGCACTAGTCCACCCGTGATCGCCCACATGCGATCGCTTGGATCGCCAACGCAGTAAAGGTGCTCTCCTGGCTCGAAAAGCCGCGCCGTCATCTCCCCGGCAATCTCACTCAGGCGAGCTGCGGACAGCCCGGCGAACAGCGGCGAGTGAGCAAGCTCGATCTGGTCGACGGCCACGGCTAAAGGAGTCTACTTGCCGCCAATAAACGCGTGTGAGAAACCGGAGGTTCCCCAGGACCGATGCGCACCCAAAACGGCTCCACCCGCCGTCTCGCCTGTGGTAGTCTGCGAGGCGTTTTTGCGGCCGTTGGACCGAAACGCACAGGATGAGGCGAGCGGCCCCGGCGCCATTGTGCCACTCCTAACGGAGGCATCGAACTCGATGAATGTGATCAGCTCGACTAACCTCTACGCAGAGGTTCAACAGTTTTACGCGGCGCAGATGCAGCGATTGGACGGTCTGGACGTCGAAGGGTACGCCGCCACGTTCACCGATGACGCCGAGTTCATCCATACAGCGGGGCAGCCCGGATCGCACACCCGGGACGGCATCATCCGTGACGTGCACAAGGTCGCCGAGCAGTTAAGAGCTAATACAGAGCAGCGGCGACACTGGTTCAACATGGTGAATCTCGAGCCGCTGGATGACGGCCGTATCAAGTCGACCGTCTACTGCCTAGTCGTCAAGAACCGTCCCGGGCAAAAGCCGGAGTTTGTCAGCTGTGTGGTTAATGACATTCTTGTCCGAGTCGATGGTGAGTTGTTAAACCAATATCGACGCGTCGACTACGACCATCGGTAACGACTCTTCTTTGCTGCCGTGCCTGCCGCACGGGAGCGGCTGGTGTTAGGGGCGAAGGTCATCGGCCAAGTCGAGGGCGGCTGACCACCGGGCCGCCGCCGGGCCGGTCGGGCGGGGTGGGCGGGCCTCCGGTGGGCCGGCCTCCGGCGGGTGGGCCTCCGGGAGGCGGCCCCCCGGGTCGCAGCAGATGCCGCTTCCGAACGAGCGCGAAGGCCACGATCGCGCCGACCGCAGCGACCGCCGCGGCGACCGTGAAGACCGTGGTCAGGCCGGCTGCGTAAGCATCGCGGGCGACGTTTTGCAGGCCGGGCCGGACGGCCGCAGGAAACTTGTGCAGGAGTTGCGGCGTGGCACCGGCGGAGATCCCGTTCGCCAGCCCCTTGGCGACCGGGGCGAACGGGCTAGAAGCGACTGCGCTTTTGACATGGGTCACGACCTGGTGCTGCAGCAGCACACCGAGAACCGCAAGCCCAGCGGCGGTCCCGAAGCTACGGCACGCGGCGTTGATGCCGCCTGCCATCCCGCCGCGGTACGGCGGCACGACGCCGACCGCGGTCGAAGCGAGCGTGGGCCCGATGAGGCCGAAGCTGGCCCCGGTGAGCACCAGCCCGGGGATCAGGACTGTCCAGCTTGAGTGACCGTTGACGCCGGTCATGATCGCCGCTCCGATGGCACCGAGCATGAGGCTGGCCGTCAGCACGATCCGGGGGTCGACCGTGGCGGTCATCCGACCGGCCAGTGGGCCGACCGCGAACGCGACCGATGTGAATACGAGCATCCGCAGGCCGGCTTCGACGGCGGAGTAACCGAGGATCGACTGAAACCAGGCCGTGATGAAGAAGATCAGCGAGAGCACCGAGAAGGCGGTGACGAATGCTGATACCGAGGAGCCGATGAAGGTCGGATTCTTGAACAGCTTCAGGTCCATCATCGGAAACCTGCGGCTCAGCTCGAGCGGGATGAAGACGGCGAACAGCGCGATCGCGGCGCCGTAACAGCCGAGGATCGTCGGGCTGGTCCAGCCGTCGTCATTGCCCCGAATCGTCGCGTACATCAAGAGCAACATGGCCGCGGTGAACGTGACCAGCCCGCCCCAATCGATGCTGGTCTCGGGACCGGGAAGGTTGACCACCTTCCGCTGCAGCATGATCAACGCCGCGATTCCGATCGGCACATTGACGTAGAAGATCGCCTGCCAGCCGATCGCCTGCACCAGTACGCCGCCGATGATCGGGCCAAGCGCGATGGAGACGCTGGTGGTGACTCCGTAGGCGCCGAACGCCACCTGCCGTTCCTGGGCCGGAAACTCCTGCACGATCAGCGCCAGGGAGCAGGCGAACATCATCGCCCCGCCGATGCCCTGGACGCCTCGGGCGAAGTCGAGCACCGTCGCGTTGGGCGCCTGCGCGCACGCCACCGACGCCAGCGTGAACACGATCAGCCCCAGTCTCAGCACAACCTTGCGGCCGATGATGTCGGCCAGCGAGGCGGCCGCCAGAAGCATCGTCGTGAGCATGATCGCGTAGCCGTCGACGATCCACTGCACCGCCGAGAAACTCGCGTGCAGCGCGGCTGAGATCGTCGGCAGCGCCACGGCGACGATCGTCACGTCGAGCAGCAGCATGAAGGTCGAGCTCAGCACCACCGCGAGCGTCCACCACTTACGGTTGCTCGATTCCGCCGTCAGCAGTTGGGGCGCCTCAGCCAGCGCCTGCCTGAGGCCCGTGACTTGGAGCGGCTTCTTGTGCTCCGCAACGCCCCGGAGGATGGGTGAGCTCAGCTGGATCGTGGCTTCGCCGATCTGGATCTGGTCCCCAGGTGCGAGCGTGTACGGCCGGAGGATCCGCTCGCCGTTGACATAGGTCCCGTTTGCCGAGTGAAGATCGTCAATCGATGCCCTGGCGTCGCCGATCACGACCTTCGCGTGGCGCCGAGAGACCTCGGGGTCCAGCACCTGAAGGTCGCATTCGGGCTCGCGCCCGATCGTCGCGCTGCCCGTCACAGCGGTGGCCGTGCCGGCTCCCGGGCCCGACAGGATGATCAGCTCGCCGTCGCTGCCCGACGGGGCGAAGGTCGGTCCAGGGACGACGGGCGGAGTCGCCCGTGCCTGTGTGGCTTCGAGCGGCACGGGCCGCACCCGCGTGACGTCGACCGGGATCTCGCGGGCGCGCGTGGCCTGTAGCCGTGCCACCGGTGCCAAATCCGGCCGGGGCGAGAACTCGAGCGTCGTCCCTCCGAGCCGGATCCGGTCACCGGGCTGCAGCCGGTGCGCACCGATGATCCGCTGATCGTTGACGTACGTACCGTTCGTGGACCCGAGGTCCTCGACCACGGGCTCCCCGTCCCTGAGCGCGAAGCGCGCGTGCTTGCGCGACAGCTCGCCGGTGGCGTCGGAGAGCTCGACATCGGCGCCCTCACGGCCAACGACGGTCCCATCCGCCAACGCGATCATCAACCCGGCGTCAGCGCCGACGGCTACGTGTGCCTCGCCGATCAGCTGGCGCCGCTTTGCGGGAGGGGTTGTCTCGGTTCCGTCAGCCATCTACGCCACTGAACCGATTACTCGCGCTCGGTCTGGGCGTGGTGACGGGAGAGCTCGGATCTGCAACTCGCTCAGACGTCTTCGACCCCCCGGTGTCGTACTGACGGCGCCAGCCTACAGGACTCCTAAGGCAGCGTCAAACCTTCGAGGAGGCCGCGAAGCTTGCAAGCGGCGGGACCTCGATATAGCGTTGGATGGTCATGACAGAGTCGGTTCGACCTGTTCGAGTCCCAACCGAGATCTACAACGCGCTCGGCTACCTGGGCACCCGGCTGCTGTTCCTCAACGCTCGCTATGCCCCGCAAGTGCACTGGGGTGATGTCGCTCTCGCGCTGGATGGATTCCCGACCGACAATTTGGACCTAAGTTCGAGCGCGTTCTGGGACGAGTGGCGGTTGCGGTGGTCGGCGCGTGCCGATGATTACCTCGCCGTCGCCGATCGATCGACCACGGTCGCCGGCCGGACCCGGGCGCTGCGCTCAGCCGCGGCCTGTTACCACTGGGCCGAGTTCATGTACTTCGACGACGCCGGGCTGAAGCTCCAAATTCGTCAGCAGCTCCGCCGCGCCTTTCTGGCCAGTCTCGAGGGCGCCGACATCGAGCTCAGCCAGAACGAGCTGCCGGCGAGCGCGGACAGCCCTGCCGTGCCCTACTGGATCGTGCTGCCGCCAGAGCGTGTCCGTCCGGACGGTGCTCTGCCTGCAGTCATACTCTCCAATGGCCTTGACTCGATGACTGAGGTCGAGGTGCTGTCACTGGCCGAGGCGTACCTGGAGCGGGGCATTGCGGCGGTCCTGTTCGACGGGCCAGGGCAGGGCATTCAGGCCGGGCAGACGCCTGTGCTCATCGAGATGGAAACCGTGGTGGCCGACCTGGTGCGGCGGCTGGCCGCCGAGCATCCGCGGATCGACACGGGCCGGCTGGCGTTCGGGGGTATCAGCTTTGGCGGCTACATCTCCCTGAGGGTCGCAGGCAGCCTCGGCGACCTTTTCCGGTGCGTGGCCAACTTCGGCGGCGGTCCGCGCCTTGCCGACTTCGCCGGCCTGCCGCGGCGGCTCAAGGATGACTTCCGGTTCGCCTTTCTAATGAATGACACGGACGAGATCCAGGCGCGGTTCGACGCGCTCGCCATCGATCCAGGTGAACCTCCGGCCACGCAGGTCGTCAGCATCCACGGTGCGCTCGACGACATCTTTCCGGTCGGGGCACTCGAAGATCTTGACCGAGTCTGGGGACCGCAACACCGACTTGAGGTTCACGCACGCGAGGCCCACGTGTGCATGAACGTGATCAACGTTTACACACAACAGACCGCCGACTGGGTGGCCGAGAAACTCGCTCCGAAAGAGGAACAGCAAGCCACCCGAGCGGCGGCCCTGACGAGTTTCCACCCGTAAGTCGCGCCTTCAGCGGCGAGTTGGCGCCAGCACGCGCCACTCCGCGCATGGCTCGAGTTCACCGGCCAACAGTCGGGTGCGGCACAGACGGCGTTGCACCTTGCCGCTGGTCGTCTTCGGGACCGCACCGGGACCGACGAGCACCACCCATTGCACCCCGACGTCGACCGTGGTCATAACCTCGCGCCGGACCGCACGCATCACCTCGCCGAACTCGTCGGCAGAATCCGGGCCGAGTTCCATCACGATCGTTGTGAGCTCTGTGCCGTTGTCACCAGCCACCGAGAACGCGGCGCTGCAATTGCGTCTGAGTTTCGGGTGCGCCGACTCGGCGGCGTGCTCGAGATCGTGCGGGTGGACGTTGCGCCCCCGGATAATCAGCAGATCCTTGATTCTGCCCACGATGAACAGCTCCTCGTCCATCAGGAACCCTAGATCCCCGGTGCGGAGGTAGGCCCTTGACTGCTCCTCGCCCTCGATCCTCGCCGCGAACTCGGCGTCAGTCCCGCTATCGCCGGGCCAGTATCCCGCTGCCACGCTCGGGCCGCTGACCCAGATCTCGCCCACCTCATCGGGCGCGCAGCGGCGCAGTGTGTGCTCGTTGACGATGGCAACCTCATGGCCGTCGCCCACCTCGCCGACGCCGACGACGACCTGGACCCGGCTGCCTGCATGCGGCGGTCGGGCCAGGCGAGACTCGAGGCCCTCGGCATCGAGTCCGAGCAACGTCGGATTGCGTCGGCGGCGCGGGCCGGTGACCATCAGCGTCGCCTCGGCCAGGCCGTAGCACGGGTAGAAGCTCGACCGGCGAAAACCGCATGCCGCAAACGCGTCACAGAACGCCTCGACGGCGTCCGCGCGAATCGGTTCGGCGCCGCAGAAGGCGACGTCCCAGGCACCGAGCGATAGCTGCGCCCGCTCCTCCGGAGTGGTGCGAGCGACCGCAAGCTCGTACGCGAAGTTCGGCGCTCCACTGAAGGTCGCGCCAAACCCGGAGATTCCAGCAAGCCACCGGTGCGGCTCTTTGAGCACCGCCAGTGGCGGCATCAGCACGGTGGGAAACCCCAGGATGACCGGCTGCAGGATCCCGGTGATGAGGCCCATATCGTGCGACGCCGGCAGCCAGCAGAAGCCGCGGCTCTCGGATGACAGGCGCAGCCCGGCGGCGAGCACGGCCGAGTTGGCGAGGAAGTTCGCGTGACTCAGCATCACCCCGCGCGGATCGGCCGTCGAGCCCGAGGTGTACTGAAGGAGCGCCAGTTGCTCGGCGTCCCGCGCCAGGACACCCGGGCCGTGACGGGCCTGCACTTGGTCGACCGCGAGCCACCGGGCCCCGGCCAGGCTCGAGCCGGGCTCGAGCAGCGGTTGGCTCGTCTGCAGGCTTTCCGCGCTCGTAAGGACGACGCTTGCTTCGGCGTCGCGCGAGATGCGCTCGAGCCGTGGCAGAACCCGATGCATTCGGCCGGGCTGAGGCGCCATGGCCGGCACCGCGACCACTCCTGCCTGCAGACACGCGAACAGGGCCGAGACGAAATCGGGCCCGGGTCCGAACAGCAGCAGGGCGCGAGAGCCGACAGGGGCCTGGTCGAGAAGCTGCGCAGCGATCCGCTGCGCTCGCGCGTGCACCTCCGCGTAGCTCAGATCCTCCACGGCGTGGACGCCGTCCCGCGAGAAGCGGAACGCCAGCGCATCCGCAGAGTCCTGCGCTCGGGTCGCCAGGATCTGACCGAGGGTTGCCACAGACGCCGTCAACAGCCTATCGCGCACGGGCCAGACCCCCGGCGCGTCGGCAAACTTTTCCGTCGTCGCGGCTCGTATGTGGTAGGAATTTGTGGTGGCAATGTCCGTGATCCCGGGGGGCGGGTAGATGACGGCTGATCGCTCCAAGTCGATGGTCGAGAGCGTGGCGCTGAACCGCGCCGCCGACGAGTACGACGTCGCGATCCTCGGTGGTGGCCTCGCCGGGTTGACGCTGGCGATCCAGCTCAAGCGGACTCGCCCTGACACCAGCGTCCTTGTTCTGGAGAAGCGCGAGGGGCCCGCGCCGCTGGCGGCGTTCAAGGTGGGCGAATCGACGGTCGCTGTCGGGGCGCACTACTTCAGGAACGTTGTCGGTATGAGCGATCACCTCGCCGAAAAGCACCTGCGAAAGTGCGGTCTGCGGTTCTGGATGACAGCCGACGACAACAGCGATCTCGTTCAACGGCGCGAGATGGGCTCACCGAATTTCCCTCCTGACTCGGATGTGCAGATCGACCGAGGCTTGTTTGAGAACGAACTGGCCAGGCGCGCCAGACGCGCCGGCGTTGACCTGCTGCAGGGGGCGCGCGCGCTGGACGTGACGCTCGCGCCGACCGGCCATTCGGTGACGTTCTCGCAACTCGGCGAAGAGGTCACCGTCAGGGCTCGCTGGGTCGTGGATGCGTGCGGGCGCGCGAGCTTTTTGAAGCGCAAGCTCGGCATGGGGACGAAGGTCGGCCATGTCGTGAACTCGGCCTGGGTGCGCCTGGGCGGCGGTTTCGATCTCGAGGATTTGGGCCGTCACGATGCGGGGTTCATGGGGCGTATGACGGAGCCAGGGCTGCGGAAGTTCAGCACCAACCACCTCATGGGACACGGCTACTGGATGTGGCTGATCCCGCTGTCGACGGGCCCGATCAGCATCGGCGTCTGCACCGACGCCAGCATCCACCCGTTTGAGCAGATCTCGACGTTCGACGCGTTCCTGGATTGGCTGCGCCGCCACGAGCCGCAGGTCGCGGAGGTGATCGCAAGCAGGACCGACGAGATCGAGGACTTTCTCCGCGTCGAGGACTTCGCCTACGGGGTCGAGCGCGTGTTCTCCCCGGATCGCTGGTGCCTCGTCGGCGAGGCGGGAGCCTTCGCCGATCCGCTGTACAGCCCGGGATCGGACTTCATCGGCTACGGGAACGCGTTCACGACGGATCTGATCACGCGTGACCTCGACGGCGAGGACATCGGCGCGCGGGTCGAACGTCACAACGACCTCTACCTGCGCACGTGGTCCGGCGTCATGGCTCGCACCGAGAACCTGTACCCGGCGTTCGGCAACGCGTGGGTTACCGGAGCCAAGATCGCCTGGGACATCCCCTTCAATAACTACGGCGTCGTCATGCTGATGGTGAAGGACAAGCTCACCGACACCGAGTTCGTCGACGCTGTCGAGGAGGATCTGCTCCGGCTCCATCGTCTGAACCTGAACATGCAGCGCCTGTTCAGCGAGTGGAACGAGCTCGAGCAACGCCCGCTCACCGGCCCCGGCGGAAACAACCCGCTAATCCTCCAAGCAATCCACCTGCTCCAGGCTGAACTGGACGACGATGGCATTCGCGACACCTTGCGCCGGCAGGTCTCGATCGCCGAGGCGATGTCCGTGGCACTCTTCTACCGTGCCGCCCAGGCGCTCGACGAGCCGCCCCCAGAGGACAAGCCGATCAATCCCTACGCCGTGGGGCTGAAGCCGGAGCGTTGGGAGGCCGAGGGACTCTTCGAGGGACCCGGCCTCACCAGTCGCGAGGCGCTCGAGCAGATCGGCGGATTCGAATGGCTGTTCGGCTCGCCCGCGGGCGCCGCGACTTGACATCCACGCCCGGCCCACGCCGGCAAACTTTTCTCGTGTCGCGGGTAGCATGTGGTAGGAATTTCTGGTGACAATGGCTGGATCCCGGGGGTGGATAGATGACGGCTGATCGCTCCAAGTCGATGGTCGAGAGCGTGGCATTGAACCGCGCCGCCGAGGAGTACGACGTCGCGATCCTCGGTGGTGGGCTCGCCGGGTTGACGCTGGCGATCCAGCTCAAGCGGGTTCGTCCTGAGACGAGTGTGCTCGTTCTGGAGAAGCGCGAGGGGCCCGCGCCGCTGGCGGCGTTCAAGGTCGGCGAATCCACGGTGGCGTCCGGAGCGCACTACATGAGGGACGTCGCCGGCATGAGGGACCATCTCGCAGAAAAGCACCTGCTGAAGTGCGGGCTGCGGTTCTGGATGAGAGCCGGCGAGAACACCGATCTCGTCCAACGACGCGAGCTGGGCCCCTCGGCGTTTCCTCCACACTCGGACGTGCAGATCGACCGCGGGCTGTTCGAGAATGAGCTGGCCAGGCGCGCCAGGCGTGCCGGCGCGGACCTGCTGCAGGGCGCGCGCGCGCTCGACGTGACGCTCGATCCGACCGGCCATTCGGTGACGTTCTCGCAACTCGGCGAGGAGATCACCGTGAAGGCGCGCTGGGTCGTCGACGCGTGCGGGCGCGCGAGCTTCCTGAAGCGCAAGCTCGGCATGGGGACGAAGGTCGGCCATGTCGTGAACTCGGCCTGGCTGCGTCTGGCCGGCGGTTTCGATCTCGAGGACTGGGGTCGGCACGATGCGGGGTTCATGGCGCGCATGTCGGAGCCCGGCCAGCGCATGTTCAGCACCAACCACCTGTTCGGGAACGGCTACTGGATGTGGCTGATTCCGCTGTCGAGCGGCCCTATCAGCATCGGCGTGTGCGCCGACGGCAGCATCCACCCGTTCGAGGAGATCTCCACGTTCGACGCGTTCCTGGATTGGCTGCATCGGAACGAGCCGCAGATGGCGGCCGTAATCGAGGCCAGGACCGACGACATCGAGGACTTTCTCCGCGTCGAGGACTTCGCCTACGGGGTCGAGCGCGTGTTCTCCCCGGATCGCTGGTGCCTGGTCGGCGAGGCCGGAGCCTTCGCGGACCCGCTCTACAGTCCCGGATCGGACTTCATCGGCTACAGCAACGTCTTCACGACCGATCTGATCACGCGTGACCTCGACGGCGAGGACATCGGCGACCGGGTTACGCGCCACAACGACTTCTACCTGCGCACCTGGGCCGGCGCGATGGCTCGCACCGAGAACCTCTACCCCGCGTTTGGCAACGCCTGGGTCACCGCCGCCAAGATCGTCTGGGATGGTCAGCTCA
>Ga0335075_10004928_pt1 | contig 20797 bp, 18 predicted proteins | sample Lox_Sample_24_FD_206723 | JGI IMG/M metagenome (GOLD analysis project Ga0335075, IMG submission 206723) | Soil microbial communities from Loxahatchee National Wildlife Refuge, Florida, United States - Lox_Sample_2.4 | ecosystem: Environmental > Terrestrial > Soil > Wetlands | place: USA...
GAGCGCCCGATCGCTGGGCCACGGGGTCTGGCGCTGCTTCTTCCGCGTCGTGCTGCCGCAGCTCCGCCCGGCATTGCTGGGCGGCATGCTGCTGGTCGCGCTGAACGTGCTGGTCGAGTTCGGCGCCTTCGCCTTGCTGCGCTTCCGCACCTTCACCACCGAGCTTTACGTGGAATACCGGACCGGCTTCAACGGACCTGGCGCATCCCTGCTGGCGGTGGTCTTGCTGCTGCTCTGCCTGCTGTGCCTGGTCGCCGAGATGAAAGTGCGGGGCAGCGCCCGCTATGCCCGCCTGGGCCCCGGGACGCGCCGCCGTGCCACGCTCCATGAGCTCGGCTGGACCACACCGTTCGTGCTCGCCGGCGCCGGCGCCCTGGTCGCCGCGACCCTGGGCGTGCCGCTCGGCATGATCGTCTATTGGCTGACGCAGCACGGCTCCGCCGCCGTCTCTCCGGCCGAGGCATCCGCCGCACGGCTGCTGGACGCCGCGCTGTCTTCCGTGTGGCTGGGGCTCGCCGGCGCAGCAGTCACGGTGACCTTGGCGTTGCCGCTGGGTTTCCTGGCCTCGCGCTATCAGGGATGGTTGATCACGCTGCTCGAGCGGGCGGCCTATCTGGCGCAGGGAGTGCCTGGCATCGTCGTCGCGCTCGCGCTGATCTCGCTGACGGTGCACGCCGTGTATCCGCTGTACCAGACGGCGGTGCTGCTGATCGCCGCGTATGCCATCGTCTTCCTGCCGCTGGCGCTGATCAGCGTGCGCGCGGCACTGATGCAGGCGCAGCGCGGGCTGGAGGAATCGGCTCGTTCACTTGGGCTCGGCTGGGCGGCGGTGGCGTGGCGCGTGGTGCTGCCACTGGCCGGGCCGGGGCTTGGGGCGGCCGCGGCGCTGGTCTTCGTCTCGGTCGTCACCGAGCTGACCGCAACGCTGCTGCTGGCGCCCATCGGCACCGAGACCCTGGCGACGCAGGTCTGGGCTGACACCTCGACGCTGGCCTTCGCCGCGGCAGCACCATACGCCGCGCTGATGGCCGTGTTGTCCCTGTTGTCCACCTGGCTGCTGGCGCGGCGATTCGCCGCCACCCGGTTCCTCGCCGTCTAGAGCCGGTCATGCCCCCTGCAAATGCCGAGCCCAATCCACACCTCTCCCGCTTTGCGGGAGAGGTCGCCGCGCACCAGCGCGGCGGGTGAGGGCACAGCAGTGGCGACTCTGCGCGTTGCAGGACTGGCCAAGACCTTCGGCAGCAATCGCGTGCTGTCCGACGTCAACCTCGCCGTACCCTCCGGCGGGCTCGTAGCGATCCTGGGGGCATCCGGCAGCGGCAAGACCACGCTGCTTCGCCTGATCTGCGGCTTCGAGCGCCCCGATGTTGGCACCATCGAGCTCGACGGGCGGGTGGTCGCCGCCGGTGGCGTGCATGTTGCAGCCGAGCATCGGCAGATCGGCTACGTCGCTCAGGAAGGCGCGCTGTTTCCGCACCTCTCGGTGGCCGACAACATTGTCTTCGGCCTGCCGCGCCGGATGCGACGGTCGCATCAGGGCGTCGCAGCGCTGCTGGAGCTGGTCGGGCTGCCCGCGTCGTTTGCCGACCGGCCTCCGCAGGCACTGTCCGGTGGCGAACAACAGCGCGTGGCACTCGCCCGGGCGCTCGCGCCGTCCCCGAAGCTCGTTTTGCTCGACGAGCCGTTTTCCGCGCTGGATGCCGCCCTGCGCGTCGAGACGCGGGAGGCGGTGGCGGCCGCCCTCGCCGCCGCCAAGGCAACGGCGTTGCTGGTCACACACGACCAGGCAGAGGCGCTATCGATGGGGCACGAAGTGGCGGTGCTCCGCGAGGGCCGACTCGTACAGGTGGCGGACCCGGTGACGCTCTACCGCCACCCGGCAGACGCGGAGCTGGGCCGCTTCGTCGGCGAGGCGGTGGTGCTGCCCGGCGTGGCGGCGGACGGGCATGCGGTGTGCGCACTGGGCCAGCTTCCCCTCGCGTCAGGCGTGCGCGAAGGACCCGTTGATGTACTGGTACGCCCCGAGCAGATCCGGCTGGCTCGCGGGGCCAATGCGCCCGGGCAACGTGCCCGGGTTTGCAGCGTGACTTTCTACGGACACGACGCCAACGTTGGTCTGTTGTTGTCAGATTTCCGGCCAGCTCGAATGGTTGTTGCCCGCGTCGCCGGACATGCGAGCCCGCAGCCAGGGACCGAGGTCACTCTGTCGGTCGAAGGCGATGTGATCGCGTTTCCTGCTGAGCGCGGTAGCCTTGAGGAGGCGATTCCCGCCGGCGCGCTCAGCTCCGAGTTTTCGCGTTAACGCGCTTGCATTCCGTCTTCGGCTGTTGCAATTCGCCGGCAATCCTGGATTCTGCTGTTTCGCGAGACGAGCGGCATCATGGAGCAGGACCAGGTCATAAGTACCCTCCGCAGGCACGCGGCCGAATTGCGTCGTCTAGGGATCGCGCACCTTTACCTCTTCGGATCGGTGGTTAGGAACGAGGCGGTTGCGTCGAGCGACGTTGATCTGTTTTTCGACTTTGATGATCCGCGCTTCAGTATGATCGAGTTGCTTCGCGTCAAAGATCGGTTGGAGGAAATCCTGGGCGCCCCAACCGATGTGATGAGCCGGGGCAGCATTCATCCTCGCTTACGGTCGGATATAGAGCAAGCTGCGATCCAAGTCTTCTGATGAGCAAAAACAAACTCCTGGTGCGGCTTGAGGACATTCTCGAAGCGATTGCCGGCATCGAACGGACGCTCGAGGGGATAACGTTCGAGGTATTTGCTGCGACTTGACACTTGCAGCGGGCCGCGGAACGTGGCCTGGAGATCATCTCTGAAGCGAGTCGATCAATTCCAGCGGAGATGAGGGCGCTCGAGCCGGAGATCCCATGGCCGCAGATCGCCAGTATTGGAAACCTGCTTCGTCACGAGTATCAACGCGTTGAACCATTCATCATCTGGAATATCGTGGAAAACCATTTACCTCACCTCAAGGTTGCTGTGCGCCGTCTTGCCATGCGCATCCAAAACGAAAGCGAAACCTGACGATTCGTCGATGGCAGGCGAAGCGAGGCCACACGCGTAGCTGTTAGCTCGTAGGGCCGTACCGCTCATCCCAGGCTCCGCCGCAAAGCCTCGTTCACCAGCGCCGGGTTGCCCTTGCCCGCCATCGCCTTCATCACCTGGCCAACAAAGAAGCCGAACAGCTTATCCTTGCCGGACCGGTACTCGGCAACCTTATCGGCGTTGGCAGCCAGCACGCGTTCCACCGCAGCATCCACCGCACCCGTATCGGTGACCTGACGCAGGCCCTTGGCCTCGACGATGCTCGCCGGGTCATGGCCGGTCTGCACCATCGCCTCGAACACCTCCTTGGCGATCCGACCGTTGATCGTGCCATCCGCAATCAGGTCAAGCAGTTTACTGAGATTGGGGGCGCTTACCGGACTATCGACGATCGTTCGGCCGGTGCGGTTCAGGGCGGCGAAGAAATCACCCATCACCCAGTTCGCAGCTTGCTTCGCATCACGCCCGGCCGCCACCGTCTCGTAGAAATCGGCAGTCGCCTGCTCGGCCACCAGCACGCCGGCATCGTATGCGGGCAAGCCGTATTGCTGCATGAAGCGGGCCTTCTTCACATCCGGCAGCTCCGGCAACTCCGCCTTCAGCTCTGCGATCCAGTCCTCGTCAAGCACCAGAGGCAGCAGGTCGGGATCCGGGAAATAGCGATAGTCATGAGCGTCTTCCTTGGTGCGCATGCTGCGGGTCACCCCGCGCGCGGCATCGAACAGGCGCGTCTCCTGCTCGACCGTGCCGCCCGATTCCCATACTTCGACCTGCCGCTTCGCTTCCGCCTCGATCGCCTGCATCACGAAGCGGACGGAGTTGACGTTCTTTACTTCACAGCGCGTGCGGTAGGGTTCGCCGTGCTTGCGGACCGACACGTTGACGTCCGCGCGCAAGGAGCCCTCCTCCATGTTTCCGTCGCAGGTGCCGAGGTAACGCAGGATGGTACGCAGCTTGCGCAGATAGGCGCCCGCCTCCTCCGGGCTGCGCAAATCAGGTTCGCTGACGATCTCCATCAGCGCTACGCCGGCGCGGTTCAGGTCGATCAGCGACTTCGTGGGGTGCTGGTCGTGCAGCGATTTGCCGGCATCCTGCTCCAGGTGCAACCGGGTGATGCCGATCGGCTTGGTGCTACTGTCGGGCAGCTCGATCTCGACCGTGCCCTCGCCGACGATCGGGTGCTGGTATTGGCTGATCTGGTACCCGGCCGGCAGATCGGCGTAGAAGTAGTTCTTACGATCAAAACGACTGACCATGTTGATATGGGCGTTCAGCCCAAGCCCAGTGCGCACAGCCTGTGCCACGCATTCGCGGTTGATCACCGGCAGCATGCCGGGAAATGCGGCATCGACGAAGCTTACTTGCGTGTTGGGCTCCGCGCCGAAATCAGTGGCCGCCCCGGAGAACAGCTTGGCCTTGCTGATGACCTGGGCATGGACTTCCAGGCCGATGACGACTTCCCACGGGCCATCGGTGCCTTTGATGGTGTAGCTCATGGAGGCAACTCCCCCTCCCCTTGCGGGAGGGGGCAGGGGGGAGGGGGCTGGCCCGCGACGCTGTCTGCACGGATGGTTGGCAGAGCATCGAAGCCTGCAGCACGTTCCAGCGCAGCCCCCACTGCGAACACCATCTCCTCATCGAACGGCTTGCCAATCACCTGCAGCCCGATCGGCAGTCCGTTCGCATCCAGCCCGGCCGGCACGCTGATCGCTGGTACTCCGGCAAGGTCCGCCGGCACGGTAAACAGGTCGTTGAGGTACATCTTAATCGGATCGTCCATCTTCTCGCCCTGCACGAACGCCGCCGAGGGTGCTGTCGGCGTCAGCAGCGCATCGACGCGCGCGAACGCCTCGGTGAAATCGCGCCGGATCAGCGCGCGCACCTTCTGCGCCCGCAGATAATAGGCATCGTAATAGCCGGCCGACAGCACATAGGTCCCGATCAGCACGCGCCGGCGAACCTCCGCGCCGAACCCTTCGGCGCGGGTGCGCTCATACAAGTCGCGTAGATCCTTGCCGTTCGTCCGCAACCCGAAGCGCACGCCGTCATAGCGGGCCAAGTTTGACGACGCCTCCGCAGGCGCAACAATATAGTACGTGGCGAGACCATATTTTGTATGTGGCAGCGACACATCGACTACCTCGGCGCCGGCGTCACGCAGCCAATCCACACCCTGCCGCCACAGCGCCTCGATCTCCTCCGGCATCCCATCGGCGCGATACTCGCGCGGCACGCCGATCCGCATTCCCTTGACCGATCGTCCGCAGGCGCCCTGGTAGTCCCCCAGCGGCACGTCCGCGCTGGTGGAATCCTTCGGGTCATGCCCAGCCATAGCGCCCAGCAGGATCGCGCAATCCTCCACCGAGCGGGCGAGCGGCCCCGGATGATCCAGCGATGACGCAAAGGCTACCACGCCCCAGCGGCTGCACCGGCCGTAGGTCGGCTTCAGCCCGACAATCCCGCAGAACGACGCCGGCTGGCGGATCGACCCACCCGTGTCGGTCCCCGTGGCCCCCAATGCCAGCCGTGCCGCGACCGCCGCCGCCGACCCGCCGGACGATCCCCCCGGCACCAGCACGGCATCAGCGTCCTGCCGCCGCTTCCACGGATTTTCCACCGGACCATAGGCCGAGGTCATATTCGACGAGCCCATCGCGAACTCGTCCATGTTGGTCTTGCCGAGGAACACCGCCCCGGCGCGCAGCAGGTTGGCGCTGACGGTGCTCTCATAGGGCGGCACGAATCGCCCCAGAATGCGGCTGCCGGCAGTGGTGCGCACGCCCTCGGTGCAGAACAGGTCCTTCATGGCGATCGGCACGCCCGTCAACGGCCGGTCGTCGCCCCGCGCCAGTGCCGCGTCGGAGGCGTCCGCCTGGGCCAACGCCTGCTCGCCGGTGACGGTGATAAACGCATTCAGCCGCGGGTTCAGCGCCTCGATCGCCGCCAGATGCGCCTCGGTCAACTCGCGCGAGGTGAACGCGCGCTCGCCCAAGCCCCGGCGCGCCGCGGCCAACGTCAGATCAGTCAGCATCATTCGACGACCTTCGGCACCGCGAAATACGCCCCGATCCGCTCCGGCGCGTTGGCCAGTACCTTGTCCTGCATGTCGCCGTCGTTCACCACGTCCTCGCGCATCTTCAGCGCCATGCGCGCGGCGCCGGTCAGCGGCTCGACGCCCTCGATGTTCACCTCATTTAGCTGCTCGATCCACCCGAGAATCCCGTTCAGTTCCGACTGCAACTGCGCGATCTCGGCGTCCTCCACCCGGATCCGGGCGAGCGTGGCAATGCGGCGAACGGTCGCGGGATCGAGCGACATGGGCGTGCACTATCCTTGGCTGGAAGAACAGCAGGGACGATAAGCGCCGGCATGGCCCTGTTCAACCTGACCGACCTGCGCAGCCAGTTGCGCAAGGACGAGCGGCTGATCGGCATCGACCCGGGCTCGAAGACGATCGGCCTGGCGCTGTCCGACGTGATGCTGCTGCTGGCCACGCCCTATGGCAGCCTGAGGCGCGGCAAGCTGAAGGACAACGCCGCCGAGATCGCCGCGATCGCCCGGCGAGAGGCCGCCGGCGGCCTGGTCGTCGGCCTGCCGTTGTCGATGGACGGCACCGTCGGGCCCGCCGCCCAGGCCGCGCGCGACTGGACCTCGGCGCTGTCCGCGGCGACCGGGCTGCCGGCGGCCTTATGGGACGAGCGGCTGTCCTCAGCGGCGGTGAACCGGATGCTGATCGACGAGGCGGACCTCAGCCGCGCGCGCCGGGCCCGGATGGTGGACCGGATCGCCGCGACCTGGATGCTGCAAGCCGCGCTCGACGCCAGCCGGTGATCGCCCCGCTGGGGGGACGGGGCCGGGATGGCGTCGCACGGGAGGGGGGCTGGGCGAGGGAGCCGGGGATGGCTCGCACGGGAGGGGGCTGGGGGAGGGGGCCGGGCAACGGGTTCGACCCACCCTCCCGAAGGCGGTTCACACGGAGCCCACAAAGGGCACACGGAGTGCCACTGAGGTCCCCCAACTTGTCAGACGCTTGACCGAACAGGCCATTGGCCGGGCCCGAACGCGGCGACGGAGCTTTGCGCCCCGTGGCTCCCTGCACCATCTTTCGCGGCACTCCGTGTGAACCCGCCGCCGGAGGCGCCAGATGTCGATTGTTGCTTGCTCGGCCGCAATGGCCGGAATTATCTCCGGGCGCTCCGGCGAGCGGATGTCCAGAACAAGCAGGTCAGGGCGCTCGCGGCGGCACTCACACAGGCTGATGCGCGAGTGTCATTGTGGTCCCGGATGTGCGGGCAATCCGCCTGGGATTGCGCATGTCTTGGCAGAAGTTCGCCGACGCCTTTCACATCCCGCTCGCGACCATCAAGAACCGGGGGCAGGGCCGGCGCATACCCGATGCCCCAGCCGCGGCCATCTACGTCTTTTCTTCGGGACAACCGAAGGACTATGGAAGAGTCACGTCCGTTTTCCCGCACTGTGGCCGCCGCGTCGGTCGCTGTGGAAGTGATTGCATCGCTGGCGTGGCCGGGGTGTCACCCGCAGCCGCAGGCATGAACGCTAACCTGTGGCGGGACCTGCAACGCCGCATTTTCTTTCGACTATGAGCACCGCAGCGTCTTAATCTGTATAGATGTTGGTCTGGCTCAGTGGAAGCTTGGCGGTCCGACATGGCGGATCAGAGGCGCCGCGTCTTCACGCTCGTTTTCAATCGAACGCCAGCAAAGAGGTTCGACATAGAGCTGCCCTGCAAGGCTTTCTAGCTGTCGTCGACCTGCGAGAGTGAGTAAGACTAGAAAACCTTCGCCGCGCACGCTGTCGTCGCGGTGAATGCGTGGCCCTCCGTCTCGCCACCATATTGTCCGAGCAACGGAGGTACCAGCGCTATCCTGGTAGACGAACCGGTTCGCCGGGTGTGGCGACCAACCGAGTCGCCTCGACCATAAAGGGCATACTATTGGCATATATTTCGGGATCGTTGGTCCGAACGTTCCGTCCATCAACGCGACGAAGTGCCTGCTTGGTCCGCGGTAAATTGGGACGGGCGTCCCGAAGTCGATGGTTCTGGGTATCCCAGCCACGGCCCTCTCGGCCGACCTACAATCGAGATGACCGCCACCATGTGCCGAGACACGCTCAATTGCGATTCGTCTGTCAAAGCGATTATGCTCAAAACACGAGATCTCAAGCAACACCGACTCCTCGCCAAACTGCAATGGCCTAGCATCCCACGAGGCCGCATCGAGCCATGATGATTGCTCCTCCGAATGACCAACGTTGCTGAAATCAGGCCGAGGAATGGGGGCCGGGCGTGCAGTAGGCTCAATCATCAGTTCGCCAATCGCTGGCGCACCAAGCTCATACAGAAGTATCGGAATGGCGCTCTGCTCCAGTCGGCCCGCCTGCATGAGTTCTGCCACCACGCGGCGGAGCGCGCGGATGGCTGCTCGCATGTGAGGGCGATTGAAACTGAGGCGAAGTTCCAAACGGTCGAGGCGGCTTTCTATGGCCGACTGAGCGCCTGACCCAAAGGCGGCTAGCCCACCCTCCTCACTCATGAACTGATGGCAGCGACGGCGTAACTGCATCAGACTTACCCCCGCCGCTTCGGATAGTGCACGCAGGGGGTTCTCAAAAGCCCACGTCCAATCGAACAGGTCGTCAGAGGTGATACCCCTGAACCGTGCGCCGTGACCCATAGGAGGCGTAAATTGCTCCGCCTCCTGGTTGTCCTCGAAAACGATGGTGTAAAAAGCCGGCGGTGGACGTTGTGGTGAAGTTATCGATTTGCCCCAAGATTTGGCCAATTCCTTCGCACTCTCGATGAAGGCTAGGTCAACCCGAGCTACCCAGTCCTGCAACGCACCTTCGTAGCGGTGTTTGATCTCCTCATCGTGTTTTCCTGCTCGGATCAATGCAAGGGCTTCACACGGACCATCGCCGCTCTGGTTGAATAGGCGATCCAACAACGCAAACAAGACAGTGCGGCCACCAGGGGGAGTGCGTCCAAAGAACGCCCCGAGCCGGGCATGTCGCGAAAGCTCCGGAACCTGAAGGGACAGCGCTACTTCGTAAAGATATGCTAGCGACTCTTCATCCGTGGTTGGATAGACCAAAGGTGGGATACATGAGCCACTCGCTCGATAGTCACGGAAGCTTTCGAGTTGCTCCGCGAGTAGCGCCCATATAGCGGCCCAATCTGTCGAAGGCGCAAGCAAATCGACTATATCCGGGAGCTCAATTAGCAGCGACCAGCTCCATTCACGACCCTGGCTCAGATCTTTCGCCAGCTCAGCAAATGCCTGCTCTCGAGCCGGGTTGCCCTCCAGCTCAATCAGACACCGATAATAGTCCAGCTTGACACCGCCGCGCCAAGTATCCCAGTAAGCGCGTTCACCCCGGCTCGGTCGGTGCCTACCTAACAGTCCTCGTGCAAATGCACTTTGGCTCTCTCGCACTGCCAATCGAGCGACAGCAAGAACTACGCGGAGATCAGCAAGTAGCTCAGGATGGTGATGAATGAGCGTCTGTGCATCGACGAGTTTGGCTGTGGGCAGTAGGCGCAAGAGCGCTTCGGAGACCCGATACTGGGCTTCTGGCGGTATGTCGGAACTCAGTTGCTCACCGAACTCCAGCAGTGACTGAACATTGCCAAATGGATCGGGCGAGGAATCGGATCGGCCTTCACGATCAGGCGGCGCTTCAGGCTGCCATCGAGCTATGGAACGCTCCAATACGGCCACATCTCTCTGTCGCGCCCGGGTTGCATCGCGCAGAGATCGAAGCAATGCGATACGTGATACGATTGAGCTCTCAGATTCGACTCGGAAGCGAAGAAGTTCGCTGAGTTCTCGCACCTGGGGTTCTGGAACAAGTTCGAGCGCAGATTGTATGAACTTCTCAGCGCTGTGCATCGCGTAATGGGGTTCTCGGTAATATGGCAGCACCAACCGTGCCCAGGTGTGAGTCGCTACTAACGCTAGTTCTGGTCGCCGTTCGATAAGTCCGAGCAACAGGCTGTGCACCATTTCAGTCCAATCGGTCAATCCCTCTGTCTCGAACAACGATGCAACACGAGCGCCGAGGTTAGGACTCGCAAGAGCTGCGTGTCGCAAGACAGTCGAAGTCAAACGGTACGCCGCCGATCTGCCTTCTGTCTCACCCATACCAGCGATCAGCCGAGCAAAGAATTGGACGCGTGCCGGTCGGCCCATAGGATCGTGACTACATGCACGATCGAATACGTCTCGCCAAAAGGCGTACTGTGGGTCCTTCTTGGGAGCTAACGCATATCCAAGCGTGTCGTTATGCAGTAATTTTAATATCTCGCGTGCGCGTTCCGCTTGACCAACGATCGCAAAGGCCTTGGCCATCTTCGCTAATTCGTCCACCTGTTCATCGGGCGTCCCTGCATTGCCGAGGGCCGTGAGACAAGCCTCTAACCGGCATGCCGCCGCGAGCTCATCTTTATCGAAATGATAGGCTCGCAAGGTTATCCGGCGACGAAACTCAGACCACCCACGAATTTCTGACGCAGGATCACTAAGCGCCGTATCCACAGCCTGCATGACTAAATCGAAGGCTTCACGTCCATGAGCGAAGGCAGCCTCAACGATGGCATCACCTATCGTTGGGGCGCAATATCGCACTTGATGTGCATGATAGAATGACTCGGACGATTCTGCCCTTGCCTGGCTCAAAAATGCCAGAAGTTTCTGAATTTCACGGGCCAAGACTTCGGCAGGTGTTGCTCGGCTGATCTGCCCCCTACCTATCGCCTGGCCCAGCGCCCGCAAGTGATTTTGCAAGGCACGCAATAGGCGGCTACCCGGGGCGACAGTTTCCGCGGCAGTGTCACTAAGAATGGTCCCAAGCGCGGCGTGGTTAATCACTTCTCTAGCAAGACCGCGGACGTCGTGCTCAGTATATATGCCCTCGGCAGTGGCCATTGTTGGAGGGGTCGCGCGGTCGTAGTATCGACGACAACCATCCATATCTCCGAGATGCATTTTGAGCCACGCCGCGTCGAGAGCCAAATGCTGTGGAATTGTGCCTCCTGTGTCTAGAGCGGCATCGACTTCTTCCAAATGAGCTGACGCAGTGGACAAATCGCCTGAGTGATAAGACGCCCAAGCAGTTTCAACCAAGAGTGACGGCCGGTCAGCCTGATCGACCGCAAGTTCCCGCATCATTGAGTCGGGACTGGCCTCTGGTGCGGCGGCTAGAGCAGACTGCGCAACCTCACACCGTAATTCTCGGCGTAACTGCTCGATGGAATCCGCCGGTTGAGTGGGAAAGCGCTGATCTCCCGTTAGATGGGCGATAGCTACCAAGATTTGGTCTGGATCGCGGAAACGATGAGCATGCCGTGCCCAAGCGAATAGCTCTTCTTCGGCACTACCTATTGCCACTACGTCTGTCCCAAACAACTTGCCTAGGGGCTCGATTTCGTCGAATTGGTACCTTGCATCATCAATGCGTCCCGCATCCACCAGTGCATCGACAATTTCATATCGCTTGGCAGAATTGCGGTTCTCCTTTAAAATACCAATCGCAGAGTCGATATCTTCGAGCGCCAGATACGCATCTACAATCGATGTCGCGTTGGTCAACACTCCTGCGCGGCGGTCAATCTCGTGGCGCGAGAAAAATAGTCCAACCAATCCGGCGACATCACGGCGCGCGTGGGCGGAATTGAAGGCGAGCCTGATATCCGCCTGAATGTCCGCCGCTGATCGTCCCTCCTCCAGGTTTCCGCGAAACCGCCCTGGTGAGATAAGCTTGGCTACTTCATCGTGGTCGCCAGCTCGGGCTCGGTACCGTAATTCGAGCCAATGTTGTGGGTCGTCCTGAGGAGCATCTCGCGCTAGGTCTGCAAGTTCACCATAAATGCGCTGACTGTATGTTTCGTCGCGTCTTCCAAAACGGGCGTGCGGCTTGTCCAGCACGTAGAGCCGGAAGCTGTTGTGAAAAATTTGCCAGCGACCGGCACCATTGATCGCCAATAGATGGTGCACAGCACGATAAGCTCTATCCACCGCATCTGCCGAGATGATGGTAGCGATGCGATTAGGATCTATAGGACCTTCGGCACGGGCGACATAGTCAAGCACGCGCCATGCCTCGGAGTCGGCTTCGAACGCATGCCACACACGATCATACAAGGATACGACATCTCCGGCATAGGTGAAATCGCCGGAGAGGATCGATTGTCTGGCGGCGTAATCGGGAGCTTGTTTCAGCAATTGCACTAAATAGCGCAGAGCAAGGGGGTGTCCGCCGCTCAAATCGCAAATTACATCTCGATCGACATCACACTGGAGATCCGCATCGTCAGCGAATCGATGAACAGCTTTGCGCGAAAGGGGCTCCATAGAAACGGTCCGGTCATCCGAGCCGGCTTGGTCGCGTACCGCAGGAGGTACGTCTGGGAGACTGAGGCTCTGACTTCCAAGTACAAAGACCACACCATCCGGAATCGATCCCGGTTGCGGCAACTCCAGGAGTAGAGAACGGACAGGTCGCTCTTCCCGCGGAATATGATCAAGGCCATCGATAACCACGACTGTTCGTACGTTACGCTCCTTAAACCGGGCTGAAGCAGCCGCGAGCAACCGTTCTAGCTGCTCGCGTGACTCGTGTATGCCATCGACGTGCAACCGAGCTGGCTGCAGTCCTGTTCCTTGGAATTGAATGATTAGGTCTCGGAGGAAGTCTTCTGCTTCGGCTCGGCCGAGACCCAGGCCCTCGCTAGGCATGAAAGCAAGATAGCGGACAACGGAGATGCCATCTGCTGGGAGAACAGCTGTCTGCAACAGCGTGGACTTTCCGGCCCCTGGTGGACCTAGCAGCGAAATATAGCCTCGTGTCGTTCGTCTGATGGTTTCTAGAAGCTTTCGCTCGGTAACAATGTTGCGTTGTACATATGTCCCAATGGGGAACTGATGCGAGCGCCGCAAATTGCCGATCGTGTCTATCCATCCGAGTCTCGCCAGGAGCTCTTCTCGACTCCAGCGATCGCGATCCGCGTTGTCGGTAACAAGTTCAGATAATGTTCGTGCTATCTGATGTACTTGACGCTGTTCACGCGGTGGTAGCTCCTCGCCAGCCAAGATAGCGGCCATGGGGTTGGGCAGAAGTCGAAATGCTTGAAGGAATCGCTCAAATTCGGAATTGTCGAGCGCGCTCCTTTCAGTCAATCGCTCAATCAAAGGCCACCAAGGAGTCGCTTGCCAATCAGAAAGTGAGCGAACTGGTCCAGATTCGCGCAGCTCTCTGACAAACGCCGATGTATGTCGATTACCAGTTCCTTCAATGAGCTCGTCGTCCGAACTTGGGTAATGATTGAGCGCTACAAGCTGAAGTTCAACATTCGCGTTCGGAAATTGGCTGCACAACAGGCGCCATGACGCTGCTAGTTTGGCCAACAGGTTGTCTGTGCCCAGCAGGAGACTTTTGATCGTAAAGCGTTGGTCAAACTGAGATGACTTGAATTGATGGCCAACAACGCGTCCAGCCAACCCCAGAACTAGATCATCAAGCACACCGGCGCTGCGGTCCGCTACACCCACCCACTCCAACACATCATTCTTCAAGCCATAGTAAACAAGCGGCGCCGACGCGGCATATTGTTGCTGATAGCCTCGTTGCGCGCGGCGCTCCCCTTCTCCGGACGGCGTAACCGGAACGCCCTTCGGTTTGATAGCCATTAGGATAGCCTACATCACGGCTCCGTCGTTCCGCAATAACCATGATCGCTTTGTTCCACCACCGAGATCGCCGGCCATCTCCATTCGGTCGTGTGCATGTGGCGCGGACAGAACCGGAGGATCATTTCATTCAGGAGAGCGAGCCATGCCGAAGAAAGCGCGTATCGTCAGGCACACGGCTAGGGAGCTGATGGCGCAGCGGGCGCGCGGGGAAACCCGCTCCGATTGGCGCGCGCCAGCGCGACGACCCCCGCCGAGATCGAGCAGGACATTGCCTCAGACCCCGACGGGGCGCGGACAGTAGTCGATTGGCAAAACGTGTCGATCGAACTACCGCAGCCCAAAGCCAGACCCACATCAACGCGGCGCTCCGCTCCTACGTCACCCGCAACCGCCGCAAACGGCACCACTCCAGCCTCACCGCCCCGGCACCCACACCACACCCCCCGCCAATCCCCCTATCCCCCGCCGTCCGCCCCCAAGCCGGACCGGCAGACGCACATCCGCTACCCCGCCGGCCGACGCCGCGCCTGCAGCGGGAAGCCGTGCCGCTGCGCCATGTCGCGGATCGCCCCCGCGCTCACCCCGCGCGCCCGCGCCACCTCGCCGGCCGTCCGCCCGGCCCGCAATTCCCGCTCCACCTCCGCGACATAGGCTCGCGTGTAACGCCGCCCTTGCCGTTCCATTGGCACGCCAAGCTCGTGCCAAATCCGCCGCGCCCTCGCCGGCGAGCACCCCATCTCCGCGGCAGCTTCCGCAATTGTCGCACCACGCGCCGCGGCCGCCCGGATGATTCGCGCCTCGCCGATGCGTTTGCTTTCCGCCTCTCGATTGCGCGGCGTGGCCGCCACGACGATGCCGAAGTGCTGCGCCAGGTCGCGGATCATCCACCTCTTCACGCCGGAGGCCAGCGCCACCTCCGCGACCGTCCGCCCGGCCCGCAACTCCTGCTCGACCTCCCCCAGGGTGCCTGGCACGCGCCGACGCCGCCCGCGCGGTGGTTGCCCCGACAGCGCGAGGTCACGCCAGAGGCGCCGCGCTGTCGCCTCCGAGCACCCGAACTCCGCCGCGGTTTCCTCGACCGTCGCACCACACGCGGCGGCCGCGCGGACGATCTCCCAACTCTTGTCGCGAGCCACGCCCGCAACGACCTCGATCATATATTCCTAAATTCTATCACTGCAAAGACATATTGTAAGAAAGTATCCCTTGCCCAGCACCGAGGTCGCCGGACTCTGCCCGACCAAACTCGCCCAGCGCCAAAATCGCCACCCTCCAGCGGATCGTGCCACCTTGAAAAGCGAAGGCGGCAAAGGTGAGAGCGGCCCGGGAAAGCAAGAGCGCCCGGTATGGACCTGCCTGCTATAGCCTGATCAGGCCGGCGGGCGTGCCCCGGAGCTCCGCCCGGTACCCACCTCACGCACCACGAGCTGTTGCATCCGGGGCACCCCCACGAAGATATTCCCCTCACCTCAGGAAAAATCTCTTGCCCAGCGTTCCTGTTCTGTGCTGTAATGCCCTCATGTCCCACGCCGCCACCGCCCCAGCCGCCCCAACATCCCCCGACCCCAATCGGGCGGTGTCCGCGCGCCTCCACTCCGCTGGCGTCGCCAAGATCCTCCGCACCCTCTTCGCCTACGGCAGGAACCTCATTGCGACACCACGCCAGGAAGACGACCCCGCCGATATCCCCTGGTACGCCTTCCTCACGCGCACCCTCGGCACCACCCATCCCGTGCTGATCACCGTCTTCATCATCCGCGGTCTCCTCCGCCTCGCCACGCTCCCGGCCAGGCTCAGCAGCAGCCTCGCCCGTCTTCTCCCCCTCCCCTTGCGGGCTTGGGCTGCGAAGCAGACCAAAGGGCCGGGCCGCGCGCCGCACCGGGGACCGGGCCGTGGCCAGCCGCGCGCCGCCGGACGGGCCATCACGTCGTGCTGGCCGGCCAATGACCGCCTGCCCACGCCCCAAGGAGGAAATGTTGACCGCGAACGCCCGATCGGCGCCATCCTCCTCGATCGCGGCTCATGCCCGCCCTGATGGATCCTGCGACCTGGGACGAACTGCGCTGCGCCATCACCTTCTACAACGGCAATCCCGCCGACTCGGCTGGCATGGCTGAAACTGACTACCGATCAGGCCTGTGGACAAACTCCCTGATCAGCGAATTCGCCTCCCGAGCCTCGAGTGAGCCGCTGGGCTAAACCGGAATTTCCGCGTACATCCTCTGCCTGTTTGTCCACCAAGCCCGATTGACACGCAACGGCCCAGGTAAGCCCGGCCGTTTGATATTACTCCGCCGCCACCGATAACTGCTTCGGACGCGGAATCTCATCCCCCGTCAACGTCTCGTGCGCCAGCAGCGCCGCCGCCCCTTCGTCCAGCACGGAACGGTTCTGCCTCAGGATCGCAACCGCGCGTTGCAATGCCTGCTCCAAATAGTCACGCACCGCCCGGTCGATATCGTGCGCCGTCTCCTCGCTGAACCGGCGTTGCCGCCAGAACGCACCCGCCTGCTGCTGGAGGAACTGACTCCCAGAATCGGTATCCCACGCCACCGGCCCCAGCCGAGGGTCCATCCCGTAGCGCAGCACGATTCCGCGCGCGATATCCGTCGCCTTCGCCAGATCGTCCGCCGCCCCGGTCGATACGTCATCGCCCAGCAGCATCTCCGCCGCCCGCCCGCCCAGCAGCACGCACATCCGGTCCAACAGCTCCTGCCGGCTCATCAGGAACCGGTCCTCGGTCGGGTGCTGCATCGTATAACCCAGCGCCGCAATGCCACGCGGGATGATCGAGACCTTCTGCACCGGATCGGTGCCGGGGATCGCCAGCGCCACCAGCGCATGTCCCATCTCGTGATAGGCCACCGTGTGCCGTTCCTTCGGCACCAGCACCCGAGACCGCTTCTCCAGTCCGGCGATGATCCGCTCCACCGCTTCGGTAAAGTCCGACATCGCGATCGCCTCCGCGCCGCGCCGGGTTGCCAGCACCGCCGCCTCATTCCCCAGATTAGCCAGGTCCGCGCCTGTGAAGCCCGGCGTCAGCGCCGCAATCTCCTCCAGCCGGACCTCCGGGGCGAGTGTCAGCTCCTTGAGATGAATCCGCAGAATCTCGATCCTGCCCTTCCGGTCGGGACGATCGACCAGGATCTGCCGGTCGAACCGCCCGGCCCGCAGCAGGGCGGGATCGATGATCTCCGGCCGGTTGGTGGCCGCCAGCACGACGATGGCGGTCGAGCGGTCGAACCCGTCCATCTCCGCCAGAAGCTGGTTCAGCGTCTGCTCTTTCTCATCCTGCCCCTGAATCGGGCTGGCGTTGCGGGCACGGCCGAGCGCGTCCAGCTCGTCGATGAAGATGATGCAAGGCGACTGCTTGCGCGCCTGCGCAAACAGGTCGCGCACCCGCGCAGCGCCGACGCCGACGAACATTTCGACGAATTCCGCGCCGTTGGTGGAGAAGAACGGAACCTTCGCCTCCCCGGCCACCGCGCGCGCCAGCAGCGTCTTGCCGGTGCCCGGCGGACCGACCAGCAGGATGCCGCGTGGGATATGCGCGCCGAGGCGGCCGAACCGCTGCGGCTCACGCAGGAATTCGACGAACTCGCTGAGTTCCTGCTTCGCCTCCTCAACCCCGGCCACGTCCGCAAACGTGGTAGTTACCCCAGTCTCCGCCGCCAGCTTGGCCCTGCTGCGGCCGATCGACATCAGCCCGCTGCCCAGCCCGCCGCCGCCCATCCGACGCATCGCGAACAGCCAAATCCCGACGAAGATGAGTGGGGGAACGACCCACGACAGCAGCACGCCCCAACCCGAGCCGGAACCTGTCCCGGTGAACTGCACGTGATGCTGCGCAAGTTGGCCAGCAAGCGCCTGCGGCACGGATGTCGTGGTGAAATTGGAGGTCTTCGTGCCGGGCACCGGCTCGGCGAGCTGGCCCCGGATAGTGTCGCCAGACACCACGACCTGCTTCACCTTGTTCTGGTCGAGCAGGGTCTGAAACTCGCTGTATGGGATTGCCTGGTAGCGGACCTGCCCACCGCCCTCGAACACGCCGGCCAGGCCCATCACCAGGAGCGCAATCCATAGCCCCCAGAGTGGGAAGATGGAGCGTGGCTTCTGCTGATCGGGCACTGTCGCAAAACTGCCGTTTGATTGACAGGTTCCAGGCCGCTCTTCACGTTCGCGGAAGCGGAGACCGAGGGCACCGGATGCGGAACGCCGGCCTGTTCGACCTACAGGTAAATGGCTTTGCTGGGGTCGACTTCAATTCGACCGCGATTACCGCCGATTCGCTGGACCATGCGCTAGACGCCATGGCGCGGACCGGCGTGACGCGGTGCCTGCCCACCGTCATCACCGCGCCAGAGGCTGTTCTCGGCGACCGTCTGGCGGCGCTCGACCGCGCGGTTGCCACCAGCCGCCTCGGCCCGGGTATGGTGCCCGGCTATCACCTCGAAGGACCCTTCCTGAGCCCCGAGGACGGCTATGCCGGCTGCCATCCGCCAACAGCCATGGTAGCGCCGGACCACACCCTGGTCGAACGGGTCGAAGCGGGGCTCGCCCGGCCGATCCTCCTCTTGACCGTGGCGCCAGAGCGCCCGGGCGCGACGGCACTAATCCGTTGGGCGAGGGCGCGGGGGAAAGTGGTGGCGCTTGGCCATACCGCCGCGTCCTTCGCCGATATTGCGGCGGCGGTCGAGGCCGGCGCCACTCTGAGTACGCACCTCGGCAACGGGCTGCGCCGGATGCTGCCCAAATTCGACAATCCGATGATTGCGCAACTTGCCGAGGACCGCCTGTCGGCAAGCTTCATCGCCGACGGCATCCACATCCCGCCGGCGGCACTGAAGGTGCTGCTGCGCGCCAAGGGGCTCGAGCGCAGCATCCTGGTAAGCGATGCCACGGCAGCCGCGGCGGCGCCCGCGGGACGCTACGAGCTTGCCGGCATGGCCATCGAGCGTGGTGCCGACGGCGCAGTCCGGCTGCCCGGCAGCGTCACCCTGGCCGGCTCCTCGCTGACGCTCGATCAGGCCATGCGCAATCTGGTCGATTGGGGGCTGGCCTCGCCAGAAGCCGCGATGCGGATGGCGTCCAAGAACCCCGCCGCACTCATGGCATCTTCACCTCTCCCGCTCTGCGGGAGAGGTCGCCGCGCACAGCGCGGCGGGTGAGGGTGCCGGGGGCGAGGCTCTCACCCGGTTCGCTTCTCGAGTCGACCCTTCCGGCCCGCCGGGAGAGGTGCACGCGCCTCACTCCTTCTTCCCCCTTGCCTCAGCAACAGCACTCTGCAGCTCGGCGAAATCGGCGGCACCGGGGATGAAGTGTTTGCCCACCACAAGCGCCGGCGTGCCCTCGATCCCGATTTCCCGCGCAAGCTGAAGATTGGCGTTGAGCCGCTGGCGGATCGCCGCGTCATCCATGTCGTGACTAAGCCGCGACCAGTCGAGCCCGGCGGCGATTGCGGCCGCGCGGATACTCGCCTCGGTGATGTCAGGCGGCGCCTGCATCAACAGGGTCCGCAGCTTCTCGTAGCCGCCCTGCTTCTGCGCCGCGAGCAACGCCCGCGAGGCCAGTATGCTTGGCGGCCCAAGGATCGGCAGGTCCTTATAAACCACCCGCACCGAGTGGTCCGTGGCCAGCAGCTTCGTCATATCCGGCTCCATCCGCCGGCAATACGGGCAACGGACGTCGAAGAACTCGACGATGGTGACGTTGCCCGCCGGGTTGCCGCCGACCGGATCGGCCGGATTGATCAGCTTGTCCTGATGGGCGAGCACCGCCTGCGCCTGGCGCCTGGTGTCGTCGTCCTGCAACGCCGACAGCGCATCGCGCAGGATCGACGGGTCGTGGATCAGCGCGTCGCGAAGGATCTGCACGATCTGGCTGCGCTGGTCCTGGGTGAACGGCTCGGCACTGGCCGGACGGAGCAGCGCGGAGAAACCAAGCACCAACCCGGCGACGACAGCGGCCGGACGAAGCAAATGCCGAAGCGAAAGCCGCATAGTCGATGCTGTCCCCGGTCGCTGCCGATCCGACATGGCGGAATACGCGGGCCGCAGCAAGCCCGATCGCCTTTGAGGCGTTGCCGCTCCGAGGGAACGCGTCTATGGCAACCGGCGGGAAGACGCAGGGGAAACGCCTCGTTGCGAAAGACGGTTTCGGTTTCGGCTGCTCGGTGCGCTCGTGCGGCCGGCGTCGTCGCGCTTTGCCTCCTCACCGCCGCCTGCGGATCGGTATTCGGCAACGCGCCGCCGCCCCCGGGCCAGCCCGGGCACGTAACCGGCTTCCTTGGCGCAGTGGTTGCCGACGAGCCGCGCGCGGCGCTGATTGGCCGGCAGATGCTGTCGGCCGGTGACAATGCCGCCGATGCCGCCGTCGCGGTGGGAATGGCGCTGGCGGTGACGCTGCCATCGCGCGCAGGGCTGGGTGGCGGCGGTGCCTGCATGGCCTTCGCCGCAGGGCGTGACTCGGTGAACAAGGGCGTTCCCGAGGCGGTGCTGTTCGTTCCGGCGCCGCCATCCGGCGCTGTCGGCGAGGCCGACCGACCGGCCGCCGTCCCGATGCTGGCGCGCGGGCTGTATCTGCTGCACGCCCGCTACGGTACCGGCGATTTCGGCCGGCTGGTGACGCCGGCAGAGCAACTCGCCCGGTTCGGCACGCCTGCCTCACGGGCGTTGGTGGACGACCTTCGGCTGGTCTACGGTCCGTTGTTCGCCGACCCGCAGGCGCGAGCGGTGTTCAGCGTGAATGGCGTCCCGCTGCAGGTCGGCCAGACATTGCAGCAACCGGCGCTGGCCGCCACGCTGGCAACGATCCGGGTGCAGGGCGTGGGAGATTTCTACCAGGGTGGGCTGGCACAGCAGATCGTGCAAGGCTCGGCGGTCGCCGGCGGCCCGCTGAGCCTGCAGGCGCTGTGGGCCGGGCTGCCGCGGCTGGCGGCACCGATCGACATCGGATTTCGCAACGACCAGGTCTCGTTCCTGCCGCCGCCGGCCGATGGGGGGTTGGCGGCAGCGGCGGCTTTCGCGACGCTGGTG